>Ga0065711_1010143_pt1 | contig 17397 bp, 14 predicted proteins | sample Hoacrofraction12_FD_59098 | JGI IMG/M metagenome (GOLD analysis project Ga0065711, IMG submission 59098) | Hoatzin crop microbial communities from Cojedes, Venezuela - Epithelial fraction 12 v2 (version 2) | ecosystem: Host-associated > Birds > Digestive system > Esophagus > Crop | place... | reverse complement strand
AAAAAAAAAAAAAAAAAAAAAAAAAAAAATCAAAGCCAGGGACCTGCCCTTGTGTGGCACTATCTTCTCAATGCCATCACAAACCAGACTTTCCATTTTGGGAAGTTCTACCGGGATGCCACAGGAGAGATTGATAAGACGACTTGTACAAAGCTTAACATCTTAATTCAAGGCTTAGCTTCACATTTTACAAGCTACTTAGGAAGTGGTAACACCTCTGTTGCTCACAGCAAACCTTTGAAATTTATCAAGGAGATAGCCTAAGGGTTAAAGAAAACATGCCTTTTCCCCTTACGAGGGTTTATTTAGTTTCAGCGGAGCTCTAGCACAGAGTCTGGCTTCCCCCTCTCCACCCCTTCTCTGGGCTGCACACCGAAGATGTCAGTACAACAGGAATAACGACGATTTGGGATGCACTGTCTTGAGATGGGTCCCCTCTCTACCACTCTGAGACCCCGGGAGCACAGAGGGGGCACCAAGGGGCAGATGGAGGCAGCAGGAAAGCGCTTCCCGCAGAGCTGCCGCCTTCTCTACGTTTCAGATGCGAGAACCGACCTCCCGGCTCCGCACCAGCCACTCCCCCTCTCCCCACAACACACCAGGTCGGACGCTTTCTGGACCGCGGTGAGGGCACCGAGACCCAGAGGAACCTCCCTGGACAGCCCTGGGCTTGGCATCCGCCCGCTGCTCGCCGCCCTGCACCTTCCTTCCATGCCGGCTCGCCTCAGCACGCTCAACGGCAAGGAAACGTCAGCTTTCAGTTGACCATCAGACTCTTGCTAGGGCTTGTTACAGATGTGTACAATACAACTTGCTTTGCTTCTGGGAAGTTCTTTGAAACCAACTTCGAAGCGCATCCACACACTGAATTTCAATAAACAGGCAGACATACTCAATCCTGACGCACCAATGCGACTCGCTAGGTTTATTGTTGTGGTTCCAAACATGCCGTTCGCATCTTTCAAGATGACACCATAACATTAAAACTCTTTAGTTAGTTGAAATTTATTTTCAAAAACATAAGAACAATGATTAGGTATAAAGCAGAACATCTAAAGAACTGCTTTAACAAATTCAACACACACCATGACCCTAAGCCAACTGTTAATTGAGTAAAATTAAAAGCAGACAAAAGAATTGTTAAATCATGTTTGTGTGTGAGTATTGGCAAACCATGAAGAAAACCCTTTGCTTCCCCCTCTCTCATTTCTTCCTTTTTTCTAAAGGCAATTTTCATCTGCTACCCCATATGGAAACAACATCCATTATACGAAAAGACAGCGTCTTAATCGAATTGACTACTTATACAAGTCTATTTAATAAAAATTCATTGTTTTAATCTAGGAAGTATAATATTCATGAAAACTAAATTGTGTCTCTTTATTATTCAGTTACTGATACTCCTCTGCAGCTTATGGAACTAGTTCTCCTAAAGCTGAATATGCTTCAAAATGCAATAAAAAACTCAATGGCATTTCCTAATGCAAGAAAAGATGGTTAGGCCAACACCATCAACAGGCTCTACTGGTACATGGCTTACACACCGCTTCTGAGACATCAACCTCATCGTACGCAAAAAATCCAGATACAAAAAACTGCACTCACGTACCTAGGAATACTTAGCAGGTATACTACTGTTTAATAAAAATGCATCTTGAAGCAAGCAACCAACTTGTAGTCTTATGTTGGAAGGATATGCTTTACTTGACATAGTTTTAGAGAACGTTTCACTTAATATGTGTGTTCTGGAAAGAACTAATGAAAATGGAAATAACCGAAGACAAAACAGCTGTTGTGCTACTGCAGGAGGAAATTTTTTTTCTTACTTTACACCGGGTTGGTCCATATTGGGTCACTTGTTCTGTCCTCCCCTCCCTGCAAGTGCGACCCTTTCCAACTCCTCATTTGTGGAACCCAAAAGGTCTGTTGGTGACCTTGGCTGCTGTGGTAACAATTATAAGCGTGGGCCTTTTCTGCCTTCCGTTCCCACCTAGCTCAGCAGAACCATCCACATCAGGTGTTCTCAGCTCTGGAGCAGACACTGTCTGTACAACAGGCAGCCCGCTTCAGAAAAATGCAGTTACACCAAAAAAACTTCGCTGTAAGGAAAATTCACTAAAAGAGGATTGGTTCTGTTTTAACCAAAACCAGGACATAGGAGCAGCATGATTTCTTTGATCTCCCATCTGAACTGTGTTCTTCAGATAAAACCAATTTCTTGGACTTCTTCCAGAACAGAAGCCTACAGATCTCTCAACGCTCCCCCGACTCCCAGCCCCACTGCCTGCAAACGCATCGAAGCAACAGACCAAACTCCAATTTGCACCTTTAAGAGCTTCCCCATTGGAAGCCTGTGTCCAGCAGCGCTATCCGAGTAACTCAAAGCAAATTTTTCCTAACAGATTTATTTATTTGAACAATCAAAACTACAAAGGATCGCTTTCATTCCTACGCATAGCTCCCAGCAATCATTTAAAGTTAACGGCCTCAGAAACACGCCACACAGCCTCCTCCTCGGACTCTGCCTGCCCTCATAACTAGGCCACGCTCCCCATTTCGGAAAAAGTTTGTTGCTACTTAACAAATTTATCTTTATCTCTCGCCCTCAACCTCTGCGTACAAAGTGTGTGACACTGGGACACAGAAGAGGAAAGAAGAAACAACTCATTAGTGATCCAGTCGTGGCCCTAGATACTCTCTTCAAACTATTTATCCTGAGGCGTTTTATCTCTGGACGTTGTTTCATTCATTAAGAGACTGAAAAAAATGAAAGCAACTTCTTACGAAGCGAAGCCACTGAAACACACTCGGTACAGACAGAAGCGCGGGCCTCTCGCACACCTCTCGCAGTAACTGCTGCACGCAGGCCGGCGCCTCGCGGCACCGCGGGCCTGCCAGTCCCCCCAGCGCTGCCTCCCACCCGTGCCAGCCCTGCTCTACCCGCCGTGTCAACGGGAGGGGCCTGAAGCCTTCTTTCAAACGCGCTTTTGGAACAGATTTTCTCGTTTCCCTCGCCCTTCCCTGCCACACACGGCGGCTGAGGTACGAGAGCGGTGGTGAGATCTTTCAGGAGATGATGCCATGGTACAGCTCAGAGCTCAGCTCTGCTCCTGGCACGGGAGAGCTCCCTCCCTACCCGCTCTACCAAGCCATGTAAAGAAAGTAACAGCAATACCTCTGCGCATTTCGTACCACACACATAAATCCTTTCTAGGTTATTAAAAGCATTTTAATACTTACATTTGCTTAGCAGCCTTTCCTCCCCTAACTCCTTCGTTTTCTTCAGGTCTGGGACCATCTCCAATCGCCCATTACCGACAAAGCCTTCCACCAGACTAAGGCAGGGCTCTCAAACTTCTAGTGGTTAGCCTTAGATTTCTTAAACTCTAAAGACTCCAACGACGCCGCGCTCCTCTGGTGGTATTGAATGCCACAGGGAGAGCTGACTTCGATTCCTTTCACTGAAATCTGAGGGAGAGGAAAGGAGAATTTATCTTCCCTCCACAGGGAACGGCCGTGCCTAATGGCTGACAGCAACGCCTCAGCCCTCGTCCAGCTGCCTCCCTCGCTAGCTGCGCGAGGCTGCGGTCGGTAGCTGTGGTGGAGTTGCAATCATCTGAGGATGAAAGCAAGACAAGTAACAATAATGGCTGTCATTAGACCAAATTATAGGTTAAAAAAAAAAAAAAGCTTTGGCAAACAAGCTGTGCTTTTTAACAAATTTCTCATTTCTCCTGCAACTAAGAAGCTGTCGCTGAAATCTCAACCCTCTGTCGCACACCGCAATGTGTAATGCTCTTTCACTTCCCACTATCAACTTACAAGAATGCGTATTTGCTTTCATACACAGGCCAAACCTTGACATTTATCAGCATGCAGAATTGAGATCTCCTCAAATTCCAACACGAAAAGCACATGTGCCCCTCAAGACACACCGCTGGCACTCAAACCCGTGGCTACTGACAGCAGCACTATGTGACAGAGTAATAACTATGGTGTGTGACTACATACATTAGCCACACTAAAGTAATATTATCAATTACAGTCAAAATTCATGAAGCTGTACAACATGCCAGTGCAAGATGACTTAAGTGCCATTTCACATTCTGGTATTTACAGGCTGATGTTTCACAAAATGAGTAGGACATATTCTGTGGTATCACATTTACTTCCTGTGGAGGCATCAGCTAAAGTACTCCTAACTTTTCTGTTCAGATAATAGTTGAAGGGTGTTGACAGTTCTAACCTACATCCTTCTATTCAGAAAGACTTCTAATCCCGAATCTCGGCTCTTTGTTTTAAATCAGGGACATATTGATTAACTGTGAGCCTGAGCGTATCTCAGCGGTGGCTGAGCCGGGTATCCACTATGGAATTAGGACAGTTAAACACTGGAATCGATCCTCTCATTGTAGAGCCACGGCTGCTGTGGCAAGCAGTTTCTCTAAGCTATTAATTTTATTATTAGCACACCTGGAGACATTGTTTCCCTGAGGGAAAAGCAATTCAATTGTGTGTGCTGCAGCGACTAGTGGCGTATGATCAATGAGACAGCTGGGACCACAAGCTTGCTCCTGGAGCTCGGCGTGGGTATGACAAAGTAGTTTGTAAAACAGTGACGATACAAAGCAATACCGCTTTATGTTTTATGCACCTCATTGTAAGCATATTGAGGGCTTCCAGTTTTCAGTGTCTGGCACTTCTAAGCCTCTTTGGAGTAGTTCACCAGTCTCAGCCTTCTGAAGGTATCTTCCCCACGACATCTGACATCAACAGATGATCATTCTTTTCCCGACCACTCACTCCTCCCATCGCTCCACCGTGCCTTCAAGGCGGCAACAGCCACCCTCCCTTAAAAGGCAACAGCAACACTTGTTTAATATAGACTAGGAAGACCAATTACGAATTTCTGAACATCTAGTTTGATTTCATAAGCATGCTAACAATGAAAAGACACAAAGCCCAGCAGGCCTGGCAGCAAAGCATCAGCTATAACTGACTGTCTAATCACAAAATAACCCATGTGTCTAAAAAACTCTGATCCAGCAATACTTGACATTTACTCAACAGTCAGACGTAAGAGTCAGTAGAAATTAGCCGGAAAGGAGGATGAAACAGGGACCACTCAGGTATCACAGGCACATGTAAATAATGCACCCACATTTACACATACACAAAGATATACCTGGAGAGCAAACCAACCAAACCTCTCATAAAAACAAGCTGAAGATAATGCTGCATCGGATAGAAACTGTGAAGCTACAGTACCTCTTGCAAACTTCTCAGGAGCTTTGGATCACGACCCTGTTTCCTTCCGCACTGCCACTGCAGCCAAAGCAAGTTCCTCATTGTGAAACCTTGTAAGAGATGCTACACATGTTGTAAAGACCACAAGTTAACAGAATTATTTAGCATTTAAGACTCACTTGAAATTTTTAGGTCAAGCTGGTCCCCACGAGCATCAAAACTCCAGTTAAAATAAAACCAACTTTCTATTCTAACTATGCGCTCTGAGCTAGGACTTTCTTTCTGCTGCACAACCCATACACCTACAGGAAGCAATCAGGAACTCCTTCAAACAAATAACTTAGTTTTTAAGTTTCATTCCACTCCATTTTTTTTTCCTCCTCCTGTTTAGCATTTGCCCTAAAGTAATCTAAGCGGATGTAGATACAACTCCCGAGTCTCTTGTTTTTCTGCCTGCTCCGTTTGGTTTTTGTACATTTGACCGGCAGCTGGTCTTCAGCAACCATCTATTAAATACTCCCTGATGTTGAAAAAGACCCCAAAACACATCAGGCTGAACGCCAGATATTCAGGATCTGCTTGTACATACTCCCCAAGAGCAGGGAAAGTAAATTCCTTATCTTCACGATTTATCTTGGATATCCACCTTGTTTATATAATGGAACTTTTGGTTTTTTAAAAAAAGAGGAAAATGCTTAATCAGCATCCATCATTCTGTGTGCTTTTCTGGAAGGGCAAATTGCTTCCCAACTAAAATTGTCATCATCATCATCTGATACAGGCCAAAGCTGTGTAAACTGCATCACGCATGATGAAACCCCACGGTTTGGTCCAAACCATCTTCAGGCAGAATAGTATGAGGAATAGTATAAAAAAACTGTAGTAAAAGAGAAAATCACCAAGTGAATCCTTCTGTCTGCATGCCCCCTTCCACATGCTTTATGACAAGCTTTCAGTATTTTATAGACAGAAAAGCAAAGGTAGGTTTAGGTAGCCTGCGAAAGCCCCCCGCCAGCCACCGCCCGACCAAGGGGCACAGCCCAGCTGCCACCCCCGGCTGCGTCCTCACTGGCACTCCCGTGCAGGCGGTATCAGTCAGCATTAAATCTCAGCTCTCACTGAGCCCAAGTGTGACCACGTAAGGCTGAGGTCAGTCAGGCCCTGGATCCAGCCTGACTGAGCACACGACCCGTTAGCAGTGTGCAGCGGAGACCTTCAGCGATTGCAGCCTACCCAACCCAACCACGGCAGCCACTCGATCACCGCGCCAGCAAAGAAGGCAGTTTGTGTGTAGGTTTAGTTTGCCCAGGGGCTTATGAACTGCCCTTTGTGCAAGTAAGCAATAAGAAAAAAAATAAATATGAAAAAAAAACCCAAAAAACCAGGCATCTCTAAGGCCCACAGATGAGCAGAAAGTGTATGTGCTGCCCTTGCCTAATCTGCAAGAGCCTGACAGAGGTTGGCTTGCGCTCGGAAACACACCTTTGTGCAACTTCTGTGGGCCCACTGGAAAGACTGTGCATTACGGCAAGGAACAGGGTGAAGCAGTTTGGCTTTCTGACTATGGGAAATAGGCGTACACAAGCTGTACCATCGGATCTATCAGCCCCTCTTACACAAGCGTGCTCGGTTTCACCGAAGGCAAAAGGCACCCACCCCTCTGGAGGGTGCTCCAGAGCCACGTCTTCTCCTGCCTCTTAGTGTCCTGCATCCACAAAAACGCAAAGATACAGCCATCCCTTCTGCTGTCCACTCATAATTTTTTAATCAAACACGACATATAGTAATTACTCATCAAATGGAACAGTGCCACCCTTTTAGGACACACTCAGAAAGCGTCACAGACTTGGGGAAAAACGTTGTGGTCAGTTTGCAGTGGAGAGCAGCCACGTATACGCTGTCAGCCAATATTATTAGAGAACAGAGGCAGAACCCTGAAGAGGGTAGAAAGGAGATAAGCGATATGGAAGCAGGAAAGCTTTAGCAGCCAGGAGGGGGAGCAGAACAAGGGGATGGTGTGCAGCTCCATGATCATGCACTGCAGTCACCTTCAGTGCCACCCGTGGTCCTTGAGGTGGGGTTTTGCAACACAACCATATTCAAACCCTTCTTGGTCCATCCACTCACAGTCCACAAGCTTCGCTGCTGTCCTACAGGCCAGCAATCAAGGACGACAACGCTCTATCCCATGTAATTTCCATTTCAGGTTTTGATGAGAAAACATTGATTGTGAGTACAATGATATTTCCAGATTTTAATGATTCTGTAATATGTTTAAAATTAACCTATCATTATTGCCACTTCTGTGCTAAAATCATTCTGGCCTGCTGTATCCACGTCTAATTTGTGCAATCAAGAACTGAAGAGACTTAGGACTCACTGCTGCGACGCTGACGAGCTATTTCACATAGTCTGATCTCTGAGCACATTTCCCAAATCAGTCAAAGAATCTCAGCGACCAGCCAAGGAGCAACAGGTATCCCACTCCGCAGATGTTACAGCAAAACCAAGTCATGACCTTTATCCTTCAGCTTCCACTATTTCTAAAAGTGAAATAAAGTAACGCCTTTGGAAATCACTGTATGCATACCTAAAAACCTGGCGGAGGGGTGGGGGAGGGGAAAAAAAATAACATCTAACCAGACCTCCTAGTAAGTAGTAACCTTTACTTACCTGAACTTTGGGATGTCTGCTTCAATGAGAATTTTTCTGCACAGAAAACCTATGAGATGCTTTCATTTCTGTAGATTTGAGACTGCACAGTTCCATAGTCAAACGAAATCTTTAACACCAAGCTTCAGCAGCACAGTCAGTGCAAACTCCTATACAGGACAAACAGGACCAAGTTAGGGATTTAACTAAGTTCATTTACTAACAGTAACGACGGTCTGAGTTTAGAGTTATTCTGCCTGTACTGCCTGTCTGATAGTTTTTACAAAGAGATCATTAAGAGCAGAAATTGCTAACAGGGAATACACATGCGCAAGGTACACGACTCCAGGCAACACAGGCATTGCAAGAATACTGACCTCATCGGCACAGAATATCGTTGATCTAATGAGATTCCCTGTTCCTAAGCAATAGACGCTTCCGTTTTCTCACCCTTTTAACCACAGGTCTGCCTAAGAACCGAACACCAATTATGCCGAACCTGTTACCCGCAGAACCACGAGCAGGTTTAGAGGAGATGCAGGGACACAACGCAGATCACCAACTGGGTTCGACACACCCAACTGGAGCGTGCACATTGACACAAGAGAATGGTTGCGAGGAAGGTAAAATATAAACCAAACTCCCAGAGACTGAAGCTTACCGAATAATCAATTCCCACCTTGAAGACTGGCACAAGAGTTCTTCCAAGCTGCTGATCACCAGTATATTCCTCACTCCAGATTAAAGACCAAAGTCTCAAAAATTATATCCTAATATTTCTCCTTTAATACTTGTTGTACTTAAAGCGAAGGTGTCATAACATCTCACGTAAGACACACTTTAAATGAAAACAAGGAATAAATAAGGCAGCACCGACACATGGTATCTGGCCATTCAAACCAGGATTAAAACCAGGAGAATTTAATTTCACAGCTGTGTTTCACAGGACTCACTTTTCCTGGTGCCTAGAAAACTTCTTTTCTATTTTGTTTCTAGCCCACCAATTCTGCCAGCTACACACTCACGTGAATAAACTTCGGCAGGCTTGCCCCTGGTCTCACTTCTCTTTATGAGCTGGTTCCCAGATTTTCACAAATTTGTTTAGCTGTTCAATACCTACATCATTTTGAAGTGACAATTTATTGCCAAATGATTTTATTTCTGCCTAGGGATGCTATCACAAACATTTACATATTTCTTGAAATTTAAATCAATTGGAAGTCCCAATTAAGCCAGCAGGACTATGCACCACCTTAAGCATGTGGTCAATTATTTCCTGAACTGGACATTAAACTAAATTTCTTAAAATTAATAAAAACATCTTTCCATCATTTTGCATTAGAAATACTGGAAATATTATTCCTATATTGTAATGCTGCTATTTACCACCTTCATACATTTACATCATGAAAAAAAAGTCAAGACTTTGTTACTATGTTTTGGAGGTATTTTTACTTTAAACCCAGTTTACCTTAAACATCCAGCACGTCTCCCTGCTTTCACAGGTGCTGGCAATTCATACGTGAAAATCTGTCTACAGCAGTATTTTATGCGTAAATCTAGAGAAGGCAACACGGTTTCAGCTTGTGGCTGGTAGATTAGATACATCGCTGCTTAAGTGAGATTGTTTTGCTAAACAAAGAAACCCTGGATACAGTTTGGAATTTTAAATCAAAAAAAAGTTCTTCTTGCATCAGATAACTGGACAAAAATATATCAGGAGACAGTGACTAAAAATCAATCAACCAATAACGTATTTTTTAAAAGTCTAGTTTCTGACAGGGTGCCTGAAACATCACGTGCGAGCCTTTTCCGTTCCCTGGCTGCAGAGAAGGTGATTTACGGCAGCGGTAACAGGGCAGTTCCTGGAAGCACAGAACCAAACCTCCTTTGGTAAATTCTCAGCTTTTGGAGTCGCAGACTGAAACCCAGCACAGCCAGTCATAGCTGGCATGAATGAACAGATGCCTGAAGTAAGATGAATTTTCACCAATTTAAATATCCTACAGCTTCCTAAATCTTACACTATATCTGCTATTTTGCTTACCAAATAGGGAAGGGAATGACAAAGTTTTTTTTTTTTTTTCTCTAACAACAGAGCAGTTTTAAATCCAAAAAAATACGGGCACTATGTCCGAGCCGATCCTATGAGAGGAGACTGCAGTTCTGCCTGGAGACCCATCGTGATTAACTCCTAACTGGGCAGAGGTTCAGGGGCATATTTTTCACCCCTCGGAACAGTAAAATTCTCGCTGCATTTAGGGAGACCTGACCAATGCTTTCCCTAGTTTTTCTCTGTACCTTTGCGACGCATGCCAAGTAGCCAGGCAGCTGCATAATAACAGCATGGTAATTACCTCTCCTTTAGCTGGTGAACCAGCTCAGGACCTGGCATCACATGCAGGGTTCACCCATGCCAAGCAAAAAAGGAGTCACTGAACTATTTTTCTCCCATCCCAAACCCCAACCACATCATTCTCACCGTTTGTTTGAAACATTAAATGCTAAAGACAGCTCAAACTGCAATGCAGAAAGAAGAAAGCAAGCTGGCACCCATACCAAAGCATGCAAATCCTTGACAGAATTCACTCCATTTGGAAGAATATTAATAAAAAGACATTTGGAAGAATCCTTTCTGTTTGATCCCCATCACCTGTGCAATGCCTGAACCACACCGGTGAGACACATGCAAACTCAAAAAAGGAAATGGGCTCTTATTCCGGGGGGCTTTATTTTTGAAGAAACTGGTTACCCTTCTCCTGAGGCATATCAATACGAGGTAGGTATTACCAGACAATCCCTTAATCTACTTAATACTTTGTCTCATAAGTCACATGCCAAAATACATATGCAAAATGGGCAAATATTAGAGTTACCACAAAAAAGCCAAGTCCTGAAATAAGGACGACTTTTCTGCATTCCCTGGTAGGACTTGAAAAATCCTTGAAGAGTTGAAGAAGTTGTGTTCGTACTGCTATCTGCCCCAGCGAGACGAGGAGAAGCACCCGTAAGCGCTGACTCTGCAGACACTTAAGCGCAAGACAAAACTCGACTGACACACAGTTCTCGTCTCAAGTGGCACCCCTCATTATTCCCAGTACAAACCCCCTGGCCTACCTCGAGCAGTGGAAGACACAAAATACATGTAGTTTTACAACCTACACACCATCAACGTAAAGATTTGTTCCACTTGATAACTGTAGCATTTGAGTAATTGCAAATGAACTTCACTTGATAAAATGAAATTTAAGAAATCATATTTTTATAGCTCTCCTAACAACTGATCTATTTTTCACCTGTTTTATCATGTTATTTAAGTACAAAGAGATGGGGAAAACAATAATATATTGAAGAAACAAGATGTTCTCTATAATGTACGCTTATGAGCATACCTTTTAAGATTAAAGACGAAAGATTAAGAAAGAAATACATGAAATTTTGTAAACATGTGAGAAACAAACAGTTTGGATTCCTATGAGTATTGCAAAATGACTACTATTAACAACAAATACTCATGCATAATTTTTTCGTTGTCTACGTGTTTTATTCCCGGCTGTACTGCGTATTCTCACTGGATTTCCAAGCACACTCTAACGCTCCAGAAATGTGTCTTTGAGGAAAGGACTTAGAAATGTAATTTCTGCTGAAATGTTGTAAGTGCTGCACTGAATGACAAGGTGAGTATGCATAATTCAGAGGCCAGAGCTGGTCTAAACTAACCAGTACTTGGATGGATGTAGGAAATAGGCGGTGTATGAAAATTGAGGATATGCCTTATTTTTTAAAAAAAAAAAACACACAAAAAAACCCAGGATAACGGGCTAAAATTAAAGATAAACATCTCATTTAATAAATGGAAAGAGACACTGAAACTAAAGAAAGTAAATTCTGGTGTAAATATGATGCATGAACAGCCTGCTATGACTGTGTGACTACTTGGACTCCACAAAGATGTAAGGTAGTTTGCCCGTAAGTGAGAAAAACATTTGATGTAGTCTAAGGACACGGTGAGTCAGTCACCGCAGAGCTGATGACCGGGGCAAACAGCCTGACTGACTCCGCAACAACCTGGTAACGAGCCCACGTCTGAAATGCTAACCGTGGATATGAAATGCAAGGAGATATCTAAACCCATCGTTCTGATACACTTCTAAATACTTGAAACGAGGCGGCTCTTTGCTGTGATCGTATCGGTAAGGGCACACTGTCACGCCACTCCTGTGGTCCTGCACGCAATAATTCTGCTCTTCCACTTGTAAAGTACCATTTCACGACATGTTGCTTCTGGTATCTCCTACAGAGCTAACTTGCCTGAGGTACAGGAAAAAAGAGCAAGCTGAAATGAAGGTTCTCTTATTCCCTTAGTCCCAGGCAGATGAGAGGTAAGTCCCCATGTCTTAAATAAGACAGCGTTATCCATATGTGAAGAGAACACTTACAAAACGAGAGCTGGTGAAGTCCTTAGATATTGGATGAAACGAGAATGAACGAGTGCAGGCTGCACTCGGACAACTGGTACTTTCCATATCCAGCTAACGGCCATCGGCCAAGGACTTGAGAGGAGGGGAAAAGATAAATTAATAAATAATAAGTCTTTAATAAAGACTGCTTTATTCTGAGGGTTGGAAAGATTCTTCCGTGCTGCTGTAATCCGCGAGGTTACTGGAAGCCACCGAGGCCTGCTGCTACGTCCTCGCTCCCCTTTCCAGGGCAAGCGCCCGCAGGGCCCCCACGTCTTGGGTGGGTGACGCTGGGTCTCCGAGCCCCGCGGTGTGCTAAAGGAGAGCCAACCACGCAGCAGGAAAACTGACAGACAGAACCCACTGCTCTTTAAGCTTAATTCACTGAGGAGTTAATAGGGCATTTCTCTTTTTCTCTCTCTATTTTTTTTTCCACTACCTGGATTATTTATTCATTTATTCCCTGGATTACTTTCTACTACCTGGTTAGCTCACAGCCAAGAGCTCAAATGCCCCACCTGAAATTCAGCATTGTTGATCTTTCAAAGACAACAAGAAATTCTTATTCTATTTCTGATAAGGTAGTAACAAAGCAGTTTATACTACTTGGCCAAGAAAATCCACTGGTAATTGGCGAGACACTGGCACAGGTTTCCCAGAGAAGCTGTGGCTGCCCGCTCCCTGGCAGTGTCCAGTGTGAGGTTGGACGGGGCTTGGCACACCCTGGGCTGGTGGAAGGGGTCCCTGCCCGTGGCAGGGGGTTGGAACTGGATGATCTGTAAGGTCACTTCCAACCCTACAAGTCTATGATTCTCTGTACGTGAACAATACGTCTCTCACCTCTACAGGCACAGCACCCACACAGGCACCCCAAGCCGGGCAGATGGAGACGGTGAGAAGCTGAACGGGGCTCCAGCAGCCGAGGGCTCAGCTCTGCAGGCAGACCTGGCGAGCACCGCCGGACAGGTGAACCTGACCAGCAAGCGGACGCATTCTACAGTTACAGGGCTCTTTCCATCACACATTTTTACACGCCATGAGCTGGGAGGGTGTGAGAGCACGACTGCACGATCTGCCACAGACCAGCTCTGCATCCACCCCACCACGGCACTAGGACGGCTTGCTGCTAACCTCTGGGGTTTGCCTTAAAAAGTACGAGCCAGTAATGAATACAGCACATACATTTCCTTCAATGTGCGAGCAAATTCCTGCATGTTAAAGCTTTACCACTGTCATTTCCACTTAAGATTGCTTATAATTTTTGTCTATATTACTTCATTAAGGTATAACATCCACCGTTGCAAAACTTATCCTCTCGATGAAAAGCGGACATGCTTAGTATACAAGTGAGCAGCGGTTTAGTAAAGCAAAGCATCGTTATACTGTAGTTAAGAACAAGCAGCAAAGAATCAAACTGGTAGGGAATTTAAACCAAATCTAATTTCACAAGTTGGAATTCATCCAAGACATTGCATTTAACACCTTTACTCCTGTGAACAGTGAGAGAGTTCTTTAATGACCACAAGTGGTCAAGACCTCAGTTTTAGATCTCACCTGATCGGCAGGCTAATGAGATTTCCACTACTACCAGGTCTTGCTCAGATTGACAGCCACTATTCCATAATATTTCCAATTTTCAATCCCTAATGGGACCAAATAGCAAAGCTGTGCAAAAATGATAATAAAGAACTTTTTTTTCCTCCCCCTCCAAATCTCAACAGCAGTTTGACTCAGGGTCAAGATGAGCTTTAGGAGTACGCATGCATCACTTCTTTTGCCTTACATATATTTTGCAATCCTTGACACACAAACACGTAACACCTACCTCTCCGAAAGCCACCACATCAGAAAACCCAAAACATTCTTTCAATGTATCATAACTATAGAATATTCTTTACACAAACTTAAAGGACTGTATCTATGCCTTTCACACATGAAAGCACAATACCTACACAATAGAATGGAATGTCTCTAAAGGATGTGTCTTCTGCTAGCTATAAATAATTCAGACAGACAAAAAAACCCAACCCTGGAATTAACCAGAATAACAGAACTGAGTAATTATTAAGTATCTTTTTCTGAAACACAGGTTTACCCTTTGCCCAATGATTACCACCTCTCAATTTATCAGATAATCATTAGCACTTTTTAATGTTATATTAATTAAAAAAAAAAGCCCCAAATCCTAAATATCACTCCAAGTAAACCACTTCTTAAATACACCGCTGAAGCACTGTCGGTGGCTATGGGACAACTGTTGTAGAGCAGTGCTTAACTTGTAGAACACGGGCTGCCTTCAGTCTGCCGGAATTACTCATCTTGGCCCGGGATCTTCACTAGGAAAGCTTTTTTTTCAGGACAGAGAAGGTCAGCAGTGGAGATTAATGGACTGGCATCAGTATCTGCCCATTCCCGAGCGACATCTTCCACCGCAGCATCTCCCGTACAAATCCGGGAGGGGATGGCCAGGAGCCTCTGGGAAACCACGTGCCTGGGAACAGGACGGATAATCTTCCTGGTGCCAACCACTTACTCCCAGCTACCGTCTTCCACAACGCAACTGAAGTACACAGGATGTACAGTACATTCTACACGCACACGTACAATACACCACGTACTTTAAGGTGGAATAATTTCCAGCCATGGATTAGCAAAACCACTTTTGTGTGCGGCTCTCCTCTAACACTACAAAAAACTAATGGCTTGGTACAAAGCTTCTAAGAGACCAGGAAAGTACTGCACATTACCGTGCATTACCAAACGCATACATAATGACACAGTACATTTTTTCCCTAAAACCTGAATTCCTCTATTTGAGCAACTGTACTGTATTGTGCCTGTACTGCATTGCATGACTGTTTTTAACGCACCAATGGAACTATTTTTGTTCAAATTACCACGTAATGTTTTTTTATCCAAAGTTTCAGTGTAGTTTAGTAACTTTAAAAAGCATGTGGGTTTTCCATTTATTTATTTTTACTTTTCAGGCACAGTCTTATTAACTGGCTTACCCATAACTTTTTGATATATCGGCAGCAAAGGCAACAACTGTTCCAATCCAAGCACCCCATCACCTTTTTTTCCTTCTGTAAGTATTCCTGATTATATTTCACAAGTAGATAAACAAACTTAAAAAGAGATAACAGACATTCATCGTTTATAAACAACGGTAAAAATGAGTACATTCTCAGAAACATTTTCCACATAAATATTTGTACTTGCTAGTAGTCTGTTTATAAGCAGATTTTGATTTTTGCTATCAACAACCCTCTAAAAAGTTTCAGCTAGGAACTTAACTGCCAACTACATGTTGCATTTTAAGCCAACAGCTCTCCAGTCCACCCTTCCAGGCTTGGGTTCATCCTCAAACTTCAATCAGTTATACTGGAATTTATCAGACCTACAATCTAGATCATAAAAAAAGAAGAGCTTTATTAACGTGCACATTTTCTTCCTTTAAAGATAGAAATATTTTTAACATAATTATTTTCATACTATACAACAATAATAATAATTAGCTAGATACTTCAGTACTGATTTAATGATTATATCATTAGCACCGGAGAACCAGAAGCTTCAAAATAATGAAATAGTTGTCTATATTGCTTCAACATTGTGTTAAAATTTCTTAAGGAAGTAAAGAATTCTGCTCTTATTCATCAGACACTTCACCGCTTACATCGTATTTTCTAAGCTCTGTGAATTCCACTCACGAGGCACGTGCATACCAGAGGTCTTTTTTAACCTGTTCACTGTCAAAATAATATTATCTTGAGTTGTTTTGTTGTGGGTTTTTTTTGTTGTTCTTTCCCTAAAAATACACCTGTACCACATGAAACAAATAGAACAGAGTATGGTGTTAAGTCTGACCCCAGTCAACTACCAGTCTGCGGTCCTATGCTCTGCTGGTGAGCAGCCATCTATGTATACAACGTATTCAGGGGATCACTGCACTGCAATCAATGCACTTCACTATTTTCACTACATCTAAAATTGAATATGAGGGATTTTAAAGTTTATTCGTGTTATTCGTTATAACAGCTTACAGGCAGAAGAGTCTAAGACTAAACTGCGCTGCAAAGCAGAGCAGGAGGGGGTTATTTGAGATACTGGATCCCAAGAGGTATTTCCTGTTACTCCTGTCTCAAGTTCGCTGCTGGCTTCTTCCCAACTCCTTGCGGAATTTCCCATCTCAACAAATCACCTGTAGGGCCAGCAGTCTTGCTCCCAGGACACAGGACTGACTGAGACGATCAGAGGTTTATTTACAACTCTGCCATGTCCCGGCAGTCTTTGTACTCTTGCTTCCACATCATCCCTACGGAACATCTGTAAATGCCTTAAAACACAGGTCACATAGTACTCGTTTGCACACTGTTCTTATCTCCAATATGAAAGCACAAGTGGTAACATCATTCTAGCAAAGAAAGATATGTGAGTACCTAGGATATGGGGTTTGGTGGGGTTTATTGGTTGTTTTGAGGGGGCTTTTTGGTTTTGTTTTTTTTTCTGTTGCTGTTCTTGGTTTTGGTGGTATTTTTTTTTTTAAGAGCATTCTCTTCAAGTCAGTCACCGAGATAACTCCAAGATACTCTGAAGCTTAGCGCAAAGCGCTTCGGCTTGGCTGAACAGTCGAGGCCAAGCTGCAGAAAGGCCTGCACAGCAGCACACGAGCAAAAGCTGCAGAGGGAAGTCTGTGTATCGCATTCAAGGACAGCTGCTTTCTGGTTCTAGAGATAAAGCACTCCGGCTGGCGGGGGAGAGGACCCGACAAAACACCACTACCAGCACCGGAACAGAACAGTCTTCCAATTTCATTTGCTTTTCTGACTCCAGCTCTGCCTCGCCCATCTGGAGACAACGCACAGTCCAGTAAGGTGCAGAAGAACAGACGGCAGCACCCAGCCAGACCTACAGCACTTGACGTTTCTTTGGTGATTTTCAAGACCCATCATATTAATATATTTCTCAAAAAGTGCAGGCCAACATTTGAAGCAAGCATCTGCACTACTAATCTGAAAGCCTTCCAGCATTCTTT
>Ga0065711_1039905_pt1 | contig 17398 bp, 10 predicted proteins | sample Hoacrofraction12_FD_59098 | JGI IMG/M metagenome (GOLD analysis project Ga0065711, IMG submission 59098) | Hoatzin crop microbial communities from Cojedes, Venezuela - Epithelial fraction 12 v2 (version 2) | ecosystem: Host-associated > Birds > Digestive system > Esophagus > Crop | place... | reverse complement strand
CAAGACCCGCCTGGACAAGGTCCTGTGCAGCCTGCTGTAGGTGACCCTGCTTCGGCAGGAGGGTTGGACTAGATGACCCACAGAGGTCCCTTCCAACCCCTACTATTCTGTGATTCTGTGATTCTGTGAATATAAGGAAAATTTTAGGAACCTCCAATTAGGGTTACCACTATAAGGATCTTGAAAAGCAAAGCTATTAGGGATGGATGTATTTCACATGTGTGGTGCTCACATGTAGAGCTAAAAATAGACAATGAAGTTTCAGATTCAATTATTTAAAATGAAGAACACCAGAACCTCCGCCACTCATAAAATCTTCTTGGGTTCACTTGCGTGTGCGCCTTAGGGTATGGTGAGGGCTTACACATGGGGCTGCTAGTCATCAGCATGCCCCATCCCCAATGCTCTGCATGTGTCTTTTGCATAATTTAGACACAACTTTGGAGACAGAAGTGCTAAGTTGCTTGAAGATCTCTCTGTTTTCATTCTTTCTATAATACTTCAGTGCTTCACAGGCTGCATTTATAACAAACCTAGGAAATGAGGGACTACTGTAAAAGCTGGGAATTGAAGCACAGATTAATATCTAAGGGGCCTACCTCTTTTGGGTGTCTAAACTGAGGCTCCTAGGATTATTTTTTTTTTTCAGACTTTTTGGCACTAGCAGGCACTTTACATTTTCCAGACACCAGTTCCATTGACTTCCAGGGCTCTCGCAAGCGCTCTGCAGCTCTGCAAGTGAGATCCCTGCACACAGCAAGCGACTACCTGCTAAATTCTTGGCGATATGCTGCACGCTAAATGTGATAGAGAGAGAGAATTCAGTTGGAAGTGGCAGCATTTCACCACCCCAGCTCTGTTTGATTCAGTAAATACCTTCCAGCCTCCTCAACAACGAAGGCTAAAAAAAAGATTAAGAATGTCTTTCATTAAACAGTCCTGTCCCTTGCACTACTGCATTCAGCGTACTGAATAGATCCACTCAGACTGTTGCCAGAAAACGGTCTCCCCTGCAAACTGAAAGTAGCAGTTTTCTCCTATTATTCCAATGAGTTTCTTCGCTTTCTTGGAGAATTTCTAAAATCTCACGGAGGAAAAATAATCCAGTCATGAAAGGCGAACTCCATCTCAGAGTTCCCATTGAAAATACTAGCCAGCAATTTCATCCCTAAGCAAGGCAGTGGGATGGCGTCTGGAGAGTATAAATCCAGTATGGACGCCTGTATTCCTGTTCCCAGGAAATAAACTAAAAAAACCCAACAAGTTTATTGAAAATCATTTGTGTTGTTTTCGACAGTGTGTGCAGATGAGTAAGAGTGGATGACGGAATGGCTCCCCCACACCTTGTGTGGAAATAATATGGAAGAAAGGTAACGGTTGGCTTTTGGATACTAAGATTTGCTGATTACAATGAACGTCCGAAGGCTATCTATGCATGTGTTGCTCTGGACAATCTTGAATGTACAAAGCATGGTGAACGCTGTTTAAAGTTCCTGTACTATAAGTATGCTTAATGTCCTGACATAAAGAAAATGCAACTCAATGGTTGTGAAAGAAGCTAATGGTCCCTTCTGGCTTTAAACTCTATGGATCTATAAGAAAGATATTAAAAAGTTAGAGAGGCATTACTATTAATAACATAAAATTTCTCCCTTATTTGTATATGAATATCTGGTTACTTCTTTCAAAGACTTTTGATTCAGTATCTTCCCAAGACTGTGACATTGCTTGGAGTACAGAAGACCTATGTTTCATGGGAACAATCCCTTGAAAAAATGAAATAGCTACTCTAACTTGTTTTCAACTAAAGAAGGCTAAAACAGTTGCTTGTGTATATGAGTTGATCCATCTGCCATAATACACGACAGTTTAGCCCATGCGGGGTCATATTAAATCCTGCCCCATCATATCAGAATATGCCATAAATTGGCTGCTTTCAAGCCTTTGTCACTATTGCTACCTCCTGCTTTCACTAGCAAGCAACAAACTTAATCTTGAAATGAGTACTGTAACAGTTGGTGCCATAAAGGACCTCATCTCTCTGTCATTCTCCTAAGACCTTTACCTGTGCTCCTAGAGCAAGATTTAGAAGTTGGTTATTTGCAATAGGAGAAAACAATTTCCTGCTCGGCACCTCTTAGTAGCATCTAAGTTCCTCAGTCAACACAAGCACAGTGATGTTCTGCTGATGCAGAAGACTGAAACGGCAGGACAGGAAAGATCTTCCAGCACGGGACGTGCCTCTGCTCCAGGTTGGAAAATCACTTGTTCACCTCTTAGGCAAAGGTGAAACCTTTTCAGAAATCATGGACTTCTTGGACTTCCCAGAGTTTTGATCCAAAGTTGACACACCTGAAACTAAAGCTCCATTTTTATCTAGGCAGGACCTCTCCTCCCCCCTGCCTTCTTTCCAAGCCTTCAGGCACCCTGGGCCATATTCACTGACACTGCATGCCTGTGACAGCCTCCAAATTCAAGAGAATAATGAGTGATCCAGACCAAAGCTTTGGGAGGGAGAGGGGCAAGGAAGGCGGTGAGATTCAGTACCTAAAAAAGTCTCTATAGTAAGCCATCCGGATATTCTGTACTTCATCAGATCAGATGAGCATCCTTTTGCTGCTCTCTGCCAAAGAATGCAGCACTCCTGTGCTTCGCAACCCAGTTTTAGCCTCAGCTTTTTATAGCTACATGTGAACTTTACTGTAGTAACACCCAAGAGACAGGTTTCCCCTGTTCCCTAAATTGCTCACAGCACCAAGATTTTTTGCATATTCACTCCTCTAGGTTGTCTGGATGTGAAGTCAGAGGAGCCATGGAAGTCCTATCAAGCTCCATTTTAAGTCTCGTTTAATACATGGTGATTATTGTTATGTCATGTGGCAGCTGCAGAATTGCTACAACATTTTCAGCTGGCTCTGTGCTATCACTTGGTACCTGATGAATCCAAAATACCCTGGTATTGCCTTCCTGAAAGGCTTGCACTGACCGGCATATTTTTTGAATTTGTCCCAGTTTCCAGCATTTTCTTCAAGGTTTGTTTGAACGAATATGATTTGCATTGTGAGGCTGTTTCCCACTACAAAAGGACACAGTCTTTGAATGTGGTCTTTGTGCTTTCTCTTTGACCCCGGTTACTTGTTGCACAGATGACATGTCGCTGTTGCAGTTCCCTGGCAACTGTAGTTACAGTCACCAGTAATCCAGTAATTTCTAGTGCACATTTTAGGGCCAAGCCAGCCATTTGCTGCTTTTTGACTGCCTCCTTTTGCACACCATACACTAATCAAGCCCGCAAAACAACACTGAAACTCTGCAGCTCTAGACAGCTCCATTAATTTTCTTAATTGAATCAAACACTCAGAATTTCCTTTGTTTCATTCTTTCTCCATTTGGAGAGACATTTTTTACTAACAATACATAGAAACTACATAGAGTCACCATGATGTCCGATAATTGTAGTTACAAGATAGACAGCCTCATGAAGATCACCTTTACACAGGCTACCTTGTCTGGCTTCTCGAGTAGGACACAGCAGGCACCAGTAGCTGCTGAGGCAATTTTACAAGTTCTCAACAAATGCTTGTATATCACTACACTACACTTCAGACTTTTAACCCCATAGCTTCCTGTATGTGCTGCAGAGTATACGCAAACTTTAATGAACAAGAGGCAACTCAGCGTGTGCTATTTTGGTGACATATCTGCAGAACAACAGCACAGAGGAGGAATGAGATGAAACCTTTCCATGGGAGTGGTGGGGAATCTTTTGTTTTTCAACACAAGGCTGGAAGCCTAGTCCTCCTGAAGCCAAAAGGAGTCCTGCTGTAGATTACAGACGCAGACCTTGATTATTACGGCATTTTACTTCCTTTGGTGTTTTACTAGAATAAGGCTCAACAGAACCAAACGTGGTGACAGACGGGTACCCTACGGCAGAGGCCTTACTTGACCTTTTGTCACACCTGACAATATTTGCCATACACATTTAAATGGTGCAAAGGACTTTGTGGGAAAATTTGGTCAACAAATATCTCAACTTAAACGTTAAAATAGCATTTGACACCAGGGTGGTCTCTAGATGAGGCTCATTACTACACAGAAAGCTCCCGATACTCATCTCCCAGGGAAAAGCAGAAGTTAATATAAGCATATTCTACAATTATTGTATCATTAGGCACTGAGAAGTTACAAATTAGTTCAGGCTGAGGTCCAGCAAGCCAGCCTCCCTCCAAGTGGAAAACTGCCAATAGGGTGCTAATGCAGATACCCTGAGGAGACAAGAGACATTTCAACTGGGAGAGAACTGGCCATGGGGAGTGGAGCCAAAGGGCCAGGACATTGCTAAGGACCTGGGGGATGTATGCTGTTGGTGTTGGATAAAGTGTATAGATCACTTTGGAAAAATAACGTAGGCCTTAACATAGATGTACTGAGATGCCTCCCATGCTCTGAAGTTACAGAAAGGTACATCTTAAGCGTGAAGAAAATGTGTGCTTAATATTGAAAAAAGCCACAACATTCCTTGAAAGCAGCTACTGCTTGCAAACCATTATCTGCCCTTGGCAGAAAATGGTCAACCTCTCTGTTTAGTGTTTTGGTCAGATTTAATACAATCCTGAAAGAAATAAAAAAGCTGGGGCCTGGGAATGAAGAAGAGAATACAGCAAGTAGAGAAACAGAAAGCAGAAAAAGCCATGGAAGATGCGCAGCCTCCTGGGGATTTCAAAGCCATGATTTTTTGGTTTGTTTGTTTTTTTAGACACAGTGCAGTTATGCTTTTCACTGAACACGACAGGATTCATGAGAATAATATTCCACGTTTAGGAACTTTTAAATTATGAATACATATTATGCATAAAAAGCTGTATTTTCTTTTCTGCATTTCTCTCTTTCACTCACCCCTCTGGCACATTTTCCTCAGAGCTTCTCACTTCAGCAGTTGAGAGGTGTTTATTGCCAGGATCTTCTACCCTGATTTATACAAGGAGAAGAAACATACCTTACATCTATTGCCCAGAGAGAAGGAAAATCGTGGAAGTGAAAAAAAGTGTTTCCAAAGGGCTACAAAGCCTCATTACTTAAAGGCCTTGCAAAACAGACTAGAATTACCTGGCAAGAAGATCGAAGAGCAGGTAGTAACGTTTAAAATGCCTAGGTTACTGCTTCAGCCTGTGTATAAATTATCCCTCTAGAGGCCAGCAGAGTATCAAAAAACAGTTACCGTGAACTAGACCATAATACCACTGCAGAACCAACTCTCCTCTAAAACTTCTTCCAGCTGTCCAAAAGGCTGCCTTTTGCATTGGGACAGAACTGTCTTGAAAATACAGTAGGAATGTAAAAAGCATGCCATAGTATTACCTTTATCACAGATCTAAATTCTTTACATGGGATGTTAGGCAGTGGTCACCAAAAAGATATATTGCCTTCATTCTTATAGAGAAGAACTGCTCAGTTACGCAGTGTGCTTACTTCGTGCACACTTAGAAACAGTCTGTATCGTGGTTACTACCAGGAATGGGACTCTACTATACTCCAGCACTGATCTGCTGTTGCTGAACTTTGTACCTTGGTTTTACCATGTGTGAAATACATACTGTGATATTTAAAATGCACAGCTGACCTGGGAGAAACACCTCCTGCTCAAAGAAGTGATGAGAAGAGTAATTACTGTAATCAGTTACACAGAAGAGCCTCAGTACAGAGTTCAACAGGAATGCAAAGCAATGAAAGATCTGGCAAACGAAACAGGCATACTCCTGCCTTAGCATTTTCTTCTAACTAGTGCGCTGATCTAATGCTTTCACTTTGAGCGGGTCTCAGCCTAAGGCTTGTTCCTGCAGCTCTCACACAGCCACATTCCCACAGAAGTTTGCTTGAGGAAGGCCTCAAGATTCAGCTTTGTGTGTTTTGTCTTGGTGCCAGGAAATATTATCCTTTTAATTAGCAGGGCCGTTTCTTAGATAAGTGTTTAAGTGGCTTTACTGCAATTTCATCTCTCCAGTTGTCATCCAGCACCTGGGAGGTAAGGAAAACGGAAGCCAGCACTGAATTTTTCCGTCATTTCTACAGAGGGATATTTCTGAGACACAGTACTTGTGTGGGTGGGCGGATGGATGGATAGACAGACGGAAAAGCGAGTTTCCTTTATGGGATTCCAATAATTGGTATGTGGTTTACATTCCATTCATCTGAAAGACTCTGATTTTAATCAGAAACAGGCTTCAGCTACTAAACTACCTCTAGTGTTCAAAACATGCCCTAGCTTTCAGCCAGTGACTTTTTTCACATGCATCTTTTCTTTGACACCCACAGGCCCCGAAGAGTAATATGGTTATTTACCACCAAGAACTCAGCGTCAGGTCCTATAACAGGGGCTGGTTCAGAGCCCTCTTCCAGGCAGAGGTTTTCCAATTGCCGGCTTCACAAGCAGAAGCACTTTCCAGTGTGGTATTTGAAATTTGCATTGATTTCTCCAAGAGGGTTTTCTTTTTTTTTTTTTCTTTCTTTTTTTTTTTCCCCTAGATTCATCCAACTCTGGGAAAGCCTTGTCTGGACAGTGTCGTGGAGGCCTGGCAGCACAGCCTGATCTTAGTAGCCAGATGCTAATGCAGACAACTGCCGAGAAAAGCCCCATATTCAGCAGCTGTACTTGCTGCTGTGCATTAAGCACAAATGAATGAGGGGCTAACACCTTGTCCAGAACCAGTCAGACTAAATAAACAACACCACAAGATAAATTTCAGCTTTGGAGCTGGTGAAAATATGGAGAACTTCAACATCAGCTGCTGTCATCCAAGGGCAGGGAAAACATGTAATAACTTTTGTAGTGCTTTGATATGCTGTTATTCAGAACCCTTTCTGGACTGTTTGTGATAGGCCTTTAGTAAACCCTAAAAGTTTCTTTAAACACCACCTTTCCCCATCAGCTAAGTTGTTCTGCTGTCCAGATTTGTTTACACTTAGCTTTTAATTACACATGCCCCAACACGTTGATCTTTTCTGGGCCTATGCTAACTAACTTGTCCAGATTGTATCTTCATATGCTTTGGAGATTTCCATACCATCCTTGACCGCACAAAGAGCTTCATGTCACAACCCCTTCCAGTGCTCACTGTTCAGGCAGGTCTGCCAACCAGCCCAGTGGAAGATCTGCTGCAGGATGCTACACAACCTAAGAAAGGAAAAACAGTTTTGTATCTCAGGTCTACAGCCACCTGGGTCCATCACAGACTTTTTGCATGCACTGTTTACCCACCTCGTGCCTCAGTTTCCCTGTGGGGAGACGGTAACTAGGGACAGATGGAGACCTGACATAAAAGCAAAGGCTAAGCCAACCCTCTCATTCCCCTGGGCAAGATGTGATGGAGGAGGTCTGTGGCACTGGCCTGTGGGCACAGTCAAGAACTGCAGTGTCACCAGTTCTTTCTGGCTCTGCACATCCTGCAAAGACAACATGTGCTATGGATTTGGCAGTTCATCAGTCTTTGGCCTGCACTGGGTAAGCAGGAATTGCCGATGTCATGAAGGAAGCAAAAACATCAAATACCTTCTCTTCCTCCCTTATGATTCAAAGGCCTCTTGGAAATGTTCATTTCTCCACTGTTTATTCAGAACGTGAGACCCTTGGGACCCAATTTAACATTGGTACTGGCAGGTGAGAAGTATGTGAAGCTGTGTTTTAGGCTGAAAAGGTCTCAGGAAAATCCTTCAGCTTCAACACAACTTTTTCCTCTCATGCCACACTGAAGCAGGGACCTCTCTCCTGAGGCAAAGGCCTGTAACCCTGCACTCTGCTGGACCTCTGAGAGGTGTGGGTCCATCCTAGGCTACCTAGGGCAAGGAGATCATTGCTTCCTACCTGTCACTGGATGCCTTAATCAAATGACATTACCATGGTTTGTCATGATCTCTCAGTCTCCAAGATCTCTGTCCAAGATTCACTTTGAAAGGCATTCTTCCATCTTGATTTAGCTCAGAGCAATAATGAAGTTAATCCTGTAAATACATGGGTTGGACAGCTGTGGTGTTGGCTGCATTGCTAGTTTAGAGTAAACCTATCAAGATCAACGATATTCTGATACTGAGTAATGGATTGAAAACAATTTGGAGTACTCAACTCAGTTCAGGCCAAAAAATTTCCAATTAGATCAACAGTAACATCTTGTGAAGCTCAATGGTGCTGTCCTGTCATTTGGGTTTCACCCACCCACAGTTGCTGGTCTGGTTTGTTAGCATACTGACTGCAAATAAATAAATAAAAAATAAACCGTAATTTATCTTGGAAGCGGAGATTTAGCACAGAGCTAGCATTTGCTGCTCTTAATGCTTTGCCGCTGGACACCCACGGTTTTCCAGGGTAAAACCACTTTCTTATGCTGGACACCAAAACACTGTGATACAAGGAGTCTTTGGATTCATCTTTTGGGGGGTGACTATAATGAGTTTGCACCACATTGACTAAAGGAAGGCAAAATGCTGAACAAACTATGACCAGCACACCACAGGCGACTCCTAGCAGCACAGTCAGTTCACATAGTCATACCCCAGGGCTCTTCCTGGGCTGATCAGACAGCACCTTCACACATCAAGAACTATAATCCAGCCTTTTACGTTAATGAAGGTGTGACTGCTTAAACTTCTGCATTTTTTTTTCCCCTTCTCTTTCCTTGGCTGGCCACAACTGCTCAAGTGTCGCTGAAGGTTATTCTGTTTAAGTATTAAAAAATGCTTAGCTAAATAGGTTAGCTTATTTGCTTTTGCTGATAGTAGCAGTCCACCCACAGAGCCCTTTCAAATCTCTTCAGTGTTTTGGAAAGTGGATAAGGGACTTATTCAGTGACGTGCAAGTTTTGCGCGAGCCAGGAATGAAGCATGCATTTCATGAAATGAGAAATAACCTCAGACCACACACAGAGTGCAATTTCTGAACTCTAGCTCGCGCTCTCCTCTCCTCGTCCCCACACACACATACACACACTCCTGCTAAAAAACAAGATGATGACTGACATCCCTAAATCCTTTAAGCATTCTTCTACAGCTAACAGCAGAGGGAGGTTTTCAGAGCTTAGGCAGCTCATTATTAGCAACATGCTGATGAAAAAATGGATTACTACAGTATGTGCATACCATGCCAAAGAGAAATAGCAGAAAGCCTGTGCCATCTAAACGCAGCTTTCAGCAGGAGAAACTGCTGATGCAAACATATTAAAGCTATTTTTACTGCACAGGGAGATGAGGAAAAGCCCTGCCCACAGTTTTCCTAAAGAATAATGCTGGTTCTGTCACTCCTTGTTTAGTTAAGCTAAAGTCAGTGAGTGTTTCAAATGCTATTTTCCATTATAATCCAACGAAGTAAAACAGACAGATAAGCTTACTGCATATAAAAAAACTCATATCCTTTCCTCTCCCAAGCACAGGCACTATGCTTCATGGCTGATGAGAACAAACTACACACAGAATAGGTGAAGGGCAAACTTCTCCACAGCTGTTACTCCACTGCTCCAATATAATCTCCAGAGCTTAATTCTCAATAGCCTTGCAGCAAGTGAGTAACTGGCCAGCTTAGACATCGGCCATACCCCAGCTCAGCTGTCCTTATATATCTCCTTTATGCTGGTCTAAAAGAAGTGGCTTCATTGTGTTCAACAGGTAAGGAGCTCTCCTGCATTACAACTGAAGCACGTCTGCTGAACTGCCCCTGCAGAGCTAAAAATGAACAAGCAAATGTACTTGGAGATTGACTTCTGTACTTCACTTGTTGCTTTGTACCTGATCGGTAATACCATCATCCAGCTGAGCCATTGATATCTACTCCATCATCCTGAATACTCTGTATCTGCTTACGCATACCAATGTACATCTATACTTGTATTCTACACACAGCTGTTACTTCCACCAATGGTTAAGCTTGCTTAACACTTTCCATCATAGGACGCTGCTTTCAGTTGTTTATAACTTTGCCAAACTCTAAGTGCTCAAGCTGAAATTTTCCATACTGAGTGCCTGCGTCAGGCTGAATTTTTCTGGTAAATTTCAACTAAAATAGTACAGCTGTTCTGAAAATGGGGTTAAAGGGGAGAAATCTCCCTCTCCCCACGCTTTTCTTACAGCCATTTCACTGAAAATCTGCTCTGTCTGTGTGCTCTGGGAGAGATACTGAGGGAGGGAAAAGGGGTGACTGTACTGAAGGGATCAGACTGTGAGGGTCATGCCCAGTACATGCCTTCTGAAAACGTGCCAAATTTTGGCCATGTTATAAGGTTCTAAAAACTGTGTTTCTTCCATGCTCCGTGTAAGGCTCCTAGAGAGTAGCACCATTATTTTCTGAATACTCCACTGAAACAGAAGATGACCCTGACCTCACACACCTCTATATCCATCACTAGAGTGTGTGTGCATCCTTCCTGCAGACCAGTTACAAAAGGATCTATAGGACAATTTGGGACTTTTCATGCAATTTCTAGTCCTGGCCCCCAGGAGCTGCTGTGGGACCAGAACTGAGAGCTGAGAAATTCTGCCTGCTGTACCATCAATACCCAATGATGGTGCCCATGCTGTACCCTTGATGAAGTTCGTTAGCTTGGAAACTAGCCAAAGAGCTTGTGATAACAAGAAAGAAATGGAAAAGCAGAGCAGACTCCAAGAGACAGATGCAACAGGAGAGCAGAATAACCAGGGCATAAAAATCCATTGTGTTAAATACACACTCTCCCCAGACTGTAGAATAAAACAAGAATTTCCAAATGCTAACACTCTTTTGTTTTCAACCAGTTTCTGTGACATCTGCTAGCAACAACATCCTTTCTTCCCCTAACTGGCTGGTCCACAGAAGAGACTGTAACCTACTACTTCCTACTACTAGCTACTCCAGCTGGTCAAGTAACAGAAACTGTGATTCTAAAAGTTGATAATGATCCAGATGGGAATCAATCACTTCTGAGTAACAGAACTCCTTTTCTTTTTGATTTTACATTAAAGTTTTCAAAAAGCACATTGTCAAAACTCTATTAGAAATATTGAAATTATAAAAACACTCAAAAGTTAGAAAACGCCAGCATTAAAAATGGTTGTGTGAACTGACGTAAATGCATTATGGTATAGTCTTTAACTGTATGCTCATTGATACTAACTTTTTCCCGAGGATATCAGCCCTCTTCTCTCCAGAGGACACCGTGTTTCTGCAAGGAGCCCTTGATTACTTTCCCTTTCAGATTTGCAATTTTTCCCTATGACTGTCCCAGCACTTGTCCCAGGCCAAGAATGAAGAAATCCCAGGATGTACCTCCAGATCAGCTACAGTCCCTGCAGCTGTGAAGAGGCCACAGCTGCACAACGGCTACCATCTCAACTCATCCAAAGCAAACTACTGGGTAGCTATAATCTTTTCTAGCTAATTTCTGGTTCCCTGCCTGTAGAAAAACAAAAGGTAAAGCCAGACACATATCACAGACTTCATGTCTGTTACCCTGTAATCCTGCAAGGCTAAAAATGGAAGTTCTCTGCAACTGGGAGGAACAGACTCATTGCAGCTTCCCAGAGGTTCTGAACACCCACTTCTCTGCTCTGAAGGAATGAAACAACAAAAGATAAACTGGTGACATGCTTAAACTATAGTAACTCAATTACAGAGGGCTTTATTGCTTGCTCCAAGTCTTCAACACAAAGTCTTCTATGAAGAAGACTCTTGGGATTTCTATGGTGAGGAAAGTAAAATAAAAGTGTCTTGCTTGATTTTTTTAAACTTGCTAAAATTATTTTCTTACCATGATTTTTTTTTTTCAGACACGTCATCCTTAAGACTACCAGGAGACAGCTGTCTCTTCTCATGGTAGAGGCTAAGACTTCATATATGAGGTGCAAAACTGTAACCACACTGAACCTACTACCACGGTCTAAATACCTAACCATGCAGAGAAATCACTGCAGCATTGCAAAAAGGCCTAAACCTTTACCTTTCTTGGGGTAAGGGTGGCAGAACAGTTTGATATTCTGGACATCAGGGTCTCCAGGTGCAAACAGGTTCTGCATCTTTGGCTTTTTCAGTCACTAGCTAGGATATTCCTCCTTTTACTGGTGTTCACAAATGTTAATACGTAGAGTGCCTCAACCAAAGGGTAAAGGAAGAGATTAAAAAAACAACTCTAAAAAGCTTTCCTCACTGTTACTGAGGATTGTAACCTTTGCATTAGATAAGCAACAGCAAATCCAACTTTTCCCTTGAAGAGCCTTCCTGCTGCTTATGTCTCTTTCAATGAAACAGAATTTATGAAGAGAATCCCTTCATATCCAAAAACGTTTCAAGAGAAATACCAGAGTCTAGGCCAAGTGCATTTTCCTATGAGTTTTTTCTTCCTTCTTCATGTGTGCAGCTTACAAAGAGAGATGAATGCCACTGAATTCAGGTATTTGCTATGGATGCAAGTCATGATTTTTCAGTGTTTTCTTAGCAGCCTAAGGTTTCTAAATTCGAAACAAAGTGCCATCAGATGGTGAGTTACCCCATCACAACAGTTTGTAGAACCACAAAATCATTCTATGTTCCCAAGGTTCAAACAACAGTATGTAGATGAAAATACCTATTATTTGTTTTGCCACTGGCCTAAAATATGCATTTCATACAATCATAATTATTTTCCATGTGTGTTAGAAGTAGATGATATTGTACAGATAATCTACAATATAATTGTAATTTATACCGTATGTATATATACACAATATAAGTACAATTTTACATATAGTGTAATATATTATCTACCTCTAACAATTAGGGCATGTAGTACTGTAAAGTAATAATGCCCATTACAATGTAACTTAGATTCTGGTTTTGTTAAATACTGCATACACTGATGTCAGAAGCAGAACAGAACCTTAACATCTGATTAAAGAGAACATATTCCTTGATATTCCCTCCAAGCATAAGACTCTTACATCGGAAGTAGTGTATTGTAATCCAGCAAAATATATAACTGCAACTACAAAACATTGAGGGGCAGAGAGAGAGGCAAGAGGAGCCTGAATTACTCTAGCTATGCTAGCACAAAACCTGTATGCAGAAAGACCAAGCCAAGATCACAACTGAATCTACTGTGGAGGTGGTAAGACCAAAGCACAAAAGAAGTTTTAAGAAAATAGCTTTCTCAGAGGTTAACTTAAATTATGTTTCTGATTAGACCACAATATGAACTAGTTTTCTTTGCCATTGAATTATAAACTGTGCTGGAACTTCCACTGCAGTCTGAACCACGGAGAGGCCAGTGCTGCTGACAGTTGTGAGCATTTACCTCAAACAATATAAACAGACATCTGGTATTTGTTTTTAAAGTAATCGGCACAGAATGATTTTCAGGGTGATACAGGAGATCATGTTTACATGAGCGTTCATTTGATGGAAACAACTTAATATTACACCATAGGGGAAGAAAATCCTTTTCGTATAAACACTTCTGTTGAAGTAAAGCATAGATTCATTCTGAGTTGAGCTGGTATTTGTTTGGTATCTGAGCTATCCCCACTTTGCCATTGTCTTTCATGGGTGCAGTGTTAGGGATTGCTAATGTTGATATCGAATATACTACCAATGTTCAGCCACTGGAACTCACTATAATAGACCAGTGGAAATTCTAATGTAATTATGCTGTGTTTGTGTATTTTCATAAAACAATGCTTTTAGCACAGCAGGCCTGCTCATGCTCCAGTTTGTGTAAGTTATGTGTGATATGTCAGTTCAGTCATACTGCGTGTAGACACAGACACAAGGTCAAGTTCTGACTGCTTAATTCCATCCTTTCAGCTCAGGCAAACTCTTGCTTAGATCTACTTTCCTTCTCTTTCAGAATTAGCTGGTGGAATCACACATGAGATACAGACTTCTTTAGCATCACAAGGATCCTCCTATGATCCACTCACGATCTACAGGAAAAGAGGCGTACCTCTGCAATTCTCTGAATCACCGCCTATCTCTTACATCTGCACATCTAGACGTCCAGTTTAGACTGCAGAAATTGAATTTCCTGAGCTGCTTTAAGCTACTTCTCTACTTTTCAGGTGCCTTAATCAGGAAGGTAGATTCTGGCAACAAGTCTACTTAGATGATGATTACTCTTTTTCTATAGGATGCCCACTCGAGATGTACTGAACCATGAAATGTGCAAATGCAAGGAGAGAGAGTTTTCATAAGAGTATTACCTCATTTGTTGCATAAGCTGGAAGGTATGCAGTGAACAAAATACACAGGGCACGGTAGCGACAGAAAAATACCTAGCAGCAAAGGCAGTAAAATGCTTCCTTGGAAGAACAGAACCCTCTCCTCCTCCTGCTGTTAAGATTCTTAAGCAAGGAACTTAAACCATCCTTTTCATACCTAGAAACTGTACTCTCACCTTTGAAGTATCCAGTGATACTCTGACTATGCTGTTACCAATTTCACTTCCCTCCTATTAATGCTGCTTTCACACACTGTGCTGAAGCCATGGCACTAGCATCAGTCTGCCTTTCAGTGCTCAAAGTCATGACCTGCTAAAGCTAAGCAAATACAACCTTTCCAACTGCCTTACTGTGTTCATGAAATGTTTGTATGCACATCCTGACTTTCTCAAACATTCTTATTATCTGAAATTATTCATTCTCCCTCTCCCAGACCAAATACGAAATCTGTGTACCACATGGCTACTCCCAAATCCAGTTATAAGCACAGCTCCAGTTTGCAAAACATGCTTAAGATCTGAACTATACTGCAAATCAGACCCAGGACACACACAGTGTTTTTAACTAGCTCTGGTGACAGTTTTGTAAACAGGTTGCTGACAGAGCTGCATTTGTTAGCATAGGCAGGGTCAGATTTCTTGCTGTTTCACTGGCAACCTGCTTTTTTTCCCAGTCAAAGAATTTCCATTAAAGGCAACGGGCACTATTCATACCCCCTATTAGGTCAGGGACCCAGAGCCAGACCCATAGGAAGGAAGCTCACTGAGTAAAAGAACAAGGAAACGGCAAGAAGTAACAATAAAAAACCTAGTGAGCTGTTTCCAGCTGAAAGCGATGACAAAAAAGACACCCTTCTCCTCCTGGCTGATTTATGCTGAGATCAGGTGGTTACTGTCACGAAGCCATTTCCTTCGGCCAGGAGGCTGTTGCTGTTTTCCTCTGGCCTGTAACTCCCTGCCACTGTGCAGGAAGCTCCAAGCAGAAGCTGTACGAACTCCAGCCTACCATAATCCTAAACACAACACCCCCCAACGTCTCCTCCATTTTTAGAGTCAAACAAAACAATAATCTCAGATTTCTGAGAAGAAAAAAATTATGTTTGTTTTAATATTTTAAGGATATGCCTTCAAATATAGGTCAAATTCTTCCCTTTTAAATTTGTTCAGATTCTTTTCTTTAAATCATATACACATCTTATTCATGACAAAAATATTTTATACACAGACCCCCAGGGCACAAAATTGCAGTATTTATGACTTAGGTAATACTACCTAGTAAAATATGTTAAAATTGCACAGGAAACTACAGAGTGACATAAATCCTACTTCAAGACATCTTCTTGCAGCTCATTTTAATTGCAGATAACAAATGCATTTCCACAAATATATTATCGGTCTTTGGCATACATGTGAATAAAACATGCACTTCTATGGAGGTCTTGACTAGCACATATCATCACCTTACAGATGTGAAACATAATTTCCTGAGTACTTCAGGGAAATGATGATGGTTTCACACTTGGGAATCAGCCCTCAGGTCGACCATGTCACTGTACAGTTCCACTGCACTGAGGTTCTTCTAAAAGAAGTAAAATGAGAACTCTTACCTAACTCAATCAGATTTTGCCCTCCCCAGTGTCTACTGATTTAGACCATGACTGACAAACTAGTGGTGCTCAGGTGAACCCTCTCTCTAGTACCCTGATATGAACTGACATCAACAAGGTTATTTAGCCCCTTTTGGCCCTCAGATTAGAGAAGCTACCAGACTCTCCTTCTATCCTAACGTAAGGTCAATTTTACCTATGCAACTTCTAACGGATATTTCTCTTTCCCATTCTTGATGCCATCCAATACTGGCACTATGCCACCTATTATACAACATTGACCTTTACAGAATTTCCCTATTATCCAACTTCTATTACCTTTGGCGTGGTTTAAGCCATTAACTCTTCTCCACTGTGGGCATGAAGGGACTATTCCCTTTCCCTATGCAGCAGCCTCTTTACGTATTTGATTGCCATATTCTTCGTTCTGCCAAATCTTCTCTTCTTTAGCTAAGCAGCAGTTTGCCTCTCTAAGCAAAAGAATGCTGTAAAGAAAATGAGTAATTATGCAAACAGTAAAAGGCCTTAATTTATGCCCTATTTATTAACATCACCAAGAAGGGTCCACACACTCTCTCTCTTAAGTTGACTTTCTTCAGTTGTACATAATTCAAATATACCGGTAACTAGCAGCTTTATGGCTTCTGTTATTTTCTTAGCTGAGACTTCTTTTTTTTTAAATCTGCTCCAACTGACTATCCTAAATTTCAGTTTGTATCTTAAATATCACTGGGTACAATACAATGGCAACAGCATAGATTCAAGGTGAGGGAAACAGCTAGGGAACGCATTTATCTTAGTTACATTTGTTGCCTGTAAAGACCAACCCTCTTAGTTCTACATCATGTATGTCAAATACCGAGTTCTTTGTTCCAGGTAGTTAAGTTAGATCTCCAAATTAAGTTTTTAGATGGCTCCCACTTACAATAAGCGCATAATGGTTAACACAGAGACACAGCAAAGCCTGCAATAGCTTCTCATGACCTGAAGTAGAAGCTGCTCCAGATCAAATTTAAGCTTATTTTCCAATGGGCAGTCATCCAGACCACAAAAACCACCACCGTTCACAGACTGCTGCTGTGCAGCTTCAGTGTCCAAGCTTTTAAAATTTCATAACATTTACCCTTCACATAAAAGAATTTATACAGTATACTCAATGTAAAACCCTATACTAATACAGCATTACATCTGAAATTTCAAAGCTTACAAAAATCAAAGATTAGCGTTAAGGTTTCCAGAGCAACATGAAGCCCTGGCCTCTTTTGGTTATGCGTTACGATAAAGTACTCCTTCACATGATCCCACAGCATTGAGAAATGTGACGGACTATTTGGCAAATGAGATACGACATTGCTTATCTTATAACCACTTCTCCAACCTGTGAAGAACAGTTTTTGGTTTGGAATTTTATTACAGCCAGCATTTCAGGAGTAAGAGGATAACTTGTCAGTATGTAGGAATTCTTTACTCCATATATATTATATTGCATATTCTCAACAACTGACAAGGTGAACCCTTCCTTTCTGAAATACTGTCAGTCTGTTAAGTAGTTCAATAAAAATGACATCCAGCAGCTCCACCCCCCCC
>Ga0065711_1039904_pt1 | contig 17399 bp, 10 predicted proteins | sample Hoacrofraction12_FD_59098 | JGI IMG/M metagenome (GOLD analysis project Ga0065711, IMG submission 59098) | Hoatzin crop microbial communities from Cojedes, Venezuela - Epithelial fraction 12 v2 (version 2) | ecosystem: Host-associated > Birds > Digestive system > Esophagus > Crop | place... | reverse complement strand
ATCTAGTCCAACCCCCCTGCCAAAGCAGGGTCACCCAGAGCAGGCTGCACAGGACCGCGTCCAGGCGGGTCTAGAATATCTCCAGAGAAGGAGACTCCACAGCCTCCCTCGGCAGCCTGTTCCAGTGTTCCGTCACCCTCAGAGTGAAGAAGTTCTTCCTCATGTTCAGCTGGAACTTCCTGTGCTTCAGTTTGTGCCCGTCTCCTTTTCTTGTACTTTTCTGGAGCTTTTCTGCCACAAGTTTTACACAAATTAAAGCACTGCCTACTGCTAAAGTTGACTTAAATATGGCTCTTCACTTACGGAGGGGTACAGTTTGCATTTTAAAAAACCCCAAACTTGATGTTGTAAATAAAGCTACAAGATTTCACATGGGAATGCTACGTTATTGAAAGCACACTAGAATAGGGTTAGGAAAACGCAAATCAGTGTTGCAGGACTGGAACTCCTTCGTAAACAGAAGCTAAACTGTGTCAGTTTTTGAATAAGAAAAATCTTGCTAAAAGCTTCAAGATGTTGGGAAGAATGCACCCTACAATGCCAACTTACTGCAGTAAACCTAGCTCAGTAACTAGACTGCGGGCTTCGTTGTCTCTCATATTCCGAATGCAGAGAAAAAAAAAAAACCAAGACCTCTCTTCCTCCTGCTATTGGGGAAAGAATCTGTAAAGGACTGAAAGCTGACAGCTCCTAAAAATAATAAAGCAACAAGTATAGGCAGAAACAGTGATTCTCAGGAAGGACTGAAAGAGCCCTATCTGCTAAAAGGTAGATCTGTTAAAAATGAAACTTTCAGCAGAAAATTTGGTTCCGACCCAAAACAGGACAAAACTGATATTGCAATATGGAAATATTTACCTTGGAAAAGTCAAAATGCTATCCTTAAATTCTGTCATTTATGTTTTAATATGCTGTATTACAATATAGTGTAACACACTAAAAACATCAAATGTAAACTAGGCATTTTGACTCCATCAAAACATTTGCGTAGTTTCCCCTGAAAACTTCAGAAAATATATAATATATTCTAGAAATCATGTCAATCAAAAATTTTTCAAGATAAAACATATGCTTAACTATTCTTTTTTATGAGTTTGTGGGCGGGTGATCTGTCCCCACAAAAGGAAAAAACAATTTTGAGGAATAAAAATAAGCAGCGTAAACACCTAGATGATTGAGCTGAAGGGAAAAAGGAGGGAGAGAGAGAGGGGGGGGAAGGGGCAGGAAGGGGAGGGTGGAAAGGAAAAAGCAGCTCTGAACAAGCCTGGACCATCTAACTCGTTCAGCAAGTGACCTCCTTGAAACAACTCTCACGCATCAAGGTCCCCTTGTTCTTCAGGGTTTTGCTCAGCTGGGATACATCCTCTGACCTTCGTTCTCAGCATAAGGACCAGTGCCCCATTACTCCCCATGGGACCTGCCATGGGTTAGCCTCACTCATGTCTTAATGCTCCCCAAATCACTTGCCCGGTGCTGCTACTTTGACATTTTTCGCTGAATATGACCAGGATTAGTGCAGTTCTGCTCCCGTTTAGTTAGTGGAGAGGAGCAGGATACAACAGTGAGCAGTTTAAACACCTTAAGTTAGATAAAACACCCAAACCCTACCACGTAAATTGTGGTCTCCCTGACCCACTCATACATCTGTCTCCCCTTCTTCTGTCTGCTACCCTTCAAGGAAAACTTCAGTTTTCAGTTGAAAACTAGAAGAGTAACTTGGGGGGTGGGTGGTAGGAGGGGAAGTGCTTAACAAATGCATGTCCTGTCAGCAACCAAAAATAGCAACCAAAAACAGTTTGAAAAAAAATTATCAGGTCTTACAGTTTTCCATTGGTACTTTCTCTTCTCAAAGTTTCTTCACTATGAGTATCATCAGGTATATAAGAAACAGACCTTACCATCTCTTCATGAACTTACACAATGGACATGGGTGAAAAAAAGAAATCCATTCAGTGAAAAGATACAAAGATTAGAATGTGTATTTCATATACATTTGTTTTTAAGGGCTATTTCATTAGAATATTTCAGTTATGCCAATAAATACCAAAATAATTATTCCCTGCTACAAAGACAGACTTGGTCAAAGTTTTTGTTTTAAGGTCATGTTTCAGTACTCATTTAAGCCAACCCAAGACTGCAAGCAGTACAGCACTTACAAGAAAATGTGAATACTCCCCACCCCCCAGCCACAGTACTGTAGTCCTCCTATTTCCATCATCATTAGTATAATAAAATTAGTACAAACACACACACAAAAAAAAGAAATTTCACTCCTACTTATTTCACTCCTGCTTTTGTATTTCTTTAGATCTTAACCTGACATTAATGAGCAAATACACACTAGGATGATGATCACACTGTAGGATAAAATGGCTCATATACTGTGTTGATAAGTTAAGATGAAAGAAATCCAGAACAAAGACACAACAGTATTGTGGAGATATGTTTAGATTCCAAAATATTTGTATCAGTCAAAGACAGAAACACCCAAGACAAAAAAACAGCTGATAAATAGAAACATCCACTTTTTTCCACTTGACTGTATAATAAAGATACTGTATATATTAAAGCATTACTCCATCACTATGCCTAGCTGCCACATCCAATATGCAGATGCATTATATATGTATTTTCCATCTGATCTCTGATGCATTTGCAGCTCCCGCCAAATACCAATGGCATCCCTAAGCAAGCATTTAAGGATAGGATTTAAGTTACAGGAGACAACGAAGATGGAATCTTCTGATGGAATTCTTCCCAAATCTCAGAGCAAAGCACTGCAATTTGCACTGGCCAGTCTACTGGACTATACTAGAGGAGTTGAGAGGAGCAGTGGCTGCAAAATCCAGAAAGGTTACCCAAAAGGTATATAATATAATCCCAAACCCCATATAACCACACTGACTAACTACAAAAGTGATGCAGACGGCACATTTCTTCATTTATACTCCGCTGGGTAGTGCCTTCATTTTCAATAGCAATCATGCACCACAGCTTTTCTTCTCCATTTTCTTTCCTGACAGATGGAAGTTTTTTTCTCTTCTCATGCTGACTGGCTTATTTACCTAAGACATCACGACACTTTATCGTAACATGGCACTGTTCCCTCAAAGTGAGACCAGTCATTCGATGTATCATTCTGAAACGTGAATATTAACTCACAAAAGAGATGAACCATGAGCATCACAGATGGATAAGAAGGGATTGGACATAAATTGGTAACAGGATTGGTAACAATTTACACGTGTCAGACACAATGGCACATTGTCTTGATCAACAAGAACTACTATTCACAAATTGTACTTCCATAAAGCACTTTCACTGCTCTCACCAATCAAGATTCATAATAAGCATTTTAAGACTGGTATTTTTTTTAATGGCATCAGTCTGATGCCAAGCACAAGTCAATAGGAAAGCCACTTTCAAGGACTGAAAAGCTGAAGCAAATACAAAAGGTGCACTGGATGAATGCTGCAGCAGCCAACCACTTACACTTGAGAGAAGAGGAGGTTATCATCCAAAAGAGAATTTTCCAACAATAAAGTATAATGTACTATATTTAAGGAATGAATGCTGAACTTGACCAGACAGTTCATAATAAATGCTATGTGATCGGGTGGGTTTCTTAATACACTTTGTGTTTAAAGACATCCTAATTTCAGCTAGAAATGGCAACTGTTTAAAAGTGCTGCCTAACAGCCCCATTACAACTCAGGCACTGTATGTAAAGGCATGTTCAGGGAAAAAGAAAACCACCCCACACTTGGGATATTTTGTCTCAATGACTGGAAAAAGTCATTTACTCAAGAGAGTAAATAATGGTGAAATGTATCAATCCCACTGATTCTCCTTCTCATCTCCAGTTAAGCTGAGTTTGCCAAAACCAACTGCCTAATGATATTATCTTGGGATTTTACAGCTACTTGTGTTGATGCTGTGCAAAGGACACAAACAATCATTCTTGGTCACGTGTTTAAAAAACCATGAATGGAGAATGATGTGAGGAGTTGCTTCTTAGAGTTTCTTCCACTAAGACAAGTACGAACGGTACTTCATCAAAATAGTCAAACTAGGTCTAAATTAGGAAAAATTCGGACGAGCAGAACACCAGATTAACACAGCTTTACTCCTTTCACTCCACAAGCTAAACCAGGTACTTCTGCTTAGTACATTCTGTGCCTGACAAGCTTTCTGCAAAACTAAGCTGAGTACATTTTTGCTGAAAAGGATGCAAGCTGAAATGGATTTATTTTAAATAAAGAGTGCCCAAAGTCTTCCTGTTTTTTGATTAACAGCAGTTTTATCTTTCAATTTACGTTTTCATACAGCACAAGAATTCACATCTTCATTAACTTAGTTTGTATTGTTTACATGTGTTTTCAGAAGATGCGCATCTCTGCAGTCCCAATTCTAAAGCCAGGCCTGGCTCCAGCACTGAGGTTGATGCACACAGAGCTGATCTTCTGAACCAGATTCTGAACATTCCAGCTTTTTCCTTAACTTGAATTCCATAAGTCATTTTAGGTGGGTGAATTGTGTCATGAAAACAGGAGTCTCTTTATTCATTGATTTTTAAAAGCTATGTAATTCTTGCCCTGTCTCTAATTGCTTTATATTAAATATTCACTAGAAATACATGGGAAATTTGCACATACTTCATAGTAACTATCCTTTTTATTCTGGCAACAAAATTATTATTTACCCAGTTAAAATTATTATTGATTTTTTGCTACATGAGAAACTGCAACCTGACTTGGTCACACTGGGTCCATCCTTCTCCTCATGAATCACCACAACACTTCTCCCAATTGCACCTCGTGCCCCTCCAGACTTTCATCTACTTGGACAGTCAAGCTTTCTGGGAAAAGGACTGGATATGAAGGGTTCAATACAAATTTTGGCTGAGGCTGCAAAGCAAACCATCAAATGATAAAGCAGAAGAGTCATAAAATATCAGAGGGATATTTTCCTACTTTTCTCCTACATATGCATTTTAAGAGAAAGGAAGATGAAGAATGGAAGCTTTTGAGAACAACCCAACCAGGACAGATGATCAACCTGCATGCTACCCTGAGGAAATAGGGTGCAAAGTTGAGTTCTGTGTTTGTATTTCTAAAGAGCATAAAATATCAAATATCCTTCTTGAGGAATAATTTTCTCTAGTCTCTTCCCACATTGCTATGTAACTGTACAATAAATATTATCCTGCTCACATGCTTTTGTTTACTTAGTATACACTATATTTGATGCTATCTGGCAGTATAAGTTTTAGTTCTGTCATCTTAAAATACTAATAGTTGTCAATCAAAAGAGAAAGTGCATAATAGAAATGTTCTAGAAACTAATAACCCTATATTTCTATACCCTCAGCTTGGAGCTAAGCATTGCTAAAAATGAGATTAATTATATGTTTGTACATTGCCCAATACAATCAGACAGACCTCTAAACAACATCCTCCTAGAAATGAACACAGACTAGATATATAATCATATATAGAGAATGTGTATATATTATGCAATATACGCAACACTAAATTAATAGTATCATCGTCATTTGGCCCAGTCTTTTGATCTGCAAGTTTTTTTGGGAAAGAGAACACAATTTGCCCAGTGACACAGTGTTAGGTAGAGGATGAGAGAAAAGAGCATGGTCAATACCAAAGTAATTTATGGCAACTTTCGGCAAATATTTGGGAGCATAGGAGCCCCAAGGAGATACACACAGGACAGGTCCCTGAAGTTATGGCCAACATAACAGGGTGAACTGACCACTTTCAGATAAAATGTCAGAAAAATGTCCTTAGAATTGTATCTGTGAAACTTTAGTAGGAAGTTCACTGCTTGGGACATTTAAACCTGCTCTGGACAAAGTATTAGCAAATACCCTGTAGGGAACAATCCTGTAATGTCAAGAAGATGGACTAGATGTATAACAGGTCTTTTGCTGCTCCAATTTTTATTATTCTAATCCATCACCCTTACCAAGGTGGTGAAGTTTTATGTAGTCCTTTAAAATTATAACCATTAGAAAATTAGGTCTGTGTCTATATAATATATACACACATATGGATGTAAGGTCTGGTTTTTGAAAACTCGAAGTGCAAAAACAAATTTGTACCTAATTTGTCCATGCTACAGCTGTAACTGTGCATTAATCTGGCAAGTGCAGATAGAAATTTCTAATTATGGTTATGTGAATGCACAATTTACATGTGAATTGTGACAACTTGCAACTGAGGCATGCAGTATCTTAAATATATTTACTGTTAACAACGTAGTAGTATTGGACTGTGACATGCTTATGCCACGAAATCAGGATCAGCCTGTGACCTTTGCCCCAAAAATAGAATATTAGAAATCCTGCAAGGTAGACAATGAGCTGACATCAAAACTTGCAGAAGAAGCTAAGGAGAAGTCCCATGAGAAGCTCTAAAGAAAACACTTCCATCAGGGATTCTCAAGGAAAAGGTGAAAGATTTCACTTGGCTCCCTCCTACCCAAACCACTATGGTCTTTCGCACTTTTCTTTGCCCTCCTGTTTTACAGGGAGGCTTGAACTCCCTATCACTCTTTCTAAAACCTGAAGTCCACCAAGGATTCTGCGTTGACAATCTACTAACAGTGGAAGTCACTCAGATGGCTGCAATGGCTGCAGAAAGCACCTCTGTTTTACAGGCACAGGCTGGCAGAACTCTTTATGGGTATGCAAGGTGCATTAAAGGAGAAGCATAAAGGCTTCACCTCGTCCGTGCATGTCATTGTTGTTTCTGTTACTTCAGAATGGAAATCGTCTTATTGACTAAGGCACCAGGCAATCACCCCCATATGAGTGCCAATAAAAAGATCCATTGTCTACATACTTCAGTGGGAAAGAAAAACAATGAAAGGGTATGGTGAAGGGAAAAGGTGTCTTCCTTTTAATCTTTTAGGCTGTAATAGCCATAACTGGCTTTTCTATATAGTTTGGCCCTAGTTTGTCATAGTATTACATTGAGAAACAGCAGACTGCACTGATTTTTATACACAAATCTTAACGACTTCAATTGCTGCTAAGGATGCAGAATAGTGGCAGGATATGGCCATTCACCATTAAGGCCCTAAAGCCTTCATAATTACTGAGTATACAGAATATTTATTATAGAGAGTATGCCAGGCCTCTTTTGTGAGCTGCCCTGGGCCTGTTCTCTGAGCCACATCAAGCAAGAAGTTTAAATGAAACTGCTCCCAAGTTTCTGAAATGGTTTAATAAAACATATACTGACTGTAATATTCAGTTTATAGTAGAAAACTATTGCCCCTTGGTTTGAAAAATGACCTCTAGTTGGCAATTTTACTCTCAGCTTCATAGATTATAGTCCGCTGTTGGTCATTTTCTCAATCCACAGGGCAATACTTTTCCATAACAAGCTCAAACTGCAATCAGTATTTGTAGACTGTTACACAAGTTGAGAATAATATGTCTCAACACATTCTGTTGTATGACTAAACAAAAGAAGTAACAAGCTGGTGACACAGACATATGGAGAAAAGCAGTGCTATTCCTCTAATCCTGAGATAGCAGAAAAACATGTATCTTTGTATTGTGCTAATTTATATTAAATTTCATGTCTTCAATACAAAATAATCTCTAATTTGATTTTTTTATTAATAGCGTTTTGGTTTATGTTGTCTTATGTCTATTCTTATTTTAATGTAAAATGACAAATACTAAATTCTATTAGCATCAGATTTTAGAAGTGACAGATAGTGACAGATAGCCTAACATTATAAAATCACATTAAAATGTATTCACACAGATATCTTAAAGATCATTTGCTCTTGGGCACAAAAAACACACATTCATAAACTTACAGGCTTATGAAATTAGGAAATTCTGATATATTTACATATTAGGAAGTTCTGATACAGTTTAGCAGACAAGCTGCAAGTGTTTCAGCACCCAGCTCCAGTACATAAACACAAGACGAAATAACATGTTTTAGAAAAACAGTTCCCGTATTACATAATCAAATAGATACATGTGGTGAGTAGAAGTCATAGACTAGGAAGTGAGGGAGATCTGGGGTCTCTTCCAAGATCTGCCATGGACAGCTCTGCCAGGGACAGATGTTAAGAAAATCACCCCACCTTCCCCATCTGTATTACTCTGACCTGCAGGACTTACCTAGCTGGCCGGAGTGTGGCGAGCGTTAATCCTTTAATCAATGGATGATGAAAGCTCTTGTAGATCCTTTACTGTAAATGCAAAATATTTATAATTACAAGACTAATATTCATCCTCATCTCTAAATAAAACTCTGCGGTTAAAACATGAAACCGACCCACGCTCAGAGCAAACAGTAACAGCTTCCTAAGCTGAGGCTAGTGGAGTCAAGCAAAACCAGATATTTTGCCATTCTTCCCCTAGAAATTACAAGTTTCCTATCCTTTAAACAAACACTCTGTGTTTGCTGGGGATCTGTGAAGGAGTAGAAGGGACAATTGTGTCTGAAAGCTACAAGACGACCCACAAGAGAAAAAGGTTCACTGCAGATCTGCATGGGTGGCTTCAGAAACTATATGCATCTAAAATACTGCAGTTTGAGATATTAAAGCGCAGATATTTTTTTTCTTCATTCATTTTCCACTACTGTTCCTACATTGTTGCTCAGTCACAGATTCACCTGCATTCTTTAGCTGGAATTTAAGAGGTCTCTGTATCCATAAGCTTTAAAACATTTGAGCTAAAGAATGTATTTAAATGTGATTACCAGAAGATGATGGCTCTTTATCTTACAAGTCTTCAAGGAATTTAGATGTCTAACTCATTAATAGTGTTTGGTGCATTAGACTTTACATTTTTACGATTTTAGAAGAAAGGTTTTCTAATACAAGGAAGAAAAGCAGCTTCCCCCCCATTTTTCATTTTAGGGTAATAAAAGTGGCACATATGTGCCATAGCATAATGGATTAATTAAGGAATATGATGTTTATCCTAGGTCCTGAGTTGTACATCTTCATAACTCACTCATAAAAATTAATGTATTATACCACACTCCAGAATGATATATCTATTTTTACCATACCTGTTGAGAATAAATTGTTCTAAATTGGATTATCCTGATACCCAGTGAGAAATGTAAAAATTACATTGTTATTTTAAAAATTTACATTGCTGTGTATAAAAAAACCAATCTTCTCACTGTGCTTTTGAACTATCATATTACTCCCACCATTATGAAATCCTAATTGCTGCTGCCACACCTAAAATCAAATGCAATGCATATTGTATTTCTTCATATGCTGGGCATTTCCTACCTTAATCACAAAACCATACACAGTATATTTTAGGACTATTCTCTCATTACTAACTGCTTATGTATATAAGTAATTCACAACTAAGCATGCAAGGACTCATCCTCATTTCTAAAATCATCAGATGAAAAATCCCTAAATAATAATGTACAGCTGTTTCATATTTAAATGAGCTGTTGGCATTTAATACTGCCAATCATACATGCAATAAAATTGGGGAATTTCAAGGTACTCAGCACTGACAACAGCTTATTTTTATTTCTTCAAAATCAAAAGATCATTTTAGGATGACAGAAAAAATGACTGTTCAGTAAATATACAATGATACATTTCTGATGTCATCTTGGAATTCCTGTGAGTGGTCAACTACAGTATATTGTTCTATACCAATTCCTATTCCTTTTACCTCAAGAAAGTTGATTCTGCTGTCCTTAAGCTGCAATGCCTCACTAAAAGTAAATTATCTGCACGCTATCTGCAGAGTAATCCTCCTCTTGAATACAAGACAGAACATCAGAGTTTCTAATCCTACACAGATAGAGTAATTCACATCCACTGTACGTTTTACTGTAAAGACAGAGTAATACAATGTGTTTGATAAATCATGTATGTGTCTGTGTACAAAGGAAGAAGGTTTATCTCCTTTTCTACAAGATGCATCCGTATTAAAACGCACACACACACTCCCCATGCTGGCACTGCAACAATCTTTAGAAGTTCTGTAATAGAGACATCTAAGTTTAAAAAATGAAGCGGCTCACAGGTCAAACAAGTTCCTGATGAGAAGTGCTTAAACAGAAACATTATTCCACTGATTGTAAGTTTTCATCCATACATCAAACCATAGAGTCTATTGATTAAATAAAACTGATCTTTTGTTATTTCAAAGCAAAAGAGAATTAAATCATCCCCATTGTTTTCCCTTCATTTGGAACTATCACACTGTACACACTGGCCATGTGTCCTGCTTATAATTACAACATCCTTAAGGAGAGCTTATTCTACAATGACTGATCACAGGTTTCTTGCTTCTTCCTCTAAATCTTCTGCTCCTGGTCATAATTAATGGCACTTGATGGCCCAATATTCTGATCCAATATGGCAAGCGATATGATCCAAGATCTGCTAAAAAAAAATCAATAAATTCATTTGCTTCAGGAAATTCTGGATCAGGACAAATTTAAGTATATGTAAATACAAGAATTTACTGCAATTACGCTGGCACATCTTTCCTTTCTCATACCTCTTTTTCACTGCATAATTAGCTGCATCATGCCTTAATTTTGCTTGCAATCCTACATAAAGTAATCCAGGCCAGGCAGCCCTTGCAAAGCCTTACCAAAGTCAAGGTCTGCCGGCTTAGAGAACAGAGGGTCTCTGTCAGCAAAACATACCCAAATGCTGCGCACCTGTATATTGCTGAGCCTCACACAGTGTTGACTGGGGTCCGAAGATACCATCAAATACTAACATAGCATGAACACGTAACAGACTGCTAACAATGTCTTTAAAGAGCACCAATAGGTGCATACAAAAATCTTCTGGGAGTTTAGTTTTGTCCTTTTTTCCCCTCATGCAAAAATGTCCAAGTTAGCTTAACAGCTCCCTTGGGCTCCTGTGTCTCCAAGTCAGCCCCCAGCACCTGCACAGCGCTGCTCTGTGCTGTGCAAACACGCTGTAACACTCCACACATGCCGTAACCAGGCCAGAAAACCTTGTATCAGGGATACACATGGTTCCCATTCTGGAAGGTAGTCACTGCTAGGCTCAAACCATAGCATCCAAGTTCACGTTCGTGTTTTTACCCCACAGTTGCATATGAAAGGACATAAGCTAAACTCAAATCTGTTATGTATATACACATCATTTAGTAAACTGTGTAAAGTATTCTGAATATTTTTTTTAAAGGCAAGGAATTTTTAATGTACTTTGAGTCTTCATTGAATTAGCATCACAGACTAGGATAAATGCATAATTAGTAACAAAGTAATTAACAAAAAAGGCATTTATTACCTGCTAGTTATTTCAGTGTAATGGAGCTACAGAAATGCAGAATGATGAGCAAATACAGACATCTGTACCAGTAAAGAACGCTGCAGCGTGGCCACATCCTTCAACACTTCAGTTTTTTTCCACTGGAAATCACTAGTTCAGCACCAGCACAGCAAAGATGAGAACGTTGCTTCTGCTAAGTAGCACTAATTTCTGCCCATAGTGACATTCAGAAGAGGATCAATCAAGTCACAGGGGTAAGAACACTGTTTGCTTGTGATGTGGCTGTCACCAGTGAAGATGAGTTTGTAACACCCTCCAAGCATCAAGAGGACACACAAAAGGCACATTAGAAAAATAAACCCAAGAGATACTCTCACAAAATATATCAATACAATTCTCCGAACTGAAAAAGCAGAAGTCAGAAGATCAAGAACTCACAGTTAGGATTTTCCTATTAGTTAAAGAACATAAGGAGTCTCCTGAAGTCTTTGATTGATACATGATCTTTTCTTTCTTTTCAGGCAGAACAGCTGTCCAGTGAACTAGAAGAAATAGCCCTGAAGACAGCTTTGTGTCTGATATGACTTTGAGAAATGATAAATGCTTTACATGTAACATCCAAGAGAAAAAATAAGAATGTCATCCACAAAAGAATTTTTCTTTCTATTTGAGCAAGCAATCCCTCTTATTGCGGGGGGGGGGGCTGCAGTGTCTGAAACCAAAGAGAAAAGGCATGTCCCTCAAAACTGAATTGGAAAGAATCTAACCAAAAAGAGGCAATAGGTACTTTTAAGAGAAGGGCAACTGGGCAAACAGGGAGTGAAGCAGAGATTTTTCTGACGATTGTCAGGACACCATGACCTGGGATATATAGTAACTTCATTCTTCTAGGATGAAGGAAATTCTTTAAGAGGTGAAACAGTCACACTTTGCTGTCTGATAAAGATACACGATCTTTGCCACAATAACTATACGCACAAATAGCTCAACTATGTCCAAGAAAAAACAAAGCAGTAACAACCAATGCAAACCTTCTCAGAAGAAGTACTTGGTACAACTTAGTGTAAATTTATTCAATATAATGGGGATTATGTAAGTTACACAAATGGGAGGACTACAGCCACTGTGATAGTTCAGTGAAGTTATGTCCAGATTAGAGGACAGATGGCATGAAATGGAGCCTTTCTGGAGCTTGCTCTAGAGCTGTGTTTTGGCAGCATTGTGAGAGGCTAAGAGCCTTAGAGAATGAACAGCCAGAATACTTGGGTGAAATTTGTAAATCTTTCTCATTTTAAAACACGTCTCATGTGGCACTTCAGTGTACGGATGAGCACTGATGGCTGCTGTCATGCACAACCAGCAAAGGGAAGAGTAACGACAACTGTACTTTCCTTGAAGTAACCAAACCCACTATAACACCAACAGCGACAAGCAGTACATCAGTGGTTCATCCACCCACCCTCCAATGCCTTGTTCAATTTGCCACATAGATGTTATTCTCCATTACTTTGGGCAAGACTAAACAAGGGTTCCTACATATCTGAGACAGGATAGGATAGGCCTTGGCTTAGAAATGCCTAGCATAAGAGCATGATCACCTTCTGCCTGTCCTATCCTAGTAGCCTTTCAATCCTTAACCTAGATCTCCTTGCTTACCCTGCCCCAAACTGTCTTTCAATAGCGTGGATCTTTCCTCACAGCACTCTTCCAACTTTCACTCCTGCTAACCAAGCACCCTTCTTCCTGCCCCAAAGCCTTCCTGCATAAGCCCCTGTGAGTATACTTACTCCAGAAGCTACCTAAAATTAAATGAGATCTTTAGCATTGAGAAACTTAGATAGCTACACATTCTCATATACGTTTGCACAGCCAGAGGTAATTTCTCTCCTTTCCTTTGCATAACTTCAATGCGCTTCCTCCCCCTACCCCAAGCCCCCTCCTTCATTCCTTCTTCTGGAGTCATGCTCCTCCTTCCACATAAGCTGCCATTAACCCTACACATCAGAGTGATGTCCCCACCAGCTGTTGACATCTGCCTGCTCTTCTGCCACCTCATTTGTCCCTCCCCTGCATTATCAAGTGCCAGCCCCTGCTCTCACACAGATTTCTAATCCACAGTTTTCAGCAATCTTGCTCCATGGGATTCCAACAACAGAAGAACAAGAGATGAGAACATAAAAGCATCCTCAATGTGGTGTCCCATCAGGAAGCCAACTAAACCCGATAGACACTGTCCTCTCTGACCCATAAGCAGGAAAGGGCTGAACATTTAGAGAGGAGAACAGCAGTTCAGAAAACACCTTTATGTGGTCTGTAATCAGCCAGCATCACCAAACAAAAAGCATTCACCTAGCTCTTTACTTTTGGGGTAATCAAATCACATTTAAAAAAAAATTTCCACACATACACGTTACACATTTATATTTCTGTTTTGCCTCCTTCTCCCCCACTTTCAGTTTGCAGTGACAATCAGTAATTATTTTAGAGAAAGACTGTAACAAGCTTACAGGATGCCTTTAGTAATAAGATAATTATTTGTAACTCTATAATGAATTATAATTTTTAATTTAAAAAGAAATCAAATAAAACAGCTTTCATCTTTCCTGCCACGTGAAGAAAACATTCTCTGCCTACAACTCAAATTATCATTCTCTCCTTTGTGCAAAATGAATTGACCCAGAAAACTAAAAGGGTAAGAACCCATATTTGCTGGGCTTATTCAGCAGCCAAAAGTTCATGAAAAACACTGTTGTGTATCACATAGCAACCACTTGATGCCTATTGTTAAAATACAGTAGTTATTCAAAAAGTAAAATCTTGCATTCTCAAATAAGACGCCAGGCTGCAATGTGTGTTTACTGTTTTTGGGAAATAGTCATCTTGCCATTTTCTCTTTTTCCATAGTCTTGGCATATTTGGTCAGCTATGCAATGTGCAGTTACCCGCAGGAAAGAAAAGGAACACAAGAATTTTCCTCCAGCGTTTTGCTCACAGGACAATGTCCATTCAAAGCAACACTTGAGATCACTATGAAGAGAGTTAAGATGTGCTCTATTTTTATGCAGCCGCACTTTTAGTAAAAATGTAATACTCCAGAGAAAGAGCATGAGGGAGAAAGGGAGAGAAGCTTACCGCTTTTTGACTGAGCATTACAGTTGCACATTTTCACCTGTTCTCAAAGCAAGCTACTCTCAGGAAGTCCTTTACACATGTATGGATGTCCACATTGCTACTGCACATTTGCACTTCTTCCCAGCACTGTTACCTGTCACTACAGCTGTGCAGAAATATGATTCACAGACATCTCTCACCCCACCTTTCCTCCAAATCTTCTGTGGTAAGATATGGTAAAAAAGATGGAATAAAAGTAAAATTTATAGAGGAGGAAAGTCAGCCAGCTGCAGAGTCAGAAAAAATAATAACAGTTTCTGTTAAATGGAGCATGTCTCACTCTAAAATATTTGAAAAGCAGAGGCCTATTACTTGAGCTATTCTGGCCTTCCCAGACTCCATGAAAGCTGAAAGAAGCCCCCAGTTTCAGTCACAACTGTGTCAGACTGTCTATTTAAATTACCAAAGTAAGACCAAAAGAGTTCTTCTGAAACAACTGCTGGAGGAGATGAATGGAAGAGTAAGACAGACAAACTCCCTTGTAGGTGCTATTATGTGCTATTATACAAACAGTACAACTTTAAACTTCAAGATAATGGCATTTTAAATACCAGAAGGGAATGGCAGACTTACTTAGCATAACTTTGAGATATTTCATCAAGGCTGTGTACAAACAGGTGTGCAAAATTTTTGCTTGCTCTAAGATACTTGTTATCTTCTTACCTAAAAGAGCATTTAAACTCCTTTTGAGCAGTTAAAATAAGACAGTGGCAGAAAGTAGATGACAAGGGGGAAAATGTGTGAACACAGATGTTTTTGCCAAGAACCTTACTTTGAGCCCAGCTGTATCCAGGTATGTGTGTGCTGTTTCCGTATTCTCTGAAAAGAAAGTTGAGTGGTACGCAGCAAACCCCACATGAATGCATGGAGATGCTAAGGAAAAAGTGAGAGAGACTGAATTAGGTACCGGGGACCAAAGAGGTGGGTTTTATAATTTTAGAGAGAGAGATCTGGCTGTTTCCAAAACAAGATGGAAAGCACAGATCAGTTGAAGTTGCAGCTTGCTTGCTGCAAGTGTTCCTGCTTGTCTTAACAAAAGTCTGTATTGGAGGTCAGAGGAGAATGAAGAAGAAAAAAAAAAAAGTCAAACTTCTTAACTGCACATCTCAGCTGGCTTACAAAGTATATACTCAAACAGAAGTGTATATACAATTAAATATTTGAATCAGTCCAAAGGTAGATCAGTGCATACTTATAGACAGGGACTGTCTATACAAAGGGAATGCTTGGTTTGGTCATTGGTCAGTCATCTGGCCGTGACAGGATGTGGTAATTATACATGACTGTCAAATAGCTGTAGTTACAATAGTACAGTCATGTGTAATTTGTCAGCAAAACACTGGCATACTTGACAAAACAAAGACCAAGCTATTACATCCAGTACACAACTAAGAATTTAGAAATCTTTCCCGTGAAACAATAAAAAATGTATGTTGAAGAATAATGCAGAACTTTTCTAGCACAACTTACATTCTCCTCTGAAAATGCATGCTTCTCTCAGAAACAGATTCCCAGCACGGGGATTGGTAATTTGTGGTCCACCAAAATACTTTGTTAAACAAAAAAGTAATACCTACACTGCACCTATGCAAATCACCAAGAATAAGTGACTCTAAGGACCAGTAACAAAGCCCAAAACTCCTATCAAACATTATTTCACATTTGAAAAAGTCAAGACAAGGTGTAATTTTTTTTAAATGGGGATAAATTGGGATTTCTGTAACAACTGACTCATTTTGCCTGCTTTTATCTAAGGATCTCAAAGAGCACTCCAAGTGTTAATTAAATTACAAAGCATTTTTGAGACAGGTAAATAGTATCATGCCCACTGGGGAACAGAGAGAACATTTATGTTTCATTACTAAAGTCACACAGTAATTCAGTGGCTAGTAATATAACCCAAGACATACCAGTCACCACTTCTACTCATTGACCTGATGGCCTCAGAAGAGATAAAATTAGCCTCAAAAACAAAAAATAACTTCCTCTTCTGCTTTTCTATCTTCTAAGAATTAGGCCAAGATTTTTTAATTTTCTTTTATTTTTCTGCCTCTGCTTACTGGGACGCCTTTCTTTCAGATTCACACAAAAGCAGCCACTTTCTAACCTACCCAAGTTTGTTAAAGATCACAGTACAGCAACATGGACAGGAACCTAAACAAGGGTAGTGACCCTTGTAATCGTGCTGTTGAACACCTTACACAGCTGCACCAGGATCCTCTTCATCCTCTTCTAACCAGCCATACTCCCAGTGATGGCACATAAGAGGCTCTAATCCCATCAGAACGAAGGAAACACATGCAGATGAAATAGTCCTTTGCTGGCCAGTTCACCAACTTCCAATCCTACTTTACCAAAGCAACAGACATAAAACTACCTTAAGGAACCTGGTGCCTCATGCTCTTCTTATAATAATCTCCCTCTGAAATGAACAACATAAGAAGCAATGAATGATACCCTGAAAATGCTTCAGACCATAGAAAAGTCTGTTCCGTGGTCTACTACATCTATTTTAGGTTGCATGTAAAGAGATGAGGGAAAAACATTTCACTGACCATTCTATTCTTATCCAAAAAAAAAAAAAAAAAAAGAATACACCATTTTCCATTCCAGCTTGGTCCTGACTAGGTCCTGCAGGATCCACACATAATAAAGCAGTAAGATACAATGCAATCTGCACAATAGACAGTCAGTGACTTACTGGTGCAACCTAAGGCATCTCTAATTCAAGACTGGTACAGCTCTGCTAGAGCTTTAACAAATTATATCTCCATTAGTAAAATGATTTTGGAGAGTTCTTTATAAAAGGTTTTTCAATATTGTAAATATTGTTTTACTAAAAACAGGGAACCCTCCTTTTAAACTTTCTTTAAACCTTTTAAATCCAATGTTAAAGCAAGATTTCAGGCTTTATTTCCCTGTCCCCTCCCCCCCCCCCC
>Ga0065711_1039903_pt1 | contig 17400 bp, 7 predicted proteins | sample Hoacrofraction12_FD_59098 | JGI IMG/M metagenome (GOLD analysis project Ga0065711, IMG submission 59098) | Hoatzin crop microbial communities from Cojedes, Venezuela - Epithelial fraction 12 v2 (version 2) | ecosystem: Host-associated > Birds > Digestive system > Esophagus > Crop | place... | reverse complement strand
GACAGATGGAGCCTGAAGTCATGGATTAAATGAACTCAATGGACACTTTAGAGTGATGATCCATAGACTAAGGGAATGATATCTGGAGACAGGAGAAGTGGTGGTGATCAACTGGACAATGGGGGACCTGTGCATGACGTAGATGGTATAGAATAAGTGGTGGATAATGTACTGGGTTGGGCCAGGACAGGGTTAATTTTCACCGGAATCCAGGAAGGGACACAGCCGTGCAGGCTGACCCCACCTGGCCAAACAGAACAGGGTGTTCCACACCATGTGCCGTCATGCTGGGTTCCGATGAGGGGGAGCTGGGCGGCAGGAACTCACTCACGGCTTGGGAGGGTGCGGCGGTCTGGGAGAGCAGCTCTCGGTGTTGTGCGATTTGTGTTGTGTTTTCGCCTTATCTCTACCATTGTTGTTCCTGTTCCTTTTGTCTGCTGTTATGTTAAACTACCCGTATCCCGACCCACCATTTTCTGCCTGTTTTTTTCCATTCTTCTCCGCACCCCAGGGGGGGAGGGGCGGCCGCATGGCGCTTTTGTTGCCAGCCACATCTAAACCATAACATTATATGATTTGTCCTCATAGGTTTCCTGTATCACGTCAAGTGCTGTGTGATAAAAACAGAGTGTAACTGTTCTGTACAGTCATGTCACTGATGTATGGCCCTGAATTTAAGCCTCTACAGCTTCCTCTGAGTCAAGAAGCTCAGTAAAAATGGCATTCCTTTTAAGTACCTTACTGTAAAGAAAATGAGTGTAATTTATGATGAAAGTCATGTATATCAACATATTTCCTTGCACGCAGTGTCAGGTGTTACTTTCGCCATTGTTTGGAGTCAGGCTGAGGTTGACAATAGTCTCTCTCAGAATATTTATTCATTTATTCTATTTTTTTATGTTCCTATAAAATATCTCCAGCAGATGTAGATGCTACCAACATTTCTTTCACTCTATTCCTTGAAGAGTCTCCTTTAAGAGCAAAATATTGCTTCCTACTGCTTCTAACATCTTATGAACCCAGCTGTCGAAAAAGGAGTTTCTATTTCCCGCAAAGAACTTGTAGCAACAAAATACAAAAACCTATTCAGAGTAAAAACAAATACATCTGTAAGTACAAATAAATATAATGTTTTGGACTCATGCAGACCTTTTCAGAGATGTAAGTCCTTTTCATCTTTTTCGAAAGCAATTTGCTGAAGTGACTTCATAGGCTGCAAATAGAAAGTTATGGCTTTGGATTCAAATAAAAACCCTTCAGAATCTTGAATGTCAGAAAATACCTGCATAATTTAGTGGTCCCATTAACCTCAATGGGTAAACTATAATTATGTTAAAGCAAATAGGTGCTTTGCTATTAATTTTTAAAAAGCCAATACAATTAACTGGGAGCTAGTGCAAAAACATTGGCACAAGATGGAACACATTTGATCTGAATTTGAACCTCAGGTATTCATGTTTATACATTTTCGGAAACTTAAATAAATTGGGGGGGTTCAGACCAGCCATGTGTACTTTTTGACAGATAGGGAGACCACTGAAATGTGTAATATAATGTACAAAGCAGCAATACTAACAGGTGACATGGATGCAATGGCAAAAAAAATGAAGGGTTTATGCACTGAAAATTGTTTTCTTTAGTCTGGCAATTAATCTGCCCTTTATATGTGCAATGTACTTAATGATATAGGTTTAGTCTTTTCTAATTTATAAACAGAAATAGAAGGAAAATGAAATTAAAAGTTTGGGTGAAAATACTAGTACTGAAAGTTTTTAGAAATCTCCAGTTATGGCAAGAGGCAGAACAACAGGGCAATGATTCTTGTTACTGTTGTCACTATTTAACCTGTTGGTCTTTCAAAGCAAGTTCTCTTCTGACCAGGCAAGAACTCTGGAAGGAATGACAGGATCATATATGATTTTGTTATCTTAAGCAGGAAATACCTTTCCTTGGTAATCGATATCAAGGTCAGCGGTTACTCCAAGGGAAGGCAAAAAAAGACCACAACCCTAAATATACCAGCAACAGGAAAATTTCAGGCTTCTGGCTTGCTGATGACAGTATGCAGCAGTGCCTACTACTCTAGAGGTATTTAATGGCATGCAACCTTCGTAACAGAAGAGATATTGAAAGAAAAATTTGGCCAAGTATTTGTTTAAATATAAGCAGCAACACCGTTCATTATAAAGTGATTTATTTTTCTAAATGTTCCTAGCATGGGGTTAAGTGAGACAGCACAGTGCAATCAGCTCAGACACAAAGTTTTCAAGAAAGGTGTTCTTTGAATGAGAAATGCTTAAGGTTAATTATTTGCATTGATAGATCACGGGTTTTGGGTTTTTTTTACAGGTTAGTTCTTTTCTCCCCAGCATATGTTCAAGAAAATTTTGTTGTCTGTGAAAGTGAAGGGCAGAACATATAGGGTCCAGCTGAACACAGTTTAGGGAAATGAGATGCATGATAAATAATGTGCTTAATTCCTTGCACTTTTATTCTACAGACAGGGAATCTCAGGTGCGAAAATCCTCAACACCCCATCTGTTACAAATGTAGTCCTTTCCTGCAGGGAGAGGAACAGAAGTGTAAACAGGCCTTTGACTTTCAGTCCAACTCTACAGTGCCATTTTTGTTGTTGGGTTATTTGTTTTTTTAAAACTATGGAAATAGACAAGTACTTGATTTGGAGCACTATGAAATCACAAAGAAAGAGAGTAAGAACAGCTCAGGATCTAAATTCTCTCCCAGATAGTGTTCTGTGCATTTAATTCTTTGAAAATTTCTAGAAGACCTCAGAAGTTGTTCTTTCTATAGGAATAATGTGTATTTGTGTGTATCTGCATTGCACAGCAGGAAAGGTTGGTGCTTATTACTTGGGAAAATTTGACCGTAGATGTCTGTAGACTTACTCAACGTCCTTTAGCCTATGATGTTTACGTTCAAGAGAGAAAAGAGTACTTCTGGATTTCAGTCATCTTTTGGCAAAAGAAGAAGAGAATTGTAGGCAGTGTGCCTTTTAGTTGTCCCATTTGAACTAAGAAGACAGATTTTATCCAAGAAATAACATGGTATACTAAGTAGGATGAATATCTCACTTTTCTCATGAGTTCCAGGTCCATATTAAACACTCGCAGCTGTTTCAGGTGCCATAAGAAGTACAGATGTCTCATCATGACTACTTCGGTGCAGAGCAGAAAAGTAGTAAGTAGAATGTACTGATTTTTAACCCAAAACACCCCTCTAAAATATTAATTGTTCATCCTTTTGCCCTGCGTACAAGATTAGATTTCAGTTGTGTTTTTTCTCTTACTGGGCTGTGCTTTAGAATATGTATATTATCTATTTTAGGGTACTTGAGTGTGTTTATTTTAATCAGGTTTTCAATTTCGGCCAAAGGTTTGACTACATAGGATCTTCTGCTTCTAAGAGCTCAAGGCAAAAATGTATACACTTAAAACCTCGTTACAGATGGGGCTTGATTTGCTAAATATATCTGAACAAGGTTTTTGGCTGATACCTAACCCTGAATCTGAGTTAGTTGTTGGTATCCAAAAAGGCTGGGTCATACCTGAAGGTAGCTTATGAGTTTTTTATTTCCAGGATTAAGTGAACAGCAATCCATAGGTTTTTAACAGCAATTTTAGAGTCGAGAATCTGCAGTTCTGCTGAAACTTGTATTAGGAATTTAGCTTCTATTTTAGGATCTCATCCAAGATCACAGCTAAATTCCTAGTGACAGTCTGCAGCCTAAACATCATTTTGATTTTAGTAAATTTACTTCTCTCACAATTTTGAATAACAATGAAAATTTTAAGCATGAACTATGTGGGAAAGCTAGCATTTCAAATGCACACCTACTCCTAATTAGTGTTTCTATCTCTCTGCCAAATGCTGGACTAGAAGAGTAAGAAAGAAAAATGCATATTAAAAGCCACGAAAGGCTTTAATTTGCTATTTTTAAAAACATGAGCAATAATCTGTCTGCTTCTGCCATTTCAAGCATTTACAGAGACCTTATTTTATCTTTTCTTAAAGAAGTGTTACAATTGTTTGTACAATTCTCCTTTGTTATTTTCTCAAAGGTATTTTAGGGTTGTAAGCAAGCAATGGGATATCATTCTGTAGTTGTGTTCTTATGAAAAAAAGTACTAATGGGAGATACATTATATATAAAACCTTGGGAGAAAGCTATCCATATTCAGAATTAAAGGTGTCATAAGTTAAATTTGGAGAATCAGAGGCAAACATCTTTTAAGTAGGAGAGATACAATTGTTTTACAATTTTAAGCTTAGTTGGAAGTCTGTTAGGTCCGGGAAAACAGCCCATCTATCACATGCTGTAATTCAGAGTTTAAACATAAATACTCTTTTCTCTTCCATTTGTCTTATTCATCCGCCTCCTGCACATGAATGAAGCAGGAGTCCTAGGAAAGAAAAATATGTCATCAGCTAAGAAGCGGCTGGCTGCCAAGATGGATTAAAAATGGCACGCAGATTTCATTCTAGAATCTGAGGTGTTGTGGAATAACAGGAATCATGAACTGTAGCAAATTAACACCAGTACCTGATGTATTCCTTGTCACTGACTAAGCAAACTTTCTTTTGGGCATTAGCACTTTTTAACAGCTACTTTACTTGGATAACATTTATGATCATCTACGAAACCATAACCTTCAGAACTCTTTGTAGAATACTACATTTAGAAATAAGAAAGTAAAATCACATTCTGAATTGTAATGTCAAAAATAAATATTTTGAAGCTTACGGTATAACTAGCCTTTATTAACTTAAATTTAAAGACTTAAGATGTTCTTTTTAACTTCATGAACATATCCTAAGAAGATTTTAAATGTCATGGAGTTTTAAAATTTTTTTGTGTTTTTTTTTTTCTTTTAAGAAACATCTATTTGTTACTTTCCTAGGAAAAAAAAAAAAAGTGAAACAAAAAATCTAGGTTCTGACAGAGAGTGCATATTTGTTAACACTAGGAAAAAACGATTGAAATATAGAAAACTTTCCAGAAAACCCTAGCAAAGTTTCTATAAAAGAGGTATTGATGCTACTGAAGAGTGGAGAACAGAAAACACTTGAACATGTTACATCTCATTGATTATATGCCTGACAATGGCTTGCTGTTGTGTACTCAGCCGGCTACAGTCTGCAAAAGATAATCTGATAACAGGGATGAAATTAAGTGTACCATCGACACCTGTTTGACTGCCATTAACACCTCTGTGTCTCCTCTGGAACCGTTATGATAATGGCTTTGAACTATGACATGAAATTTACTGAGAACTGTTCCTGAAACAGGAAATTATGAAGCAGTCTTAGATGCAGAAATCAATGCAAAGGAAAGGTATAGAAAATGTAGAAATTGAATGCAATATTTTGGAGTGCCAATATGTGTCTAAAGGAAATCAAAAGTTGTGTTTTCACAGATGCTTGTTTAAAAGTATTTTTAGAATTTATTAACATTGCTCCCATGCACAAGTATGTCTATTTAAAGTAAAAATACATGGTTTTCATATTTTCTCACTGCCCATCGCATGAAATCTACGAGTATCTAACAAAATCTTGCTATACTAATTTTGTAATTCTTTTATGGAAAATAGTTAATATGCCTTTATTTTTTACTTGTGGCCTATTGTAAAAATGTCTTATTTACTTTTTTTTTTTTTTGGTTAAACTTTCCTGAAGACTTAGCTATCTTTCGGGCTGCAAGTTTCTTCTGAAAACATGATGAATGGACATTTTGACATATGGAACAATTACTTGGCAGTATGCATTACTTTAATGGACATATTGCTTTAAACTAAGACTTTATCATCTGTTCTGCCTTAATTAAAAATACAGATACAACATAATTCAGAGTTCTGTCTTATATAAGAGATTTAAATCCATGTTTGTTCATTTGTACAATAAATAAAATGTGCATCTTCTTAAATTTTTGCTTGTTTTTAAAAATCAAGAGAGAATTGTTTTCTAATAATATAAATAATATTTTATGGTTTCAAGAACTCACAGGCAGAGAGTTTGTATAACTATAACTTTTTAAAACATCTATGATAAAAGTGCAAATATCCCAAACATGTTCTCTTGTTTATTTAAATGGAGAAAGTCATTCCAAGGGTCCTAACCCTTAAGGGACTGGAAGAGCTAGAGGATGGACTGGTAAAGCTTTCTTGCTGGGATTGAAAGTCATCAGAAAAGAAAAGAAAGGTATGAGAAAGCAAGAAGGTGTGTTTTTAAAAAACATGTAGAACAAGACATCATACCCTCAGGTTCAAAGATGCAAGGATGAAGACTAATAGGAGATATGACCAGCTGAGAGAAGACAGAGAAGCATATTGACATTCTTGTAAGCACAGGGAGGAAAGGAGAGTGCTGGCTGTTCTATAGACTGCCATGTTGCAGCTCACCCCATCAATCAGCAGTTACTAACAGGACTTTGCAAACTGGCACCATGAAGACCACCATTCAGATCCTCCCGAAGCCCTTGAGTGTTAAGATTTTCTCAGCCTGCCCCTACTTTATTTATCATCTTTAAACACATGTAACTACTGTAAAGTACAAAATCTTCTTTTGTTCTTTTCTAATTTACCGCTAGTTTGTTGGGTTTTTTTTTATTTTTGTTAACTTTAAAATTTACATGTTATTTAAGTAGCCCTGCAATGATCAGTGCTTGCTGGAAGATGGGATTCTTCACAGCACCTGCATTAACCTTCCACAGAATTTAAGCCCCCAAATCACTTATGAAATATAATCAGTTTATCTTCTGTATGAATATCAATTATCTATGACTGAAATGTGTGCAAGCCTTTACTTTTTGATACATTTAATGAATATTTACATTGCTCATAATTGTTTTTGTAAGTGTGCACATTAAATCTTTTTTAAAAACTGAAAGACAAATTTTTCATATCTTGAACTGTCAGATGTTAATTACAAATACAAGATTTGCTGTAAGATAGGAAGAAGAGTGCTATTATGTACTGTTTGATGTAGTCATCATAAGACATATCCATAAGTATGTATAAAATTAAATAAAATGTAATACATACACCTACACACAAGTATATATACAATGTATAACTCCAACTAGTACACACAACCAAATTAACCTTTAGAGCACCTAAACCAGACTTTCTCTATGGTTATTGAAGTCTAGTGCTAGAAAACACAAAACTAAAACAGCAACACTAAATAATATACAGCAAATCTTTGTTAGCTCCTTTGTTTCCCATTAGATCATTACTAACCATAAAGAATATTGATCTATTTCCGTATCCTTGCAGTCAGCCCAAGAACAGTACTGTGGTAAAAAAAAAAAGCTGCTGCAGAAGCTGAGTAAAACACCCAGAGTAGGGGGCTCGACAGCCAGCATTCAGCACACACAGTGACAGGACGACAGGTCAGATGCTGTGCTAAATCACTGGACTTCCCGTGGTGCCCACGAGCTGGATATCTGGTAAAACACAGTCAAAGCCTAAAAATACAAGCCTTTAATGTTCCTCCATAAATTAGCAAATACCTGAGACGTGGGCTTTGTGGGAGGGAGCAGGACCTTTGTACAATTAACTCACACTTCGAACACTACTTCTCTCTAGCAGTCTCTTTCAGGCTAGTTAGGGATAAAGAGGTGTTGCAATTCACACAAGTCCCTTAAAAGGATAATTAGCCTCACAAATAAATCTATACTAATCTTAGTCCGCTAACTGGGTGACAGAGCTTAATAACAGAGGAGATATCAATGCAGTGCAGTTTGTAACAATTTAGAATGTGCTTTAATAAGAATCAGGTTTTATCCATTAGCATTTGTTATGTTTAGAACAAAAAAGCCTGGAATTCCTCAAACAGGGACCACTACACTAACTTGAAATAAAATAATTCACACATTATAGGGATGAGATTATTTTATTAGTGATAGGTGATCTGAGAAGTGCAGCAGTTCATTGTGTAACTGGAAGCTCAGGACAGTATCTCCTTGTTTTGGGGCCTTACTTCCATCATACCATGTATGCCAACAGAAACCAGTGTCTGGATCTGTACAAAAGGAACACTGGGAGGATTAAAAATTATCTACCTCTATCCTTTTCTGCTGTAAAGCTCCATGATAGACATGGGGGCTATTTAGACAGCTCTGGCTGCTATAGTGCATTCTAAGATAAGCAAGAAGTACTTTAAAAAGCATTTTTGCTGTAAGAAATTTGGTCTGTTCAAAAGCATGGGGAGATTTTTTCTAGAGGATTTGAAACTTTCTGCCATTTAGTACTTAGAAATTTCAGTGTCTTTACTCAGATGTCTCTTATCAAGGAACTAGAGCAGTCAAGATGTAATAGGAACTTGTTAGGGGTTAAGTGAATGTCCAGGCATGGAACAGAATACAGTAAGAATAGGGAGCTGAACAAAAGCAAGTGCAAAAATATGGAAAACAACCAAGTCATCTTAAGAGGCTTGCAAAATGCGGCCAACTATCATAGAATAATAGAATCATGGGTTGGAAAAGACCTCTAAGATCATCAAGTTCAACCATCCACCCAACACCATCATTCCTACTAAACCATATCCTGAAGTGTCACATCTACATGCTTTTTAAACACCTCCAGGGACAGGGACTCAACCACTTCCCTGGGCAGTCTATTCCAATGCCTGACCACTCTTGCAGCAAAGACGTTTTTCCTAGTATCCAATCCAAACGTCCCCTGATGCGGCTTGAGGCCATTGCCTCTCATCCTATTGCTAGTTAGTTGGGAGAAGAGACCAATACCCACCTCACTACAACCTCCTTTCAGGTAGTTGTAGAGAGCAATAAGGTCTCCCCTCAGCCTCCTCTTCTCCACACTAAACAGCCCCTGCTCCCTCAGCCGCTCCTTATAAGACTTGTTCTCTAGACCCCTCACCAGCCTCCTTGCCCTTCTCTGGACACACTCCAGCACCTCCATGTCCTTCTTGTAGTGAGGGGCCTAAAACTGAACACGCTACTCCAGGTGTGTCCTCACCAGTGCTGAGTACAGGGGCACAATCACCTCCCTGCTCCTGCTGGCCACACTATTCCTGATAAAAGCCAGGATGCTGTTGGCCTTCTTGGCCACCTGGGCACACTGCCAGCTCATGTTCAGCTGGCTGTTGACTAGCACCCCCAGGTCCTCTTCTACCAGGCAAGTTTCCAGCCACTCCTCCCCAAGCTTGTCTAGGTAGATTGGAAAAAAGAGAAGAAATTATTTTTTTCTTTTTCAGATACACTAAATTTAAATTCATGTGAGTGATAAAAATGAAAACTATTGCTTCAGAAAGCAGAGGTATCATGCTAGGTAGAATTAATTTTTTCTGAACCTTAAATATAATAAGAAATAATATAGGAAAAAGGTGAATATTGGAGATGCACTTTCCCATTTTCCTTAAACTCTTATTAGCATAGGATTTTTTTCATTGTCAGCTAGTGAAAAGAAATATATGTTATTAGTATCCTTTTCTGCATTTAATTAATATTTCTGATATTTTTTCCTGCTGAAAAAGTGGATATTCCAAAGTAAACACATAAAATACAGAATTAAAATGTATTAAAACTATTGGGAATTTCAGTAGCTATATGTAAGATGTGTATGTATAGCACATCCAGTGCATTTATTCAGACCACTCAGTTATCTACTGAGTATTAATGGAAGTTTCTGTTTAATCTTTAGCAATAGTTGTCATGCTTGATGTCTTTGAGAAAAAGCGTTTCTTCTATCATATCATTGTAAAACTCAATTTATGCTCAGTTTAGTTTTCTTATAATAAAATAAAAATCAGCATAGAATTCCTTTGATTATTTAGCCATTTTCTTAAAAAAAAGACTTTGCAGATGTTTTTGTCTCCTGTAAACTAACCATCTTTGTATGCAAACAGAAAATAGAAAGGAACATATGGCAAAACGGCAAAAGCAATCTGGAGGAGGGATGGATGGATGTTGAAAGAGACAGATGCCTAATCTTGTAAGCCTAATTTTTCCCCTCCTCATTTCACCATAGTAGTCTCACATTCCGATACTGATGCATACCTGCTATTGTTAACTGAATATCATACCTAAGTAATTGCACCTATGAATATATGATCATCTTGACCAGGAGCCTACCTCTCTAAATTTAAGAGTGAATCTCACTGGGCAAATTTTGCTGTAAATCACTGAGATGTAACTAACAAATACAGACCTCTAAAAAACTTAAATCGTGTATCAGAATGGAGGTTATCATTCATATTGCAACGGATGTAACAAAACCCACAAGCAGGTGAATACACAGCAGTATGAGAAAGACACTTTCAGTGTCTGTAGTGTGACTATGTACAGCAGACAGAAAGGACAAGGAAACCTCCTACAATCTTTCATTTCCTTAGACTTTTGACTTGCTCATTTAACTCTCAATAAGATGGAAATTAAGTAAAATTATAAACTGATAATGTAGTCGATAGATTTCTGGTCAGTGGAGCGCACAATATGGTAGCTGACCTCTTTCGGGTGCACACACATGGTGCTCACACATTTCTCTGCAAATGCACAACTTATCACCTCTTCACATTTTCCAAATTGTAGCTGAGACCTACAACACTTTCATAGAGAAACTACAGTCATGCAGTGTGATGCTCAAAACCAGCACTTTCAGCACAAGCTGTTTCCACACAAAATTCCAAATTAGTGCTCATAAACAATCCCATAATTATTCACGGCATGTCAACAAGCAAAGGCTTTGATAATTTTATTTTGGCAGCAAACAATAGTGAGGAATTAAGTTCATAAAACTTGACTTAATTGTGGATAAAATCCTGGCATACAATTCTGATACACTGCAGAAGCCCATTAAAGTGTTTACAGCTTAGTCAACATCTACCTATCCAATTCACATCATCAGTATGCAGTCTGCAATGGAAATGCTAAATAGAAATAAACAAATGCCTGTAATTTATAGGTGTAGAAAGTTGTCATCTCCTTCCCTCAGCTTATTGATCTGTCAGGATTTCTTTTCTAAACTACCATATTCAAGAAAGTTTGCATCTTGCCTTAGAATCTGTGTAGTCAAATATTTCTGTAAACATTATAGCCACAGGCAGAAACATCGTTAGATAAAACAAAGACCCTCTCACACTTGGCCCATATTTGCAATTCAAACTCGGTCTTCTTAAAATATTTTTGGAGATGCTGAAATGATCGGATAAAAACCCTTTTCACCTGATCACTAATGAATAGCACTCAAAAGGTCAGCTGAGCCTTTCTGTTCATAACAAACACCAAACTCATTCTGTGAAATGAGTTTCAGAAACATAAATCACTAACAGGAAGGAACTTCTCTGGAAAAAGCACTTACTTTGCCATTAAACTGCAGTATTTGCTGGCACAAGATTAATTTTAAAGAATATTGTGTAGTTCACAAAAAGATATTTTTAAGGCTGATTCAAACAAACTCTATTATAAAAAATTTAATTTACTATTATTTCAATTTAAAATTATAAATTTCAAGTAAAATCTTTTTTAGTTTTATCAGGTATCAAAACATCTGCCTTCAACAGTGATTATTTTATATTTTTAAGAGGCATAACATTATTCCATTTCAGGACATAAAGTAATTACTACTGGAAAATTTCTCGAATTATTGTGTCATGAGGTCCAGTTTTCAGTCTTGGAGGCAGGATAACAGTCTGTCAAAATACACTTGGTTTAGTCTGGGGTATCTTATCATGGTCCTGAGGCAATATCCTGTGAAACTTGAATGATGGCAAAATAAAATCAGCAGAGGATTTTTGCCAATGTTTTGTGGAAAAATATTTTTACTGAATAAGACAATAAAAAAAATAATTGGTTTTAAGTTTCTTGACCTACACTTTAACCTTTAGCAATTCATTAAAACACAAGGGAAAATCCCAACCTGCACAGCATAAAGACTTCAGGTTTTGTCTTTATGAAGATAAAAGTTGTCCTGCCCTGAGAACATCTTATAATCAGAGTGGTGTGAGGATTCTTGAAAAGGTTTTGTATGCATTTTCACTTTGTATTGAACTAAAACCCCACACTTCTACATCATATGCTGCTCTTTGTAGGAAAGCAAAAAAATAAAAGGAAGGAAACCTCACAGTAAATCAAAACTTCCTCTGTTTATCAAGGGTTTTCTGTGTGGAAAGGAGTGGACAGTTCATAGATCAGTTTCTAAAGAAAACTAAGAGTGTGTGCCCCCTCTTTTTGTGAACAAATGTTTCCACAGGAGTAGCAACTACGCTCAGAGATGTGATATGGTAAGAGACAATTTCATCTCCACACAAAGGCCCCATGCATGTGAGGGAAACGTTTGCATGTCCTGGGTGCCCTCTCCTCCCTCTTCAACCATGACTCAGGATCAGCACTAGTAACAGTTTGCTGGTGTTATTAATTAATTAGAATCCGAGAATCATAGAATGCTTTGGGTTGGAAGGGACCTTTAGAGGTCATGTTGTTTATTATTGCTGTTAAACCAATAGTAGTTTTTAACTATGCACATTCACTGCCATAGAAAATGAACATTTCCCCTGAGATGGAAAGAAGGAGACTGCACCAGCACAGCCAGAGCAAAACCAGTGGGCTGGAGGGCTCGTAGTGAAGGTGGGAGTTGGGGTTTTGCCTGTCTGACGACAGAAACCCAACTGTTTCCTCTGGAGGCAATGATAATCCATCACCTATTGGCTTGATGCACTTTCTACAAATAAACAGGTTGCTCACTGGGTCCAGTAGAAAACTGGATCCAGTTTAAAAATAAAGTTGGCAGTTGAAAAACAAAAATTAATGGGGCTCTGTTTCGGGCCAGGCTTCCTGCATGACCTAGGAAATCAACCTTGCCTCATCCACATTTCATTGCTCTATTATTTCCTAAAAATAATGGTGGCACTTCCTGCATTAAGGTTGTGAGTTCTCCAGGGCAAGGGCTGTTTTGCTCAGAGATTGCAGAACGTCCTACATACAGAGGCTCATTCCTGTCTGGCGCCTTTTGATGTCAGCGTGGAAGGAAAAGCAGTAGGTAGCAGAGGATAGTTTTATGGGACTTAATAAAGAGCATTTGCAGGCTGTCCGGATTGAGCTTTTCTTGGCATATCTGGGAACCCTGTAGGAACCTCATAATTTGTTTCTGCTGACTGACTGATGCAAGTGCAGCTTGCTAACTTCACCCTGGATATTAAGAAGATAAGTAGGCTTGCTTCAGCAGACAGAAGCACTGGAAAGAGAAACAAGAAAGAAACTGCTGGTAGTTTACAAAGCACAATAATTTAAAGGAGTCATTATTTGGATTTGTTCACATAAATGAAGCAGTAGCCAGCTCTCAAATTGCTCCTTAGAAGGAATAATACAATAGGATGATCAAATAAATAGCCCACAAGGCATTTGTCTTCTATTAGGCTATAATTTACAATTTAGGAATAAAGAGTACAAAAATGCAAAATACACTGAAACAGTTCTACCCTTACATTGTACCAAAAAAGAAGATCACAAGAAAACCTCTGAACTGGTGATGAAAAAGTAATATTGATCTAAACATAACTATTTAAAACAAAAATCGGAGATGGATAATTCAAGAGTTCAATAAACTTTGAAAAGTAACCTTTGAATCATGTCTATCTGTTGTTTTTTTTTTCCTTTTCTCTCAGTTATTGAACACATTCTCAGGTTTTCCATACCAAAACAAAGAAATAAATAAAGCCACAAAATGTGTAAATGCTTCAAAACATTTTATCAGGCGCACAATACAGTGTCCATATTTGCAACAGAAACAGAGAATTACTGTTAACAAATTGTCACATCTGGGAAAAATGAGGCACTGCGTAAGCTTATAACGATTGCTGCGAATCTCCCAAAACTGCAGAAACCTTCAGGTCTAAAGCCACATTACTATATCTGTATGTCTTGTAAATACTAACATGAAGATTTAAAAGATCAAATAACTAAGTCATACAACTCTGTTTTTCTATATTAAGGGGAAAAAAAGTCATTAATGCCTTACAGCAGAAAAGAAAATATGTCATAAAGAAAACGGAGTTTGCAAGACAATTGTAAACTTTATTAGTAATTTAAACTTTTTGTCAGAATATTGTCTAAAAATTACTCTGCATCTTGGAGATGATTTGTAAATTAATGATTTTTATCAGGAAAAAAGGGAATTTTTTCCTTCAATGATTAGAAAATTAGTCTGTCCTGTGCTAGACAGATGGTTTGGCTTCTTGAAATTCTTCATTAATAATTCATTCTCTATGAGTTTTCTAATCCTTTCATTTAGAACATTCCACTATATTCTATATATATAATAGACTGCAGGACCATATATTTTTGAAGAAAAAGCATAGGATGACATACTAAATACAAATAATAGCTTGGGGCTGAAATTTAGGTTACTCTCTTTTCAAAGTTGCTTAGTATACATATTTTATTCATAACTGATGATACAATCTCATCATGACAATTTTCTGATGTAGTAGTTCTGTCAACTCTTAACAGGAAAAAAGCGTTAGATTCAGTAAAATGTGTGCAAGAGTGTTTTCATAGTCTTCAGGTAGCGGCAGGTACAGGCTTCTGCTCCTCGGAGGTGTTCCTTTTCCATTTGGCATGCATAAGCATCTTCAGGAAAGGAATCTGACAACACAGTGGTTTTTAAAAACAGATAAAGTTATCACTAAGTCATAAGACAGTATTAGGCAATTCTAACCCTTCCCCAGTGAGCCTTCGTGCGAGGAAAGATTATTTTGGCTGATGAGGTGTAATGGTAACTGACATGCTGCCTTAAAGACCATAAAATTTACCACAACCTCCTGTGTTAACCATGTTTTTCAGTGCATTCAATGTCCTTCCTGATTATTCACTAGCTGTTCTCAATGCAGATCCAAAACCAATTTTGGATTCTCCAGCACCTGGAAGAATTAAACTAGAAATATATTCTATCTTGTAATTTTATCATTGAAAAAGAACATTAACTTTCTCTCTTTTGCTTAATGCTTATCTTGATGCCAAGTTTGTTCATTATTTGCTAGATCTTCAAGCATGTGTATGAATACATCAGCACACCATTAACCACAGGCAGAAAGAAGAAATACTTGACAGAGGTCTGCTTTGTCTCTGAAGATGAAGTTTGACTTTCAATTCAGCTTCCCTTAGAAGTGTTTTTCTTTCTACTGGTATTAATTGGTCATACTAGAATCTGCTGAAGGAATCACACTAAGTAAAACTTTCTCAGTTTGCCTTTTCTTCTAACATTCGGGGTCTGCCCTGGTTTTTTCTCCACAGGTAGCTGACCTGTTAGATGCAATAGTTCCCCTTATGTGGACTCCTTTGCAATCACTCACATTTTACCATTGCAAAGCCTAATCTACCAACCATTCAAATACAAGGTATACAGTAGTAACCTTAATTTGATATTATATTAATCTATTTGAAGATTAGGTTGCATCTGTGGTGGTTTGTGTCAACAGATTCTGCCCTCCCATCAGTTCAAATTAAGACTCATTTGTTGAATGTACTAAAATTTTACCATTACAAAGAGAGGTATAATACTTATTAGTGGTTCCCTCATTTGAAAAATTTGAAAAAACATATCGTTATTTAATTATATTATATATACATATGTATATGTATATAGCATATATTTTATTCTGGACACTTGGTAAAAATGTCTTCTGATGAGGTATGAGATGATTATTCAGGTAAAATTCTGAAGATTTTATGCTACTTGAAAACTGTATAGACCAAAATGGTAGTGATGCAATCTAAGGAATCTAAGCTTAATCCTCTGAAGTGATTCCCTGTAATCAGTTCTTTACTGGATGTGAGTACACACTATTTTTCAGGCCAATATGATCTAGCAGTACCTTATATGCCAACTCAAGGGAACTCAAATGAATTCTGAAAATAAACCAGTCCTCAGCAGAACCTACACAACTAGAGCAAGAATTGTAATGGACTTCACACATTATGCCAAAAGCTGACACCTGGTGGTTTTGGGCAAGGCTTGTTTGCACCTACTCAAAACAGTGAGTTCACATTTACTTGTTTAGACATCTATTGTTATGCCTTATCATGACTTTCATAAAGTTCTTCATCAAATGTCTTCTATAGCAGTCTGCATCATCTGTGAGAGTCTATGATAGTCAAAGTGGAGAAGTAAAAAAGCATGCCAGTTCCTGTTCTTAATAGTTGCAAACTTCAGTTGAAATATTATTCACATTCATTCTATCACCTGATTTTATTTTTTACTATCATTACTATTACTTTTCACAAGTTTGAATGCTTCTGCTTATAAATCCAAGAGAAAAGTCACCTTTTCTCTTAATTTGTAAAATTACTTCAGTGATTTTAGTAGAAAAATTTCAACATTTCCATGCCTGGAGCACATACTGAAACTGGGCAGAGAGATCTGAAGGAGGGCTTTTTAATTCACTACCAAAACCCATTCCTATTGATCTAGAATAATTATTTCATTCATAGAAGACTGTAAATACTTCTTAAATATGTGCCTCTTTGACAAGAAAATTCTCATGTAATCCAAATTCAGAGTCAGCTAGTCTAAGCTGAACATATTCTACTATGGCTTTGCTTCCTGAAGAGTTACAGATATTTGGGAATTTTACATTTCACGTACATACCGTTCATATATGAACACAGCAGCTGCCGGACAAAGTTGAGTCAGAAAAAATCAAGCGTAGATTCTTCAAGAATTTAACATGAGAGTACAGAAAAAATTGAGGGAACAAAAATAGAAGGAAACTACTAAGCACTAGGCTATTAAAAATCACAAAGCCTGAGGAAGCAGATGAAATTTTTTTAGGCTAATGAAATTGCGCATATTCAAGCCTGCTTTCAGGAATAATAGAAACCAGTATTTTTCAGATTTGATTACTGGAAGTTGTCAAAAACTCATCATTTTCTTGAAATTTTATACCATCATTCTAGGTACCTGTCATAAGTCTTCTTTAGGTGTACTTTAGATACAATCCTACATCATGCCGTATTCAAGAATAAGGACTGAACTACAACAGAATCACAGAATCACAGAATCACAGAATCACAGAATCACAGAATCACAGAATGGTAGGGGTTGGAGGGGACCTCTGTGGGTCATCTAGTCCAACCCTCCTGCCAAAGCAGGGTCACCTACAGTAGGCTGCACAGGACCTTGTCCAGGCGGTCTTGAATATCTCCAGACAAGAGACTCCACCACCTCCCTGGGCAGCCTGTTCCAGGGCTCCGTCACCCTCAGAGGGAAGAAGTTCTTCCTCGTGTTCACACGGAAATTCCTCTGCTTCAGTTTGTGCACATTGCCCCTTGTCCTGTCGCTGGGCACCACTGAAAAGAGCTTGGCCCCATCCTCCTGACACCCACCCTTCAGATATTTGTAAGTATATATTAGGTCCCCTCGCAGCCTT
>Ga0065711_1039898_pt1 | contig 17401 bp, 15 predicted proteins | sample Hoacrofraction12_FD_59098 | JGI IMG/M metagenome (GOLD analysis project Ga0065711, IMG submission 59098) | Hoatzin crop microbial communities from Cojedes, Venezuela - Epithelial fraction 12 v2 (version 2) | ecosystem: Host-associated > Birds > Digestive system > Esophagus > Crop | place... | reverse complement strand
CAGGGAGGGGGCAGCCACAGCTTCTCTGGGCAACCTGTGCCAGTGCCTCACCACCCTCATGGTGAAGAATTTCTTCCTAATATCTAAATCTGCCCTCTTTTAGTTTAGAGCCATTCCCCCTTGTCCTATCACTACACACCCTTGTGAAAAGCCCCTCTTCATCCTTCCTGTAGGCCCCCTTCAGGTACTGGAAGGCTGCTATAAGGTCATCCCGCAGCCTTCTCTTCTCCAGGCTGAACAGCCCCAATTCCCTCAGCCTGTCCTCATAGGAGAGGTACTCCAGCCCTCTGATCATCTGCGTGGCCCTCCTCTGGACCCGCTCCAACACATCCATGTCTTTCCTATGTTGGGGGCTCCAGAGCTGGATGCAATACTCCAGGTGGGGTCTCACGAGAGCAGAGTGAAGGGGCAGAAGGACCTCCCTCGACCTGCTGGCCACGCTTCTCTTGATGCAGCCCAGGATACGGTTGGCTTTCTGGGCTGCAAGCTCACATTGCCGGCTCATGGTGAGCTTCTCATCCACCAGTACCCCCAAATCCTTCTCCTCAGGGCTGCTCTTGAGCCACTCTCCGCCCAGCCTGTACTTGTGTTTGGGATTGCCCCGACCCACATGCATGACCTTGCACTTGGCCTTGTTGAACTTCATGCGGTTCATGCAGGCCCACCTCTCAAGCCTGTCAGGGTTCCTCTGGATGGCATCCCTTCCCTCCAGCATGTCAACCACACCACACAGCTTGGTGTCATCGGCAAACTTGCTGAGGGTGTCATTCATCATCCTCTCTTCCCAAGCAGAGAAAATACAGGAGGAGATGGTGGCTTTTGTATTGTGCAGTTGTTGCTCACCACTAACTGTGGGATGTTGAGAGACTGGAGTTTTGTCAGCTGTTGATGTAAAGTCCCTCCCTCCTGGCTGCCCTTGCATATCCAGTGAAACCAGATGCGACTACGGCTTGAAGACTATCTCCCAGAAGCCTCTTATCTGGTCAAAGTACAGTAAAGTGGAGGGGATGCCAAAAACAAGTCTGGTTCCCTCCCTGCTGTTCCCACATAACCTGTAAGAAGAGCTTTGTGGTTCCCTGGTTCAAGGCTTAAATATATCCCCAGCCAGAACCACCCTATTTTTTGTTTGTTTGTTTAAACCGTATCGTCGTAAGAGCAGTCATGTGGGCCCAGGGGGGATAACCTATTTTTCCCATCTTATAGTAAATGGCAGAGGGCCAAATGTTTCTAAGGATGTTACTCTGTAACCTTCTCTCAAACTTGCCCAAACTTAGCAAAATGTGAAGAGTTCCTCAAAAGATCAGTTACAATTAATGTTTAATTAAAAGATTTTAAATCACTAAGTTCTTTAGCCAATTACAAAGTGCACAGATGCAGGGCTTGCTGAGCTAGAGCACAGAAAATGTGCTGTCGTTAATGTTCAGCATTTCGGAAATGAAGCAGGCCCAGTTTGTTGGCAGCTCAGGTCACATGCTGAGCTTTATAGACGAAGGGATGTATTTTTTCAGTCATTTATGTGCAGATGTTAAAATAATTTAAGACAATTGTGAATCTTCCAGTTGAGGCAATTTCTGACAAGCTGTTTCTATACAGTTGCTTACTATTCCTAGAATTGCTGTTTCACATGTTTAGACCTACTGTAAACAGCTGCAGAGAGGTATGGCCATAGCGTGCTTGACTGTCTGATCTCTGTAGGACGTTGAAAACGATGGCCCTGAACCCTCCGACTGGGACAGATACGCTGCTGAAGAGTACGAGATTCTTGTGGCGGAGGAGTCTGGGAACGACCACTTGCAAGAAGGGTAAGCACAGGCACTGCGCTGCCCTGGGGACACGCTGTTCGGCTCCAGCTGGGGTCTGGTAGGAGCACGCAGACGCCACTTTTCACAGAGGCAGGGGATTAGTGGACTTATCGTTTGGACTCAACACTGGGGCATGTGAAGCCCGAAACAGTTGCTCCAAAAGGCGGTATTGGTGGATCTGTCACAATGGGCTTCTTTGTGGGCAGCCATTTGAATCAGCTACACACACGGCAGTAATGAAGATAGCTGGGAAAAGGGACAAAGCCTTTTCCCTTTGGCAACCATACAAAAAAGAGATCAAGTGACTTTTGCTAGTCTTGGCCATGTATTGACCACGTCTCGCTATCATAGCTTAGAAGCTGTAGCTCTGTTACATTTGTTATACCTAGCAGAGACTTTCTTCAGTCAAATAATTTTACTTTCTGCCAAACTTGATGCCTATTAGTCTGTGCTCTTCATAAGCTGTGTTTCAATGTTCTCATTCATTTACTAAGTTTGTTGAGCCTTTTTTTTTAACACAATGTTGGTTTCTGCAATACCTATACGCTCATTTTTGCAGCCTGCTATAAAATTATGGACAGACGCTAGAGCTATCCTTAGACTCAATGAATTTATGCAGAGCAGGTGCTCCAGAACCTTGCTGTGTGCAAGGGTTTCCTGCAGAGGTTCCTAATGGAGACTCAGCATAATTATCTTTGTTGGTATCTGTGTCTGTGTCAGTACCTTCTTGAGAACACTTCTCTGGAAGTCTCCAGGTTAATGTCACAAACATTCAAAGAGTACTTACCCCGTGTTAATCTTGCATGATTCAGGATTTCATCCATTCTTGCACAGTATTTGTAGAGCTATTAAAGTAAGAGTATGGAGAAGATTGCATAATTTTCAAAACTTCCCACACTGGAAATTGCTTGGGATAACAGTAGCACCTACTAATTAGCCACAGAGATTTGCAAAGCCATTGAGAGCTATGTTTCCTCTTTCCCTGTGATGTGCATCCAAGCAGCTCTGGGCTGCTCCCTCATCTCCTTTGAGCTGCCTTGCCTTTTTGTGGCATTCACAATGGAAGATGAGGTAACGCAGGATGGAAGATAAAATTGCTGTATTCCCTGCAGCTGCTTTGCAACACCTGTGTCCTCAGCACAGAAAAGAAATGGGAATCTGCCATAAAGGCTTTGCAGGACCATGAATCCCCAAACTCACCAAAACCAGAGGAAAAGTGGCAGGTGATGTCAGACTTTTGAGGTCTATCTGAAACAGCTCTGTGTCTTCCTGTAAAGAGCATGTCAGCAATCTTGCTGCTTGCTTTTAAGAGCCCCTGAAAAGCTCTGTAGTCATGGCAGCAGGATTAGATCTCATTTGTGGAGCGTAGCAACAGACCACGCAGAAAAAAAGGAAGGAAAAAAGAAAAACAAAGAGCTGGATGCCCAGACAAATTTGCCAGAAACAGGCATTGAGTTTTTGCACATACATTATTTCTGCTGTCCTCTGAGGATGAGAGAAGCAGGGATCAGGGACAAAACCAAGACAGCTTATGAGCTCTGTGAGAGACCGGAAGATTTTTGACGAAGTTAGCTGGCAGAATCTGAAATCTGGTATTTGTCTTATTGATACATTTGAACATAACCATCATTCAGCACTCACAGATGAATTAGTAAGTGCGTGGCACATTTGTGACTTAGCCCTGTCCATAGCTTCTCTGAGGGGAAGGTTTACGAAACCAGTCAGTGTCTGTCTGGCTGTCTGCAGGCTTGCCCATGAGAGAGCACTGCTCCTGGAAGGGGAATCGCTTCAAGGCACAGTGGATACTCAGAGTGACTTCAACGATGCTGTGACTCACTATTAAGAGCTACAGTCGCCAACAATAAGAGAAAGGTGTCATCTTGCTCAAGACAGCAATGAAGCATCATGTTTCACTAGAAGCTGAAGCTGATCGGAACACTTCTCGCTGCTTCGTACATCTGTGTATGAGATGCAGTGAAGAGAGTTGGTTCCCTGGTGAATGTGTACACACGTTGTTGTCTGAAGGCAGAACCAACAGTTGAATCTGACCAACACAAGCTCTTAAAGCAGATACAAGCATTGTTTTTGCAGAAATCCTGTCCTGCAGTCCAGGCTCTTGTCTGCCTGGCGGAAGTGGGCATCGCTTTGTTCACTGTTCCAGAAACCAAGTTTCAGCCAGCTGATGTACGTGGAAGACAGAACTGCATTCACGGAAGGAGATCTTTGTCCATAGGAAGGGAAATAAGGAGGAAGAGGCCATCTTTTATCAGCTGCTGATAGGAGAGGTTCCCCTTCACCTGAGCAGCAAGGAGCGAGGGCACAATGCAGAGCAATCCTGCCCAGAGGCAGACAGGTGGGACAAACACACAGGATCGGATGATGTCGGTTTAGGCAGCTTAGACCGCTTTTCTTGTCTCCCTCAAGTTGGCTGATGGCCCAGGTGCTCACTTTCATGTACCCAGCAGCATAAGGAAAGGAAAGGGGGAAGCAGGGCATCGCTGAACCACCCAGTGACAAAATGTGTGTGTTTGCCAGAAGGCCGGACAAAAAATTTCCTGGAGTAATTTGCTTTCTCCGAACAAGGTAGAGTTGCCATGGTTGAGTCTTGAGGAATGGGTGTTTAATCTACATGAGCCCATATGTGTATTTATGGGAACTTGAAGGTTTGAAACTGGCCTGGAAGTTGATTATCTTTAGTGCTAATCTTGTGGAAAAGCTGTCCCTTGGATGCTTCCAGCCATAAAGGTGGAAAGCGCTTTTTCCAAGATGGGAAAGGCAGGCACTGTTGAGCCTTAAGGAGCAGAGAAGAGTGAAGTGGAAAAGTAACTCCCATGGGAGAGGGCAATGGGAAGCCCCTTTTGAAGCAGACATGAGAAGGGTTAGTCCAGAAGCAAAAGGTGCCAGAAAAAAAAAATCATAATGGAGCTCCAAGTGCTGGTGAATGTGCAAGACAAACAATACAGGAAAGAGGTCTCATTCCGCGTGTAGGGGAAAAAGGAAGAAAGCTAACAGAAGCTGGTAAAATTGAAGGAAAAGGGAACACAGAAGGAACATTTCCTAGGAACAGCATTCAAATGGAAATAAAAAGTTTTCTTCAGCTGCATCATCTGAAACGAAGGAGCCATTAGAGAAACTGAGGCACGTGCAGACACGCACAGTGTGTTCCAGGCGGGGAATGCAGGGAGGCAGGGCCGTGCAGACTCCCCACAGGTACCGCTTAAGCAAAAAGAGTGCATGTTGCGTACTTCTGGGTATCCTTGCATGCTTGATCAGCACAGTTATTGGTGTAGGATCCAGACCGCTGCTTCCCTTCTCCCACCTATGCAAGGATCCAGAAGGTGGCAGAATTACTAAGCAGGTGCTTTCCTTTATGGAAGAAATGAAAATGTTGTCCGGGAAGATCTCTATGCTGTTTTTCTCTTCTTCACATAGGGACCACCAGGCTACAGCACAGAATCCTCCCCACAGCAGGATGTACGTACTGACAGGCTCCCAAGGATTTGCTGTGCCTGCACATGGCTTAGTGAAAGGAAAGACAGCACAAGAAGTGGTAGACAATTCTTCCTTGGCACCATCCGTGCTGGGGTCTCAAAGGAGTTAACCTTTTTGCAGCACAGTTTACCAGTGAACAAAACTAAAGCTATTCCGGTGCTTGCCGTTGGAACACCCGCTGTGACATTTCCTTCATAAGCAGCATTGCCTTCAGAACAAAAGGAAGAATTTGAATTTCTGGGGAGCCCTGAGAAACTAACCTGTAGTGTGCTGGGACCGGAGGGAAAACATCTTAAAAACATAATTTCTCAGGAACAGGAATGGGATAAAAGCCCCAAAGCGATACCCTCTGCTGTAGAGCACAGAACCCAGCCAGCCCGAATAGTGCAACTGGGTGGAGCTGAGAATTCACATCCAAAACTCCCGGGGCCATAAATGCCAAGACCTGGACATGAAACTTCAAACCAAGTGAGAGAGGAGCATGACAGCATGACCACAGTTGTTCTTCTGTGGATGTCAAAACATATCCTAAGCCAGAAGATGCTTTGGAAACCAGGTGTTTCTGAGCAAGCCAAGTCTCCTCTAGGGCCTGGATGTGTGGCTGGGCGGCTTTATTTCTACAGTGAACTATTAAGGCTACTGTAAGCTAATGACAGTTGTTACTGAAGCCGCATTCAAAGGTTATAATGCTGAACACCAGTGAAAAGTTGTTTCGGAACTTACAAATGAGGATGGATGGGAGCAGAGTCATGTCAGCTGTCAGAATACTGATCACTACAGCACTGTTTTCAGTGCCTTATAAATACCCTCTTCGAGGTTAACATCTTGCATGCTACTGTGTTTTAGCCAGCTGCTTTAGTAGCCGCTGAAATAACTTACTTGAAAATGCTCTCACCAAAACATGGCTTGTAAAGACATACCTTTTGTCTTTGCAGATCATTTGAAGAAGACTATGACACAGATGAAGTCTTATCTCCCCCTGAAACTGGAGACAAGTCAGACAAACTAGTTATCTCAGATCTCTCAGCATAGAGAATGGAAGACATCTAATCAATATCTTTCAAACTGGATAGCATTCAGTCCCGAGACACTTAGGGATTTTTCTTAAATCCGTCATTGGAGCAATGTGCTTTATTTTGTACACTGTAACTTGAGAACCCTTTTTCTCTTCCTGTGTAATTGCAATAAGGTAATTTCTATAAAAAGGCTTTTTACAATGTGTTATCATGCACGCTCATTAAAAATGGTGATTGCACCTTGTTTCATTTATATATAAATTCTGTTATGTCCCCAGATGTGCAATAAATGCCAGCATCTAATGATTAACTGCAACAACTGCCTGCAACATCTACAGTGGTCGTTTCTCAGTCAGTTCAGCCCTGCGCCATTCTGACCCCTCGACGTTACCCCAGGAGTGACAAAAGAGCTGCCAAATGAACTGTATTTAAATGTATATCTAGAAAGCTTTTAAAACGCAAGACACAGTGAAGTTCTCCTTTTTGCCTTAGTGTCCTGGAAGCCAAGGCAACACGCCTGTGCGTGGGGAGAGGCAAGTCCCCTTTTGCGCTTTAAACCACAACCTCTTACAGTTGATACTGGACATATTTTACTTGTATGAATTTGTGGACAGTTAAAGCACTGCATGATGTAACGTTTCTCTAAGAATTGGAGATATAGTTAACATTTCTACGTATACTCCTGTGCCGAAGATCTTCCTAGGGCTAGTGTTTCATCTCTGCAAAAGTGTTTTCTAGCATATTTACAAAAAAAGACATATGCTGTTTGGCTGGTGTTTTGAAACTGCTGTGTCTTGTGTGCACCAGTTCTGTCCATTCCCTGTGCTCCTCCCCTCTCTCGTATTGCTAACCTGCAGCCTTCTCCGGGAGACTAACCTGAGGTCATGGAAGAAAAAACCCAACCCTAACCATGTGTGCTAAATTTTTGTTACCAGAGGCATCCTTTAACTGGGAAAGGAAATAGTCTGTAATATTGCAAACAATTTATTTTCCACCCATGAAGTAGGCCCCAGTCTCAGAGACGAAACGCTGTAACTGATTCTTTTTATAAGTGCAAAATTAAACTGACTTTCCCCATAGACTTGCAGCTGGTATCTCTAGTAATAGCAGGTGCTCTGCTGCTAGAGCTACTCCTCCTTGTCTAGTAGTTTTCTGCGATCCAGCACAGAGGTGAATACAATATATTCTTACCAGTACAGGATTTTAGCCATCGTAGGTACACAAATAGATCTGGTACTTACCTTCTCCAGCTTGGGAGAGGTTTCAGCTGTCGTATTTCATTTCAGCTATTGTAATTGTGCCCAAATATGTGATGCTTGGTTGGCATGTATACACTGTATTTCCTCTTGCCTCTCGGTGTGTATATACCATGCCTCCTCAGGACATCCCTGCGTGCATCTCTGCTGGAATACCCAAGAGACAACTGCCAGTGCCGGGATCAGATCTCCAAGCGGGCCCCTCCTCACCTGCACTAAAGGCAGAACCCACCCAGCGAACAGAGAACTTGTATACAGACGTGCACACTGGTGTATTTGTACATACAGATGCTGGCATGATGGAACAGTAATCCCTAGATGATACCTCTCAGTGCTACTGTTAGTAACCAGAGAAGTGATTGGCTGGTGACTACAATACAGCTTCAGCTTTCCCAGGAGCCTCTGACGCATCGTGCCAGCCTCCCAATGCCCGGGTGGGATATACTGCTGCCTTGCTGAGGTTAGTAACTCTCCCCTTGGGATCGAAACCTGAACGAGAGGAAGCTTCCAGTTGTACTGGGCTTGGAGATCTTTTTCTTGGACAAAGCTGCTGTTTTACCCAGATGCATATATGCACCCCAGGATCCTGGATTTGGTATTCGGGAAACTTCTGGATGCTCAGGTTCTTAGCAGAGGCACTGCAAGGTAACTTCCATTCCATGATAAAAGATCTAAGCAGGGAGCACTAACCAAAGCGGGATAAGCCTCTTTGAATGCAACAAGCAGCTGAGAGCGGCTCTGTTCGCCACCAGGGTGTTTGAATCGCATCTCCATCATCGCTATAACCTTGCAGGGACAAGCTTTACTGGGGATGATTCCACAAAGGCCCAAATGCAGAAGAAACTAGGAAATGCTTGCAGGAATGAACATAGGATGGAAGTCACACAGCCACTAACTGTTACCAGCTCCATCCACTTCTTACCTGAAAGAACCTAGGCAGAACAGTTCACCTCTTCACTATCTAGGTCCAGAGTGGTCTTTTAGTTTGATAAAATTTTACATCTCTCCAAAGACAAAGATTCCTCAACGGAACAAGAAGTAGCTGATCCCATTCTAGGCTGAAACTGAACCTTCACGTTACTTCAGCACTGCGAGCCTTTAGCTCCATAAGCAGCAGTACTCAATGTCCATTTTGCCAAATATGTAAAGTCTCATTCCAGAATAACTTAGTGATTGGCTCTTTTTTAACCTGCGATAGCCCTGCCACTTCAAAGTTAGAGCAGGTTTCTCAGGAGCTCATCCAGCTGAGTTTTGAAAAGTATCTCCATAGACAGTGATTGTAGAACCTCTCTGCATGTTCCATTTCCTCCTCCTCCCTATGGCAGTTCAGAGCAACATCCGTTTCCAGGAAGGGTCCATATTCCCAGGAATGCACAATTTTGTTTTCACACAAGGATGGAGTTCGGTGAAGGACTCGTGGACTCGCCTGGTGAGCAGGTGATGCCCTGTTCTCATGCACCAGCTGTGTGTTGGTCCCACACGGACTGTGAAGAGCTGGCACTCCAGCAGCGCCTCGGGCATTGCTCTGTGGGTTTGGCATTTCTGTTCTTGCTAGGTCATACCTTGAGCCCGTTTCTGCTGTTCCTGCTCTCTCCATTCACCCACCACTGCAGGATCTTTCATCTTTTTCCTCCTATGTCTTTTGCAGAGGGGCTTTCACTCAACCGATCATATCAGTTCAGATTTGCACCTCACCACACCAGTCTGCCTGAACCGGTGCCTTGTTTTGAAGAAAAAGGTAAAAAGGGCCAGTTGTTACCTTTTCAAGGTTTGGCTTCAATGAATGAGACAGACGCTCATAGCTGCTCTGCTGAGCACTTTGGCCCCCAAACCCAAGGCCCAACTCTTCTACAAACAGAGGCTCGCTGCTGCTATGACGAGGTAGAGCAATTCCAGACCCAATTCATTTTTTCTAGTAGGTCAACACAACAAGCTAATCAAAGAAGAAAACAAAACCAACTTACAGCAAATGTTTTGCCTTGTATGGGGCTATAAGGACAAGCTACAGAAGCCACTGCTAGAATGATACCAGTGCAAAACTTGCAGTAATTTGTATTTTTTACTCCAGAGCAGAAATCTTCTCTCTTATGAATACACTTGAAAATAACCATAATTCAGCAGCCACAGATTAATTAGTGAAGGGGGTCTTCTACACCTCATTTCTGACTTAGCCCTGTCCACAGCTTCTCTGGATGGAAGGTTTCCAAATCTACAGTACATGAACAAGATAAATTTGGGACCTCCTGTCCTACTTCTCCGCTTTTCTTTCTGGGATAGTCAAAACATAAGATGACAGGGACGTTCGTGAATGCAGATGCCAGAACCTGCTGAGCTGCAACACGCGCCAGCTTCAGAGGGCAGCAGGCTCCCGAGAATGAAGCAACCCGGGAATCACCGCACAGAAAACTCGTAGGAGTCCCCTCCGCTCTGACGCTGCCTCCCGTCTCCAACTGTCGGTGCCACTTTCGCTGTTGCATACCTTTCGAGACAGATCATGCGTTCTGCACTGTAAATCCAGCTCCAGCTGAAGTCTGTTATGAGCTGGATTCCTTTTTCCTTACGAGTAGTCAGAAAAGTGAGTGAAATTCAGTTTTGCATGTTAAAAAGAAATTACATTTGTGCTTATTTGTTCTCTAGTCTGCTTTTGTCTAGCAAAATTAAGTCCTGTGCCCTTACAAACGCCTCGCTTTTTATTCTTGTATTCACAAATATTCTCTCTCTGCAGTACTAAGATGGGAGATACGGCTCGATACAACCACATGCAATTACTGCTGGAGGGGTACTAGCTTGATGCTTTTCCTTCTTCTTCTAAAATCCCAGTAGCAATTGCTACATTACGGTTTCCATCGCTGCCCCAGCTCAGCCACCGTGCGGCTGTGTGGCAAAACAGGCGCAGACGGCAAAATCCATCAGTCTTGGGCTCACAGAAGACGCTGTGGAAAGCCTTCCTGCTCTCCTGAACGGAGGAGTTAAGCAAGCTGACTCAAGATACCTTAACCAAGGTACTGTGCTTAGCTTCTGAAACAAAATCAAACCAAACCAGAGGTCACCGAAGTGCCATTTTCATGGTATGTGCTTTTGGAGTACGGCATTTCTACATCACAGCATCTTAGGTCTATGCAATCAAAACTGCACCTCAATAAAGAGCACGAGCTACTGTAAGAGAAACCCGCCAACAGTGCTTACCCCTCTGTTCCCATCTTTTCTTCTCTGCATCACCAGGTGATGGTTTTAGAAACTGAATATTTAATGATAAAGGTTCTCATACTTTGTAAAAGTAGTTTGGAGACATTTTGTGCTGGCATGGTTTTATCTTTGTATTTTTACTTTGTATTTTCTCCTTTTTTTGGCAAATAAAGGACTTTTGAATTTAAAAAGTAAAAGCTGTCTTGTAGCGGTGGGGCAGAACGTTACTGTTCATCTCCAGCTGCTGCCTTCTCTGCTGCTGCTGAGCTCACACCATCCAGTTACCGGCCCACAGGCCTGCCAAAGCCAAAATCCCAGGACTTCTTCTCAAAAACACCGGGGAAGAGAAGAAATCCTACCAGTTACCTTTCTCACATCCTCAACACAGAGCACCATCTGTCTGGTGCCAACTTACCACAATGCCAAGCTCCCTCATTTTAACCTCCCCTGAAAAAAAAAAAAATACATCTCCTGGATCTTTTGCAAGTGGAAGGGGGGGAAGGAAAGAAAAAGTCCTGCCTTCTCTGACTTCATTGTATGCAGATGTGGCAGCAGAGTCACTGCACAATCGCGTTACTTCGTCTGCAAGACAGACAGGTCGGCACTGTCCCGCGTGCCTCAGTTTGCGTACAGCATAGTCACTTTGTGGTGGGGACCTCTGGATGTCTTCAAAATAGCAGGGGCACTTCAACTTTAAAATTAAATAGGTAAGACCAGACAAACAAGAGGGGCTGCGATGTCATCAGCACTACTTTAAACAGCATTAGATACCTTTCGGAGTGAATTTCATCAGCCGTGCCGCATACCTGGAGTGATTCTAACATACAGAGCTGCTCCTTTTTGTCGTTCCGCTTTTCAGGTTAGTTAGCAATCAAAAGCTTATTTATAAACATAATCTGTATAAACATTAAATACATAAAAAATGTCTGAGGGGCGTGTGCTTCTTGCATACAGTAGAAAGATGCTTTTATTGTGGATACACCAGAATCTTTGCACAATTCATGTGCCACATCTGCGTCACCTTTTTCTTGGAAGTCTACCAGTTCCCTTAAACAAGCAGCCCCTTGCTGTGCCACAGGTACCTCCCTCGGAAAGCGGGCTTCTCGGGTTCTATTTCAGACTGCATACATTGTAACTCTACTGTTTTTTTTACCTGACAATACAAAATTTTATGGTGCTTGCAGGGAGACAGCCTCTAAGCAGCGATGGTGACACAAATGGAAGCAGCTGCGCAAGACGACATCTGCTACCTGCCGCCTCGGTTTGCCATCACCCTCAGCTTGCGATCACGTTTTAGAACTCCTGTGCGCATGCAAGAGCGCAGTGGAAGCAGAGGAGTCTGTCGCGACCCCGGTGTTCACAGGCACCGTACCGTGGGGTTAAGACAAGCCGGAGCGCGAGAACATCACCTGCGTGAGGGACCTGCTGGAAGAGCATCAAGGCCAACACAGCCGAAGGGTGCACTGCCGGTTTTGTTCCCCTGTCCCTCCTCCCTCTGGGATTAATCCCAACCAGTGATTTCACCAACGGATGGTACATGGAAAGAGCCTTTCAACTCAAAACCGAAGTTAGATGTCTTCTCTCTCGAAAGAGCCTCTTCCACATGTTCAGATTCAGATGGTCAGCAGCCCTGGACTGATTTTGTACCACTACACGTCACAACGTGATCCAAAGGAGCTCTGTTCTTTCCATCTTTGCAACAGGTTTTCAGGTGGGGAAGACTCCCACAGTGAAACATCTGACGAACTGCTGCTTTTTCTTTCCGATGCAGCTCTAGAAATAAGAGGATTTTAATAAAGTTTGGAAGTTAGTCCCTGTCTTCAAGAGGATTGTGAAGGAAGCTGAAACCTCACGCACTTCCTATATGAACAAGACCCCCAGGCAGCCTCCTCTGCGCGAACGCCGAGGACGGCTCCCAAGCCACGGCACGGGGGAGCTCCCGCCAGCCCGGCCCAAGCTGGGCTCAGGGGAGCCCCACGACAGCTCTCCCTCAGCAACTCCCCGCACACGGGCAGCGAGTCCTTATAGAGGGCTGTGCTGGACCGAGCTTTTGCTCTAAGCGCAGCCGGCGCTGGAAGGTCCCGGAACGGGACGCTGCTCGTATTGCTATAAAATGCAAACAAACGCTTTTCAAACCAGAACCACTGCAATTATTTTCATCAGCATTACGATCCTTTCCATTGCTGAGCTGATTCCAGAAGAACTAGCCAGGAGGTTAAGAAAACCAAACCAAGCCAACCCTAATTTAAACAATTACAGAATTAGTCATCAACAGACTAAGTAATATTTAGACAGTAAGTTCAACATATGCCACAGTGATGCCCTTAGCAGTTGCAAAATAGAATTAGAAAACTAACATTTATTAAATCAATTTGAATTTTAATATACATTTCAAGAACGTGGCAGCATAAAAGGAAATGTTTTTAGAAACAACCTGAATCTACCGTTTGCAATTTTACATTAACGGTCAGGGCTCTTCCTGTCGACAGTTCCAAAACGCACTTGACCTAACTTCTCCACCTTTTGGTACCATATTTAATGCAGCAGTGAGACAGCAGAGACTCCAAGTACTCCCGCGTTTCCGGAACAAAGGTACTATGCATTTCATTTAATGAAAGTCCTAACAAATGTACCATCAACAATCTCAGCAAAACTTAACAGCTCTGCAAAAGCATTCAGAAACAACCCATGCTGTGCAGTTTACTCGCCCTCCATCAGACGCTGGTTTGGCCACTTCTCTTACACGGAGCCGACTAATAAACAGATTTACATCAGTAGGTCACGATCAAACCACCAAATCAGAAAATGGTAGGATCCTTTTGCGTCAACACAAAAATCACATACAAGTTTAACTAAATACATTTTAATAGGACATCGTTAAATCTCGTGAGGGCTAAAAAACACAGATCTTGGGTACTTGGGTTGGCAAATAAAGACAAGAATACTAAGAAGCATTTTCCACCATTTACTCATTATCAAAAATATTTTTCAACTCTTCTTGCAAAACAGAAACAAAAAAAGTACAGACTGGACACGTACATCACATTTTTCTTCCTATGGCTTTAACCCCCCACCCTACCCACCCCACAAAACAGACGGGGGGAGAAACAAACCAAAACCAACAAAAAGATCTGACCACATTCACAGAAAATGACACCATGGTACACTACAAAACAAAAGGAGGTGTCATTTGTGTCCAAAGGTTTTTGCTTATTTCTTAGGTGAGGAACCATCATTGTACATGCTTTGTGCCAAATCAAAATACACCTAACGGTAGGTCGGGAAGCGCCGCGGGGTTCGCTGGATGAATAAAAGGAAAGATGGAAGCAGTACAGTAACGCAAAGAACTCGCATCCTATTTAACGTGCTGCTGAAACAGGAATTGCCTTTTAAATTAGAAGGTAAATGTTTTGTGTTCTAGTCAGCCCATGTTTAATTTGTGCTGTACCATTCAAAGGGGAGAAATTTCTGCTTTCACGAAGTAATCTGCCTTTTTCAGGCTGCCAATGAAGCCTTAAATGCAAGACTGAATCCTTCTGCTTGTACTCTTATTTATGGATTACACAGAAATAACCCGTCAGTGCACCAAGCTGAAGCCCTACAAAGGCGCTTTCATTCTCACACCTTCTGAGATAAGCTCTCTGCCAACTTTGTGTTATTTTTCCATTTTAGGGCCTTTCAGCCCAGGTTGAAAAGCATTGCCCTTTGAAAGCTACTTTCCACATATTAGAGAAAAAGGAGATAGATTCTGGGTGGAGTGAGTTATTCTAACAAACCTCTGAAATATTTGACCTTTGACAGGAACCGACCCTCTGCCTCAGCTGACACATGCCTGTCAGCCAAGAACTACCCTCAAGGGGATGGGTCCCACGCCTGTTGTGGTACAAACTTCATCAAACAAACAAACACACACCACCGCCCCAATGGTGGTAACTGCTGTGCAAGGCTCTCTGTATCCCAGGCACTGACTGGCAACGGGGGGGCAGGGGGGGGGGAGATATCAGCCAAGGAGTCTCTCTGTAACCCACAAAATCCCCTCTGTTTTCTGCAAGCAACAGCACTAAAATCGGCAGGAACTCAAAAAAAAGGCGGGGGGGCAGGAGAAAAGGAGCGACTGGCACTAATAAAACTTGAGCCTTCTTCGTGCACAAGTGATTTTGTCGCCCCAGCCAAAATAGTCAGTGACACGCCAAGCAAACGGAGCTGGCACAGAGCGAGTAACAGATCAGGAACGTGACCCGTGGGGCTGTCAAGGAAACAACAAAAATGAACGATGTTGTTAACGGGACGGTGTATCCAAGACGGCAGTCTGACATCCTTATCTAACCAGCTGATCTTCCTGACCCTTGTCTGGAGACTGAGCTGCTTTTTGGGCTACCAGCTTTCTCAATATATTACTAATCTTTTTTATTTTTAAACTGTTCCATAGAGTAGATAACCAATTCTTGCAATCAGAAATCATCTACCCTCTTCTGAGTATTCTCCTGCTCAATGCAGCATTTCCTACGGGAGTATTAGGTGATTTTTCTAGTGACGGTGACTGTAACTAATCGGTAAGTACTTTTCTACATCATCACCTAGCACAGCTGAGATGGACTAACTAGACACCACTTTTCTACATTTCAGCAGAAGCTTTGACTGAGCACAAAGCATGACCAAGTACAATGAGGTTAATATACTCCTTGCCAAAGATCTTGTGATAAAATCATTTACATCAGCAATTGATCTCAAACTATGAGGTGCTGTAAGAACTAAAAACAGTTTTAGGGTAACTCCTCCATTATCTGCAACTATTTCCCAGACACTAATACACATAACATAGCAATGAAAAACACTTGATACAAGTGATCTAAACGCAGGAGCTCCAGCAAGTTAAACAGAACCATAGCTGCCTTAAAACTGTAGCAGTTCCCCTACTGACGGCAGGGAAAAGAAAAGAAAGACTCAACAGTCATATCTCATGTCTATAGCTTCATCCAAACTTTTATCATCGTGTGTACTGGCAGCTAAAAACGTAGTTACTGGTGACCCTGTCACATTGATTACACTGGTGCTTGTGCTGGCATTGCGCACCGCAATGCTTGTCACATTAATGCCCAAAGTAAGCCTAGTCTGCTCCAAGGCCTTCTCTGGCACTGCAAATGCCTCCAGCTTCTTCTCCCCGTTCGCCATGTATGAGTTTTGGCAGCCACGGCATATGCAGTCAAGGCAGGCTTTGCGGTTAGAATAGCAAGGGCAGCGTTGGCCACGGCATGTAAGAACACTTGGATTTTGGGTGGCACGACCACATTTACACCCTTTCTTTTCTTGTGGCTTTTTATACACAGTTTTTGTCGGGCTTCCTGGCATAACATTACTGCTAGGAACTTTCTCCTTTGCTTTGTCTTTTGTTTTCAGCACCCCCGGTTTGGCTTTCGGGTGAGATTTCTTAGGGGCGTGTTCTAAATTCTTTTTCATGCTTTTGTTAGACAGGAGCACAGTTTTACTGATTTTGGGAGTAGTGCCTCCATTAGGTACAGTTGCGATAGGCTGCAAAGACATTTTGTTTTCCTGTTTCACTGTTACAGGAGCCGACGCTCCCAGTGTTGGGCCACAGATGATGCTGGAAATGGGTAGAGGTTGAACCTTTTCACTGTCACTTTCTGATCGAGATCGCTTTCTGTTTAACTTAACTACCTTGGGTGTCGCCGCCGTACACGAGATTCCGTGAGGAGAAGCATCTGTGGACATGAAAATGTTATGGCTAAGAGGTGGGGGGGAAAGCTGCAGGAAAGGGCCGTTAGTCATGTTTGCTTCCAGGCTGGGCTGCAAGTTAGAATCGCAGACTTCAGTATTCGAAACGGTCTCTAAGCTCCGGAGAACCTCCTCGACGCTAAGGAGAAGCGAGCCACCTGGTTTGATGTCTTCACTGAAGCTGCAGATGTCAATGCCTGTCGTACACAAGTCGCTCGTAGAAACCGCGTCACACACAGGCTGCAGGCTGCTGGAGATGTCTTCAGTTTTTATATACTCGCCAGTGCTACAGACGTCAATTGTGTTTGCGTGTTCGGGAGAAGGAATACTCACGCCAAGTTTATCTACCGAAAGCCCGTTACAATTGGGCAACCCGTTGATAACAGAACCCCTAATATCAATGTTGTGTGTGCTTTCCGGTATCGACGTAAAACTGGCTGGAGGATCAGTTGTGAGTTCTGAGGTCGAAGGTACTGGGGAATGTGTCAAACACAAAGCCAAGGCAGCGTCGGAAGATTTCTCTGCCTCTTCGTGGAGTGGTGATCCATCTTTGAGCAAAGCCAAAAGATCCGCAGAACAGTCAACTGCTTGGATAATATCTCGTGCCAGCGGAGTTTGCGTTATGTATTCGCAGAGTTTCTTATAGCAGTTCACCAAGATGCTTAGCTGCTTATTCTCCTCGAACTGTTCATAGTCCTTGCACCAGCTACATGACGGTTTCATCATCATCTTCTTGCCTTTACAAGTTTTGCAGACATAATGCTGACACGTGGAGTTGGTGGGAGCAATGGGGTCTTGTAGCAAATTACCTAAGGAAAAAAGAAAGAGAAAGATTACAGTGGACTCAAGGCGGGTTTCCAGGGTAGCATGGGATGAATTTGTTGTACTATCAAAAAAAAAAAAAAAAAAAAAAAAA
>Ga0065711_1039902_pt1 | contig 17402 bp, 8 predicted proteins | sample Hoacrofraction12_FD_59098 | JGI IMG/M metagenome (GOLD analysis project Ga0065711, IMG submission 59098) | Hoatzin crop microbial communities from Cojedes, Venezuela - Epithelial fraction 12 v2 (version 2) | ecosystem: Host-associated > Birds > Digestive system > Esophagus > Crop | place... | reverse complement strand
GCCGAAGCAGGGTCACCTACAGCAGGCTGCACAGGACCTTGTCCAGGCGGGTCTTGAATATCTCCAGAGAAGGAGACTCCACAACCTCCCTGGACAGCCTGTTCCAGTGCTCCGTCACCCTCAGAGAGAAGAAGTTCCTCCTCATGTTCAGACGGAACATTTACAGTTATGTCAGTTACATTTTGGGAAATGTTAGAGTCAGTTACATTTTGGGAAAAGGGAGCAACTAGAACAGGAAGAATAACCACAAAACAGGAAAAGGGAGTTAGAGTCAGTTACATTTTGGGAAAAGGGAGCAACTAGAACAGGAAGAATAACCACAAAACAGGAAAACATGATGGGGGGCAGGGGGGAAAGAAGGAAAATGTGAACTGTATTGCCACGGTAGCTAACAGCTTTTATCACACATGCTGGTAAAAAGAGTTTAAAAAGCAAAGCAGCCCCACTGCCAGGGTGATCCAACCCCCTGATTTGGCTGGGACAGGGCTGGAATACAAAACTGAAAATAGGAAGAGGCTGTTTTGCCCCAGACCTCTGTGTTGTCCTCGTGGCCTTTGTCAGGTCACATCACATCACCCTGCATAAGCAGCATGTCCCTGCCACATCCCTCTTCTCTGGTCGCCCCTTCTTATCCTTTCATCTGCACAACCTTCTCCAGTTAGCAGGTAATACTTGGCCTTCTCATCCCACAGGAATTCCTTTCATCCCAGTTTAGGAAAAGAAGCGTACATCCTGAAGTGAAGAGATAATGTACTTAAACAATATCGGTATGTTTTAAAAGAAAATTCCAGACGCCAGTCTCGCTCCTCCTGTCCGTGTATTATCTACATCCTGCTTGAATCACACACAGCACAAAAGGGCCCCTGTCTGATTTTCCTCGGCTCTGTCATAATAGAAGGTTAATGACAGTGAAAAACATAAACCTCAAAATCCTGCCAGCTAATGTCATTTAAGTATTTAGCTCAGAAAAATAGCAAGGTACATTTCCAAGCAAATGCAAATGAGCTTGATTAAAAAATCCTGCAGAAGGCTGGTGTATTTGTTCAGGCCAATGAAATTCAAAGTATTGCCATAATACCTGCCTTATAAAAATGCATGTATTTCTTCAGCTGTGTGTATTTAAACCTTTTAGCAGTTCTAATGAGCTTTCAGAATGAAGCTGCTACAGCAATCAGCTTCTGTGTAACAAGCAACATTTAAATATTAAAAACGTAAATTAGCTAAGCTGGTTAATTACAATTTTCTAAATATTGCAAAAGTGCAAGTAAGACTGTTAACGGCTTTGAAATTCAGATATCAGTTCCTCCCACTCAGGGAACATCCAGTGCAGTAGCGAAGATGAAGTTACAGAACAGTCTCCTGAGCTAGCCAAAACAATATCTGCTTACTAGAACTAAAAGCCTTGCATTTCAGATGCTATTCAGAGATGTTAAAACTACACAAAAGGCTCTAAGAAAGCTCTTTTTTTTTTCATCTCAGAGTCTACCAGTTTGTGGAAATAAAAACGTCTTCCAGGAAACATAATTTCTGGTGAAACCCAGGCAGATTTCTACCAGAAAAACTGGCTGGTTTCTTCCTTGTACCCATGCCTAAGGATGCTCTGATGCGGGAGCCGTGCCGAGAGCTGGGCAGGCTGGGTCCCACCTCCACAGCCTCCTGTGCCCATGAGGACCTTCCCCTCACTGAGCATATGGCGAAGCATTTGTGTTGGGTTTATGCACAGCTAAAAATGTACAGCAGGCAGCAGTTGAGCTGTGGTTGCTTCTGTCCCAACTTCTTCATAAAAGTGACCCTGGCAATCAATGTAATATCAGCAGAGTATTCACAAAAGCCGACTGATGAAGACAATCTCTTCATTTTCTCTTAGAAAGCATGGGTGATTGTAGGCTGGCACTCAAACCCGTCCTGTTGAGCCATTTCCTTTAGCAGCAAAGAAGTGGTCAGAATCCTCTTAGAAGTCACCCAGGAATGTCCCCAAAGTGCCAGCCTGGGCCTTAGACCCCCTCTGCTCTGCTTAGAGCAGTCAGTCACTGCACACACCTCCATTAACTGAACGGGTGCAGGCATGGAGCAAATGGCCTAGCAGGAAGATGACAAATGGATCAAAAATTACAAATGTGCACATCACTGGGTGTAACATCTGTCTGTATGGCTTCGTGCTGAAGAACAAAGAAGGGGCACAGAAAATTCCTCCTCCTCAGTCTTCACTGGAACTGATCGAACCCACAACAAAGTCATTTCTCTTAAAAGAGCTCTGAATGTTTTTAGTATCAATAATGCAAGAAATTAGATATTTCTTAATTTTTTACTTTATACATTGCTGTAAGTCAAAAGCTCATAAGAGTTAATGTCTCACAAAACTGAGGAAAATGTCTATTTGATTGCTTCACACTTCTTCACAAGACTAAATAGGCGGGTTTTGATGTTGCTCAAGGAAACGGCTATTCAGGGCCAGTTCTGCAGTGGTTATGTGAGCATTTATTTTTCTAAGGCATCTCAGGATTTTGCATGTTGCCTTTGTTTTCTTTTAAGTAATCTGTAATTTTCCATCTGTCTCTGACCCACCCTAGTTTTGGCTAAAATCCCAGCTGGCCCGTTCAGCTCTCTCTAAGGTGGAAATGAAGCTCAAAGATATTTTTGGAAGACATCGTGTATTAGAAGCTCTCAGAACTCGGTGGTATCTTTTCACTTCTAAACATCCTGTTGGCTTATTTTTGAATAAACTCCTTGCAAACATCTCTCAAAAGTAAGCAAGCAAATGAAAAGGTTTGCTCAGTTGACTTTCAGATGCTTGATAAGAATTGATCTGAATAACATGTGCCACTCAAATGTATTGTAGACTGGGAGAATTTTTACCCTTAACATCTAAAAAACCACAGAATACTTTGGAACTGGCAACAGAATAGCTGCTTTATACTAGCCTGAGTAATCTTTCAGCTGAATTGATAGCAAGTTCGGCATTGCAATGATAATCTTTTATTTATATTAGCTTAGTGTTTGTGGGTTCCTAGTCTTGGAAGACCCCCTGGTACTTGGCACAGCACACAGTGTAAGAGATTGTCTTCCCAATAAAGGGTATAAACTTTTTGGGAGTGAGACAAGGAAAGGAATTAGTATTGTCTCCTTTTCGCAGATGGAAAAATGAGACTTAATGGTACGAGACAATTTTAAACTGAAAGTCTGTGTCAGACCTGGAAGCAACCCAGTTCTCTTGAATCTTATTGTCCTAAACACCCCCACCTCCACACATCTGCTAGACTTTACCTTGCGAATACATGGAAATGAATATATATGTGAATCTCTATGAAATTTTTATTTTGCCTTAACAGTGCTTTCGTTATGGGGTTTTGTTGTTGTTGTTCCTGAGTGCTTGAGAAAAGAATATGTTGGTTGTAAAATACCACTGTTGAGACATTGGATCAGCTTGAATTTCATGGCATTTAGAATAAGGTTGTTCTAGCCAGTGGAAGCGAATTTAGTGTCTCTCAGCTGCAGAGAAGTGATTTCAAGTTTATCTTTGTGGTTACTTCAAGCTGTGAGGCAAGAAGGCCTGTTACTGAAGTAAAGTTCAAAAGGACTAGAGTCAAAAGAGAAATAATTGGGCTCTAAAAAAGCAAGAGCTGCAACAATCATGCTGATTTCTCTGCAGAACAGATTTTATTTAGTCTTCCCAGGCAGTTCCCTTTAAAAGGATAACTTCAAAGATGTTCTCTGCGATGACAGTGCTTCAGTGCCAAACTGCAGCAGCAGCGAGGTAGCAACAAGTTCTCTAAATGCAGGAGTGGTATTTGTATGAAAGCATCCCCCACTCAATATCTAAGTGAAGTCCTTAAAAAAAACCCACCACCTTATTTATGCTCAAATGAAGGCATCCTAATGGTGCTCTTTGTGCCTTAAGACCTAGTAGCAGGTATAAAAGCAATAAAACCTTAAATAAGCCCATCAGTGGGAGGGACAAGTGCAGAGATGGACACTTGATGGCTCTTTGAAGCATTCCACGAGCAAACTTACCTGCTGATGAGTGCTTGTTAAAATTGTTGTGGTTCTCTTTCCTTTCTCTGGGCCAGTTTGTTTTACTGACTTGACTATGATTTCTTTTTCTAGGGCAGACAACTGCGTGGATCCACAGCTACTTGCCATATAATTCATGCTCATGACTCTTGGCCAAGACCAAAGTTGTGGTTTTGTCCACAATACCTCTGGGTTTCTTTACAGTCATATTAGGTCAGATTCTCTTTTACTTTCTGTTTCTGTCTGAAGAAAGCATTTCATGTCTGAAAATTGCAAATCAACACAAAGTTCTTTGGGACAATGCTCGCATGACTTCCAGCAGTGAGTACTTCAGGTTCATTTCTTTTGGGGGTGAAGAGGGCAGAGGGGGTAATTGCTGGTCCAAAGGCGCAGACACTTGCTGTAGTTGCATGTTAAACAGCAAAAAGTGGGATTTCTCTGCCCAGGGCTCGTTTCTGCCTGGAGATGGTGCCTTTTGACATACATGCAAGCAGCATTTCACCGCTTCAGCAGAGCAGCCACTTTTGAAGAACTTTGTGTTGTTAAGGGGGTCACTGTGTGTAACTCGTAACGCCTTCCTAATCAAGAGGTCTGATGACCAGAGCACAGTCACCTCAAACCATATTTGTTACCAGTTTTTTCTCTGGTAGCGATTCCAAGTCAGCTATCTGCAAAGAGAGCCCTTAATTTTCCAGAGTCTGACTGATGGCTGATTGTCAGTGGGCTCGGGGTGTTTACATTTTGTTTGCTGTTTAGGCCTTTCTAGTTACCAAGAAAACCACAAGCTAGCTCCAAAGCCCATCTTAAGCTTTGCTTAAGCCTGTGCTTATGATACTTGTGCTAGCTTTCTTCTCTCTGCTGAAAGGAAGGTAGGAGCAGTGTACAAACCCACTGCTAACTTAATGAGCTATTTAAATTACTTTGAACAGGATCGAGCACAGTGTGTGTGATTGATCCTCCACACCCCAAAAGGAAGAAAAAGCAGAGCTGGATAGGTGGAAGAGGTGTCCCCAGCACAAGGCTGGCAGAGGACGTAGCTTACGAACTCTCAGAGAAAATAATTTCCTCTCTCTTTGGCCGTCTTGGGAGGCACAGGAGACCCCTGCAAGTTGACTGCTTTACCCTTGCTGGGAGGAAGCCTGGCAGTTCCTGTGTTGAGATAAGAGTGGAGGGACATTGCTGGGGACTTCCATCCTCATGGACCACAGCGGTGGTGGCCACATGCCCCTCACGATCCCACACCATCAATGACATGCAGTTGTGCTGTGCAGCTGAGCCAGAGCCCATGGAGGGTGGCCAGCATCGCTGTGCGGGCACGGGTCAGCTCCGCAGTGCACACAAGCTCTTTTCTCCCTCTTTTGGGACTCCATCATGGTACAAGTGGAATCTGTCAAGGGATTAACTACTTCCAAATCATATCAGCAGCGCCTGACATCAATTCCCAACCCACAGCAGCACAGTGCTCTTGGAGCACAGGACAAGGGAGAAAATATCCATGGCCACAATATTAAAATCTCTGTTGCATGCTCTTGGGCCGAGTTGGTGAATACGCTCTGGAAATGGTGGGCAGAAAGGATTCAGGAAGGAAAAGGAGGAGAGGAGAGAGAAGAAATTATGTTACAATTATTTTGTGGGGTTTATTTAGGACACAACAGAAGAGCTGAGATGTGCAGAAGCAACCCGATCACCAAAGAAATCAATAGGATGCTGTGGAAATATTTGATGAGTACAGAGAAGAGGGAAATCGGTCTTGTATGTTGCAGATAAACTTGAATGATGAGGTCACATATGGCAAGCTTCGTAGTCCAATTTCATTTCCTCCCCACATCATTTAGTTGTTTAAAGCCTATTCATCCGGTTATCTCCTTCTAAATTTCCTTCTACTCTGCTGCAGCCATTGATGGTTCTTATCTCATTACCATATGCTTCTCTTGGTCAGGAACCATTCTTTGTGGGCAAGATTACCCTGGTAACAAAACAAAAACAAATGAGAAAGGAGAAGGATATATCATTCAACGTGGCTGTGTCAAAGACAATACTTGATTCCCCCCCCAAGAACAAATTTCATACGCTACTCTAAAGAAGTAGAAGGTAGCCTGCAGTTGGGATTTGTTACATGGTGCAATTTCCAAACAAATATTCACAGAAAAAGTTGGATTTGTTTAAGTAAATGCAGGAAACAAAAGCTTGACTTTGCTGATAATTTTTCCTTTCTCCTCATGTATCTTGGTATCAAAGAAAAAATCAAAACCAGAAACTCCAGCACCAATTCATGTAACTACATAAAACAGCAAGCTAATGTCACAATTCTTTTTTATTTTTATTTTTTTTCTGCATAAGGCCTGCATTTATTATGTTACAGTGTGAGGAATGTTTATATTGGTAGCAGTTCTCCAACGAAGGAAAAATATTAGTTCAGTTATAGCCCAGGTTATAAGTGAAATCTGAATCTGACCCATGTTTGGCTAGACATCAATCCTGTCAAATTAAAATATCTTCAAATTCTAAGACACCAATCTCTTAAAATAAGAACTGAGGAAATGTCTTGACAGTTTCCTTTTAAACAACCTTCAGAACTAGGAGCGCCATTTCTGAAAGTTTATTTAAATTCCTGTAAGCATCTGAGTCACTGGGGGGGAGAGAGCAGGCAGAGGGACAGATAACAAAAATCAATACGGGCTTTTAACGAAGGACAGCAGCAAAGGAGAAAGAACATAAAGAAATATAAGAATGGAGAACTGCTGTGGCTGTGGTAGTATTTCAGTCATTTTAATCTCATTCAACCTGCTGTTCAACCTCCCCTAATTAAGACAGGGAGGTGTTAAACCTCTTTCCAGGAATGGAAAGGAGCTGAGTAGAGATGGAAGGACACAGTGGAAGAAAGCAGCCTGCTTTCTTCTGTGCGTTTTTTTTAAAGCAGAGAATAATTACACTAAAACACTTCCCAGCCTTTTGAGGTTTTGAACAAAGGGGTATCAGGAGTGTTTGAGACTCTTCAGCACTCTTTAGACCAGCAGTTAGAACTACTGTTGATGCAGAGCAATGCATTCACCTTGTGAGAGCAAAAAATAACTAGTGGCTCCATGGCATCCTTCACACTGTCATTACCCAGGGCAGCGCTTCTTGTCCAGGACTCCCTGGGCGTTGATCTCAGAGCTTATGACGAAGGAGGCTTGTAGTATCGCATCAGTATCACTTCAATAAGAACAAATCTTCTTTATAATGCAGTTTTGAAGCTACTTAAGATTAAGTTGCTTTACCTCCTAATAACTCTGTTGTTGGATTCACAGGGATGGCAGCAAAAATTATTAGAAGTGGAACTGTACGTGCTTTAAATAAGGTTGGGCGAAAGACTGGGACAGCTTGTGTACTGATTACTCAGCTCTGTGGGGAACACGAAATGTAAGAGGTGATGCTTGAAAGTTACGGACAGGCACTGGTCTCTTCCATCCTCACCAGGGCTGTTCCCAGTAGTGTGTGCTCAAGTACTTTCTTCAGCCCTGTTTTACGTAAGGGACTCCAGGCCTGCTGCACCCTGTTCAGTTCATCTTTTCCTTTTCTTTTGGTGGGATCTGACATGTGCGGCTGTGAGTCCCGGCTTAAACATTGCTGCCATTCTGTGTCATTCTATGGACACAGACCAAGCAGGACCAGAAATGTGAGGAAGGTGCAGACGTCTCAGCCTCTGAAAGCCCCTGCAGATGAACCTCAGCACTGCAGGCTGCTGTAGCTGTAGGCTGCTCAAGCCCAGTCAAACCCTGCTTGGGTTCAGGTGTCCATGGAGAAGACCATAAGTTGCATTTATGCCACTTCAGTCTCCTCATCTACGGATCGGCTGGAGATGGCCTTAATCTTGGTGCTGCTGGTGAAAAAGACCTCCAGATTGCTCACAGTTGTCCACCGCTGCCAAGGTGCTGTGCCACGCAGCTGCCCGTGAAGCAGCCCTCCACGCTAGGGTGGGAAGAGACCATGAGCAGGCTGTGCAGATCCATGCAGGCTGTGTCCATCCACCATGTGGCTCAAGATGGATTTCTGTTCCCTGTTCTCTTGCCAGGTTGGAGCAATAGTCTAGCAACTGACTGCTTCACTGTCATGGCTGCAGAGCTTTGGGACCACCTCTGGAGCCTGCTCCTGTGTCATGCTCAGCGTTGGTGCTCCAGCAGACCAAGGCTTCCTATGAGCATCGCCTCCAGGGACCATGTGGGGCTGGTTTCCACTGAAGCTTGAAACCAGACATGCTTTTTTCCCTAGGAATCAACAGTTTGAAGTCCGGTATAAAATGACGTGTCGGGGACAGGGCAGGAAGGATAGTCTCCAGGGATGTGGATTTTGTCTGCACGTACAAAGAAGAAAAGCTTTTTGCGCCATTAGTCATCCTGTAATGAAATGTCTGGTGTCCAGAGGCGTCGAGGATGTTGTGATCTCATTAGAGTTGCAAGGTGGGTTTCTCCAAAGATAGTTAATAGGATCAGTTAAAGCTTTTAAACCAGCACTAGCTGGAAAAATCTTGCCTTACAGCAGCTCACCCAAGTGATGTCAGGTACCATGGGGATGGGAAGGGGAGAGCAAAGGCACCACCGCAGATCAAGGGGATGTGATGCATCACTGCTGCCTAAATATATGACATAAATTGCCCATAACACTGAACGGCCCTTCTGCTCACTGTCGGTCAGCCAAACAGAAAAAGAAATAATTGAATCTGGGCACAGCTGGTCGGTGGGCTGATGGAGCTGTGCTCCGCGTTGTTTGTGGCCATGGCTGCCCTCGGGAGCAAGGTCCTGCTGGCTCATCCCATCAGCCCACGCTGCTGTGAGAGCTGTGTCTTACCTGTAAGCACCAGGCAAGCTTCAGCAGGGACTCCCTTTTGGCACGGCACAGTGAATCATGCTTTTCTTATCACTGTTCTTGAGTTATTTTCACTAACTGTACTGAGAGCTGCAACCCACAGGGTTCATCCCACTCCATAAGACTTCTCTTGCCCTCAGCTGGAGGGGCAGCAGGCCACCAATCTCCAGGCATCCCAGCTTTTGGGAACCCAGCACAGGGCTCAGATGGCAGCAGCACAGCTAGGTGGTGGCACAGGGTGAGTCAGCTCTGGGTCCCGGCTGGAAGAAATGAGAGTCCCCCTTTGGGATTTGGCCGTGCCTGCTGCATGGGCTCTGCGACAGGAGGGCTGGGCAGTGCTGTGGTGGGCAATATCTCAGGTGCAGGCTGATATCAGGCTGACTCAGGGATCTCTGGTGGGATTTGGCAGGTTATTGCAGTTCGGTGCCAATGCGGAGGTGCTTGGCAGGTCTGCAGTGAGCTGAGCGCACGCAGGCATACCCAAGTGCAATGACAGCATCTAGAGGCAAACTACAAGTTTCAAACTGCTCTTTGCAATTTAGAAAGTCAAAATTATAAAGCTTATAGAAAAGTGCCAGAAGGATAAGAAGTAACTAGGAGAAAGCAATTATTAATAATCATATACATTCTCATTTGCTGCATTCACACTGGGGAGACTAAGGGTAATTTTCCATGAAATGTCAAGTGGTCCACATGCCTTGCAGAGCAAGGCAATGCTTTAACTTCCCGGTCAGTGATTGCTAGACACTTCTTTGTGATTAAACATTCTCATTAGTCCCTTCCAACCCCCACCATTCCATGTGATTAACTAGAATCGATCCTTTGCAGAACTAAACCTAGTCTGTACGTAACCTGGTGTGTTTCCTTATCACCATTTGGTGACAGTATATATTTCAGTGGCATCGGACCTGCAGATAGACAGAGAGATAAACTGGGAGAGAAGAGATCCCTGAACAAAGAGCCTGTGCTTGTGCCTGGGACAGAACTATGATGCTTTGCTTCAAAGGAACACGAAATAAGTCACAAAGCTTTGCCATCCTCCTGAAGGTTGCCAGTGATGTATAGATAGGAGAAATGAAAAACGAGGCACAGACAGGGCAGTGGCACACAACAGTCTGCATCACCTGGTAGTCTGTTTGCTGTTAAAAATGATGCACTGAAAGCAGCCAAGCTCAAATCCAGACACCGGAGGAGATGGGGTGCAGAGAATCCTTCTGGGGGAAGGGCAGTGCTTCCTCCCAGGAAACTGCGGCAGACTGGAACAGAGCTGGAGGCCACGCTGAACACGAGCTGCTAACACAGCCCTTCTGCCAAGTGATTAAAGTCAGGGGAATATTGAGTGGGAGTAAGTAGGATATATTACCTCCATGTCTGGCAGCAGCGCACTGGCCAAATGAGTCCATATCTGGTGTCAGCAATTCAAAGAGAATAGTGAAAAATTGGAGGAGGTTCAAGTAAGAATCACCAAGATGACAAAAAAAAAAAGGAATACATGAGGAAGCCTCAAGGAGAGGAGTCTGTTTATCTTATCAAAAACAAGGCTAGTGCAACCTGTGAATATCTACAGAGCAAACAAAAATTTATTAGCATATAAGCTGAAGACAGAAACAGTTTAAGTTAAAAATAAGGTGGAAATGTCTAACAGAGTAATTAATAATTAACCTCATTAATAACTACCGTAGATTGCATTTTTTTCCTGCTGAAAGAGATGCTCTGGTTCTAACAGGGGTTAACATGGAAGTCTGAGGTCCATGTACTGCAAAATGTTAAAACAAACGATCTCGGTCATCTCTTCTAGCTCTGCTTTTGAATCTTGCAACACATTCTGTTCCTAATTCAATACGGGAAAAAGGGTTTTTTTCAGCATCTTTAATTTCTACCAAATGCTTTTTGCATTAATCTTCCAGTGTTTTTGATTTCCTGTAATGAAATTTTGGCTGCTCTTTAGCTCTGTGTGCATAAACATTGCTGGCAGATAATGGGTAAGGACTTGTTTCACAATGGGGCTGCAATATCCAAAGCTTCATAGGAGCACTCCACAACATAGCAGGCAATTAGGAAAATAAATGATTAGATTATGAATCTGCTTCTGTGTCCTGAGGGAATATTAGCCAACATCCCACCCTTTTTGAAAAGAACAGTCAGGCCTTTTACTAAGGGCTTGAAAAGGCAGGGTGGGGTTGAAAAAACAACTGAGTGAGCCCTATATAGCACCTATAACCATATTTTATTGTAGTTGTACATTGTAGGTGTGCATTCAGAAGTACATAATTTAAAAAAAAAATCTTGTTATTGCTAGTTTGTGTGAGATTCTAGTTTTTCAAAGCCTTTAACTCCCTTTCTTCCAGTACCCATGTTGTTACAATGCTGGAAGTTCAACAGAGCTTTCGAAAGCTGCAGGATGCAGACAAGTACCTGGTACTGCAATGAGCCACAGCAAAAGGGAGCAGTGGGCTGGCATCAGGAGAGAGGAGAGCTAAACAGCACGAGGGGGGAATGTCAGTAACAGCTGCATTGGGTACTGGTTTGCCCACCGGAGCACCAGTCCTGTGGGCACTGTGAGCGGCTGCGGGAGGGCTGCAGGAATGCAGCAGCTCGCAGCAGAGTGACCTCGCAGCAAAGCTCTGCTCACTCACGGCCCATCAAGGCTGGATAACATTTTTTGACATGATGGGACACCTTGTTTAAATGTGGTGCTTGCTGGAAAGCATCTCTGTAACCTGCTTTTGCCTAGCCTTGTACACTGTAAAGTCCACCCCAGGTGGATGTTAAAAGCTACTGAGCTACAGGGTGAATATTTGACATTCATTTTCTGGGGGAGGAAGAGCAAGGCAAATATCCGAGCTCAGTTATTCTACTGCTTGCCACCCCTTGTCTGTCCCTTGTGTTTAAGAGAACTAAAATTTTATTTTTTTGAGGGATTTCTAGGTTAGACCATTTGCTAGTTTTAGTATCTCATTGACACTGGTTTATTACAATGTTATACTAATAATTATTGTTGTTAGTATTACCTAAAGACTTTATAAGGCCATGGTGCGTGGACACATAATGCATAGCATTTTTACCACCATTCATTTATGAATTGATCATATATGTATGCTAAAGCAATAATAAAAAAGCAGCTCTGTTTAAGGAGATAATGTTGCCAAATGTTACATATAAAATTTGAGGAAAAAATATTTTTGTTAGGGTTAGTTCAAGGTGTTCGTTTGGTTAAAAAACATTTATTTGAATGACTTGTATAACTCATTTTCTGCTCCCGACGCGGAGCAGTCAGAAGCTCTTCTAGATTCCATTTTTAAATAGTCTGGTATGTGCAGACACAGATTGATAATCCAGATCAGGCTGATGAATTGGGGCATTGAACTCAAATGAACACATTTTCTTCATGAATTTGGATGGGGCAGGTGCACTTGTTTGACCAGCTAACTTTGCATTTTTTTCAACCAAAGCGGAACAAGTAGAGGGGAAAATCCAATGCAAACAGCACGGATTACTGTCTGGACTTTGAGGGCACCCACAACAGGATTTGCTATTTACAGGGTTTTAGATTCAGTGTTTCGGTGCTATCAACTCCATTATTAAAGTCAAACTTTGTTTTCGGATTTACCATGCACAAACATGCGGTTAATATAAACCCTCTGTGTTTAAATAGCAATAGTTTGAGGCACCAGTAAGCACAGACAAATTTTACTGAGAAACCTTCAGACCCTTTTTCCATGCTTGCTTTAGAAATCACTCCACAGCCTCGGCTCAGACTTGCATTTCTGTTCCTCTGAGAAGCCTAAAACCTCTTGTGTTCAAAATATGCACACCCTAAAATCAGAATTTGAGGCAAATTCGGTCTACAGACATGTGGGGGCTGAGACTGAGTCTTCTGCCAGAAAAAGACGAATCAGTTTGGCTTTGTTAGGTCAGTAGCCATTCCAGTTTGGGCTCCTGTCAGATGAAGGCAGGTGTGCTTTTGGTGTTGCTTCCATTTCCTTATTTTTGTTTCTTTTTTTCCCTTCCCTTTTTCTAAAAGGTGCCTCAAGTCCATGGCTGTATTTCAAAGCAACACTCCCCACTACAGGTCAGCAGCGAGAAAGAGGAAAAGCCACAGTCATCCCGTGAGGAAGGCAGATAACGATCAGAGTTTTTCATCAACTGCTCTTTCCCTCTAATAGGACTGACCCACTGGGAACTAAAAATAAAATAAATGAGACAATTCTGTGCTCTTATAAATTCATAAGCAAGCCAATTTACTAGTAAACTTTTTCTAGGTATAACCACTTAGATGTTTTGGAATTTTTGAGACTAAATTAATGCTAAGCTTTGGATGAGCAAGGATATGCCACAGAATTAACAAGGATAAGGGACAAAGTAAATAACTACCTGAGTTAATTCTGTAATTTATCAGCTTTCAAATTCTGAGCTTTGCATGAGAAGTTGTTCATATTTCTGAACGTGAAACTTAGGGAGGTGTAATTTCATTCTCAGCCTGCCTTCCATCTGGCCTCCCTGCTTCTGGCCCCGGGCAGTCAGCAGCCCTTTCAGCATCCCTGTTATGGCAGGCGGCTTTACGCACACCGCTGTTACAGTCTTCATAATGCCATGATAAGACCTGCTTCGAGGCCAAATGTGTACGCGTCGTTAGTCCAAAGCAAACATACATTTGGCCCCTTGTGTTCGGGGGAAGAAGAAAATACAGGGATGGGCCATGCCTGCAACTGGTTTTTGTATGCTCTACCCACTGGCATGTGAAAGCAGGAAGAAAGCAGGAGCAAAGAAAAATGCCATCCCAAGAAAGTCCATTCTTGAGAAACCCCTACAGATAAAAAACAGAAGTATTAATGAATTTATTTTTGAGGTACAACTTTGTGCAGGACTTTGTTCTGCACTCATGCAAGTCACTAATCATGGAATCATAGAATCATAGGTTGGAAAAGACCTCTCAGATGATCAAGTCCAACCATCAGGCTGCTCTTCTGAAACTTTGCATTGGAGATGCTGTCCTTCATCATGAGGGTACCCACAGGAGGTAAGTATTTCAGCCTCTTATATTCAGCTGTACCTTCCTAAGACTTCTTCATATTTCATGTGGAGTTAGATGTATACATGATGAAGATGGGATTATTTCCTCAGGACTACCACTCACTAAAATGTCCTCTGTGAATCGTGGAAGGTGCATTTAATGCTCCTCGGTGCTTCTCAAATTAGTATGGGGTATGAAAAACAAGGTAAAGACATGCTTGAGCATCTTTGTCTGGGAAGACATGTCTAAGCTGTTACTGAGAGGGTTATTTATATCTGTTAAAAACATACAGAAATCAGAAACATGGCTTCGCTCTGTGTTCACATTTGTGTTGAAGGAGGCTGAGGTAATTCACAAGGAGGTTTTATTTATCCAGTAATGACTCCAGAGAAAAAAAGGATATTTTAATTACACCCCCGTGACAGAAAAGTATAAAAGCACTATTCATGATACCCTGGAGACCGCATGATATCTTGGTGGCAGTTGCTCTGTCCAAACAAAGTTACATAAAGGAAACTATTTACATTTTGGCTAAATATGGTCCTCCGAGGATTAGTATTTAGAGTGGAATTTGGAAAAAATGGTTTCATATCAATGCAGATTATTTAAATGAGAAACTGGACATTACAGTAAAGGATAAAGGATCCCAGAAAAAGGCAAGGCCAGTGGCCCTGTTTGCTGGGACAGAGGAATGTGGGTGCTGGGAGTCAGCCTGGAAACCTGATGCTCAGGGACTGGGTTTTAGCTGATGCTGGCCCTGGTGGGGATGCAGATGTGGCATAAGCAAAGGTGGCCAGACCCCAGAGAAAGGAGGGACCATGGCTACCCTCTTCGAAGGAGGGTGGTGCTGGGGTTTTTTGCTGTTGCTAATCCGGTAGTGTTGCCTCATTCCTTTGTTTGAGAGAAATGAAGACATTTTGTATGTATCTACCTGATATCCTGCTGCTGAGCGTTACTGGCCTGGCTGGGAGGGACCTGCAGCAGCCTGCAGAGATGGGCATTTATTTTGTCACGTGCAGCTTTGGTCACACACAAAGCTGATATTTATAAGAAAGAGAGGAAAAAATTGATTCGTGTTATCTTTCATGTTCCCTACTGGGTTTGCATCCTGCCCTCTGGGGGGTTTGCACCTTTTTTCGGGGGGAGCTGGGACCCGTCCCTGCTGCAGGCAGGATGCTGTTTTACAAGGAATACAGGGGTGAGCTATTTTGGTGATTTCCCATACTTAGAACATACAGCTTTGTCGATGTGATTTTTTTCCAAAGCCAGGGGGAGGAGGAGAGAGACAACTGCAGCCTTTCAAGGAAGAGGGCCAATGGGAAGTTTTGGTGTGCTCCCAAGTCATTAATTAATATCAGCTGATGAGTCAGAAAAATGTGGCCGTCTGCTGACTTGTAACGTGTCTTAGTAACAAAGCAGGTTCCTGTAGCAGCAGTTGACTGTTTCTAATGTGGAGGCAAGCCCTCTGTCAGCCCCACATCCAAATAAAGGGCTGCCTTTGGCTTCCTGTGTGCTTCTCCGATCTCTTGGTCCCCCCTACCGGCCTCAGCGGGCAGCCTCATGAAAACAGTGTTTCTACAAACATGCAGCATGCTGTATGTAAATACATATGCATTCAAATTGAATCAATAAGGATACTACATTGTGCCATATTCAGTACATTTAATAAAACAGTATTCTTCATTTTTAAGACTTTTTGATCCCCGGTGTTGAAAACTGCAGGGGTTTTGCAAAGGATTTTCAGGTCATGTTCGTGGCAACGCAGCAGAGGCAGTTGCTGCAGGCATCTCTCACCCCCAGCCACGACGTGCCCCCCAGCAGCCCAGCACCGGTTCTCACTGCGCGGAGAAGAAAGCAGCTGCACTGACCGGGATGTGCGGCTGCATCTGCTGCGAGACAATCTGCTCCTCAGGGTCAGCTGCGAAGGAGCAGAACTAGGGAAAGGCGAAGGCAGATGGCAAATGGGCTGATCCCACTCTGAAGGAGGAGGCTGGGTGGCAGTAACATCTCGCTGAGGTCCCTTCCTGCCTGAATTACCCTGCGACCCTCTAACCCGCACCAGGACCGCCCAGGATCACAAGCCCTCACACCCGCTCGCCTGAGTCAAGTGTTTGGCTCTGTGGCCGGTTTCCAGCCTTGGCTTTTGGCCACACATTTGCATCTATATCATCACTTTGTGACCTAGAAATCTGTCCCCCTCTCTACCTGGATGAGCACAGAAAGACAATTTTAGGCTACGGAAATTATCCAAGTTCATGTTTTCTGGTGGATTTTTACAGCTTGAGATCCTGATTTGCTATCTGCTACCAAAGCTGAGAGACAGGATTGTCCTAAGGAACCTTAGGAACCATGGCAAGAAGCATCCCGGGAGCCGGAGCTGGCAACCGCTGGGGTATTTGTCCTCTGTGCTGCTGCGTGGCACACTTTGCTTCTCGAGACACAAACTGTCGTGGCTACCTTCTCCAGACCAGAACAACGCTGTGGTGATGTTGCTGTGAGAGGTTGGGCGTGTCGGTCCTCGGGATCACAGCGGAGCTCCCGGACAGCCTGGGGTCCGGCAGCATTGCACCCTTCCCTCCACAGCACCTGGGAAGCTGCGCTGCTTGTTTCCTCCTGATCCAAGAGATCCATGTCAGGTACGACTCAAATCCATCACTCGTTCTCTGGTGTTCTAGTAAAACAATTTGGTGTTGCTCCCAGTGGACACACTCCAAAACCACACTAGTGTTTGATTTTTCTAGCAAATGGGAGACTGGAAGGGGTTTGGGAAGGCACATACAGACACATGATTTCTTCATAGCTGCCGGTTGACCTTCTTTGCTCCTCCATGGAAGTACCAGGAGAGACTCTGCTGTGCAGATGGGCTTGCACATTTTGCAGCCATTCCCCCAACCCTGAAGCTCGCCATCAGCCATGCAGCTCGGAGGCCGAGAGCTCTGACAGCCCATCTCAGGACTGATGTAGTGGTTCCTCCTCCTGGCTCATGCCCCTCTGCTGCCGGCATGCTTTATCACCGGCCTTGTGCCTGCTGTGGAGAAGCAGCAGCCAGGGCTCACCAGGAATGGCCACCGTGGAGCTGGACATCCCTGCTCATGTGGCAGGACCCAGTGCCTGCGGGAGCCCTGCTGCAGGAAGCGTTGGCACCCACACCCAATGGCTGTTGCGTTCAGAGGGGGATGAAAAATCTTATTTTCCATTGAAAGTGACTTGTAGATTTATCAGCATCAAGCAGTGACACTGATCTTTAAAGACACTTTTCAAGGCAACCTCTGCAGGGCTCCCTGCGATTCGGGGAGGTAAATGGCTCTGGGCTGGTCACTGGCTGCTGCTAGGGGAAGTGGAAGGGGAAAAGGAAGCAGAAGGGGAAGGGGAAGGAGGAGAAGAAGGAGAATAAGGAGAAGAAATGGAAAAGAAAAGGGAAAAAGAAAGAAGAGAGAGAGAGAAAGAAGGGAAAGGGAAAGGGAAAGGGAAAGAAGGGAAAGGGAAAGGGAAAGGGAAAGGGAAAGGGAAAGGGAAAGGGAAAGGGAAAGGG
>Ga0065711_1039901_pt1 | contig 17403 bp, 7 predicted proteins | sample Hoacrofraction12_FD_59098 | JGI IMG/M metagenome (GOLD analysis project Ga0065711, IMG submission 59098) | Hoatzin crop microbial communities from Cojedes, Venezuela - Epithelial fraction 12 v2 (version 2) | ecosystem: Host-associated > Birds > Digestive system > Esophagus > Crop | place... | reverse complement strand
GGCCCTTGTCCAGGCAGGTCTTGAATATCTCCAGAGAAGGAGACTCCACAACCTCCCTGGGCAGCCTGTTCCAGTGCTCCGTCACCCTCAGAGGGAAGAAGTTCTTCCTCATGTTCAGACGGGGTCTTAAATACAGCTGTACAACAGATGCCCTGAGGCACTCTGAAGAAGGGAAAAAAACCTCAAATGACCCTTAAAAATATTTTACAGTGGACTCAATTAAAATTGGGATGTTTCGCCTGTCCTGATATCCTGGAAGTCAATTTATCATGCCTGTACAAAAATACCCAGCAGACCAGTTTTCCAAAAGATACTAGCCTGTGTTATGCACATCAGAATATAGAACCAGGTGCACAGTCTACCAACCATATTTGCAAGACTAACAAACAGCAAAGCATGAGCAGAAAATAATGGGAAGATAGTTGTAAGTGCATTAGCAAAAAAAGTTTTTGTACAAACATTTTTTAAAAATTTGTTTTCTAGCCTGATTATAAAAAGACTTTGATGGTTAATTTTTGTACAGTGTGTCAGAAACTTGAGAAAAAGGCTACCCCACCCAGCTGAAACCACAGCAGGAACTGATCAAATGCAAGTGTGTGTGATGTGTGGGTTCAGCTCTTGTTTGCACACAGAAGCTGAACTTTATTGTAGGTTTAAATAGGCTTGTGGCTTGATACTTCCCACTCACAAAAACTGGCTTTTATTGTAAACTTGACTTCTTGGTTTTGTATTGTACCTCAGATACAGATGGTACAAACAAGGGAGGCAAAGAGATAGCTGCACAAGTGGAGAGGAATCACAAAAGAATTTTCAGCATGGGACACTCAGACTTTTTTGTGTGTGTATGTGTGAGGCAGGCACCATTTTCAAGGCAATACATAAAACCTAGAAGGTACTAGCAGCACTGGAGACCAGACCCTCTAGACTAATTGTATCAAATGCACCTGTAAGCCCAAGAGCACAGAGGATTTAAAAACAGCTTACAACTTCAGCAGTTCAACCCATCCAAGAAATTATCCTACATAACTGCAAATGACATTTCCTACTGCCGTTGTGAAGCTAGTGGTGTAATTTTTAATAAGGAAGCAAATTTTTAAGTCTTTCATTATCTGAAACACGAGTTACTGAAAAAAGCTATAGCATAGGTGTAACTTCTGCACATCTCAAGTAAACACTTTTCTGAGAAGTTTTGCATGTACGAGGTCTCTCCGTTCACCTGTATGACTGCTTAGTGTGCAAATTAATACAGCTCAAGAATGGTATTCCTAGAAACATAGCTGTATGAGGACATTCCAAGGATGGAAATGGAAATAAGGGAACTCCCAGTCCACAGTGCTGAACTAGCTGCCGTGCACCATTTTGCAAAAAAGAGGGCACAACTCTACTATGCTGGTCCCTTTCTTTAAGCAAAGCTGGCAACCCATTTATCAGCCACTTGTTTTTTTTCAGCACATGCAGGTTTGGGAACAGGTCCCCAGCACCACCTTATATGGTTCCTGTAAGAGGGCCATTTTCCTGTAGCTGCATATAGAACTCTGAGCCCCTACACCGTGCTGCAGCTGGAGTGGTGGTGAAAATGGCTCCTAACCATCAGGTGCAAGTTTCACTCACAGCACCCCTTAAATAGGCCCCTAGATTTCCCAAACCAATGATAAGCTATTTTCCATTTAGAAAATTAAATCTGTGTGGCTTTTTGGTAGTAGAAAGGAAAGCACCTATTCACTGCCTTTTACAGATCGGCTTCTTCCTTGGAGGCACAGCCAATTGCTGTGCTAGCAGACTGCAGGAAAGCTGATGAAGCTGTTTGGAAACAGTAAGTGACACGGCTGTCAACAGCATGAATCTGTGCAGCTCCACAGGAATCACAGCACTCCGTTAGCATGCACCAGCCACCGGTCTGCCAATGTCTCATTAGTGAATGTATTTCCCAGTCGTAGCAGTTCTACTGAACCTTGTTCCTTGGAGACATTTAGCCTGATCTGTACTAACTGCTCAAAATGACATAAATCTATGATGGCTCTGTCTGCACTAAGGGTATGTTATGTTTCAGAGTTCTGGCTAATTCAGACATTTCCCAAGCTCTGCTCTTACCCACACAGAAAACATTTTGCTCTGAGTTAGCAGAACAACTGGGGCAAGGGCTTAAGTTCAGGTTTTGCTTCTGCTGATACTTGCACGCAACCCAGCTCTCAGCATAAAGGCAAGCTAAGCAAGCCTCCATCCCCCTCCACAGCTCCAGCTGGAAGATGCTTTCTGTTTCCATCCTTCCTCTCTTGGCACCACGTGCCAAGTTCAGCTATTAAACACCACACGTTCACTACTTCTGCAGCGCACAGAACGCTGAGGAACCAAACAAACAGGTGAAGTTTTGTGGTTTACAGTCTGAATTCCTCGACTACATTCTCATTAAAAATCTCTCCCTGACAGATGCCTCCAGAACTGCCTACGTTAAGAATCAGGAAGCCCATTTTAGTTCTTTTACATAAAGCATCACTGTTGTGCCACTGCCAAAGGCTGCAGCTCTGGGCCAGGTGACGGACTGAAATCGTGGGCAGCCCTGAGTAAGCACACAGACATCTCAGCGCAGTTTCAGCGCTCAGTACCATGGGATCTCTCCCCCACCAGCCATGCCCTCCACAGGCAAGCAGGAGCAGGCACAAAGGCTCCATGCTAGCTACAGTTAAGTCTGCAGGGAAGTGCAGACAGTCTCTAGGAAGAGATATGCTGGGTTAGCAGAGGAAAGATTACCGCAGATAGCTATCCTGGGCAACCCTCAGGGCCTCCACCCCTTTGGGCAGTGAGAAAGAGCTCCTGCCAATAAAGAACTTGCTATATCTGTTCCTCAAATCCAAACACATTACACCAAGAGCACTTTTCTGCTGGTATGACCGACTTCAGATTAGCCAGTACAACTGTCAGCTTCTAGGCAAAGATGGTGGGTTTGTAGAAGGAGGGGGAGGACAGCGATAAGCCCCTCACTGGCACTGCCAAGAATGGTATGTGCGCTTCAGATCTGCACAGCACAACAGCACTCGTATGGCTCCTCTCTCCCCAGCTCTCCTTCCTGATGTGGCTGCCTGTGCCCCTGAACTGATTCGAGAAACCACATCCCTCAGTGCCATCCCCATGCCAGCAACAATTTCTAATGCAAATGTGACCTGAATGATGGAAGCCATATGGGCAGAAAGGGCTCTTCAATGATATGCTAACTGCATTGTACTACTCTTGCTTTTCATCGACTTCATCACACTAGATACATACTTGAGGTATCTACTGAAATAGAACAGTTACGCATAGACTGTGACTAAGATGTCCAAGAGAAAAAGAAAAGAGAAAGATACACAGAATGAAAAGTTTCAAGAGGTATCCAAATTATAAACACTTGCACGTATATGTATAGACACACCACAATTACAGCTACTCTTCCCAGAAAGGACAAAAATGAGCACTTTCATAAAAGTTATACTTTGTCTTAACTGGACTTCTTGAAAATGCTCTGTATTAAATAAAGCTGTAGAGGTTTCACCCACTTGGAGGAAAGGCATTGGTATTGCAGCTGACTGATAGATAGCCAGAACATCCAGTTTAAGTGTATTTTTCCTCTACAGCTTTCCGTATTCCTAGGAGATAACATTCCTCCCATTGACTGGGAAAGACAGGGTGGAGCAGCTATAAAGCCACAAGCTAAAAAAAGAGTAATTTTTTTTGTTGTGTTTTCTTTTTTTAAATCCCATTTTTAACTGTCCTTTTCCAAAACCCTTCTGGGGTGAATCTCAACAGAGTGTAAAGCCTGCTGCTCAGAAGTGCCCACCTTCAAGCTTTTCCTACAGAGCACCTGAGCTGAAGCAATGTACTGCTCCCTCGGCAGACGGCTAGTCTGATCCTGGGTACTTCTTTCCCCTGCACCATACTTTGAAACAGTCTTCAAAGACGACAGCTGGCACAACATGGAGCAGGATGCTGTGCCAACTATCTACAGTATAGTATTTCAGCTTATCACCCGTTCCTTTGAAATACCAACCTCAAAATAAAACACTTCATCAAAATGTGGATTGTTGGTCTTCTTTTTAACTTTAGTCTTTTTGGCTTCCGATCTGAATAAAGGAGAAAAAAAAAAGGTAAAAAACAACATTAGCAGAAGTGTGATCCCAGAACAGAGCCACTGAGGAACAAATAGTCATCTACTTGATTTATCTGACAAAACTGGAATGCCATGTGGCTCCAAGCAGAGAAAGACATACACATTCGCACACAATTTAAGAGAGGGATTCACTGCAGACCAATTTCTCTAAAGTGGCAGTAATCACAGTTTGTTATCCTCTCTTAAACACAAGTCCTTGAACCCTGATTCCGTCACCCACTTGATCCAGCAGAATCTTACATCTGTACAAAGCAACTGGCAAGAATGGGGGTCTGAGCAGCAACATTTGGGGGACAGTTTCAGTCTTCATGTGATTCAAAAATCTTCATACCCTAAAAGCACAGGAGATGGAAGACTGACACAGCTATTTCTGTGTTTTATAATCGTGGTCAGAGGAATCAATGAATGCTTTTCAGTGGTGTTAAATAATCAAAAAACCCAGTATGATTTCCTCAGTAAGAATATTTTTTTATTGGTATACTACTACCCTTTTCCCTGCAGCCCCAACAACATATAGTCAATGTTATGTTGTTGAATTATTATGAGTGGTGCTGAGCAGAAGTCGCTCAATTTCTACTGCTCTGTAGGAGCAAGACATGGCAGACTTCCCCCAGGCCACTCACCGGGCCGCAGGCCTGAAAAAGTTCAGCACTGCCCATTCATCCTCTATGGGCAGTGCCATCTGACCGCGCCTGCACTTCAGAATACAGACATCTAACTGCTTGGCACGGGGCTAAAGCCAGCCAATGCATTTCACACAGGCCAGCCAGCAGCTGTTTGATGATTTCCAAATGTTATGAACCTATGCTTGATTTGTTCTCGTTACCTACGAGTGAAAAGCTCTGTGTCATCCTGTGTCACCAGTCTTCCCCTACAGCTCTGCATTAGTAAGGCAGCACAGATAAAACAGACACAGACGGACAGGCACATCAGCTGTGTGGAAAACTGACCTACTCATCATTTCATCCCAGAATCTATCTCTCATTTCTCATGCAGCAAAGCTGCTTAGGTAACTTGTAACTGCTTATATTAACCAGACAACTCTAGGTATTCTTTTACAGAGGTCATGTAAACCTGGGCTAATTCCCAATGCTGCTACAGGCTTCCCATGTGACTTGAATGGGCCAGTCTACCAGTATACAATGTTTTCCCGTATATAACACAGACAAAGAAACAGTTTTGCTCAGGAAGTCTGATGGATCTCTAAGTATAAATCCCACAATAAACAGCAGCACATTTGTTGAAATTTTTATGCTTGGCATTGCATAAATGCAGCAGAATAAAGAAGCTTTCCTACTCTAAAAAGAGAGGCATAGAAAAATCCAGAGAGGACAATGGTGAATATCCCGCTGTTCCTAGGAGGAGCTGAGAGATAAGAGAGACTAATCGTTTCCAGGATGTAGGCCAGATTGCCTACCCCATCTCATCAGACACACTTGCCAATCAACCTCTTTACTGATAAGCCCATCTGGGAAGGGACTGGGAATCAGGATGTAGACCAGGAGGCGATTAAGGCAAGCACAATTATTGGGCAATTATCAAGCAGTGGATGGGAATAAGCTGCATGCTGCTTGCTGGAGATAGGAGGCCAGCATTCTTCCCCCACCAAAAACCAGATAGGAATAGGATGAGACTATGTTCCTTATTCTGAAGGGAAGTATGTTATCAGCTGTCACACATTATCCAGACTGGGGGTGGGGGGAAGCAGATGAAGAAAGGTAAGTATGGACATTCAAGGATACAAGTTAGTCAAAAAAATCTCCTTACAGTTTCAGTAATAGCCACCCGGTACCATCTGAAGCAAGTTATAGGCTTAAAACATCAATACGTACAACTCAAATACATAGCTCATTAATAGAGACAAGGCACAACACACCTAGACAAATATGAAGAACACAGACCAGTCTCAAAAGACTCCTCTGCACTCAAGGTAGGTGTTTGTCAAGAACGCATCTTATTTACAGTATTTTCAATAAATTGTTGTAAAACATCATGAATAATCCATGCTACCAAATCTGATGCTTTCAGGTCACAGCAGAGCTGATTTGTTTCTAATATGGCACAGACATAAAAGATGACTCCAGATAAACAGAAACTAAACAGTGACATCCAACAGTACAGGAAATTTTCACAACAGAACAGGAAAATTTAATCCCAAATTTAAACTGAAGCGTATTATGCAGAATCTCATTACTAAACCTCACTCCAAATTTTATCCATGCTATTATGTCCACATATATGAAATTACAGGACTGAGCCACCTAGAGCTTTCAACATACACACTAATTTGCCACATCTTCAAAGTGAAAAGATTCTAAATATTCACACACAAACGTGCATACTCTGCAAGATGTTGATGTATTAAGCTTTCCCTTCTGTCCCTAACCAAAATTAGGCAATAAATTTGCTCCAAAATTGGCCTCCAACTGTGAGGTGAGAAGATGCACAAATTAAGCCGAACCACAAATTGCATACTCTAGGATATTCAAATGATTCAGGGATTATTCAGAGCTTTACATAAACCAAAACTGAAACAAGCCTCAAATTACTTACTCTAGTATAATTCAACTCAGTAGTTCACACACACACACACACACACACCCCACCCATAACATATTCTAGTGGCGTCTAAATGCTCCCATCTGTCCATCTGAGAATGCAGATTTCCAATAGAAACAGGAAACACAAACCATCCTTATAGAACGGAAGCTCCTCTATGTGCAATACTTGCCTGGAGGGTCCTGCTAAGGTAACGGTGGCGTAGGGATCACATTGCCCATTCACAATGGGCAGCCCTTGGCATTCTAAAACTCTAGAAAAGAAGAAAATGCAGACAAACAAATCAATGAAATGGGAAGAGACTGGAGTGAAAATAAAAGCAATAAATTTTCATCCCATTCCCTTTTCAAAATACGTTTACACTAGGAATTGAAATGTCACTAAGCACAAGCCTTTATATCTAAACTTGAAAACACATTTTGGTCTTAAATACTAACTTTAACAGGGTCAAAAATACTGTTAAATTACAGAGAAACTTTAACACAAAGGCTTCTTATGCAAGTACAACAACTTAAAGTTCATGAAATAAGAGCCTGCTGTCAAGACGGGAGCTGTCAGCACTTCAAAATTCTGTGACAGCTTCTTCATCAAAAGAAACCCCAAAAACCTAAAAAAAAACCCCAGAATTTACTTCTGTAACAAAAGATTTAAAAAACCACACAGACAGATCCCAGCAGTAGTCAAGTAATTTCTCAGAATCACATTCATGCAGGCCTCAGTGCTTTTGACAAAATTTAGCATGGGCTTATTTGTAAAAGCGAGTTAACTAAAGTCCAGCAGACAGTATGACACAGCCACCTTTCTCCATAAAACTTATAAATAGAAAAACTGAAGGAACACATTCAGCAGCTCTGCACTGAAGAAGTCAAAGAGGCACTGGAGGGACAAAATGGAACAAATTGGGTTTTGCTGAAAGCCATGGTAAGAAATCTGCATTTTTGCACTTTTATTTCAACATCTCTTCGGAAAGAAAGAAGTTCTGCTTCCAACAGGTAAGCCTATGAGGCTGATATAGTTACACAATTATAACAGGAAAATTTCAGCAAACTCTGAAGCTCTTTGGGCAGGTGAGTAGTATAATACTTGCAGTGTGATGATGTATCTTGCACACTTCTGGGCGCTATAAAATCAGCAAGAAAAGTAATATCCATTTTACTGCTTTCAGTAACAGCAACTTTGATAGAAAAATAAAATACATATAAAAAAATCAATAGAGAAAAATTCAGTAACAGATAGTGCTCCACAGTTTTATCTGCAAAGCAATTTATTTGGTAACACGCGATGTGGGCTTCCAACACAGTTTAACTACAGACCTATTACTTGGTCTGCATAAAGGGAAGAAAAAATTTAATATTCTGCAACAGTACAGGAATCGTTGTTATACCAGAGGAGGTACAATCTAGATAGGTTCACACAATTCTAGCAAATACACAGAGAGTAAAGATCACACTAAAGGGGCACAAGCAGGCAGCTGAAGTGATACATTACATTCGTAGCTGGATTCTCACACCTATGACCCCACAGAATAAAGGCTATATAATTTGCTTAATACAGTCAGGCTCCAATATGCACTCACTCATAAGCTTCTTATTTGCATAGCCCCTATATGCATGAAAAGCATTCAGCTATTAACATAGGTGACTCCACTTCTCATTGCTGATACACTAACACTAGTGCAAAAGAGAATTACGTTCTGTATTCTGGATACTCAAGTGAAATCATAGATGAAAACCATGAAGAAAATTAGGAAGAACTTGGAATGCATAGGCACCACGTTGCTTTTCTTTCTGGACTTCCGTTATTTCACTACAAGTTTACTTTCCACATGTACAAGAGTTTAGAAGCCTCCTAGATGCCTAGTTTAGCAGGTATCTGATACTGCAGAGTGCTAACCACACAAACAGCAAAACTCAAGCCACAAATCCTATCGTGGCACCAGCCGGAAATGAAAGGTGCAAGCTCCTGTAACCTTCAATGTCAAGCAACACACAATATATGGGATTTGGTAGTCTAAATGCATGCATCTAGTGCCATCTGAGATGACTTAGTAGCTTCTTTCCCAGTCCCTTGCTGCTGCTGCAGAGAGGCAGGACGTGCCCGTGGAACATGTATATTTGACAGCTCCACACTTCTCAGAGGCCTCACAGATAGACTAGATGCCTGTTTTCAAGCAACCAAGTTCAACTCCAAATTCACCCAGCCTACCTTACAGAGAAGGCGTAGAATAGGCTTCTTTTTTGCATATGTATTAATACAAGTATTCAAGATTGCAAGGAAAATGCTGGTTTTTGAATCTAAGATGGGCAGACGTGAATAGAAAAAATGCTTCTGGGGAACTTTACACTGTAGCCTTCTGGCAGAGTACCTAGAAGCGCAGAAGGAAAAACCCGTATCTACCAGCAGAGAAACTTTATGAAGAGGCAGGTCCAACTTGATTTTCTTGTGAGTAAAGAACAGGCCACTTTCCTTCTGGTGGTCTTTACACTAATGTGATTATATTCACAGCAGAAACACTTTGCCAGTGAGCTACAGCATGACTGCTGGTAATTCTTCTAGGATAGCAGATGTGGCTTGAACACATTCCTGTTTGAACAGACAATTGTACACCAAATGTCAATGTCAAACCCCCCACCCCTTCCAGGGCTTCCTTAAGGCAGCCTGTAAGTTTCTTAAAATGAAATAGTAACTCAATGGCTTTATAGCAGTCAGCCAATTTTCTACTGTTAATGAATGGCTTCCAAGCCAGCTCTCATCCATACAGCAAGAACTATGTGAAATTTAAACACAGAGAAAGCATGTCCAGAGACAGTACGATTCTTGTTTTAATAACAGCAGTCTTTTCAAGAATGTGCAGACAATAGAAAGTGATCCCAGACAGCATGATCTACACTTGAGGATACGTAGAGGTTATAAATCACTACACAATAAAATCACAGATTAATTTTAATGATGGCATGTGTGAGGTTATCCACACAAAGAAATATGCATACCATAACTATACATATATAGAATGACAGAATCTATTCTCATATTGCCACTTACAAGAACTTTTCACGTTTTTTGTGGATAGTCCTCTGTCATCATCACATCAACTGTCAGCAATGGTTAAAAAGACAAACAGTATCATTAGCTGGTCAGAGAGAATCCAGCAACACAAATCACTGGGCACTTGCACCTTGAATTGTGTGTGGTCTACAAAACATGGAGAAGAACAACAGATCAACTTCTAATTATTTGTGGCTCTCCCAGGTTCGTACTCTCAATCTCAGAAAACAGAAGTTGTCTATTCATGAACAGGTTACAAAATCACGAATGGTGTGAAGAATATTTCCTCACAAAGTAAGAATTAAGGGGCACATAATGAAATTGCCAGACCGAAGGTTTAAAATAAACAAAAGGAAGACCTTTTTCCACACAATGCATAATGAAATTGCAGAAGTTACTGCCATGGGATGTCGTGGAGGCCAAAACAACACATGGATTCAAACCAGGACTACATGAACTCATGGAGTGTAAATTTTTAGGCAGCTATTAAAGCTTAATGGTCCAGAAGCCTCCTCCAGCTCAGGAAAGCCCAAACTGCTGATTGAGAAGGGTGTAACACTGGAGCAATCATACCATATTTGAAGCATCACTCACTAGCAGATATCAGAAACAGTACCAGGCTAGACTAGAGGGGCATTTAACACACTAGGGTAGTTTCTATGTTCTCTGGTGAAAAAAAAACAAACACAAAAAGAACAAAATAAAAAAATAAAATACACAGATGTTCTCATACAGTCACGATGAGTTGAATAAGACATTTCTTTGTGTGCAGTTGGAGTAAGAAAAGCAAAAACAACCTTGAAAGAAACAAAATGTGGGAAAACAGGAAACAGACACAGACATAAACGGTATCCCAAGCCTTTCAGGTAATTTAAAAGAGCTTATTGTTTAAGGATGTTGGAGAAAGCAGGCAAAAGACTGAAGACTTCGGATTTTGAGGAAGGAAGGCTATGTCTGGAGAGAGGCTCATTCTTGTTCTTGTATCTTACTAAGCATAGTGGGGAGAGACAATAAAATTCAACAAGGCACACGTCTGTTCGACTCATGTTAGTATAGCCTCATTAGTTGCAGGAAAGTGTAATCCTAGAGCTGCTTTTGTTACAGCCATTTTCTTCAGTCATGGGAAAGTTGCTAGGTAAATTAACACTGCTCCTCTCCCAACCTGGTACCAAAACACTGGCTTTAATTGGCAAGCTGAAAAAGAGCTAGAACAAAATGACAGCTACTCAGAGACGTGATAAAATGGAGCCTCTTTTCTGCCACATGGGCATCACAGATTGACAGTTCATATCTGGATTAGGTGAAAAAACATATGAAAAGAAAGGTATAACAAAGTTACAATTGCCAGAGGGGAGGGGGACACGCTGAGAAGCAGTGAATAAAGCCAGTAAAAATGAAACGCTTTTGCTCTAATCATCTGCAGAATTAATTTAACATGTGTACTAGGATAATGAAAAAAAGCCTAGGCAATCAAGATTATTCAAGAATTACAAGTCGACTCATCAGGCCCCAGAGGGAAAATGTCTGGTGGCTGCTAGAATCTCTTCTGCCCAACTGGTAGTTTCTGATCATTAGCTGTCTCGAACCCAGCTGGGGCAGGGCAAGCCATCCCTCGCAGCTAGCCGGGCTGGGCTAAGGTTATTGCTGGGGCATATAGGAAAACTCTCAGTGCAGCTGCCTCACTGTATTTTGCTTGTGGTTTATAAAATTAACAGGTTTCAAGGAACGAGACATTTCAGTTTTCAATGTGGTTCATGACCAGACCTTCACAAGAGTAAATAAGCTATGGAAAATTCCCTTAGGGTAAAAGAAAACCTCAAACCCAAACACACCATGAGCATGCCCTCTTGCCTTTAAATTACACGATTACAGAAGTTGAGTGGGAGGCAGGGGAAGAAGGTTTTGAAAAAAGAAAAAATTTTTCAACAAACACTAAGCAGCTCACATTTGACAGTACAGGTATCCCCTCTGCCCCCGGGCTGCCAACCAAGAGCTGTAGGCTGTAGTCTCTGAGAGAGACCCTACACAATCATACTTAAAACAAAGCTCAACACAGGCGAGCAACATCAGGACGATCCAAGCCCGTGGGCATTCCACACCCCTTCCTTGGAATCACAAAAATTATTTTAAAATTATAGGCTTTCTGATTAGTTCAGGATGCACATGTATCATCAGCACCCTTTTGCGCCAGAATGGACCACCAATGCAAGAACGGACACAGAGAAAAGAAACCAGAAGGCACATAGCTGTTCTTAAAACGTATATCCATATTTACTGTTCTTTCCAGACTAAACCACCTCCAGTGTGCCTAGTCAGGCTCAGTTCTTCCCCCAGTTTCAACCTAGGGTAGGGAACAGCACGCTGTTACCATTCTCTTTTCTCATATCACACTGTTTTCTCACTGCAATTCCTCAACACAAAATAAATTCACTTTTTTTTCTAGACAATCTTACTTTCTATCACTGTACATAATCCACGTAATTTAATTGCTTTCACATACTTACTAGGTTCCTGGGATCAATCTTCACACTTAGCAAGTTTACTGATGCATCTTATTAATCTTCTATTTCCAGCCTCCACTTGTTCCATCTCTCTTTCGTTTCCTTATCTTGAGGCTTTGTGGCATCTCATATGCGTACTTTTTGGCCATACTCAGGTTCTTCTCTGCATCATTTCAAAGACAAGAGACTTCCTCCTCCTTGCTTGCTCTAGTGATCTAATTGTTTCTTGAACACTCAGTACTTTGTGTGGTAAGCCTGACCAGACAGAGAAGTATCAACTTAAAAGCAAGTTTTGTGGCGGTTTGGTCAGAACTGCCATCAAAACAATGCATCTTTGGCTTATGCAGAGTACTTGTTTGGTAAGGTACATTCCCCGGTACTGGGTATATAACTTACTTAAGTCTCTCTGGATCTCTATTTTGGGGTTTTTTTTTTCCTTCTTTTTTTCCTACTGACTACAGAATCATCTTGTAACATATGTACTATCCTGAGTACCTTCTCTTCCAGGAGTAACGGAGCACCTCTGCACAGTCTCCTTTTGTGAATAGGCTTATAGGCCTAGGGCACATAAAATAGGCCATTAATATTTAACTTCAGAAGTCTTTCCGTCTAGTCTGACAGTAAGGAAGTGGCGCCTCCCCTTTCCTTGCCATATTCAGTTCACTCTTGAATGTCCTTTTCTTTCAGTGCAGCCTTGCATCACAATCCGAACTCCCTACTTATTCCCAGAGGTTTAAGACGAACTTTGAGGTAACACTGCATGACACACTTCCACGTGTATCTTGGCCAGCCTCACATCTATGCTGGCACATGGTAGCTGCTCTCAGACCAGTGAACGGACTTCAAGCAGGAACTGTTCCCAGTCCTCCTCTTCCCTTGGTCTGTGTGCTAAATGGGTGATACTCATGTGTTTTAGAGGGGCTTTGCCTGAATGTATCTGCATTCACCACTACTAAGCACAAGGGCACTACATCTAGCCTAGAAATTTCCTGAATCATAAATTTCTGCAGGCCAAGAGAGCGTATCACCATATGACTGCTCTCATAATTCTTCATCTCCTGCAGGACATGCCTAGAGACAGCGTCCTGGGTTTTGGTCTGACCAAATGTTACATCTGAACTGCTGTTAGTGCACCTTCAGACAAACCTTACACTTCACTTCCACAAAGTACTCTGCCAGATCTTTATTCAGGACTTAACACAAATACACAACCTTTTTTTTGCCAAAAGGCTGACCAAGTGGCCTGTTTCTTCTGGAATAAGGCAAAAAATTTTCTACATTTGCTCAATCCTGGTTTTAAATTACACTCTACCTCCATCATCAAAAATACTAAGACAATTATGTCCCAACCTCCTCAAAATTTCTTTACCAATCCATACTCTGGCTCTGCCTTGCCCCTGTACCCAGGGAATAAGGAGGCTAGCACTACTGTCTCCACGTACTGGGTCACACCTTTGTCCTCTGGACGAGTATTTGAAGGCAAATGATCATGCCCACTCCCAACATGTGAACTCCAGTAAAAGAAGATTTCAGAAGTACCCATTCCTTGACTTTTGGAAGTGATCTACTTGTACCAAAACAAAATTTCCTACTATTCCTCTTCACCTGCATGTTTTTTGTACTGGGGGCAGACCAGTTTCCTCTGGAAGTGGTTCTAACACACTGGGAATTGCCCACAGTGACATGCTCTGGTTCACCTCCATCTTATGTCCCACTCAGACACAAGATGTTAAAGCATTGTGTGGTGTCTGGTGATCACTGACCATGCCTGGTAGAATGAACTGGGGAAAGGAAAGGATGGAACAATGTCCAAGCAGATACAGCCATACTGAACAAAATAACATCAATGCTTGCTTTATCATCATGATTTTTCAAGCCATTTCCCCACTATATTTTTTCATTTCTCCATGGACCCTGAAAGCACAGTCTTTATCCAACACTCAGCCACACTGCTGCTCTCCAATCTGTCCTTCCACCTCTTTTACTGCTCCTCATGGAAAAACCACTCTCCTTTAGAAACTCCAGCAGTACCCTATCCTCTTTCAACAATACCTTCCTCCTCTTTGTTTTTTTTGGTTTGGTTTTCTTGGGGTTTTTTTTTTTTGAGGGGGGGTGGAGGTGGTGGACAAACATATTCTGGTTTACAAACAAGAAAACCCTTGCCATACTCTTAACCTCTGAGAGGATTAATGCTTAACTGGAGCTACTCTTCCCCCTTCATGGGACCATTCACTTTCCCACAAAGATCTGTGGCACTAAATAAAATCCTGCCCCATTCAAGTAAATGGCACAGCCTTACCTGGGACCAGCATTTCACCCAGCGTGTACTCCCTTAAAATACAGGCTGTACAGCATTTGATGCATTGGCTCCAACACATTTACATACAAGGTACATTATACACTCGAAACCACCCCCATTTCAGCTTCTGACATCTGGATAGAGTTTAGGCAGATCAGAGGAACACGCTGTGCAGGCAACTATTCTGATATTTCTCTTCAAAATACCTTCCAAAGCCTCCACACCAAAAGCACAACAGAAGCCTTGAAACCCTGAGATTACAGCTGCAATCCCACATAAATACTGCCTTTTCTTCCCCAATCCCAGTTCAGTTCAGAATAGTTGCAGTCCAGCAAAACATTGAGACAGGTTCTTAAACTCGTATTATCCTCAACATAGGTTCCTTCCTGAGCTGCCCTACAACAGTTTTTGCAGCCTCATGCAGTGCCCAGATTAACTTTTAGCACAGGAAGAGGAACTGACTGTTAATGTTTGGGTTTGAGCAACAATTTCTTTCCCAAGTATTTACTGAAGATATTTTATAGCAAAATAGGAACAAATATTCACACAAAGTCAACCAGTCACATAGAGAAAGTAAATGAAAGGTTATGAGCTCAACCCCTGCTTCCCCAATCTAAACCAAATAATATTAGAGATATTAAACTACAGCCACTGCAAAAAATTATTTCATTAAATATAAGGAAGAAATACTGTCAAAATATACGCATCCCTAAAACCACTATCACTTCAAATAAACTGCAAAATTTTCTCTTGTTACTAGGCATCTAGACATTTCTTGATGTTTTAAAAGTCGCACGGTTGTTTTTCTGCTATTAATATGGGAGCTGTCCTCCATGCTACAGTTCAAAACATCCAATTTGCTTCCCAATATCAGCTCTAGAAAGACTTTTAAAACCACACATTTACAGAGTACCATCTGTGTTCTGTACTAAACAAAGAGAACAGACTAAAAAGTGGGTGTCAGCCATCCTGTTCTCACAGCACAAGGAGTTAATCCATTAGTAATTATACCAGTTTATGAGTCAATTACAGAAGAGTTGCAAGCTTCCTAAAAGCCACTTCAGAAAAGTTTTCAGTTAGGTTAATATTAAAAATAGTTATCTTCAGTGACAGTGCCCTGAGGCCTTGAGCAAAGACACAAGCTTGCTGAAATTTTGAACTGCACTGATTTAGTGACTATTACTGGCACTGACGTCACCGTTTCCTCCCGCCTTGGTCTTGGACTTGCAACACCAGTTATTAACAGAGAGCGATAGCTGAGCGACGGGAGAGTAAAGAGAAAGGGTAAGGAGCAGGAGTTATTTCCAGCACACGCTGATTTTCAGAGGAGACAGAAGACCCAAATACAAGTTGTACCAAAGCAAGAAGTATGTAAAAATTAGATGGGAATAGCAACACAAAAGAAGAGGTACAATCAGGAAAGCATGAATCTGCTTACTGACAGAACTGTATTGGTTCTTGCGGGGAAAGTGAAGAAATTTGAATTTGATGTAGTATGGCAGGAAGCCAATGAATGGGTCAACATATCAAGGCAGCTGCAGAAGCATTGGCGTTAAAGGGAGCATAGTGAGGAATGTAAGAGGAGCAAAGCACAAAATGACAACAACTGCAACATGCAGCTAAAGATTAGAGCCTAGACAACAGCTTTAGCTAAGCTGACTGTGGCCTACGGCAATATTAAATGGTAGCAATGAGATACTGTCTGTACAGGCAGATAAGGAAAGAAAGATGACCAAAGACCAAAAGGCAGCATACGAGTCAGACACAGAAAGGCAGTTATGGCTACGTAATGAAGCCAGCCAGCGACGCAAAGATCTCCCATGTTGTTTTTCTTTGCTTGGAAACGCAGGTCGGTCTCAAAAAGATGCACAGTGTGCTATATGGGATGCACAGGGCACAATAACCCAGAACTCTTGGGCCAAGGGAATGCATCAGCTGAGAATGTCAACAACTCTTGGGTGATGAGGGGTGCACACAGGAAAGGAAGGCAAGGGAATGAGATGGTTTAACAACAGCCATGGCACCAACAGACTGAAAACCCAGCCAGCTTCTTCTCATCCCTACTCAGTCCAAGTATGATGATTTCTCTACTAAACATAACTTTGAAGACTCTTTCACATAGATTGTCACATCATATATTTAATTAGATGTATTATAGGAGCAAATACACCTTTCTAAACAAAAAAAAGAAAAAACACCCAAACAAAAAAGGCTCACATTTTAATAAGAAAAGATATAATGATTTGTGGATCTAGAAAACCAAAAAAAAGGTACCTTCAAACACTACATGGAGGCTACCGTATTGGACATGCCTTGGCACACCTGAGGTAGGTGGAACTTTTAGTGCTTTAAAAACACAACTTGAAACAACTCAGAACAACTTTTGATTACATTTATGTGAATAATCAGATGATCTGGGATCTTCATCAACAATATTTCTTATTAAAGGGCAGTGATCTTTCTTACACATGCAATACTTTCATTAAGAAATTCAAATTAAGCTGATTCATCACCACTACTGAAACCTAATGGCAGTTAAGTTGCCAACTAAGTCCCAAAGTAATGCTGATGCATTGAATTCATTTTGGTAAGAGAACTGGGCTAAGAACCATGTCACAGTTAACATAAAAATGCTCTCCAACTAAAATTCATTAAATAATCTTAACAGATGCTGTCTAGATTTACATAAATAAAAAGATGTTAACTTATAACATTTTAACATATAGATATTCGGAAGAAATTTTTCACCATGAGGGTGGTGAATCACTGGCACAGGTTGCCCAGAGAAGCTGTGGCTGCCCCCTCCCTGGCAGTGTTCAAGGCCAGGTTGGATGGAGCTCTGAGCAACGTGGTCTAGT
>Ga0065711_1039900_pt1 | contig 17403 bp, 13 predicted proteins | sample Hoacrofraction12_FD_59098 | JGI IMG/M metagenome (GOLD analysis project Ga0065711, IMG submission 59098) | Hoatzin crop microbial communities from Cojedes, Venezuela - Epithelial fraction 12 v2 (version 2) | ecosystem: Host-associated > Birds > Digestive system > Esophagus > Crop | place... | reverse complement strand
CTCGCTGCCCGGCCGGAAAGCAGCCGCTTACGCACGCCACGGGCACCTCCCGCTTGCCGCAGCGGCCGTGCGGAGCTCCGGGACCCGGCGAGCCGCGACCCCGCTGCCCGCCTCCCGCCCCGCAGGCTGCGGAGCGCCCAGAGGCCGGGTCGCTGCTGTGCCGCGTCCTGACGCCCACCCGTCCCCAGCAGCGGCCCAGCAGGGGCAGGGAGGTCTGAGGAACAGCCCTGTCCCGTTTAGTGCGTACTGAACCATACCAGCTGTCCCTCACCTGGGGGGCTTTTCCACAAACAAGGCAGGCACTATCAAACAGTGGAGCTGTTGGGGATAAAACATCCTCCTCCAGATCCACTCCAGACGAGGGGGTTCCTACCAGTGTCACAGAATGACAGAATGTTCGGGGTTGGAAGGGACCTCTGTGGGTCATCCAGTCCAATCCCCCTGCTGAAGCAGGGTCACCCAGAGCAGGCTGCACAGGAGCTTATCCTCTGCTTCAGTTTGTGCCCGTTGCCCCTTGTCCTGTCACTGGGCACCACTGAAAAGAGTCTGTCCCCATCCTCCTGACACCCACCCTTCAGATATTTATAAGCATTTATAAGGTCCCCTCTCAGCCTTCTCTTCTCCAGGCTGAACAAATCCAGCTCCCTCAGCCTCTCCTCATAGGAGAGATGCTCCAGTCCCCTCATCATCCTCATAGCCCTCTGCTGGACTCTCTCCAGTAGCTCCTCATCTTCCTTGAACTGGGGAGCCCAGAACTGGACCCAGTACTCCAGATGGGGCCTCACTAGGGCAGAGTAGAGGGGAAGGAGAACCTCCCTCGACCTGCTGGCCACACTCCTCTTCATGCACCCCAGGATGCCACTGGCCTTCTTGGCAACCAGGGCACACTGCTGGCTCATGGTCAACTTGTCACCCACTTGTCACCATCTGCAGGTCTGCGTCACTGAACAGAACACCCACAGATCACCGTGGAGGAGTGCGGGGTTAACACACATCTCAACTTGTGCCAGTCTCCTACCAGCATCCACCTTACTGACTTTGAAGCTGCTAGCCAACCTACCCACGCTTGGCATCAGCGCCTGCGTACCACAGGCAGGTTTGCAGGGGAGGGTACTACTAGGTACAAGTCCCCATTCTTTGTCTTTTCTTGGATCACCCTCTCGGGCTGCAGATTTGTGGAGCCACCTTCACCCAGAATTCCTCTTTCAGGAGAGCAGGCATCGCAAGTCAAGTTGGCCAACACAGCAGGAAGAGTCTCTGAAGTCTGTATGACTCAAGAAGTGACTCTTTTCATGTATGCCAACATTTCAGCAATTTTAAAAAAGCATGCTTTTTCCCCCCAACAGATGCCAACTTCAGAACAACAGTTTATGTAGATAATCTGAAGCCAAGCTTACTAAATCAGTGTTTCTTAAGACTTCATACCATTTTTTTAAACAAATCTTTCATTCACAAAGCCCAGGAGCACACTGTTTGCTTGATTTAAGGAGGAGAAAATGGGCGCCCAGCGAACTGCTAAGTTCTGCACTGTCATACGCAAAGTCCTGCTTCCACTTTCAGAGAGACCTTTTTTGAAGGGGAGTCATTCGGTCCTCTGGAGAGGAGCCCAAAACGGGAGCTAGCTGGTGATACTTCAAAGTACCCTCTGCAGCACTGCCATGTGTCCACAGTGACGGCACATCACTGGGCAGCAGACTCAGGGCAAAAAGTGATGCCGTCTGAGTAGCCTGTCAGAGGGGAGATCAGTTCCCTTCCCCTGTCCTTCAGCGATGCTTCTCACAACAGAAAAATCTGCAATGAACCAAGTCCTAGGCCCAAACAGAGCGTACATCAAGTCAGAAACAAGCATTAGGGCAATATATCTATTCACCAATTGCAGAAAAAAAATAAGACAGTTTCCTCAGGGTGGCTCTTGCTCAAGTCAGATGGGCACTGTAACTCGTTTTAGCCGCACATGTGCTTTTCAGGCAAGAACGTGTCTGAAAGGGCCCCTTTGTGCGCTGCTGCAGCTGCCCAGCAGCTGGTTTGCCACCTCCCGTGGCTTTGGAGGCCCCTGCTGGAAGATGGAGATGTACGTGCATGGCGCAGTCCGGGGCAACAAAGCAGCTACTTCCGCTGGCAGAGCTGCGTAGGAAATTAATAGTTCAGAACTGTGCAGAGGGCTTGAGAAAACACTTTTAATTTACTCTGATTTTGTTACCTCATGGTTCTAGCACGGGGCAGTGCCCCAGCTGGCTCAATAGCAAAATCACACTACTAGGGCTCAGCGAAACAGACAGTGATCAAAGTACTGAACTTAAGACACAGAAGCCATAAACTGCTGGCTAGTTCAAAAGAAAACATTATCCCACCAACACTTCCTTTCCTGGTCTCAAATAAAGTCTTCAGCTAAAAATCAGAACAAAACACAGAGAAAAGGAAGAAGTATGTGCAAAAATAGGAAAGGTAAGAGATGGTTTAAAGAGACAAGGGAATTGTTTTTTCCATTTTCAAACTGTTTTAGAGTTTAAAAATTTGGTTAAATACATGTTGAATTAAAGTACATATCAACTAGTTGACTTCCTGTTTTTTTTCTTTTTTAAAAGAAAAAGGAAGTAAGAGGCCTGTATTTAGATTACCTGGTACGCTAGAATTTGCTACTGAGTTAGAACAAGCCCTTCCAGTATCATAGGTATGGAAATAATCTGTTTGTATGAACAGTTTCATTTAAGTCGAGTGACTCTCTGCAGATCACGCTCTAGAGAGCAAACCCTTCTAACCAACCTCACAGAGCATCAGGTAGGACTCCAGAAGGAGCCAGTTCATCTGCTGCCTCCCAGTCCTAGCTCCACATGCGTGCTCGGCACGCCCAAACGCAGCCATCACTGCTCTCGTTTGACCCCCTTGCCTTCGGCTGTGTGGCAGAGCAGGTTATTTGCACACACAGGCAGAAACAGGTAGCACTTTGCCCAGACTTCTGCAACAGAAATGACTCGTTTCTGGCTAAGCACACCACAGCCCAAAGTAATCTCTCAAACTTGCTGCTCTGGCTGAGGTTCTTTTTTTCTCACACAAGAATTTCCACACACAGCACCAGAACAAAAATCCAAACTCCAACAACAATATCTGAGTTTTTCCCGTGCATGATGTTACTCACTGTAAGAATACTTAAATGTGAAGAAGAAGAAAAGGACAGCTTAAACTGTTCAACTTACATTTTTCAAAAGGCACTTCTAGGTCCTTATGGTCAGTTTTATTGTCAGAATTTAAATGACTACATGAACTAAATGCTAGCAACAACAAGGACAAATTTAATAAAGACTGTGACATAACCAGAACAATCCTCTGTGCCATCCAGGGTGAATTTACTGACCATCACTCGCTTTACTGCCAGCAGTGAATTACCACTGTTATTTCCTCCGCCTCACAAAAGCAGCCTAGTTAATAGGTGCCTCCTCGCAAAATCAAGGGAACTTGGGCTGCATAGTCTATTCTCCAGCAACATTTCTAGCCCCTTTGAAAAAACTGCCCTGACCAGTAAAAGAGGAAGAACTTCCCAACAATGTGCAGGACTTGCAGCATTTGTTTAAATGCAAAGATTTTCATTTTTAGAGAGCCACAGTCAAATATTTGTATATTTAGAAGAGCCTGATTTCCTAAAGGGCTAAACTGCACCTGGTAGAGTGGCTGGGGGACCCCTAGAGCTGAGAACCTTCAGTTGGTCATAGCTGAGAAAACACCTGGTTCAAGCGAAGCTTGTTGCTCCGCTGGAGTCAGTAAGAAGTCTCCACACTACAAACCAGAGAGTCAAGGTTATTTAATTTTTTTTGACAACTGAGAGAGGCTGGCATCCAGCCCTACTGGATGTGGGGCTAACAGGACACAAATGCCACCATATACAATGAAGGAGCCCAAAAAAATCAAGTTTTCTGCATGAAAGAAGAGGAAGGTAGTAAAAAAAAAAAAAGGAGGGTGGGGAGAGGGGAATAAAAGGCTTGCACGAAAAAGGAATATAAAGATTCATTGCTAGTGTAACTGCTCAGTATTAGGGGACAAAATGTTTTGGACAACTCTGCCAAGAGGAATTTTCAGAGTGATGAGGTCCTCTACCCAGCCCCAAGTGACAGCTCTGCATCTGGAGTTACCAACACCAGTCCAAACCTTCAGAGCACGTTCCCTCGTCTCACAGCCCAGCCAGCGCAGCCTCTCACTGACATTCGCGCCGTGTCAGCACGTTACGCTCGTGACTGTTTACAGCACGCGCACGTGTGCACGCCGAGCAAGACCCGGGCAATGGCGAAACTGCAGCGGGGAGAACATGGATTAATTGGGCCTCTCTGGCAAGGTGCCACGTGCTGCCCGTGAAAAACTGCTGCAAGGTAAACAAGGCACAACCTGCACAAAGTGTTCATTGCCAGAAACTGAAAGAACACCTTCAGGCTCTGCCCAACAAAAAGGCTCTCTGCGAAAAGCTTAAGGGTCAAAGTGACACAGAGATAATTAAGCTCATAATCCTCAGGGCAATCACCAACTCCTGAACAGGCCCCTCATTGAGCAGCCTGGTCAACGCACATCATTTAGATACTCTGGTCTTTTCTCCACAAACTCCAGAGGTCAGGTAACCATAAATGAACCTGTCTTTCATTTAAATAAACAAACACATGCATAATTCAATAAAGCATATTTCAAGCTCCGGGATTTGTAGAATGAAATTGGAAGAACAGGCACTCTAAACACTCAAAGAAATCCCAAATAAACTACTTGTAATTAAAAAAATCGCATGATTTTCAAGCCAAATCTCGTGATTTGTTTGTGGCCTGACTCAGGGTTTTCAGTGCTTGGGGTTGGCAACTCTGACTAAGCAGGGATATGAAAGAAGAGCGAGAGTGACTGCTCGCCAGGCTTCTGTTTTCCTGGGACAGAAGACAAAGAAGCTCTGACAATTCCAGCTGGCAATACCATCCAGGCGCTCCTCCAAGGCCAAACATGCTGGGTAAAGTCCTCACCAGACAAAAAAAAAAAGAAAAATTCCTATCAGAAGCAGTTACTGTGGTTGCTTAATAGCTGTTTTCCGAAGTTCAATATAACATATACTTTCTATTTCTTGAAAAGGGGGAGAGGGGGAAGTTGGATCACGTTACGGACTAATTCCTTGCCATATGTCATTAGTGATGAAGTCCCTTAGAAATTACATCAGTATGAAACAAATCAGAAAACAGTGAGTTTCCATTTCCTCCTCATGTCTGGCTAGACAAAAACTTCAAGATCAGCTTTCATCTGTGGCCTGGAATCAGCCCTCCTCTGTGTCTTGCTTAGTGTGGCAGGGGTGTTAAGCAAGTAATTGCAACCATTAAAAAGAAAAATAGCTCACTCGCTCCTGCTCCCCGTTCCTGTCAAACACCGACTCCCTCTCCTTCGGCTTCCCCAAAGCTGTTCCCACACATTGCGGTAGCCTCTCCCCATTCCCAGCAGAGGTAGGTGGCTCCAGCTGGGGCATACACCTCCAGCCAGGACCCTTGCATCCTCCTGGGTGGTCCCAAACCGGGAGCCTTCCCCTCTCTAGTGATGACCCCAAGCGTCTGCTCACATCTGGTATCCGCCAAGACAGCATGGTCAGGGAGTGGAATGTAATTTCCACCTTCCTGCAACGCTCAACCCTCCCTACCTGCTCCCAGGGCGACAGATGAGGAGCAGAAGCACAGAAGCAGGTTGAGCAGAAGGGCCTTGCTGGTTCTTCCTGCTTTTGCTCCCCCTAGCAAGGCAAAAGCACAGCCCATCGTGATGCCTGCAAGAGATTCTTCTTTAGTTCTTTGTGTTTGGACTGACTAAACCAAAACAATATCATAAACTGAGGTTTTCTGTAGAAATTCAGTTCCTGAAACCCATTTCTGAATCACAAATCTTGGACTAAAGCAGTTTATGTAACGCCACCTATTCACACTGCTCTAACTAACCATAACTAACCATTGCATTATAATGAGTCCATTATCCCCTGCTTTATTGTATTTTCTCTTAAAACAGAGATCAAAGATTTGGATCTAGTGGCATCATGCCGATTTCATTTTTATTATTGGCTCCCTACGTCTATCATAAATATTCATTGGCCATCCTTAATACAATGCATTGAATTCTGCTCACTGCTATCTCTGGTGCGACTGCAAAGTACAAACAGGGTTGATGCTCAAACATATTAAATAAAGCAAGAGCAAATTTGTGACAGTCAACAACAACAAAAAAACCCCAGAAAACAAAAGAAGCCTTTTCCCCTTCCAAGGATATTCAAAACCAAGGGAGACATTTTCTCTCGCCCCCTCCACGACTGCAGACATTCGACTGCTGTGGGAATTCAGCTGTGCAGAAGCAGCAGCAGCAGCTGACCTGCTCCCACAGACAGGAGACATTTTTGAAAAGTCCACAGTTGCCACACAGTGGTCTCTGCGATACTGCAGCAATCCTCTGTGCTCACCAGTAAAAATCACAAATATTACCTGGCAGTGATACAGAAACTGCTCAGAAACGTGGACTTTCTTTGTAGGAACAACACTTAAAAGGGAGCAGGAGGTGTGCAGGGAGAAACATCCTCCAGGCTCACAGTCAGGAAAAAGGTTTATGCAGTTTTACTCTCCTGACTCCCAAGTAAAACTGCAGCTACCCCAAACTTCAGGATGCCTGCAATTTGTTTCTCGCCCCATGCTTCTCACTCCCACGTTCCTCTGAACTCCCCTCCTCACCTCAGTGCAGCCCCTCCCAGCACCAGACAGGCAGGGTGCAGAAACCCCTGTTGCACCTATGTGACTTGCTCCTGCTCTGCACATAGGCACAGACACAGGCCTCTTGGGGTGTCAGCTGGACACTTTCAACAAGCACCAATCACTAACATTAGGGTGGCCACGGGAATTATGTTTTTCCTCATGTTAAGTAACTCTGAGAGCATTAACGCATATCAGACACTTTATATTCTAAGCAAGAACATCTACTTTGTTAAAAACAATGTGGCAGAACACAGAATGCACATTCAAATATTTATCTTCCAATATGACTCCACCATGGAGGCAGCACCAATGCTGCTCATTAAAAAAAGAGATGGAATAGGAATAAATAATCTAAAATAAATATTTATGTTTATGCATCTGAATATATCCTCACACAAAACGTCACACACCTGGAGATGTGAACTATCTGATAAAACTGCTCATTCATTTTACATATTAACCTGCAACGTACCTCTGGCCATTTACCTGGCCCCTTACTAATCTAGTATCTGATCAAACCTTCCACTAAATTCCTAAAAATCTCTGTCTTCTTTATTAATGATTTGAAATATATAAATAAAACCAGACAGGAAGAAAACCTTAATCCCGATGCCTTCTGATGTAGAATTTGATTCGAATAGCTACATTGAGAATGCAATTTAACTTCTAGATGAACTGAAGTCTCTAGTGAAATCCATCCCACCTGTATTCAGAACAACAACAAAAATAAAATCCAACTGTTGTTGTTCACATAAAGGACGCTGATCAGTTCCATGAATTTTGAACTTGAGTAAGGTGAGATTAAACATATTCAGAGCTATGGGAAGGTTTCTTTTGTTAAACAGCTCCCTTCCCTTGCACTCTTTAAACCGCTCCCTTCCCTTGCACTCTTTTCCATTTGTTCTTAACTAAAAGTAGTATTAATAGAGAAGGATGCCAAACAGTTTGCAGGCAGTTAAGATCTTCTTGCTGGTTTGCTGTTCTTAAGATCAGATCCATAGAAAGGAATTTATATGAAAAAAAGAAGGGGAAAGTAAAGAGCATCGTTATGTTACATACACTGTGTAAAGGGGAAATTCCAGAGCAGAAATTGGTTATTTGAAGTTCAGAGCCAGGAACAAGCTACTCCAGTTTGTTATTGCTTTGGCTGATGCTGTCTAAATCAGTATCAACAGAAAAAATGTTACAGTATCAGATGCTCCTTTAGGGGAAAGATATTAAATGTGAGAAAGGCAGATGATACAAGTTCCAAAACAATTTATCAATCAGTATTTGGTGCTTAATATTTCTGAAACAAATCTGGATTACAACATATCATATTCTGAAAATTTGATAAATATAAGCTGCTGAGAGGCTACAATCTTTAGGAAGAAATGTGCTTAGGACCATGTGTTTTTTCAGCCTGCCACTAGATTTGCTTATGACTTGGAGAACAGTGTTTTTTCAGCCTGCCACTAGATTTGCTTATGACTTGGAGAACAAACGAACAAACAAAACTCACGGTTTTGAAACAAAGAATACGTACCCGTGAGCAGGGAACACCATTGCTCGCTCAACTACCAGCTGAGCTAAAAGTAGCACAAGTCTGATAGTATATTTGGATCACAGTGACAGTTAACAATTACACATATTAAAGAGAGGGCAATATCATGAATGCACCCAGTCCTGCACAGTAGTTAGAGATGTGCTTTACTCCCGCTGCAGCAGATTAAAGTGCTCTTGTGTCTCACTAGATCAGGACGTTACACTTCGTAAGAGGTCCGAAGTGCTGTTTCCTACCCGTCCTTGATATATGAGACTTTAGTCACTAAAGTTCTTGTCCAAGTAAACAAGAACAATGCACTCTGCCTGAAACTACCCTTGACACAGACCACTACAAGGACCTCACAACTGGTCCAAGTAAAGTTGCTTTGGACAGGCTTCCAGACACAAGGAGGTGACGCTCCAAATCTGGATCAAGTATCTGGGACCTGTTACTTACTCGGGAAAAAATAATCTTCCCTTAAAAAGAAGTCATGTTTTTCATACACTGAGTGGCTGCACTTACAGGTTTTTGCACTAGAAGCAAAAGAAATCTCTGTATAAATGTACGCGACTGGAAACCCAGCAGAATATCTGGGGGATGTCCCTCACAGTGTACAGCAGTACTCCCCTTTAGTCCACAACAGCGCACATTACAGCAGCGATCCCACAAAGATGAGGGACGCTGCTTCAGAACAGCCTGGCTGATACCACGTGTCAAAGCACCAGCAACGTGCAGCAACACCGACATGCTGAAGCGACTGATGGCCTGGGGCACCAAGCACATGGCTAAGGACACCGAGCTAGTACAAACAACAGTATCACATGCCTTGGGGTATCTCTTTGCTTCATTGTTCCACCTTGAAGCCTGGAGCTCGGGGGAAAGTGAAACTGTGTTGGTTTATTTCTCCGTAGGTTTTATTTCTTTAGGTTGTAAAATGTCAGTGTATAAATATAATGAGAAATTACCACACTTTAAGGGTCTGACCACATTTAGTGCTTAGTCTTGCATATCTGAAAGCTCTGATGCTCCTGCTACTGCAATTACTGGCTCAGAGGATTCACAGCAGTAGCAAAGCTTGAATCCTCCGCTGCAATGAAATAGTGCAGGCTTAGGTTCTGCAACAGACCACCACCTTCATGTCAATCATCGCGCAGATGGAGGGGTTTGCCCCAGCAGTGTTGGAACTTTCTGCCATACTTCATCACTCAACTGTCACAACAAAGCCACAACAGTGGCCTCCTGACCGTACCAGATGGACATGCTGGTCACAGCAACCAGGCTGGCACTGCTAGAGGTAACCAAACATTCTTCCTCCCTGCACCTCCAGTCCCCCCAAACTGTGGCTATTTTGCTAAGGAGAGTTTTTAATGCAGGGTACTGCAAAAATGTCCTTTACCAGCTGAAATGTTCAAGTGATTTTTTTTTAAAAATTCAGTATAAACCGCATTGAACTTCAATGTTCTCCTACAGAATTTCTAACCCCCAACCCCCTATTACCTTCAGCCACACGGAGCTTAGTGAGGAGAATGACCTACTGATAATGGGGAAAAAAAAGGCTAACGCATAGGCGTTTTTATAAATGAGCATAAAAACACAGCAGAAATGGGGAAAAATTAAATATAATTCTTAGAATGCCTGCAGTGCCACAAATTCCAAATGTGAGTAGTAACACAAATAAAGGAATTCAGGATCCTGTTCTTCCTCCCATTTAAAATAAGTGTCCTTTTAAGGTATACTACCTTCAGCAAGTCCACATATTCAGAATTATTTTCTTTTTTCTCCCCTTTTATTTTTACCTACATATGCTATTTATCCAAATACTGCCTAATTCACACATGCAAATAAGTAAAATCATCTTAAAAAGATGAGGCTATAGAATAGAATGCAGTTTAGGCTGAGAGCATCTTTGATTCAAAGAGCTGCAAACGCTGGGACACTGTAGTGGCTCCCAGCAATATCTCCTGGCTTCTAAGACACATTAAGACCATTTTTCCCAGCAGAAAAAGACCTGCAGCTCCCACTGGTTTAAGCTCGACTGGTAGATCAACACATTCATGAACTGGGAGTGTTGCTTTAGGCAAACATTGGCATTTCATCAACAGTTCCACAGGAAAAGTCTCAGCTCTTCTGGCACAAAATGACCAAGAGCCAACAGTGGCCCTATCAAGGACTACATCTTACAGGAATAAAATACATCTGTATTTACACCGAAGCCGTACTATTTTTTCATACGTATATTTGGTGCTGTCGCTGAAAACAAAGAGGAGAGGATAGCTTACATTTCGTACCTACAGTGGAATGCAGAAACGTTAACACTGCAAAATGAAAGGCTACCAAGCTAGTTCTATGATTTTAAATCATTAACCTAGTGCAAACGTATAAGAGCAAGACTACATTCTTCATGAGTTTTTCAAAAAAAGGCAAAAAGCACAACTACTTATTTCTGACAATTAAGCAGCTTACACAGTCTTTGTTCTGCTGACACTTAAAAATGCAGTTTTCAATTATTTATATAGTAGTTCAACACCTAAAGCAGGAAAAAAGTATAAAGCCTGTGTTCTGCAGCACCAGTAACCCTTACTGAAGGGTGCAGTCTATTTATAATGGTGTTTCCCTTCGGAACTACCAGTTGGCAGGGTATACCGGCTTGGATTCTGCCACATCCTGCAATGCACTATCATCCATTAACACTCTGCTCAGCCAATAATGTTATACTAAACTTGGCATATACACACATTATCAGAGGGAGTATTTTCTTCTGCCAGAGATGCTGACCTCTTTAAGAACAGCTGGGAAATCAGAAGGTTCTCCATGCCCAAGGCATTGACACGCCATCAGATGGAGTGGGTTAAGAAGTTGCCATGTGAGCACACTGCAGTCAAGAGTTCAACAACTTCATTCAATTCACTGAGGGAGGGTTTAATTTAAGCTTCTCAACCCTCTTTCAAGCAGCTGGGAGGACTTGCACCTCCTGGCCCACCAACTCTGTTGTAGGGACAGTGGCTTTCAGCAGAACAGCAAGATCATGCTACGACTTTAAACTGCTCCAGTCATTTGCAAAGTGAAGATGCATCAGTGGTCTATGTGTCTCAGGTGCTTTTGGAAATGTTACTCAGATTCAAACCGAGACATGCAAGCAGGTCTACAGGCAGCATTCACACAGACATTAACCTGAAATCAAGCACTATGGTGAAAGACACAAAAGATTTGCCTAAAAAATAAAAAAAAATCTAGACCGTGATCCTTCTGGTTTTCTCAAATGCGTATAAAAATGGCCAGCAACAAAAACCCAAAGAGAGATGGGGCAGATCTAGTCCACACTAGTCCTTTCTGTCTCTCCTGTTTCTCTTCTTAAACAGTCAGCCTAAAAGTAGGCTTTTATCTATACCACAGTAACTGTCTGAACAGAGGCAATGTCGACCTCCTCCACACACGGCTTTACTCAAGTGTTTTAACACTGTTCTGGAAGAGCTTTTTGTAAGGGAGGGCTGTAGATCAAGTTTCATTCCAGTTACCTAATCAATACAAATAGCACTAGGACTTAACATGGAACTCCCAGGAGAGTATAATAATCACCCACAATTACTTATGAAAGCCAATCAATGACCAAGAGGCTTTATGTGTCATATATATACCTTAAATCAAGCTTCTGAAATTAAACTTTGATTCCTAACACAATTAGTGTTGCAGCACTAAGCAAGACAACACACAAGGCAAGCACTGCCTAAAAGGCTGACTGCAAGGGCAACCGAGGATAGAGCCAGGAGAGCACGAGCAGCCCCAAAACACACCAGCAATCGAGCTGAGATGGTCGATACAGGAACAGGCATCAGAAATGACACAGGCACCTACAGCTATCTTTTCCGCCTGTTCCTTCAATGACACAGCCTACCCTCCAGTGGTCAAATGAAAGATAAAGGCAAGGTTCCCAGAGCCAGATCTCAACCATGGGAGGTAAAGGGAAGAGAAAGAGAGAGGAAGAAATCTTATTTCATAATTTCTTCCTTGTTTCTCACTGTGTGAAAGTCTGCAGAAACTGGAGGTTTACCATTTCTGTCAAATCTATCACACAAAATACATTATGATGGGTGATTAACAAACTCAGGCTTTCTGTCAAAGTGTCGTGTGTCCCTCTGTAGCTTTGTTCTGGTATTACCATTACATATGTGCTACTGTCATTTTTTTTAGTATCTGCATAACATAGTTGAATAACTTTGCAGGCAGTAACATAACAGTTCAAAAAAAGTTGGAATCATGCACAAGAGGCTATTCATTGTGTTATTTTTACTGCTCTGAAGTCCACACCATGAACAATGACTTGTAAGTGTAGCAAGCTGGAGAAGCACTGGCAAACCATACAAGCGTCTTTACTCATTTATTCGTTTGCACTGATTCATTACGTTCCTCAGTGTAAAATCTATGGGACTCAAGAGAGAGCACGAGGGAGAAATTCTGTTTCCCAAGCAGCTCTTCCACCCCCCATGCCCTGCCGAGATGGTGGGGGCAGTGCGAGGGGTCTGGGCTTACACCTCTCGATGCCCACGACCCAGAACCAGTGGCCGGGCAGGCTGGGTGAGCAGCCCCTGCAAACCAGCGGAGCGCACTGCCTGTGCCACCTTCACTCAGGCTCGCTTCCTCAGCACCCACCACAGGGGACAAATTGCAATTAAAACAGGCAAATCCTTGGGTAGCTTGTTTTAAGTCATATATTAAAGAACTGCTTTCTTTCTCCCCCCTGTAGTCCTGAGACGACGATAACTTTTGGTGGGTCTATGCAATTATTCTGGAGAGGTTTGTCAAAGTTCATCACAGCATGCAGTTACAAAAGCAGATCAGTTTTTCCATGTGATGCAGTGACATTATGGACCCAGAAAGCTATTAGAATAGGTATGAGTAATAGCTAAGAATATTATCATCTGCTTCACCCGTGAAACTCTTGTTAAGACATTAAAAAAAAAATTTGTTTGCCCAGGCCTAGCCACATTTTTCTTCAAGCAGGAGGTGAAGAGGACGTTGGTTTTCTCTGCGTGCACTGGTTGGTTTCTGCATAGAGCAAGGCTGATGTTTTGCTGTTGCTGCCTTTGTATTCATTTCACTCTTCTGCCTTGAGACTTTTTTTTTATCCTGTCTAGCACATTGCTTAGAAGCCTGGGCAATACGTTCCCATGTCCATATGTTAAAATCAAAACAAACAATATACAGTCAAAACAAAGACACTAAATATTTCCCATTTCTAATATATGACTCATCTATCACAAAAGAGAAGAGAGTGTGTTGGTAGTTTATCACGTCATATGACAGGACAAAAATATTTAACTTGAAAAGTAAAATCTTAAACACCCAGAAATAAGGCATGGGCATCTTAACCACCGTAGACTTTATTTTTCTTAAGGTTAGATGGGGGTTAAGATTGAATCTCATAGCTAGTGTGCCTGAATGGTGGATAATTTTGCCAGGTACAATAACATGAATAAGCACCGCTACTTAGACATCTGAAAATATTTGGATGCAAAAGCCTAAGACAGTGAAACAGCGCGACACTGAGTTGTAATCAGTATTTTTTCTCAAGGCACAGTGAAACCCGTGAACACACTTGACTAAACACATCAGCTGTGAACAAATAAAAAAGACAGCACTGAAAGATTAGATAATAGGTCCATGATTCATATTTAAGAGTGAACAATAGTGAAAGAATTTGGGAAATATTCAGAAATATGGATAAGAGGAAACCACACAACAGGCACAGGGATCAGGCTGACAAAGAAGGGACAGCCAACACATAAATCTGAATCTCGCTACTGATACCCAAAGGTGCAGGCAAGATGAAAGAGGCATTTGAAAAACTTGGTTTTGCAAGAGAAAACTGGGCAATAAGGGGAGAGAAAGGAGTGCAAGAAAAAACTAGACACAGAGTACAGACTGTGTCATTTCTCCCCAAAACTGGCAGCTCTGTTTAAACATTACATATCATTACATATTCCCGTCACACATTTACGAGCATTAAAAAGTGTATGGAGTACAAAAGTCTGGCACCGCAGGCAGCAGGAAAAAACTGTACACTTGCAATGAAAAATCCCTATGTTTCCAATGGATTTTATGCTAGATAAAGTCAGATATGAGATAAGATGACTAGTCTCCAGAAATACAGGATATCCAATATACAATAACCATATATAGTAATACTCACTACTGCTAATTCACTGAATCTTCCTTGCCTTTGACTCTTGTCAAGTCCCTGATACAAAACTATGTAAGGCAGATAGTTTCTTTTGTTCTAATCTTACCTTCTGCCTTAGCACATTGTTCCTAAGACACCACATTAGCTTTAAAACATGTACAAAATTGAAATCATGTCAGATTCTGTTACTGTCCTAGAGCCAACATTTTAATACCATGCTATTAGTTCTATATTTAATACTGAAATGGTAGCAGTACCTCTTCCGCAAAGTTAGTTTTCTTGTCAAGCATTTCTCGTAATGTCTGAAGAATTTTAATGCAGAGCTTTTCTTCTTTCTCCATTAGCTTCTTTGTGTGATTAATCAACCTTAAAGTAAAATATTAAACCTTAAAGAGCATTGCACATTGTTGCTAAGCCATACTACAATTTCTTTGTGCAAAAATTGCCTGTCACTATATTTTTCCTCAAGGAAAGGATATAAAAGTAGACAAGAGAAATCATAATTAAAAAGGAAATGGGACTTTCAAGGTGTTGTGAGCTTTTTGCGTCAATTTGCATATCTTAATGCGCATACAGAAGGCAGAATTCTACATCCAGTTATTATGAGTGCTTCCAGATTAAGATCCAAACTTGCTATTTCATCCTTTCTTTATTTAAAGGTAACTGTGTGTTTATTTTAACCTTTATTTAAAGGTAACCAATATTCACCATCCATCTTGCAGACTTTAAAAGCTACAACCTTTACACCTTCCACCCTCGATGATGGTTATATTTACTACATAATTAGCAAATGGCATCCAGCCAAAAGGTTTCCCAAAAACCTTACATGGAAGCATTCAAAAATGAAAATATTTAGATAAAACATAACCATTGTTTACGCTGACACAACAACTTTGCAAGACTGAATCAAGTCAGAAAACAAGGTACACTTCTGACTCCAACTAAGACCAGGATGAGAGTTTGGGTTTCAGCCAGCTTAAGCCAATACCAGAAGAAGCCTTTCTATCCCTGTGCAGAGCAAGTCCTTGCACTGGTTTGCCTCATTGTTGGAGAAATGTTTGTGCAAACACAAGGGAGGAGGAAATCTGAAAGCCTAGGAAAGGGTTTTTTTCCATCAGTACCAGTGCTGGGTTATGGTGGCTAGAACAGTGTTCATCAAATTATGGCCTAGGATCAGCATACAGCAAAGGCACTGTGGCCACCCATTGACACTGAAGTGTGGCACCATTAATGGTTCTAAATCACAAACAGTCACCAAAACCAGGGCTGGTTGGGATGACGCTGCATCATCTGGACCAGCGCACTCCACAACCCACTGGAAGTGATTATATTTAGGTCAGTGCTAAGCTAGCGTGCTAATGCCACCCTGGGCTCCGCAGAGGCACCGTGCAGGACTCTCCCATTCTCATCTTCACCAATTTCAAGAGCTACGAGTCCAAAACTAGGCAGTGCTCAGGTCTGCAGTACTAGCAATATTTTTTAAAAGATACATCTTTATCTTGGGATTCCTGCATAGCTCTGCAAAGCATTCCTTTGCCACGGAAGTTAATTAAATAAACCAGAAAACTGTTTATTGCATTGCATGGGCCATGTCCAGCAGCCCTCAAATTGATTTGATGCTGACTTTGAAAGGAGTTTGGACAGAGGGGGTGGGACAGGGCGAGTTCAAAATTTAACTTAATTTTTCCAAACATATAAAGTATATTGTTATAACACTACCTCTGCAGAATATGCAAACAGCCAAGGAATCAGGAGAGCTGCCAAATGCGTTCATTTGCCCCAGGTTACCTCTGTTTAAATTGTAGTTTCTCAAGGGCAGTGAGGGCATCTCACTTGAGGACTAATAAAAAAATTGCAAGACTCGATTCCAATGCACAGACTGCAAATAAAACACCTAATAATTCAAGACCAGGTAGGGGTTCCAGTGAAATGTATTTTTAAAAGAGCTCTTGGCATTATAAATAAAAATAAAAATATTTATTTGCTTTACCAAAAAAAAAAAAAAAAAAAATCGCCCCACCCAACCTTACTATGAATTCTTGCAAATTCTACCACGGAAAGTCTAAGTTTCTGATGTAGATTTGGAGAAACTTAACAGCAAAAGCAGCCCATTACGAAAACAGAAGCAGGTTGAGCTTGTCATGGTTTTAACAAGCTACTAAGGTTCAATTTCTAGGCAGGCAAGGCAAGCAACCTCTCTCTACTCCTCTCCAGACTCCTAAACTGCTGAGACACATAAAACGTGCATCAAAAGACCTCAGTTTAAGCTTTCAGTATGAACACAGACACCTACGTGCTTAAGTCGCAGTTGAAAATCGGAGGTAAGTGCTGATGAAAATTTTAACTCCCTGTCATCTTCTCCAAAGCAGCAAACAGGCCTTCTCCTTACACCACTTACTTGGACATGAAAGCACTGCATCTTATTCTGGCATCGCTCCCCTCAGGAAAAAGAAGTTCTGGACTGTGCAGCACATCAACCAGCACCGAGAATTCAGCTTGCATCATGGGAGTGAACTGCTGCTCCAAGGAGGACACTACATCCTAGGGAAAAAAAAGAATGTTGTTCGTAACTATGGCCAAGAAAACAAGAACACTGCTGTGGAGTTGCACAATACTATGCGACGGGCTATTTGACCCACTTCTGACAGCCAGTAGCAAGTGTCCATGTTAACCCAGGTGACAGCAAAGCAACCTCATGCCTTTCTTTGGGACCTTATAAATGCTTATAAATATCTGAAGGGTGGGTGTCAGGAGGATGGGGCCAGACTCTTTTCAGTGGTGCCCAGGGACAGGACAAGGGGCAATGGGCACAAACTGAAGCACAGGAAGTTCCGTCTGAACCTCAGGAAGAACTTCTTCACTCTGAGGGTGACGGAGCACTGGAACAGGCTGCCCAGGGAGGTTGTGGAGTCTCCCTCTCTGGAGATATTCAAGACCCGCCTGGACAAGGTCCTGTGCAGCCTGCTGTA
>Ga0065711_1039899_pt1 | contig 17403 bp, 6 predicted proteins | sample Hoacrofraction12_FD_59098 | JGI IMG/M metagenome (GOLD analysis project Ga0065711, IMG submission 59098) | Hoatzin crop microbial communities from Cojedes, Venezuela - Epithelial fraction 12 v2 (version 2) | ecosystem: Host-associated > Birds > Digestive system > Esophagus > Crop | place... | reverse complement strand
AAATTCTTCCTCATGTTCAGACGGAACTTCCTCTGCTTCAGTTTGTGCCCATTGCCCCTTGCCCTGTCTCTGGGCACCACTGAAAAGAGCTTGTCCCCATCCTCCTGACACCCACCCTTGAGATATTTGTAAGCATTTATAAGGTCCCCTCGCAGCCTTCTCTCCTTGAGGCTGAACAAGCCCAGCTCCCTCAGCCTTTCCTCTTAGGAGAGATGCTCTAGTTCCTTCATCATCCTTGTAGCCCTCTGCTGGACACTCCGTCAGTAGCTCTTCATCTTTCTTGAACTGGGGAGCCCAGAACTGGACGCAATACTCCAGATGGGGCCTCACCAGGGCAGAGTAGAGGGGGAGGAGAACCTCCCTCGTCCTGCTGGCCACACTCTTCTCAATGCACCCTAGGATCCCATTCGCCTTCTTGGCAGCCAGGGCACACTGCTGGCTCATGGTCAACTTGTCATCCACCAGCACTCCCAGGTCCCTCTCCGCAGAGCTGCTCTCCAGCAGATCCGCCGCAAGCCTGTACTGGTGCATGGGGCTGTTCCTCCTCAGGTGCGGGACCCTGCACTTGCCCTGCTCGCAAGCTTTGAGTCTTTCAGAAAATTCTAGTGACTTTTTGTCGCATGATTCGTCTTTACAAAAGCCAGGCTTACTTAAGTCTGTTATATCTCATTTTTCTGGGTTATTTTAATGAAATTTTCTATCAATTTGTCCAGCATAGCCATCAGATTTACTGTTTTGCAGTGTTCTATATCCTCCCTGGAATCCTTTCTGGGGAGAGGGAAAAAAAAAATCACATTTACTTCTTTCCGATTCCTGAGAACCAAGAAGTTTTCAAATGCTCAGACTCCGCTTATTTTACCTTTAATTTTGTGTAGGATACTTGGACTGAACACCATGTTGCTTTGTTTCTTGGTACTCCTTTTACATGTGTCACAATCTCTTGCCTTTGAATTTTCTTCATCTCTCAGAGGAGATTCCTACATTCACATGGGTTTGTTTTAGGAACCCCTGATCCTTCAAACATGCCAAGTTCCATTTGTCAACCCTCCCCACACTACCACATTTTCTCTTGAGTGTCTCTCATCTTCAGTGATATAATCAGTCCTAATTGGTTAATCAATGCATTCCGGGTGGAAGGGGAGTACCATGTCCAGCCATCAGTGTTACTTATCTTTTTAAAGCACCTACAGTTCAATTACTTTCTGTAAAACAGTTGTTCAAAGTAACAGCATTTCTCAGAAGGGTGCACTTGTGCTTGTAAGTCCTGCCAACACAGAATCTGAGCGCAGGCAGATAAGAGTGTATACTGCACATTGTGTTCTGTATACAGAATATATATTCTGCATACATTGTATTCTGTATATGAGCTATATACTGTACATTGTATTGTATATGTGCCAAGAATGAAGTTAAAAATTGGATTTGATATATATACTTAAGGTGTAATAAACATAATATATCCCCTTAAGCTGTGTGACTGTGAGCTGCGAGAAATCCATCTGTCTAGCTTGTCTAAGAATGTGTGTTTGAACCTTTCTAGCAAGGGAGTGTTTACATATGCTGCTCTAGAGACCGGCACCCTCCATCAAAATATTTTCAGATTTCCTGCTTAAGGGAGCAAGTTCATGTAACATACGTAGCTGCCACACAATTGACCTCGTGAATTAGTGAGGAAGGAGCCTTTCACGGTATGCTTTTCATAATAGTTTTTAACTTGAAGCCTCCTCTTCAAATAGACCAGGACTGAGAAACTATCTTTATTTGTCATCTTGAGAAGTGGAAAAGTTTGACATGTTAAGAATAGGTACGTAAAATTTTTTAAAGGGCTGAGAAGAGTTACCCCTTCTCAACATCAAACTTGGTTTAACAATAGCTGTAGTGCAGCTGGATTCCCTTATTTTTTTGAAATTAATATCTGATAGTGTTTCATTTTGCACAAATGAGCTAGACCACAAGAACTGTTTACTTTGTTTTAGAAAGACTCATTTAATGGAGTCTTTCTACATAAGGCATTCACTTCTTAGACACGTAGGAATGTGCAGAATTTGTTTTTCACTCTGACTCACAAAACAGTGAGCAATAACATACTCTTCCATGACAGACCACCCTAGAGGAAGCCAAATGGAAACACTGCTTGGAGGACACAGTACAATATGCTTTCCAGACTTCCTGTATCAGTTTCTCTCGAACAGTGGAAGTCCCCTGAACTCATAAAGGCCATGAGCACTGAAGATGCATTTTGGGTTATGGCAAAAAAAAACAACCCGAGACCTGAATTTGTGAACCTGACATTCCTGATTTCAAATAGAATGAGACAAGGCAACTATTTTAAATCATGTCAGTAGGTGGTTCAATGTTGTACCTCCACTGACAGACAATGAGTGTGAAGTGGGAGTCAGATCCTCGAAGTCTGTTGGACCAGCAAAAATAAAATCTACTTTTCTCATTGTATTCATTGAAATCTAGATACTATATAAGTACCATAATTTTTCAGGAAGGAACATATTCCTACCAATTTACTTGATTCAGAGAAAAAAGGAGGGAGTTTGCATTCACCTCATGTTTTCAATAGTTCAGTATTAAATAATGCTTGACGGGGCTTTTCCTGTCAGTTTTGACCTGAGGTTAGAGATTTGAATGACGTAACTGCAGAGGAATTTTTGAACCTGAAGTAATTATGTCAAGTAATAACTATTGTTTCTACACTTCTGTAAGTTTTTTAGAACTATGCTCAAACAGTCTATAAAAATGCCTTCCAGGATCAAGCGTCCAAAGCAGGATTTCAGCAATGATTGAATCATAAGATCCTGAAGTGTTTGTAATGGAAATGCTGATACAACATTAAACATAAATGTGTATGTAGTCATAATGAAGAGTTTGGTAATGGGTCTGATAATGAGTTACTAACTTTTTTGTGCAGTAGAAGTGATGCCATGACTAATTTATTTAACTTTTGTAACCTTAGATTAGCAAGGACATTTATTCAGCTGTTAGAATTCGCTTACAATTGTTTTAGCTTTCTAAAATAAAGTGTGTTTCTATTCTAAGGTTATAATGGACTTGCTAATGGGGTATTGACTACTGTATCTTATCATCCATCTTCTGGTGGAAAGGTGATCATTACTTTTCAGTTAATAATTCCCAGTTTTCTGAACATTCACATAAAATTACTTTTATTAGGAATTAATTCAACTTGCAATTGAAGATAGTCCCAGCAGCAGCTAATGGTTAATAAAGGTATTTTCTGTATAGTATAAAATTGCAGTTTCAGGGATTCCTCAGAATTATGAACTGTTTTCTTAACTTGAGATTTAGCAACCACATGCGCATCTTCAGACTTGAAATCTGGGTGCTCTCAGCTCAACTGACAAGGAAAATCTAATATAAAATTGATTTTGAAAAGGTTTGGTGTGGCGGCACAGCTCATTGACATGAAATGTTGTTGAGGAACTCTTGAGAAGAAAGAGTGAAGTTGACAATATAAATTTGCATTTGGATTCCTAGGATTTTAAAGTAAAAGCCAAGGACAATATAATGTCTCCAAAGAGAGGAAGTTTCCAACAATTTGGTTCTATCAGGCTCAGCACAAGAAGCAGAAAATGCAAGAAACATCCATTTCCCCACCTTTTTAATTATCCCTTTAACCTTGGGATAGCAACAGCTGTTGTTCAAGCTCATAATGCCTTGTTTCCTGAACAATCCCAATAATTTCGAGAAAATACCCACCTTACGTGTATGTGTATGACTACATCACTGATGGTTAAAGTTGGGCTGCACCTTAGAAAGTGATGCTTAGATATGAACTGCAGCTCTCTCAGGCCAAAATATCCATTCCTTAGGACAGTACTGTTTTCCCCTATTCAAAGGCATAAAATCCCCATTTCAACTATCAAAGAGTGACTGAGCACAGAGACTCGATTCTTTTATGGTATTAAATTAGGTACTCATAAATATATTGATTTATACTGGAAGGAAATTTTGGGGAAGTTTTGACAGTCCAGTTTATATTCTGCTTAAATTGTACTTTAGTTTTCTGATGAGCAGCTTTCAACAGTGCTCCAAAAGAAATGACAAGATTAAAGGTAATGTGTAGAGCTTTAAAGGTTTCATTTGTAGAAAGAATCCTTTCAGTGTTGAGAAATTTTCCAGATTTCTAGACAGAGTGTAGAACCAGTAACCAAACCGAAGGAAACTCTTTGTCATGCAAGTTTAAACTTAGCTCTATCTATGATCCCTCACTAAAAAATGTTCTCAGTTCCTGACCTCAGTTCCCGTGGCACTCTGTGGTACCTCAAAGTTGAGAGTAAAAAGCTTGGTGAACACAATTTAAGCATGAGCGTTCAACTGTAAGATACTCTTTGTAGTGACTGAGTTTTTCTTTGTTACAGCTCTTAAGTTCCTACTGAGTTTTCTCTACTGTAACTGGTGTGAAAACTTGACATATTGCATAAAAAGCAGACTTACTAAATACAGATTTTCTTTTTCTGCGTAGGGGTCTTGTGAGACTGTGGTGCAGTCTGCCAATCTGCATGACCGCTGGTAAGCTTTTACAGAACTTTTTTCTCTGCTTAAAGAATTTATTTGAAGTTAGAGCATAGTGAAAGAAGTCACTATGTAGTCCAAAAGAAAGTCCTTAATGTTCAATCAGCTGTGATCAAGTAATTCCAATCAATACTGAGAAACAGACTGAACATGGTTACTATGTACTACTTGGTATATGCTGGTTGACTGAGAAATATTGAAAAGATATTAAGATCTGTATTCAAATCTTTACATATTAATGGACACTAATATTGTCACTTTCTTACTGCCTGTCATCATGGGCCCGCATAACCAACACTTGAGTAACATGTATATGTCAAATTTGCAGGCACAGACATTTATGGATAGCAAGAGCAAACAAAATTAAGCATACACTGAAGAGTTTTTCAAAGACGTTAATTTAGATTTTGAGTCAATGATTACTTCTAACAGGCCGTTGTACCCACAAGTTTGTGCTAACTGGAAAGACAAAACGGGAAGTATAAAATGAACTAAATCTACATTTAGACAATTTTTTCAAGTAGTACTGCTAAAATGTGTCATTTCACCTGCGCTACATAGATCAAAGCTACTGATATGTGTTTGATCATTTATTCCTCTGTGAGCAAAACTCATTAGGATACCACTTTGAAATTCATAGCTTTCAATTCTGTAAAGAGGTCATATTTCAGAACTCTAATGTGCCTCCTCCTTATAAAAGGATTTTCACACCTGCTTGCAACACTGTCAATCTGACCTCCTAAGGTCAGTCAATCAGCAGGCTGGTGTCTTCATTCAGAACTGATAAGATTTCCTAGCCCTCAAGTTGTCTGGTACCTCAGTTTGAACATTTTATTTTTAATTGTACACTTGAAAAAAATTATGCGAGGGATTCTCAGGCCTTAATTGTAAGCTGTGTGGTCCCGTATACTCATACAGGACATTAGGGGAACTGAAAGGAGCACGCTTTGGAAAGGAGCACGCTTTGGAAAGGAGCACAAGGAGAGGGCTGCTTAGAAGAGAGAGATTGCCTTACCCTATGTCTTGCAGCTCTGGAAAGAGATCCAAGTAGGGGAAAGACCTGCAAAACATGAACTATGTGGGGATGTCTGATTACCCTGTGCGTTATTCCCCTAAGAATGACAATTCCTATGGCAGTAGAGTTTACTGCTGTTCTAAGTAGCAAATTACTCCATGTAGCTTTCTTTGCTGCATGTTAAATACATCACTTATGTCCCAATGTGACTCACCATGGAGAACTGTCTAAGCATGAGGAAGATTCTGAAGAGACATGGAAATAATTCAAGAATGTCCTTGTCTGCTCTTGGTATTTAGAAGTTTTTATTCAGTGCCTCTAATATTCACTATGTTTCTTGATTGACTGCTAAGAGCAGATGGTGCAGTAGAGCAGTAGTAGCACCGCAGAACTTCTTAAGAAACTGGTCTTTAGGGACTGAAGGTAGAAGTTTGATTTCATGGAAGTAACTGCAAATGCTCTGCAAATGTTCCGTGGACTACATTGCATTGCTCTATTACTTCAGTTCTTTTACAGTATAAACAGATTTTTAAATTCACCATGTTTTTTGACAGAGAAATAAAATTATCGTCCCGTTTACCTTCTAGCAAAGATGAAAATGCAGGGAAGTTTCAATAATGCTATGCATTTGCTCCCAACAAAGTATAACATAGTTGACTCATTGGAATGTTAACAAAAATAATTATCACAGTTGTCATTTTTAATGGGACCAATATCCAAGTCTTTGATCTGTGACATGGCACAGAAAATATTGTTGAGTTACTCTGCTGGAAAAAATTAATCATGCATGTTGTGACACAGCATGTAGTACTGCACAAAGAAATAATTTTGAGAACCATTTTGGTTCTCTGCTTAAATAGTTGTGCTTCATATTTTGATGATCCTGTTTTGGCCACAGTTTTCTCCTGTGCATTGTTACCTGAAAGAGTTAAATTTTATTTGCTTTGTTGCTTGCGTTTGTCTCTACTAACCTGGCTTTCACAAGCACCAGAAATTTATGCTGTCCCTGGATGAAGCGCTCCTTTCTACACATCTGCTAACATATGTCTGCATCCTCAGTGATATATGAAGACAGCAGACCTGTTCTGCAGTGCAAAGAGCAGGACTCTATGCTATACTTGAGGAAAGCACTTCACCTTATTATTGCATAAGGTTCAGACAAATCTGCTTTTCAAACTTAGTTCATGTTCCCTCTGGGACTGTGGAGCAAACAGTTATTGGAGTGTTTTATTTGCAGAAAGCACCTTGAGTACCTAGAGAGGATGAGGCAGGAATTTCTTCTGAGGTATTCTGAATTTTTAAAAAATAATACTATATATATATATATATATATCCCCTTTCTCATAAACTTTATTCTATCCCCTGTCCAGCATGGCATTTTCCCATTACAGTATATTATTCCGCAAACATTGGGGAAAAATTTTGCACTATCAAGGGAGATATAAGTTCCTTGAACACAGGCAGATCTTTTCAGCTTCCATTCTTGGCAAAAAAAGAGCAGTTACAATATCAGTTCTATAGGCCAGATTACTGCCCAAGACCCATGTACAGACAGGAATCTTAGACTGAAGCTTGCTTTCTTTTGGAAGAAAATTTTTATACCAACACCTAGTAGATCATTCCTACTCCACTGATCCTTCTGGAAATTTACACAGAGGGGCGTCTGTGGGGCATAGGAGTATTTGGTTCCCAGGTAAAAGTGTGGCAGAAAATGGAGAAAGTGCAGCATAGAATATGATCTGGGAACACTTTTTACATGGATTTATAAGCATCCTCATCTCTTTAGCCACTTGACTCCTGTGTATCAGAGCTCTGAGGCATGTGAGTTGTGTTAATATCCATGAGGTTCAGCTCTGGAGGTCTCAGCCTGTTCCTGTAGACCTCCTGGCTGTGGACTGAAGGCTTTTTAAACCCACTACTTCAAAAATTTAGTTTATTATGGCTATTCTTTTAAAATTGTTGTGGTAAGATGGTGAAAGTATCTGGAGAGTTCGATCAAAGAAATGATGTATGTGTGTCAGTTCTGTGATGAGAGGGTAAATCCAGTCTAGGCAGATCAAATTGTACCAAAATTGGATTTTGCATTAATTTCAAACCAACAAGCTGCTTACCCAAGTAAGATGTCAGGGTGCACACAGTCAAAGCAGTGGTGAAACAGAATAATGTCTCACAGTCTGTAGAATATTTGCAAAGCATTTTCTCAGTTATTTTCTGTGAAACCAAACCTCTACTTCAAATCCCTAAATACCAGTATTTTTGTAACTCCAGTGGTGCCACTGCTGCTCTGCTGCTCTCAGAATATGTATGGTGTACAGCTTCATGACTGACAAGTGCAAAAGAAAGATGCCAGAGGCATATTTCTTACTGCTGAAAGAAGAAATATTTCCTTCCGTATTTGAACTGTCAGCTGTGTTAGCAGGGTACAAAAGAGCCAGGTACAGAGCTACTGTGTGTAGCCTGCTCAGCTACAATACCTGAACAGATCTTCTGGGCAGTTAACCACTCACACAGACTTCAGACTACTGAGTAAAGCAACTATAGGTCACTATTACTAGGTAGATTAATTATTGGTCACAAATCACAATATATGATGTTAATTCTTTAAGATATCTGAGCCATTAAAAATCAGAAGATAAAAATAGTCAGCAAGAAGTAATTAATTTCCACCTACATATCAAAAACAACGAAGGGATCAATCGATGAAAACGTTAGGAAATAGGGAAAATGGAAGTGTATGCACTAACCAGAAACTGCAACCTGAAAAATATCTCCAAAAAGTAGCTATGTCCAGAATACAGTTTATCCCTATTTTACCTTCAAAGTTGATTACTATAACTTTTTTCCATATAGTCAACAAGAATATATACCACTTTTGCTCAGTGCTTCAGTGCAACTGCAGTTGTGCTTCTTCCCCTCACTTTTATTTTTTTGTTCTGCTATTCCTAACTTCTCTGTTCCTGGTCAGGTTCTAGTAGATTACTCTGACTCAAATCTGAAAGCACTCATTAGGTCATCATTGCAACTGCTTCCAAGTGATCATTGGCTCAAACAGCCTGTTAGCTGGTGGATCAGTGCAATTGCTGGGGGGGAAAATACACCCTTTTTTTGCACGTGAAGAAACCTTCTGAATAGATTCCTGGGGTTCCCTGGGACTGACACAAGTCCATCACTGCATTTTAGCTTTGTCCATGAGTGAGTGGGTAACAGATGGTGTTCTGGTGATGATTTCAGGGTCCCTGTACACACAATTCATATACTCTTTTTCTTCAGGTTTGAGCAATTCAAATCAAGAAAGACTTTGAAGACCTGATAAGCTTGTAAGACATAATCTCTAAATTTAATAAGTAAGAGGAGCTGTCAACTGGTGACATAAGAAGCTTATTTAGACCAACAATGCATAGAAACACTTTGTAGCTTAGGGAGGAGCCAAAATGAATGAAGCTGGATTTCTCCAGGGCTTATTGTTTCGTGTTTTTGGAACTAAGCAGAATAATGTGAACAAGTACAAATCCCACCTGCTTACTTCATTCTAAGTATCACTGAAGATTTGGGCTCTAACTCGATATCATCACATGACTAGAATGGCTTAAGCTCCCAGTGAACCTTACGAGATCAGCCTTGTAACCTGGACCCACACTACTTGGGTTGTGGATTGCCTGCTTTCTGTGAAGAAGTAAAAGAGGGAATGCCAGTGCTCAGGAAACATGTCGGAGAGGTCAAAAGAAGAAATAACTTTCTAACACTCTGAGACAAAATAAAACTTAGAATATACACATCCAGTGTGCTGGGACCCGACAAAACAAGTGAGCAGAAGAACCTGACCAGAATTTTCAGAGCATTTTATCTGGGACAAAAGTCTAGATACAATTATGCTAGGTTTTTCTCCAATAATTTCAGAGCTAGTTTCTGCATTCAGTGTTAGTCCTGCACCAAAGCAAGTATGGCCTAATACTTTGTCTGTCAGTGTCCAGATCCACATAAATGCTCTTTACACCACTGAATTACTTGCTGCCAAGTATGAGGTTTGTACTTGTACAGTACAAGTACAGACAAGGTGGTTTTGAGACATGGCTTACATGCTACAGAAATGTTTCTGCTTATGGAGCAATGCACCATGTCTAAGCTTTGCTATTCTCATTAAAAATCATATAAAGAAAATACAAACTGCTTTAGGAAAAGGTTCAGCTTAAGGAAAAGGTTGAGCTTACAGAGAACCAAAAATAGCTACAATGGCAACAGGGCCAGAGACCTGCTTTTGAGACAACATGCTCTTCAGTTAAGCATAATGACAAACAACTTTAGGCAAATACATAAAAGGAAAGTTTAGTCAATAGCATCCTGCATGTGAAAGCCTCACTGTTCCCCTTACTGGTAATTTTTTTCTGATAGCATAGCAGCATAACATAGCATAACAGCAGAGGCAGCTAGTGGAGAGGGAGCAGCTGTCACAGCATTTTGCAGGCTTGTCCCTCAGAAAACATCTGGGAGCTGCATTTTCTAGGAACCTCTTCTGGTGGCTTGCTGCTGCCAGTGAAGTTAACTGCTGGAGATGGGATAGAAAGAAAAGCTTTCCTTACCACAAGGGTGGTCAAACACTGACACAAAGGCCTAGGAAGTTCTGGGACCTGCAACCTTGAGATGCCTAAAACTTGACTGGACATGGCCGTAAGCAAACTGATCCTATCAATTCTGCTCTGAGTGAGGGGTTGACTACTTCACCTGCAGACATCTCTGCCAACCTAAGTTATTCTATGATTCTGAGATCTTCCAAACTGATTACTGGTAACACTTAAAATATGTTGAGTAACAATCATTGTTTTGTCTGACAGTGGAATTATTTGTGACGTCTTCAAATAAAAGCAACATCCTGCCTTACTATCTTTTCAAAGTATGTCTAATCTAAGAGTCAAACGTGCTTTGGTTTTTGATATGGTGGCACTAATGAAGTTTTTTGAAAGATTTCACTGCAATAGCTAGGAGAACATTAGTTTGGCTAGAATTACTTTGTTGCTATTGACTATTAATGGTGTCTTTATCTGACCAGAGATGTCCCCCTTTGTGTTTTATAGTACCTGAGGTAGTTGTGTGTCTGATGTTATTGAGCTCAGTAACACAAAATTGATGCTTGGGTTAGGGTGGTTGATTTTTGTTGCTCTTTTTATTTCTATTGTTAGAGAGAGATGTATTAAAGAGTATAGAAATGTGTGTGGGATTTTAATACTGTATTTTATTGATGTTTCAGACAGTAAAGAGGAGTCTGATAAATAAACAGAATTTGTAGAAATAGAAAGGTAGCAACCAGTCTTTCCTCATTCCCACTTTTATTTGTGTTCTGTACATGCGGAACTGAGAGACTTCCTGCCAGCCTAATGCATTACTCTCTGAAGAATCTTTCCAACAAATAAATTCAATAATGAAATAGTGGGAAGCCCTGTATATTCACATTCGTAAATGGGAAAGGTATAAGCAATGGAGTGTTGTTATTGATTTTGTAATAATCTGCACTAATTAACTAACTAATAGGCCAGGTGGAAGTCGAAAGGGATTTGTTTTTTTCTTGCACACAGGTTGAGAGAAGCAACATTACCAGTAGAAGCACTGGAATTTTCTTTTATTTCAAAGGCACATGCTGGGAAAATAAACCAGTCCCAAACAATTGTGTAGTATGATTTTCCACAAAGGCAATAAAGAAGCTGAACTTCTACAAAGAATCTTTTCTCTGCAGAAAGGTATGTGTTTCTACCTGACTTGTTTAAATTAATTTTCTTTACTGGGAATGCCATCCATTATTCTGACATGTTTTATGGTGAGTAAAAATCCTTGATTGCAGCTGCATACCAAAAGAAGGAGTTTTGCCACTTTTCACAAAAAAACTATCTTCAAAAATGCCAGAGGCCATTTAAATGCCATTGCTTGAGAAAGTACTTTGAGAATGCTCCAAAATGAGCTTTTCTGAAGATGTCAACTCTTGAAATAATAATGATAATAATAAAAATGTACCTGTCTAGCCACATCAGAATCACTTTTGTACAGGTTTTCTTGTATGCATATAAGAAATATATTAGACAAGTGCTCAAAGCCAGGGTGTCCCCACAAGGAAACACATCTGAACATTTCTCACAGGAAGAAATTCACAGGTTACTTCACAAGTAAGATGAAGTGAATTTATTTCAGTTTGGCTGCTTTCTCATGGATAGAAAAAGAGGATACAAAAATTGCTGTATAGTTTACTTGGTTTTCTTTGCTGAAATTTCTAATATACTGGTGGAAATTGTGAAACGGGGTAAGTTGTTTCGCAGCTTTATTATCTCTGTTTTACACAAAGCTCTAGTACTCTGAAGCCTAGATACTGAACTTCTATTACTTGGTATATGTATAGTTGGCCTTCTGGAATGTAACAGAAAAATTATGGGGTTGTTTTGTAGTGTGGGAAGTATTTTGTTCATCATTCTGGAAACCCCAGCAAAATTTTAAATGTTTCTTTATTACTATCTAGGTTAATAAATTTTGAGGTCAGGTGTCAGAACCACCATGATCATCTTGCTCTGCTTCCTTTGCTACAGAAGCTATAGAATTTCTGTGAATTATTTCTGACTGGAAGATCCACGGTGGTGGGTAGCTGCAACTTCTAGAAAAATATCCTTGAGTCTTGAGTCTCTTATTTTCATTGATGAACAACGCTTAGTAAGCTATCCCAATGGTTAATTGTAGTCTCTCTTAAAAAAACAAATAAGCAAGAAAGATTTATATTAAATTTTAATCTAGAACTTGTACAGATCCCATTGTATCTTAATATGAGAAAGATAAGAGATATATTTAAGAATGTGCTTTCTTCGTGTTTTGTGTCTGATTGTATGATTCTGTTTAACTAAATTGAAAGAACTTCTTAATTTCACTATAACTCAAAGTTTATGATTGTTTAATGGTTCTTGGGATTCTCTGTGATTTTATTCCAATTTCTTGATGTTCTTCGTGAAATGTGAAGGTCATACTTGGATGTAGTGCTTTAATAGTGATCACATCACTAGCATGGCATAGGCAGAGGTAATGTAATCTTTCTTCTACTACCATGGCCTACATGAGACTAGAGGGAGTAAGTAGTCACAGGACGCAAACTGTCTGTAACACAGCCCTGCAAGTTCACTGTATGATGTGATGTCTTCACATAGTCTAGACAAAGTTGTAGTGGAGACTAGTGGCTAATAAACCCACCTTATCTGATTTTCAGAAAATTTGCTTATATTCAGGAATCTGTTTTAGAGGACATGGAGAAGTTCCCTGTCTCCAAGAAACTTTCAAAATGTCTTGAGCTTTCCTGAAGCTCTCGAGAAACAATGAGAGCAACAATTATAGGCAAGATGCAGATCCTAAGGAAACCATGGGCATCCTAGTAACACAGTGCAGAGATTCTCCAGGCTAGCTGAGGGTGTGTGCTTCAAACCAGCTCTATGTGTTGTTGTCTCCACCTCAGCCAACAAAATCCTCTGTGGAGGGGTGCCTGGTCTGCTGCCACTGCCATGCACTGAAATGATGCTGTACTTCCAGAGCAGGGGCATTCACCTCCAGTCACAGCTGTGCCAGTGCTGTCACAGTACTGTTTCTAATTGACTTGTGCAGTCTGTGCCAACTAGAGTAACTGAATTTTGTGGTGTATTTTTTTTTTTTAATTTAAATATTATAGCTATGTCCTATGACACAACAAGTAATCAAAATGATAATGAACTGAATAAGAGAGTATCCAACAGTCTCCAAGCCTAACTGATTCTCCGAATAAGCAGAATTTGAGGACCTCAGAGTTTCCTATGATGCTTATTATTGTACCTCAGCACCAAGCTAAAACTTGCATGAATGCAAGAAGAACTCAGTCTTTTGGCCATGGTTCATAGATTGATACACTGAGGCTACATTTACACTAATGAATTTAATCTGTTCAGAAAATGTTTCTGAGTATGCTTATATTTTTACTGTGTTGACACAGCCTCGGAGAGTAAGGGTGCCTATTGCTGTGTTAGACTTTGTGATTACTCATCCCATAGCAACCACCAAACCTCTAGCTGATTATGATGATTTCTGTGTAATACTTCTGTTGCTTTATTTCGGCTGGTGATTTTCATTTCTACATCTACAGCATTCATTTTGCTTTCATTTGACTACGCCTCCGACGCAGTGAAACCTGGCAACACTTTTCTGCTGCATGGCAGAGCACTATGAAATGTATGTCAGGCAACAAATGTCAAGTGAGGAAAAGCATTTAATTGTTTTACAAGTCAAGACTGAAGTAGATGACTCTGCATCATATTGTTTGCTTTTATTCCTACCGTTATTATAAACTCCTCTAGTGGATTTCTGCTTCGGGGATGAGAAGGTAATGAGAAGCAAGTGCTGGCCACCGCATGCCAAAATCTCCTATGCTGAAGTCCTGACAATGTACACTGAAAGTGATATAACTGATAATGAAGCAACAAGGAAAATACACCTTCTCTGGCAGGGGTTAAATGAATTTGTCCTTTTTCCTTTGCTCTACATAGTTCCCAGTCTAATGCTTCCTTCCTTTTTCCCCGGGAGGTATCAGTACCTCCTAAGGGATGCTTCCTTGATGGCATTATCCTGGACAGGTCTGTCTGGAGTAGTCTATTACCTGTTGTCTAGATCTATATCACACCTGTGGCACAACAGTCAGGTGTTTGTTTCTGTATGAGACTCCCCTTGTATTAATTCAAGGAATCTCTACTTTCAGATTTGTTTACTGGGAAGCAGAAGAGTTCAACACTGAAGTGTTTAAATCCTAGACTGCAGTAAACCATACCTTTATTGCCCATCCACAGGTTCCCTTGGCAGTAATGCTTTTTCCAGGCTAGGTTTAGACTTGTTTCAGGCAAGGAGGAGACTTAATTCTTCCAGCAAGTTGGCACCACTGACATTTGTGAGTGAAAAAGAGGTAACTCATAGGTGAGCCAAGTGTGTTAGCTCTCAGGTCAAAGCAGATTAACAGTAGATCCAGAGTACAGATTGCTCTACAGGGACCTTTACAGAAATACACAAGGAGTGCTTCCTATGTGTTACGGCACAGAAAAGATTTTTTTTTTTTTTGAGTTCATGCTTGCATGTAATCAGGTATGGTTATTCCATGACACTTAACCTGAAATAGAAAATGAGAGAATGAAACGAGAGGAGGACTATAACATAAGATGTTGTTTTACTAAAAAAAAAAAAAAAAATTAACTAAGAAGAAGTTTGCATCTCTTTGATTTTTTTTTTCTGTGTTTTTCCTGTAGGAAAGATAGCATACTTCTATCAACAGCATAAGACGTGGGTGTATGTGGATGGCTTCCCTGGTGAATTCAGTAAATTTGTCAATACATTCTGATCAGATTCTCAGCTGGTAATGAAATGGAGCAAATTTTTTTACATCAGGAACAAACACACCATCAACATGCAGTATATTAATATTGTCTGTAGTTTCTAGCAACTGCCTTATCCTGAAGACATTTAAAATTTAAACCAAAATTCCTGTATAAGCCAGTAAAATTTTTCTATTAAAATTAATTTATATGGATCAAGCTTCTTGTCAGAATTCACTAAGATTTCTGATTAAAAATCAGCCAGAACCACATTATCTTATTTCAACCACAGGTTTTTGTTTAGATAGAAAAGATGGGGATATCATGTATTACATACAGTTTTCAAGAGTGTAAGTTGTAGCTGACGTGATATGTTGCAATATTTTATTTGTGTGTGTGTGCATGTATGTGAAGCTCACAAACCGTAGACTCTGTTAGATTCTCCACAACAATTTAAAATATTCTGGAGCGGCAATTTTATTCCTGAGGAAAACAACTCTGAAACCTTCCTCTGAAGCAGAAAACATCTTATATTATGAATTCATATACATACATATATAGTTTTCAATTTTCTAGTTGATATAAATGAGTCTGTTAATAATTTGAATTGTTCTGTTACAGACAATTTAACATTTTTAGCATTCAGTTCATATTCTGAATTACTGTAAGCCTGGTCCAATAAACAGTACAGATTGTTTCTTTATGGCTTGATTTTTGCATGTTTTATTGATGCTTATACTTGACCTCTAAGCATAACAGTGAACTATGTTAAGAAACAAATTAAGGAGAAATGAAAAAAATTACAATTGAACAGGCACCAAATCTCCTAACCTGTGTAGTATGAGTCTACAAAAATAAATTTGTGTGATGGTTAGACTAGCTGGAAGCAAAATTAGAGAGAGTATAGTGGGTAGAAAACAATCTGGAATCCTTGAAGATAAGAGGGGATTGCTAACTCATCCTGTGTGTATCAAGAGATGCACTGAATGCAATCAGTATTAATACCTAAAGTCAATCAGCCACTTTCTACTTAAAATATCTGTTTAAACAGAAGGCATGAGCATGATAACATGCTGGATTTCCTCTCCTCTCCCCAAGACTTGTTCAGTGCACAGGATAAGCAGCAGACACTCAGCTTCAGTATTTTATTTTATCTTTGTTTAAGATGAAAGCCCAATCTAAAGTACTGAAAGATATTTAAACTCTGCTAAGAAGACAGAATTTCTTATTTATTCATATTTTTATATGATGAAAGTGTATCATATTGGCTCCATTTTATCAACATTATTTTAAGCACATGAAACATTAGTTATTTTGTCTGCTAATACAGGGTGCATGGTGTGATATTTGGAGTTCAGAAAATTTCAGAATCTTGCATGGTACTTATTTGGACAGAACGTTTTTTAAAATCAAAGCACTGACAATCCATTTCATAAAATCAAATCCCACTGACATAGATTTCTCAAGTGAGTGCTCAGTAGTTTTGCAATTTATATCATCAAGTCTCAAAGTGCTATGTCCAAAAAATGGGGACAAATTAGTTAGGATTTCTGAACGATTCAGTTGGAGAATTTTGTCCAGATTCCTCCAGGAACTTTTTGCCAGAGACAGGGATAAAATCTAATTTTGTAGGAGAGCGGAAAAATTTTTAAGCCATATGATTGTTCTTTCTTTCCCTGTAGTATCTCATTTGATTTGCCGTAATCCTTCCAGCTACTGAAGGAAAAGAAACCAAGATCCTTTTCTTCAAAGCAGTGACTTACTATTTAATGAACGAGTGAGATGTATGTAATTATGTAATTAACTGTATCATAATTCAGAAATGCAGAGGAGAGCTGAATTAATTTAAGCATGAAGTCTTACTTCCAGACTTTTCTAACTTTTTGTTGTTACGCTTTCTGATGTTTGCTTTCCATCTGTTTTCACCCAGTCGCCTGAAAAGCTTCTGCAGCTGCAGGTGGCACGTATGTTAACACTGCTTATACCATCCTACAGGTAGAGGCTGCTGTTTTGATAGAACTTTCTGGTTCTCCTTGTTCAGGCCAGTTGTGTTTCCATGTATATCAGGTATTATATGAGCAGGCTGTAGTCCTGTCCCTTATCATTTGTCAGAATGGATTTTTCTTTTTACATAGAATCATAGAATCATTAAGGTTGGAAAAGACCCCTAAGATCATTAGGTCCAACCGTCAACCCATCACCACCATGCCTGCTAAACCATGTCCCAAAGTGCCATTATCTACACATTTTTTGAAAACCTCCAGGGATAATGACTCCACCACTTCCCTGGGCAGCCTGTTCCAATCCCTGACCACTCTTTCAGTAAAGAAATTTTTCCTGATATCCAATCCAAACCTCCCCAGATGCAACTTGAGGCCATTTCCTATCATCCTATCACTTGTTACTTGGGAGAAGAGACCAACACCTGCCTCACTACAACCTCCTTTCAGGTAGTTGTAGAGAGCGATAAGGTCCCCCCTCAGCCTCCTCTTCTCCGGACTAGAC
>Ga0065711_1007866_pt1 | contig 17403 bp, 20 predicted proteins | sample Hoacrofraction12_FD_59098 | JGI IMG/M metagenome (GOLD analysis project Ga0065711, IMG submission 59098) | Hoatzin crop microbial communities from Cojedes, Venezuela - Epithelial fraction 12 v2 (version 2) | ecosystem: Host-associated > Birds > Digestive system > Esophagus > Crop | place... | reverse complement strand
CCCCCTGCCCAAGCAGGGTCACCTACAGCAGGCTGCACAGGACCTTGTCCAGGCGAGTCTTGAATATCTCCAGAGAAGGAGACTCCACAACCTCCCTGGGCAGCCTGTTCCAGTGCTCCGTCACCCTCCAGAGCGAGCGAGGCAGCGCGGGGCACCGAGCCAGGAGGGACTTCTGCCTTTGGTCTCCAACGCATCTCTTTGGCTTTTGTAGGCGAGCCGGCTTCCTCCGCTGCGCGCAATGGAAGCGCCCGGGCTGTGCCTCGCTTTCCTTCAGAGAGCCTTCACAGCACGGATTTTGACTGAAGGCTGGAGGAAACAAACTCCTTTTTCTCGGGCATTGTGTTAAAAATACCTCCAGCTCCGCAAGCGGCGGCAGCCCGTTCCTCGCTGGCATCCTTCTCTTTCAGGCCCTCGGCGCCGGCAGTCAGAGGGAACAAAGGGGCGAGCATGAGTGGAAGGGACAGTGCCGCAAGCGAGCTAAATATAAGTGCCCCAAGAGCAGCGCTCCCCACTTCGGGAGCCGTTTGCCGCTGGCCGCCTCCTCCCCGCGACAAAGGGTCCCTTTCAGGGGCCTCCCGAGCAGCGCCCGCGGTCGGAGGGGACGGGTGAGGACCGCGACGTACGGCCGCTGGCCTCCCAAGCGCCTCCGACGAGACGCGGTTCCCTGACCGGCCCCGACAGCACGCGGAGCCCGCGAAGGGGAGACGTCCCCAGCAAGCTCGGACCTCGAGGGACCGGAAGCGCCTTTGCCGAGGTGTTTTGTTTCGGCTCAAGACGCATCCGGGAGATCCATTGGGCTGTCAGGCGAGGCCGGGGCTGCAGAGGAAGAGTGAAGTGATGCCCGGCGACACGCGCTGTAATCAGATTTTCGCATCGAGGAGATGCAGTTCCCCGGCTCCGCGGCTGTCCTGCCTCATCAGCAAACGCATCTCCCCGGTGCGTCGTCCGCCATCGATTCCAGCGGGGACGGCACGAGCCGCTCTGGGGCAATGCCAGGGGTGCTCTCCCTAACGCGGCCAGGGGCTGGCCCCACCAGCACCAGCGAGCCCGGAGCTGGCTGGGACGGTCGGCGGGCGCCCAGGGCGAGAGGCACCGCACGAGCGCGGCGCGGAACACGCAGCACATCCAGCTGACGGCAGGACGCGGGGCCGCATGCGTCGCCGGCAGTACATCCCTGCTGTTGGTGCAATAAAGTACACAAGCCCTTATTTTTCTTAATTATTCCTGATATTTCACCTGTCATGTTGTCAGCTTCCTCTGAGAGCAACGATAAATAGCGCTTCTCATCTCCCATCCTTAGGGAAAGCTTGCTATTTATCCCTGTGATGGGCAAGACATCATGACTAATTAGGAAAAATGGCCGCCCGCGTGCACCCCGGCAGCAGCAGCGTGTCACCGGGCTCTGCTCCCGGGGAGCCCGGCGGTTTGTCTCCGCGGACGTTCCACGGCTGCTCCCCAGGCGCTGCTGCCTGCGGCCTGGGAGAGGGAAGGGACGGAGGAGGCTTCCTCCACCCCGGGAGCTGCGTCTCCCAGGACGCAACTACGGGAGACGGAAGCCGTAGAACCGCTCGGTTTGCCGTCGGGCGAGCGGTCACAAGCGGGCAGCCACGTCGTCGGATGGGCTGCCCCAGAGACGAGCCGCGTCAGTCGGGGCATCCCCTTCGCCCCGCCGCAGAGCCCGGGCAGACCGGCCCCCGCGCTCCCGTCGTGCATCCCAGCCCGCAGCGCGCGCTCAGCGGTGGCAGGATTCGCTCCTCCTCCTCCCCGGCCGCCACACGCGCGCCGATCGTAGCGAGGTAATGGAGACCGGTGCTGGAGAGGGCAACTCGTGGGGGAACTGCAAAGACTTCCGACGAAAAGTAAGCAGAATTGATTCGGAAGTTGCTATGGCCACAGAAGAGAGCAACGCTTGCTGCGACTCCCGGATCTGCGCTGAGCAGAGTATTTGTTTGCAAACGCTACCTCCGGGCACCAGCCCGTCTAAAGCAGCTGCCTGGCTCGACCGAGGCAGCTGATGAAATAAAAGAGGTGCTGGGAGGTGTAAACTGCTGCAAAATCAGAATCTCAGTCGGCAAACCTCGTAACTGCAGGCGCCTGAGCCAGCCCGGAGCAGCATCCCAGCCCCGCGCGCGAGCGGGGAGCACAGGCAGCACTGGGCGAACTGGGAGAGCGCCAGCCCCGTGACGGGGGCGAAGCGGGGCGCAGCCAGCCTCCCGCGGCACCGACTCATTTCTCCAGGGCCGATCTCCGCTCAGGCGCCGAGGCTGCCAGCTTCGCCGGCGTGCCCACCCGCGCCGCGCTCCCGGCCACCGAGTGCTCCGGCCTCGCAGAGCTCCGCGGGGACGAGCCGCTTCTCCGCGGGGCTGGGAGGGAGGGCAGGACGGCGCTGGAGATCGCTGCGGCCATCTCATGGCATCGCTGGCCCCGGTGTTCCCGGGGGGACCGCGCGGCTGCTACCACGAGCTTCAGACAGAGCGGCAATGACAAGCTTCGGTCCGAAGGAGCCAGGCTCCGAGCAAGGCAGGAACCCTGTCCATTCCAGCCGTCACCCAACGTCGGCTCGCGTCCTCTCCCCCGTTTCTCACGACGCTTTCGGGCTCAGCGCCGCTTCCCCTCTGCCGCCGATATTCCCCGTTCCTAAAGCGCTGCACCTCAGCCACATCCCAGTCACAGAGACACTGTTTATAGAGACAGTTGGGCACCAAGCCCCGTCTGCCAAGTGTTTCCAGAACCCAGGAAGCCTCCAAGAGTCGTGAGAAGACAGGGAAATAGTCTCTTCTGCAGCACAGGCTGGCAAAAGGCAGGAAGGTGTCCTCTGCGGCTCCGTCACCGCAAAGCGGGGACCTCGGGGACCTGCTCGCTCCCTTCCATTTCTCAGGGTCTCCAGGGCCATTCACCACCAAGCACCCGACCTGCCCCCAGAGCATCCCGCGAGCAAAGCTCCTGGAGCGTCTAGATGAAGGCGAGGAAAGAGTTTCTTCCTTAGGAAGCGGGAGGGGAAGGAGGGGAGGAAAAAAAAATGGGACAGATCTGACCATCCAGCACCCCCCGACACTCCTCCAGCCAGCAGAGGCTGGTGGCATTCCTGCTGGAAGGTGCCTTTTCTTACAGTAGCCTGGTAAATTAACGCTATTTACTTTGAATTTATGGCCGTACGAATAAATCTCGGAAAGCATTTTGCTGAAAGAGGCAGGGGGAGGAGGAGAGGAAAAAAGGCATTTTCTGGGCCAAATATAATAAACAAGGCCAGAAACCTCCTCATGATTACTTATTAGCCAAGGGAAAAGGGAGCTGGGAGTTGGTACGCTTGGAATAACGCTGCGCTGAGTGGAGGAGAGCAGCATTTCGTTCTCATTTGCAGGTAACAAGAAAGAAAAAAGCGAAGTGTTCTTTTTTATGTAAGGAAAGAGCTCTCCTGAGCCCGCATCTCCAGCCTGGATTCGCACTGCTACCTTCATTTTAACTGAGTGCTGTGGGTCAATGGGAACCCTTTCAAGTTGTAACTGCATGATCTGCCCAGCCTATAATGGGAAGCCGGTGGGTTTTGTTTGATTTTTCTTTTCCCTTTTTTTTTCCCCCCCCTGTTTAAGTGGCTGATTGAGTTCTCTTTGTTTTGTTTGGTGTGTGGTGCACAATGTAGCCCGGTGCATTAGCCAGGAAAATCAATAACCGCCTCTACGGGGAAATTCAGAGGCGAACCCGGGGACTGAGCTGGGAGGCACGGGCGAGGAGCGCGCCGCATGGCGAAGGGGCCGGGGGGCCGAGCCCTCCTGCACGGCTCCGGCCGCCCTCGGTAAAGCAGAGCACGCGTTGGGCGGCACGCGACGCCTCACCGCCGCGTTGACGGCCACGAGTCCGAGCCTGCGGGACCGAAACCCAACGGCCACCGCGGAAAAGCAAGCAGAGCCCTGCCCCTGTGCCTCTAACCCAACCGTTTGGGAGCTGCGAGCAAACGGCGCGCAGGCGAGGCAGGCGTTCAGCACGCAGACGTACGTTCCGAACGCTTTTAAGGCGAGCTCAAGGCTTTAGGCTTCTCCTGGGTCAAACCCAAAAGCCCCGCTCCGAGTCACAGGCTGAGGTTTCTCCTCGTTCACACCCCTTTGCCCAAGGACAGAAGCTCTGGAAGGCTCGGGCACCTCGAGACTCGCCGGGCTCACGGCCGCTCTGCAGCAGGGTTGTTTGCAGGCAGAGACCGGCGCTGCGGTCACCAGAGCAGGGGCAGCGAGCCCGCGCCGCGCTCGGCTCCGACGCGGGGCCGCGTCGCCGGTCGTCCCTGCCGAGGGGGACGGCGACTGAGCCGCCAGCGCCGCCCTCGAGCCGGGGAGCCGACGCGCATACTCGGGGCGCGAGCTAACGAACCGTACGGCACGCATCTCAACGTATAGCCTGTCAATGATTAGCCCTCGCCTAACGAAGCTGGGGTTTGCTGGTGAGGCATTAACCAGCGACGGCATGGCCCTCCTGGCTCCAGACACCTCCGTGCTCCGGCATTGTTGGCTCTCCCGGGAGACCCGGGACGAAAAGCCCGCGTCTCAGGGCCACCCTTCCGGAGGCAGCTGACCCCGCGGTCACCGCGCAAGCTGCAAGCACCCCCGGATAACAACGCCCCGTGTTCCCCTGTGCCGGAGGGTCACGCCAGCATCGGGGCTGTACCGGAGCCCGTCGTGCCCGGAGCCGTACGCCGAGCCGACCCCAGCCCCCGCCTCCCAACACTGCTCTCTGGTTTGCTTCGAGCCAGGGGAGCCCGTTCTGTTGTGGGTTTTTTTGTGCGAGTACAAACTCAGAGCTAAATCAATCGATTCCCGGCTTTCTGTAGCAGGCGGCTCACCATGCCCTGCTTGCCTTTGAACTCTCCCCGCTCGGAAAAAAGCAGCCAGACCAATCTATAAAAATAGTTTGGATGCTGTGTTTGGCGGCCCTGCAGCTCCGCTTTTTTCTTCTCCTCCCGGACTGACACCGGGGTCCAAGAATAGTTCACGCAGCGTTAATAACGGCGTAGCAGGCGCTGCTTTGTGCCTCGCCGCACGCGCAGGGAGCCGTCGCCTCCAAACCCGCTCCCGCTCTGCCGGTTACGCGGGGAGCTCTCATCGGGCAGGGGATGCTGGCTAATCAGGCTGCGGCCAGGCAGCCGGCTGATTTGGTGCTCGTTAGGCTCCCGTAGCCACGTCTTCAGGCGGCCGTGGTGCAGCCGCCTTGTCGGTGCCGGTGCTGCCGGCCGGGGGTCTGAGCCACAAACCCGGCAGCGCCGGGCACGCACGGGCGATGCCGAGGGTGGAGCGGTTGCACGCCCGGAGCCGGTCGGGAGGGCTCCACCGGCCGGGAGCCCTTCCCCAGAGGAAGCGGGCTGACGGCTCCCTGTCCTCCGGCATTAAGTCCATCAGTAAGGAGGACTTGGCACCCACGGCTTCCCTGGATGAGCTCAGCACATGCAGTGGCACTGAAGAGCTTGTTAAGCAATCCCCAGGTTTTCTGCTGACTTCTCCTACAGCTCTTCTAGATGGAGGCAGAGCTGGCACCCGTCCTAAAAGCCCGGCGTCACTCTTGGCTCCTCGCTCGGCCGAGCGCCATCAGCTCTTTGCAGCTCCCTCCCGTGAGTCAGACGCCCATATGGGAAGGCGCGCGGGGAGCAGCTGCGCGGCACAAAGCCCCTCTCAGCTCCCGCAGCCCGGCCCCGGGACCCGGGCTCCCGGCGGGGCATCGCCTCCCAGCCACGGGCACCGACGCAGCCTCCCGCATCCGCTCCCCGGCCGCGGCCGCCAACACGCCGCCGTCACGGCCAGCACCCACCGCACGGCGGGAGGGCTGACGGCGCGTCGCTCTCCATCCCGCCGCACGCAGGCAACGCGGTGGCCCCAAACGCTTGCGCCCTGGGGCGAGAGGCACGGACCCGGGCCCCGCCACGCAGGCGTTTCCAGCAGAGACAGCTCGAGCAGTGGCAGCACATGGAGAGAAGAAATCAACTTCTCCGCAGGAGAGGCAGCGATGGGCTCGAAGCCGCCCCCCGATGCGCTTTGCCGTGGCTTTTCCCACCGGCGGTGCCGGCGCAACGCGGCGCGCGAGACGCGGAGGCCCCACCGCGTGGGCTGGCGCACCGACCGGCTGGCGGAGAGGGGGTAATCCCAGCTCGGGGACGAACAGCTGGTGATTAAACAGCAGATGGGAACGAGGGAAAGGGGACAGATTTCTTCCCTCCTCCCTGCTTTTTGGTTGTTTTTTTTAATCCCTTCCCCTTTCAGAGGCGGAACGCAGAGGAGAAGGGCAACCCCCCAAACGCAGACTCAAAAGCCAAGGAAGGCTTTAATTTGCACAGATGTTAGGGAACGGAGCACTTCCAACAGTGCCACAGCCTCGGGGGGAAAAGCACACTTGAAAAACCCCTCTTCCTCTCGATCTCCGAGAAAGGCCAGCGATCCCCCACCCGTAAATCCTCCCGAGCCAAGGTCAGACCTGTGCTAGAAGGGATGTCTTGCCCCAAGGAGCCCGGCTCCTTCAGCCCTGACCCCTCATCCTTCGAGAGGTTTTTAACTTCCAGAAGAGCACAGCAAGCCCTTCCTCGTCTCCGGATCTGCTGGTCTGCAGCAGATACTGGCAACTTCGGCACGAAAACAGGCTCACAGCCTGGGAGCGGCGAGACACCCTCAACGAGAGCCGGGTACCATCCTCTCCCCACAGCCCTTCCCGAGACGCCTCCCTTCTCGGCTGCGCAAGAAAGGGGGAGAATAAAGGCAGCGGCGGTCTTGGTTTGGGGTTTTCTCCCTTTTCCACAAACAGAGGCCTCCTGTGCAAACGAACGCTACAACAACGTAGGCAAGACAGGCTTCCCTTTGGAAACGGGAGATTAAAGTCGGGGGATCACAGGAACACACGCAGAAAGCAAGGCTGCTGCTTCTTCCCCAATTATTGTGCACTCCCTGCTCCGTTTTGTTGACCTCGCACATTTCGATCAGGCTCCAGCACGTTCCGCCCTCCCCTGCTACGAATCAGAACCTGAGGGCTCGGGTCTCCCCGCAAAGCAAAGCCTTTGAGAAGCTCCTGGCGGATGCGAGGCAGCCCCGCTGCGGCGGGGAGCTGCTGCCGAACGCCCCTGCCAACGTCTGTCGTCACCCGAGAAAGCCGCGGGATCTCCGCGGCGGCACCGGGACGGCGAGGAGCCCGGCGCCGAGAGCAGAGAGAGCGCTGCCCGCCAGCGACGGGAGGAGCGGCTGAAGTCTCATCCGGAGAACCAAAACCAACCCCAACGCGGAGAGCGCGGGGCGGGTGAAAGCCAGAACCATCTGGCCTTCCGACCACGTCTGGGCTGTCAGGCTGCCAGGGATCTCTGCTGCTTGCTCTTGCGGGCTTTCAAGGCAGCCGGCTCCGCGGGCAGGGCTGCTCTGCCTCGGCGCGGATCATTTGCCCTGCTTTCTGCCCCGTCAGCAGTTTTTCCTCCCCCTGCCTAGAGGCAGGCTCTCCTGCAGACCCCCCTGCTCCCGGCTTCGGTGGGAAGCGTGCTGGAAATCAAACACAAGCCCCTTCAGGAGGGTGAAAACCTGCTGTGAGGCCAACGCCACAGATGTTTTCCAAGCATCAGACTCCTCTCGGGTATCGAGAGGCCACGGATTCCGGAGCCTTCGGTATTTACACCCTGCACTTTGCTGCGGGCCACCCTCACAAAACCAGTCCCACGCCCGTGCACCGCAGCAAGCGCTGGTTAATCCCTGGCAAAGCGCTTGCGACTGGGCAGGCTACACCACCGCCCCACGCACGCCAGCCTTCCCTCCCAGGTCCCGCATCCAAGCGCGCATCGGGTCGGACGCTGCTTCGGCCTGCAGGAGCAGCCATGGCGGCCTGAGGCCGGGCATCTCCCCCCATCCCACCTCACGGCAGAGCCGCAGGCGCGTTCTGCCCCGCCGCACCACGCCGGTCCGTCTGGGGAGCTTCCCCTCTCCAACGCCAGTTTCTGCGCTCCCCACTGGTGCCTCCGCACGCCGGCAATTTCAGTGCGACGGGGCAGTCGGGAAGGGCTACAGACACCCGGCGTGCAGCCTAGCTGTAGCTGTGGGTCGCAGAGTTTAGGCAAGCAGCATCCCGAGGGCCAGACCGCTCTGCTCGAGCTCGGACTCTGCCTCCTCTGGCACGCCCCGGGTGAAGCCCTCTTCTTTTTCATGCGTAGGATAAGGCTGTAGCTGGGCTGGCTGGTCTTGCCCATCCGCACGGCCCCGCAGGCAACGGCCACTTTCTGAGGCTGCTTTCCATCTCTGCTCCCCCGTGCCTTCCCTCCAGGTCTCCCCGAACACCGCCCGTGCCCAAGCGCAGCGCGTCTGCACGGTGCGACGGACGCCTGTCGCACGCCGCTTGCTGCTCTCGAGGAAAACGGGCCGTGCGGGCTTGGGCGTCAGTCGGTCTCACAAACCGTTAGGGCCCCTCGGTCCCGTTTCTCTCTCAAGGGCAGCGAGCCAGAGAAGCTGTTTTACAGGCACAGAACGGCTCCCTGCGCCCGTCCCCGGCCGCACGGTGCCAGGCCTGGTGCCGGCCCGGCTCCCCGCAGAGGGGCTGGCATCCCGAGCATCCCTGCCCCGCACCCCCCACTGCTCGCCTTCCCTCTGCAGCGGGAGAGAGTTGATTTTTACGATGAAAGACCAGGCTGGATTTTATGTTTTTACATGAGTGTAGATGTTGGCTGACAGACTCTATCCACAGTAGTGAGGAAATTCAGACCCTCCGGCGCTGGGTGAAATAACCCAGCGCATATAAACTCGGCGCAGTAATTGGAAACAGTTGCTGCTGCAGCTCTGCGGAGGCACGGGGACACCGGGAATGTTTTCCTTCTCCCCCGGGTTTGTTTCGTGGAGCTCCAGAACCAGAGGCCGGAAGAATTTCGCAGAGTTCACGGCCTCTCCAGCCAAGCCAACCCAGCAGTCCAGGCATTTTTGTGTACCGCATCGCTTCTTACCCGACAGGACTCGCACCTCTCAACCCTTTGACAAGGAACTGCTCCTTCTTTATTTAGCCGAAGCCCGGGTTCCCTGGTCCAAGCAGCGAGCTGTCCCTGGACTCGTTCGGAGCAGCTCGCTCCGATGATCAGCGCAGGCATCGGATGCACGCCCGGATGCTGCAGCACAGAGCCCGCACCCAGGACCCCACACGTGATTTCTGTCGCCTGCCCCCGCACCGAATTCGGTCCCGACCCGGCACGGTGACCCTCAGCAGCCATCGCCACGCGGCTCCTGCCCGAGGTCTCCTCACACCCACAGCCCCCAAAACCAGGCGACAGCCCCTGATCTCCCACAGCCCCCGACCAGATCGCAGGGCGAGAGCACGAGGCCACAGCGGTGAAAGCCAACGGGCAGCGCGAGGCGATTTTCCGCAGCAGGAGAGAAGGCACTGGCGCGTTTCGAACCCGGCAGGCATCCTCGGGTGGGATGCTGGGACCCGCCGTGCCGGAGAGGCCGCGGTCCGGACCCCGGCTGCCCCCCCAGCCCAGTGCGGATGCTGCTCTTACCCCCCCAGCGTGCAGAGCGAGGCTCAGTTTACGTCCCAGGGAGCCGTTGGAAAAAGCAGGGGAATCACAGACCGGCTGCAATTCCCCGCTGTGCGCGGCCGTAATGGGGAGGCCGGGCGTGAAGACGCAGAACATAGCTGGTGCTCCAGCCCTGGCCCCTGCTGAACGGGCAATCTCAGACCACAGGGGCAATTCAAACCCCGAGACACAGACCAAGGCAGAGGCAATTATTTCCAGCTCCACCATAACTTTGCTTCAGCCGCAAACGCGCGTGCCCAAGTGCCAGAACGAGCCTCAAACTCGCAGATGCCTCTGCACGAAATGGCTTCAGACTCAGCTTCTCCTGCTCCCTCCGCCCAAAAACCCCGTTCAGATGTAGAGACAAGGCATTGCCAAAGCCAGTCAGAGGAAGGGATGCTTCAGCAAGGGGGATGCAGGAGCCAGCTGACGGTTCCAAGTCCTCCTCCTAGAAAGCAAGCTGCTTGCAAACAGATTTGCAATTAGTGAGGGAGGGGGAAAAAAAAAAAAAAAGAAATCTGCCAAGTTACTCATTCAGGAGACATTCAGAACAGCCACGCTGCAGATCTCTCCAGGCTCTGCGCCACGGTGCAGACATCTCCCGGTGTCTCACGCGAGGCCGGACGCAGCAGAACCCTCGGGACCACGGTGTCGGAGCTGGCCAGCTCAGGGATCCTCAGCTCCGTCACAGGGCTCGGCTGCCAAAGCCGCCCGCTCCGGGGCTCAGTGACAGCGAACAGCAGGGCAGGGCTGTGCCCCGGCATCGCCTCCCAGCGCGGGGCGCAGAGGCAGGGGCACCCACAGGCCACCAAGTCCTGCCGCCAGCCCGGCATCTGAAGGAGCGAGATGCTCCCAAGCGCCAGCCTGAATTCTGAGCCTGCCCGCGCAGCGGTCACCGTTCCCGAGGGAAGGGGACACTGCTCCTGCGGGGGGAGAGATCAGCTCCATTCGCCGTAGCACCAGGTGTTTGAGCTGGTGATGCATCCTCAGAGGGGTCCACGCGGCTCCCAGCCCTCTGAGCGGGCAGCGACGCGAGGGGCACGGGGCTGGAAGCCCTCTGTGTCCCCGCTGCCAGGTAAGCACCGCCAGCTCCGGCTGAGGAAACCCACCCCGGCGAACCCCCTCGGATCCGCGGCAGCGCCTTCCAAGTCCTTGTTCAACCTCGGGCAGACCTGAGCGAAGCAATCACGCCAGATGCAATCTAGCACGGGGCTGCATCGCCCTCCCGTCCCAGGGATGGGAGTTTATTAGGCTGTGGCCCACATCAGAGTTATTGTGCTGTGTTAAATTTATTGCTACTATCTCACCTCATTAAATGCTTAAATAGACCTGACAAGACAGAAAAATGGGACTTTAAAAAAAATAAAAATGGAAAGGAAGCCGGTGTTGGCATGCTTTGAGTCACCTCTAAGGCGGGAGAGGAGGGGGCACAGCACCGGCGGAGGGATGCTCTGCAGCACGGCTCGCTCGCTTCCCACAACGCCCCGTCCCCGGAGGAAAAGGCTCTCGCATCGCTCTTCACAACCCCGCGTGCCCGGGGAGCATGCGTCGGCCGGCCGGCGAGGCCGAAGGCCAGCACGAGGAAGGGACAGGATGCGTGCCGCCCGCGCTGCTGAACTCGGCTTAGCGCGAGCTGAGCTTTCGCTCCCGGCGTAGCTCCGAGCAGCAGCTCCCAGCAGCTACTCGAGACCTTCGAGGAGGCCTCTTCCAAGCTTCCGTTTGCTCCCAGCGCGAGGGCTCCGCTTTCCCTGCTCAAACCGGCGCAACACCGCGCTTCGTTTTGATTCAGGGGGACAGCTACGGCGTAATGGCTGCGGGAGGCCGTTATCCTGTGACAATGTTCTGCTCCACTGTTATTGCTTCATTAATTAGCTACCAATTGCCTATTAATTGTGGGAGATATTTATTACGGGCGAGAATGATTTGCCAAGCAGTTAAAGGTCAGGAAGAGGTTTAGCTCCGCGGCTGGTGTTTACACACGCTCGACGCCCACCCTCCAGCACCCAGAGGAGCACCTTCCCACCCCGCACGCTGCGAGAGGCGACAGCGGCTCGCGGCCGGGTCCCGCGCGGGCAGAGCGCCCGCAGACATGCCGGGACGCGGGGCTTGGAGCGGGTCCGGTCCAGGGAGCCGGCGCAGGAATTCCCGCGCCCGGCAGGCTCCCGGGGTGGACGGCAAACGGCCGCGGGAGCTACGGGCCCCGCGCCGCGCAGCCGGGCGGATGGAGCGCCTCGCCTCGCCCTCCTCAGACGCGGTTTGCGGCTGGAGGGAGCGATGGAGGCAGAGTTGTGCGTCCCCAGGCGGTGCTCAGCCCGCCGGAGTCTCTTCAGGAAAAGATGCACCTGAAGTCTCGCGAGCGAATTGCCGCCGAGGTCTTTTGATCCGCCCTGGGAGAGCCATCGCTCACCCGCGCAGCCCTCCGCAGCGGCCGTCCCCGCGCCGGCCGAGACGCGCGCCTGAGACCCAGCTTCTGCGCCACGGCTCCGACCAGCGCAGACGCCATGGCCGCAGAGCAGACGTCGCCCAACTGACCCGGCCAGCCACGCAATTTGCAGCTAATTGATATTAGGGCGCATTTTACCCTCTTTAGGCAGCTCTTTGCCTTTAAAACGTACTTCAGAGTGACTCCAGGCCAACGTGCCTCAAACCCGAACGGGGCTTCGGATGGGAACAGGCTGCTTCTCCTGCAGCAGAGCTCGGCTCCTGCAATGGCCGGGAGAGACCTTCGCGCTCATTCCACAAATTCAACGACTAGGATTTCAGGCATTCTGCATCTGAGGTATAGGCTGTTTCTGAAAAACCTGGCTGTAAACATCATCACGCTGGGCCCTTTAGAAAAATCCGACCGCGGTAACAGCCGGGACCGCCCGCAGGCTCAGCCCCGCTTCGGGAACCGGACTGCGGGCAGCGCAGAGGCCAGAAGCAGAACCACAAACAGAAGCCACACGGCAAAAGCGGAAGAGAGCGAGATGTCGGCTTGGATTTGCAGCCTTGCTTCCAGCTTCGCGTTTGCTGCACCGGTCGCAAGGACTTTCGGGCAGGGCCAAACCTCCGACCGCGCACGCGTGATGCGCAGCGAGTCTGCCCCCGCCACGCGCTGCTCCCCTCCCCGGCCGGGGCGCGGGACAAGCCCAAGGCAGCAGCGGTCCCGAGACCCCGAGCCGCCCCGGCTTCCCCTCGCCGCAGCCGCGGGCTCCGAGCGCTCGCTTCTGCCTGCGCGGGGGTTGCTGTTACGATCTCTGCCCTTTGCCAGCGTCTCGCACGCCTCCAGCCCCGGCAGCAGCCGAACAGGGCGGCTGATGGGGGGGACAGGGAAAGCGCAGGCGAACTGGCAGAGACCGCGCTAGGAAAGGACACCAAAACCAACCCGGGACTGCGACAGCTCCAAGCGAGCCCTGGGTGCCGGGGAGGGGGATGCCGCAAGCCTCCCGCTCCAGCCTTGCCCCCGGCGAGCGTTGCAGTCACCCCGAGACGGACCCCTCCCTCTCCGTGCTTCCACCCCGGCGAGGGCCACGCCAAACGACCCCCCAGCACACAAACCCTCCTCAAACCGAACGCAACGAGCAGAGAACCCAAAGAGCAGCCGCGTGCTGCCGGGAAGAGGGGAGCTTCGCGTGGCCGACAACGCCAGCAAGATACCAGCGACGCAGGGCTGTGATTGTGCCATATAAAAAATAAAATACACACCGGCTAATCAAAGAACTACAGACGCTTTTAAGTAATCCCAACTCTGGCTTTGCATAGCTCCATATACCGCCAGCAGCACTCCTGTCAACCACAAGAGACCATCATATACATCAAAAATTCTCCTTTAAATTTATTTTCTGTAAAGATTGCTCTTTTGAACTGCAGTGGTGGAAGCTTAAGGGTACAAAAATCTGCCTTTTTTTGTCTCTCCCTCTCGCGGAGGATGCTGATCTGTGGGGAAAGTGCTGCCACAAGCTTCTGTGCCTCGTCAAGATACCCGTCCTTTTCATGGATCGCTTCTCTTATCAGCCACTTGATTAAGACATTAAAAGAAGGAAGGTGAAGGAAGGTTGTGCAGCAGGGAAGAGGCGGCGAGAGGCTTCCTCCTCCTTGAAGCCTGTGTAACAACCACCTGCCTTCCTTCCAGGAGCCTGGCTTATTCGGGAGCCGAAGCAGCACCCGGCTTGGAGCCCCCCACCCCGCCCCTGCCTGGAGGGTCCCCGAAAGCTGGCCAGGGCAAGGGGCTGCTGCATCCGGGCAGAGAAGCCTCAGCCAGGGGATGCTGCAGGGGACGCAGCGGGACGGAGCCCGGGGGATGCTGCAGGGGACACAGCGGGGACGCAGCCCGGGGGATGCCCCAGGGGACCCAGCGGGGACGCAGCCCGGGGGATGCCCCCAGGGGACCCAGCGGGGACGCAGCCCGGGGGATGCCCCCAGGGGACCCAGCGGGGACGCAGCCCGGGGGATGCCCCCAGGGGACAGATCCTGGCTCCACGCACGGGACGGTCGTACCCTGGGGCATTTTCCACCCTGGAGCATCGCTGCGGTGCCCGGCGGAAGCAGTACCGCAGCAGAAATAACAGCTAGGATAATAGAGCGGTGCTGGTGCATTAGCATGAGAAAAGGGGGTTTATAGTTTTATTAGCTAAAAACGTCAAAAACAGTTGGGGCCCTAAGGCAACAGCGTGGCTGGCTGGAAGCCCCGGGGGTTGGAGGGCTGTGGGCTCAGATGTGGGAACTCTCTCGGAGATAAAAGCGGGACATCACTGCCTCGACTTCCCTGAAACTCTGCTTTATATGCAGCGCTCTTTACATTGCCAAAGAACTTCATAAAAGTTAAATTAAATACTTACACTTCCCCTGTGAGACATCAAAGCGACGCTTATCGTACCGGTGGGGAAACCGGAGGCAGAGCCAAGACCGGAACGCAGGGGTGTGTTGCAGAACGTGCACCGACACGTACCCACTGCAAACAGCCAGCACGGATGAGGCTTTCATGTGTGCACAAAGCCCTCGGCACACCACAGACCTGCTCAGTCCCGGGGCGTGTTACCAACGGCGCTCCAAAGAAACAGAAGCACGTCTCGGCTGTTCCGTGCAGAGCGCGCATAGTCTGGACAAAGAGGAGCTGTTTGCTCCGACGCTAACTGGGAGGCACCGGGAAGGCTGCAGCAGCGCGGCCCGAGGAGAGGAACCAGGCGCCAGGAGGGCAGCGGCGGGTTTGCCCGGGGGGGCCCCTGCTGAAGAGCTGCCCCCAGCACCAAGCCCAGCTCCGCGGGTCCCGGCGCAGCGCCCGGCAGCAACGCCCGCGGTCCAGCCGCGAGCCGGGTCCCGGGGCGCAGAGCCTGCCGCGCTCCCTCGGTTTCTGGCTCCCGCTGGAAGACGCGGGAAGAGACTGGGAAGTGGGCTCCATTTACTAAAATCCCGGATCAAATCCCCAGCGGACGGTGCAGACTCCCCAGCGTACCCAGTGCATTAAGGGGGGAGCAAGCACGCGCCCCCCCGAGCGTATTTACCGCCTTTAATAATTCACCCGCGCGCAGGCAGCCCAGACAGAGCGCAGTCCCTGGGAAAGCAAGCGCCTTCCCGGCCGCGCCGATTCGGCTGATGTCTTCATAACAGGTTCTCAGCCAGCCCTCCTCTCCGCATCAGCCGCACCAAAGGAAAACTAATAGCTCCAGCTGGCACTCGTTGAAAAGTCACTTCATATTTCACAACGCGGGGAGCTTTGTTTAATGGGACACGTTGTTTTTCCCTAAGCAGTTGGAAAACCCCTTGACATCATATTAATAATGTCAAGTTTTATTGGCGCTCTGATTTGAGATGATATTAAACTTTTCAGGCTGTCTCGACTGAAGTACGAAGCTGTTAAGACGCGGACAGTTTGGATAACGGGAAAAATAATCGGTCTTGGCAGCCATTGCTGCCAGACCGCGGGGGCACGAGGCGAAAAGCGGGAGCGGGGCGCTTCTCCTCCACGCCAGCTCCCTCGGGGACGCGCTTCCGGCACGGGAGCACCGGCTCTGCGTGGCGGGTGCCGTGCCCAGCCGCCGGCCGAGGGAACGCGAGTCAGCTCCGCAGCGGTCTTCACGCGAGCAGAGCTGGGTGTGGAGGGAAGCGCCTTTCCTTGCAGGCTCTGAAACGGGGGCCAACGCCGCCGAGGAGCCAGCTGGGCTGCCCGAATGTCCTTCCACACGCGTGCACCTTCTCCACGCAGCTGCCCCGTTCCCTAACGCAGCGTTCCGCTGAATTACCTTCGCTGGGACGGAGCGGCGCGTGAAAACCAGTAAGCCAGCTAAATGCGGGCTAAACCGGGAACTCGCGTATTATTTTCGTACGCACGTTCCCAGCTTGCCTGCTGTCAAATGACTCCCCATTACCAGTTTATTCTGGACCACTGGCTTAAAGAAATCCAGCTTTGACAGGCAAATGCTGCTCAATGCACCTGAGGGATGGCATTTTGAATTGCACCTTTTGTTTTGCATGACATGAAATGGTGATACGGCGACTCGGTTTATCGAGAGGACGGAGCAGCCCCTCCCCAGGTCCAGTCCGCAGCCTCTGGAGCTGATGGAATTTACCTTGCTCCATTAAGACAGTGCATAACTCGCTATGGCTGCTGCATGTCAAACAGCAGGCAGGCACAGCCGCTCTGAGCAGAGCCTGTGCCTGTGCCCAGGACGCTTCTTCAGGGCATAAATCGTCCCCAGACCACAGAAGAGGCGAATGCCTCCCCACGCTTGCCAAGGCCTTCCCTGCGGCTCGGCTTGCACCGGCTCCGGACCCAGAGCGGGGCTGTGCCCCCGGGCACCCTGTGCAGAGCACCCACCACGACCCGCAGACCCAGCCCTGCTGACGGAACAGCCGAGGAGGAAGCTCCAGCTCCACGCCGGATCGCAGCGGGAGGATTACGCAGAGACGTCCCCTCGCTCGCCGCGTCGCCAGAGGCTCCGTGTGACGACCGCGCGGCGAANGGGCTCAACGGGCAGCACGCCGCGTGGCTACGCACCCCTCCGTCCTCCAGCCGCCGCAGACCGAGGTGTTGGCCGGTTCTCGGGCGCTGCTGGCAGATGAACTTAAAGCCAGCCCAGCCCCAGGCTTCTCCGGGGAGACAAAGCCTGCAGCCCTGCCAGCAGGACCACACAAAAACCCTACAGAGCAGTCACAAGGAGCACTCTCACCCCGTGCAGACGACGACAGCAACAAAGCCAAACCCATCACCAGCGAAGGTCAGCACATCAGGGCGATGCACGAGAGAAGCGTTATTAAGAGTCTGAGGTCAAGAGAAATGACTGTTCTCTGGTTTATTTAAAGCCTCTTACATGTTGGTTTTCAGGGTAGAAGTTAAAAGTTCGTGTCGGGTTGGAAAGCCAGTGCCAGAGGAGCAGCAGGGATTTTCCAAAGAGGCTGGCGAGGTTCAACGCCCAAACGAAAGCGCTTCCCGCAGCACTTCTGGAAATTAGTCGGCACGCAGCCTCCGAAGGTCAGGCTTTGCTCAAACAGCTCTGTTTCGGACACTGAACTCGATGTCGCTGGTCTGTTTGGAAACTCCTGACCCGCAGCTCCACGCGAGCCATTCCGCCCGGCCTCCGCACCCGCGCCGCACGCCAACCGCGCGCTCCGGCCAGCCCGGCACACCGGCGTCCCGAGCTGCACGCGCCAGGTCTCGCACCCGCAAGTAACAGCGGGCACGGAGCCGCAAAGCGGGGAAGCTGAGCTGCAGAAGCATTCTCTGAAACCAAACCAAGTGCAAACAAGAAGGATTTCAGAAGTGCTCTTCTGAGTGCCTGGAAATGTCACAGGACCGAGGGTTGTTCGGCGTCAGAGCGTCATCAAAATGCTCCACATGCTGAACTTCCTTCTCTGCATGCACACGGGATAAAAGCACACCTCTAGGATGTTCTTGCTGCGGCTGGGTCTTTACCCCCCCCCCCCCC
>Ga0065711_1006420_pt1 | contig 17403 bp, 7 predicted proteins | sample Hoacrofraction12_FD_59098 | JGI IMG/M metagenome (GOLD analysis project Ga0065711, IMG submission 59098) | Hoatzin crop microbial communities from Cojedes, Venezuela - Epithelial fraction 12 v2 (version 2) | ecosystem: Host-associated > Birds > Digestive system > Esophagus > Crop | place... | reverse complement strand
CTGAGGGTGACGGAGCCCTGGAACAGGCTGCCCAGGGAGGTTGTGGAGTCTCCTTCTCTGGAGATATTCAAGACCCGCCTGGACAAGGTCCTGTGCAGCCTGCTGTAGGTGACCCTGCTTCGGCAGGGATGTTGGACTAGATGACCCACAGAGGTCCCTTCCAACCCCTACTATTCTGCGATTCTGTGATTTCTTCAAAGAAAAACATCAAAAGCCACTCTTGCTGTAATGTATCCACAAAACCTTCTGTTTTGGCTTAGCCTGGATAAATGCCAAATGCAGACCAAACCCGCTCTACCACTCCACCTCCTCAACTGGACAGGGGAGAGGAAACACGATGAAAGGCTCGAGGGTCAAGACAAGGACAGGGAGAGATCACTCACCAATTACCGTCACGGACAAAACAGACTGAACCTGGGGAGAAAAGGGAGTTTAATTTGCCACCAATCAAATCAGAGTAGGACAGTGAGACATAAACCCAGATCTTAAAACCCTTCCCCCCACCCCTCCCTTCTTCCTGGGCTCAACTTCACTCCTGTTTCTTTCCCTTCTCCCCCACCCGAGCGGCGCAGGGGGATGGGGAATGGGGGTTACGGTCAGGTCATCACACGTTGTCTCTGCTGCTCCTTCCTCCTCGGGAGGAGGACTCCTCACACTCTGCCCCTGCTCCAGCATGAGGTCCCTCTTATGGGAGACCGTTCTCCAGAAACTTCTCCAACGTGAGTCCTGCCCACAGGCTGCAGCTCTTCATTAACTGCCTCAGTATGGGTCCCTCCTATGGGGTGCAGTACTTCAGAAACAGGCTGCTCCAGCATGTGCCCCCCACAGGGTCACAAGCTCTGCCAACAGACCTGCTCTGGCATGGGCTCCTCTCTCCGCGGGTCCACAGGTCCTGGCAGGAGCCTGCTCCAGCGTGTGTTCCCCATGGATTCACAACCTCCCTCAGGCATCCACCTGCTGCGGCATGGGGTCCCTTCCACAGCCTACAGGTGGATATCTGCTCCACCATGGACCTCCATGGGCTGCAGGGGGACAGCCTGCCTCACCATGGTCTTTGTCATGGGCTACAGGGTAAAAATCTCTGCTTCAGCATCCTGAGCACCTCCTCCCCCTCCTTCACTGACCTTGGTGTCTGTAGGGTTGTTTTTCTCACATAGTCTCACTCCTCTCTCTCGACTGCCATTTCACCTCAGGTTTTTTTCTCCTTCTTAAATATGTTATCACAGAGGTGCTACCACCATTGCTGATTGGCTTGGCCTTGGCCAGCAGCGGGTCCATCTTAGAGCCATCTGGCACTGGCTCTATCAGATACGGGGGCAGCTTCTCACAGAAGCCACCTCTATAGCCACCCCACTACCAAAACCTTCCCACGAAAACCCACAATGCCTTCATCCCTTTTTCCCCCTCAGTCTTTACCTACTGTTGAATTTTATGACTATAAATTGAGGCTCTGGTTGCTGTGATGCATTTTACTTGTAATAGGGATAAGCGGAGAAGCACGTGTCTGCTGTGTGCTCTGAAAACCTGAAGAACTCTCATGTAGTGAAATATTTTGGAAGTCTAAATCTTTCTCTAAGGAGGAGAAAGTTTTTCTGAGTTTCTACAGACCTTTGCCCTCTGGAGTTGAGCCTAGTGTACGTTATCACTTCATACATCTAGGAACCAGGTTGCATGGGTAGAAGACACTTCTTTTGAGAAACCTCTGCAAGAGAAACAGAAGCACTTGATTTCCTCAAGGGAGAAACTCTATGACCCGTAGCAATATTGTCTGCTCTTTACAAGAAACTGTTCAAATGGTTCACTTAAAACATGTAAAAGATATAGATATTCTTGAGACCTAGGCTGCTTATGCAAACCGACAGTTGATTGGAGAGGACACCAGTCACAAGAAAGAGGCGGCACCTACTATTTTATGATTCTCACATCTTCTTTTATTTTGATTTATACTTTTTTATATCTTCTAAAGCTTCTTGGTATGGAATTAACTGATGACCACCAGAAGGTCTGGTAATCTAATAAAGTATTAAAAAAACGCAGTAATTTTCTCCCAAGGTTTTACTCATTTTCTTTCACAGCCACTCTTTCTGAGGGGTAATTTGAGGCCTTCTGCTACCCTTGTATGCCTCAGATGACCAGAAGGCTTGAATGCTTCTTTTAGTGACAGAAAGTAAATATTTCAATGGACTGCTTCAATCTGCTGTTTAAAGCTGAGAAATTGTGAGATGCATACCAATGTCTTTTGACAGTTAACTGGCTAATGCTCTATCAATGAGACTTTTGATTAGCTACATGCTGATAGTGCAGGTATTGATTTTTTTTTCAGAATCTTTGAAAAATTAATGGAAATAGTCCTGACTGATAGCATCACGATTTAAGGCTGCTAAGATAGCAAAAAGAGGCAGCTCTCCTGCTCTCTGAAAAAAAAAAATGATCAGCAAATGAGAATACCAAAATCGTTCTAGTTTATGCAACAAAAAACCACAGAGAAGCGAGAATCAAAGTCTTTCAATGAATTTGGATGAGCCCATTTTTTTTTTCATTTCCATGATGAGGCACTTGAATAGTACATGTGCTTAGTAGGATTTTTCTTTGTAGATGATGAACAGAGCAATGGCTATTAATATATACAAACTTATTACTCTGAGTTTCTACTGAAGATGACGTTCAACAAGATTACCAGAAACTGGAGTTTTATTTACCAGGAAGATAAGGGTTCATCTTGCAGTGAGCAGATAAAATTGTTCCAGTTTAGTGCATGAGAATTCCGAATGGTAATTTAGAGATCAGTATTTTTCTCCTTAGATTCAGGTTTTCCACTACCTTGATAATTGAATAAAATACTGACATTTTTAAAACGCTATTTCATAAACTATTTTATAAGCTTGGATTTCAAATGTATTGAAGTGGATTTCAAATGACGACATCATAGAGGTTTTCAAAAAATTTGTACTATAGATGGGACTTAGTGAGATGTTCATCACAGGCATCGCCTTGAAAAGCAGTATTGCTGCAGAAAAGAAAAAAAATCCCGAAACAAACTGCTGGTATGATGCATCAAATACAACAATTTATCTGGGTTTTTTTTTTCCTTCTTTTTTTAACAGTGTTGCATTTTTTAACTCAGGAAACCCCAATGTGAGGTCTTTCAATAGAAGGCTAGTAAAACTGATACACTCAGAAGAAAACATGTGATTGTAAACTTAAAACTACAACAAAAAAAATGTGATACTATTGCCAATTTTCAGTGTTTGATTTGCCCTTTAGAAATCAGCCAGCTTTTGCTAGAGGACTTCAGATTCAACAGATAGCTGTGATGTTCTTAATATGCTTTTTGAAATAAATGTGGAAGTCTACAAACACTGATCCTAAACTGTTGTTTAGCTTCTTTGCACTGAACTGCCACTCCCACAACAGACTAAGTTCACCCTAGTTTACGGTATACATGTGCTATTATAAATATTTGAACTCTTATTATCCTGGCTTTTAAAATGGAGAATCCATATTAATTTTTGCTGGCATTGTGGTTTTCTGGGGCATATTAAAAGAGGCTCAGGGACTAATCATGGGAGATTTAACCACAACAGAAGCACCTTGCAGTTACTGACTGTATGGATCCACTCTGGACTGCACAGAACTGGGTTTTCTCATAGCTGATGGCTGGATCTGTGAATCAACTTCCAAAGACCATCTTAAAAAGCTCCCCAAGAACATGATTTTGACTGCTTCCATGCTGGGAAGTCTTCCCTAACTAGAGGTTGAAAGATGTGCTTGTATTGTACATATGACCTCTTCATCTTGATGTGAGGAGAGAGCTCAGAGAGTTCACAAAAGGAATTTTCCTGTTGTTCTTCCCATCCATGACAGAACAAAGGAGAAAACTACTTTAAACCCAGAAGCTGCTTGAAGATGAAAAGAAAAGTTGCATACAAAGGATGAAGGGGTTTATCTGGTCAAAGGGTTTCTTTCGCTGCAAATCTTCTCTTACTTTGGGCTTTAAACACCTTATGGGGCCCTAACCAGTTGCTGTACTGATGTACATTCACTCACCTTTTTGTTTGAATACCTGACCATGAAAAGCACAGAAGAAAAGTTTCTGTCAGCTTTGAGAAATTGACTCTCCTGAAGCAGCACGGCACTTGCTTCACTCCATGTTATCAGCATGGAATCACCTCAGCTTGGCCACACGGGATGCTACTGCTGCTTCCCAGGCAACTGCCAACTTCTAGTCCCACCACTAATTCAGGTTATTTTATGCTGTGCGCAATTCCTGTGTTAGGAAAAGATAAGCAAATCTCAGAAGATTACAGATATCAAAGAGCTGTTCCAATGGCACGTATTTGTCCAAAATTACGGTCCTCTTGCTGCGTGGTTATTGCAAACAAGTTAGTGCAGCCTAGGGAACAATCAGTGTTCTCTTGAGAAAATAGTGACACCCAAAACCGCTATATGCTCTCCAAACCTGAAGCAAGAACATTAAAATGTGTGAGTATTTTGCGAAGCTCTCACAGTAGGTTTTGCATAAGGAAGTTGAACAGCTGGTTTTGTAACTCTTCTTTTTACATGTCCTTGATGAACAAATCCTTTTCTGGGAGAAGTCAGGGACTCCACTGGCTGTTAAATTACTCCAGTGCTGCTCCAGAGGCTAAACTAGAGGTTGGATCACACTTACTGGAGAGCCATAAAGGCAACAAGCAGTCAAATAGGTTGAAACTGAACTTGCCAAAGTCTTAAGCCAAGATCAAATGTTTCAGCATCATTAACAGTATTTTATTGCATAAATGCTATTGGCAGAGTAGCTGAAAATCTAATGCAAACTTCTCTATAAGTAGAAATGCCAGTATTCGGGACTGGATTTTCAAAATTTGAGCTTACTATAAATTTTGTGGGTTGTGGGGATAGCATTGGCAAAGCAATGCAAAAATGATACTGAGCCCTGCCAGTTACACAGGTTCAATAGCAATCATATAGTTCATCCCATGATACAATATCAAAATGTTTTACACAGTTGGCTGAAGATTTTGACAATGCAGTGCATTTTCCAGACCACTGGGCAAAGACCAGTACATTTAAAGTTACAGTTGCTCCCTTACATGCAGTTAACAGCACACATTATATTGAAATAATTAGCATTAAAGCATCAATTTATTCACATGAAAGTCCTTATTAGCAATTCATTCCCATATAAAGTAAGAATTTCTTTCTTGTCATTAAATCTCTTGTTACTGGTATCTTTTGATATTTTTCCTTAAATGATGTGGAACACATAGTTTTAATGGGCCTATAATTAGCCATTCTCAAACGGCTTGAATTTAGTCCTACATACTGAGAATGAATCTATTTTATGGATATGTAACTCTATATAGTTTGACCAACATAGAAATCTTTTTTGCTTGAGAAACTACTAATCGCTGACTTTTTAAAGTCACCTCATACTTCTTTCTTTGAGTGAGAGATTTACTTCTCAAAGCACTTCATTATGCATATAATGTTTAAGCATGAGAATCATTCTGTTAAAGTCATTACCTATATCAGCACGTGCTCAAGTGTTTGTCTGAATGTCATTTTAATTAGGTGACAGATGGAGTTTTCCTTGCTACAAGCACCTCTAAGGACAGGGCTGTGAACTGACCTACAGATGCTGAAAAAGTCTGTTATTTACCTGGGTGTAATAACTGTGCCAACGCGCACACAGTGAGCTTGCTCTCCCAGTTGGCATTGTATCTACCAGGCAGGGAGAGGATGTAAATGAACCTACTTTTCTTTTTCCCAATGTGAAACTCCTGAAGTTTCCAAATTTCTTGGAAATTAAATATTTTTAAGTGTTCCAGAGTAAATTCCTCTCACACCTATCACCTTTTGACTTTACACAGACCTGAATATGCAGGATAACATTCGGGTCTCCTTACAAATAGTAGGAGATAGACCAATGACTTCAAAAGGGCCAGGATCTCACCTGTACTACATACAATCCTGTTCAAACTGAAAGACTTCTGTGCTTCAATATGTAACATACTGAAAATAGATTTCACTAGGAGCACATTAAAATTAAAATTTGTGCATCGTTTTAGTTCTCTCTGTAGAAGTTCACTTAAAGAACGAGAAAAGCATGAGTTTTCACTTTTTTATACACAATTTTATATCAGTTGGAATCATAAAAGTAGCTTTTCTCATATTTGCACATGTGCTGTGAGCATGTGCTTTTCATGAGGATCTACAGTAGGTACGGACTTTTTGTGGGTACATTTTTCTGTAGGGACCTGCTCCTGAAGTTTTAATACGCTACCAAACATCCTGTTCCTCATGAAAATGTCTTCAAGCTCCAGATGTCATGTGCGCCTATTGGCAAGCATTTCTTTTGTTATGCCTACCAACTGTAACAGGCTTATTTGTGGATTAGCTGTGCCTCAGCTGTAAAATTAATTCAGGAGCACAGCCTGCTGTTCCAAACGAAACTGCAACAGCAGGAAATGTTGTTTCCATGAGTTTGTCTTTTAAAGATTTGTATAATTGGTTAATGCTGTTTTGTCTTTTTGTTTTTTGGAGACAATTAATCAATACTTTGTCATGTGTAACTTTTATTTTCTATTTTCAGTACATTGCAGTATACAAACAGCAAAGTCAGATGATCGTGTCCTCTAGTGCTCGAGGAACCAGAGCGCCCTAATTAACTGATCTTATTGTGGTAGCAGTTTTAGCAATTAATTTTGAGCTACAGACCCATGAACCAAAGCCTTCAGTTTTCAGCTTTCTGGATTTTTAAAAATTTAAATCAGTTTTTGAAGAATAAATGTATATTTTGACTCTTTTCCCACTCTCAGTTAAACCACAGACAAATGGCTCCATGCCCACAGTGCTGCCTTCGCGCTCGGGTGCTGAAGGCTTGGTTCTTCAGTCAGCCTTTCCGCCTGAATCTGAGGAGACCCCACAAGACGTGGGGAGACAGTTGAGACTTCCTTTATGAATGGCTTCTTAATGCACCAGGTCTAACTTTTTGGACACACTGAGTCTGCCCCCAGTTTGTCAGGTATTGCTCTTAGCAGGAAAAAAGCAGCTCTCTGCCAAAGGCAGTGAGGGTCTTTTCAGCTGTAACAACTGGCTGTGTGAGTACCCTAAGCCAACTTCAGTGCAAAATCCGTGAGATGAGTTTAAAGCACTTTCTGCTTACACAGTTGAACGATTTGGTGCTCTGTGGACACCACCAAGCTGAAGCGGCGCGTTGCAGCTGCAGTGCTGGTGGCCTATTCTGCCTGGGAGGAGATGCTGTGAGCTAGCCTGTGTGCACCCGGGTTTGCCCGCAGCTCCGTGAGATCAGGCTGCTCAGCTGCACAACACAGTGGGTGACAGACAGCAAGTGCCCGCCTCCAGCTGAAGCAGGGGAAAGCTATGCTTTTAAAATAAACAGGACTGATTATTTTTTTTCTGTTGGCAGAACCAATTTAGTGCTGAATAACAGCAGGTGAAGTCTTCAGACGGCGAAAGATTACTGCTGGGTAAAATGCTTCCTTCCTTTTCCTTCTGCCACTGGTCAAACCAGTTTCTCATGCAAGTTTCTAGGAAAACAGAAGCTAAGCGCTTTGCAAAGGAAAGTAGCTGCACTGTGCAGGCTCTTCCTTTCTCTTTGTTATGATAGGGATCATTTTCACACCCACAGAAGCCAAACATGTACTTGGTTTTAGAGGTACTTCCCCAGCCATCAAGTAAGTTCCCCTTTGCCCAGCTAATGAGTGTCATATTTTTTCCTACAATTCTTCCTCCATTTGTCATGTGGCCTGTGCTAGGGCAGAGGCCTTGTACCAGCACACCCCTGGAGTGAACCTCAGCACCTAACCACTTCCCTGTTGTGAAGTGGCAAGGTCCTTCCGGCACATCAGGTTTTTGGCTTGAGCCAAAGGGTCACCATTTTTGGAAAAGCTGCTCACACTTTTAACCAATCCAGCAATAATCTTAGCTCCATTAGGAATAATTTACATTGTTTTTTCCTGCTGTTCTTGAAAAGGAGAAGCCATTGCGTAGCCACTCTACACCTTCTTTCACTGAGTTGCTACAAATAATCACTTGAAATTGAGCAGGTGAACTGCTAGATTGCCTTCCAGAATGGGCTCAAATAAAGTATGGAATTGTGGAAGAAGGAAGGGTGAGAGAAGGGTTGTATGGACTGTCTAATGGGGGCATATTCATCTGATGGAGCTGAAGAGGTGGAGGATAATTAAATAGGGACACTCAAAGCTCCTCACAGGAGGCGTAAGTTGAGGGAGGACACAGGGGAGTGGAGGAAGGGGGAGACAGGGGACTTCCAGTAGGATGCAAAAGAGTGGAACAAGCTGCAGTGTTTAGTTTCTTACAAAAGCAAAAAAAAAAGTACATGGATGCCCAGGTGGTAATTTAATGGAAGCTAGCCACTTAATGAAAAAAGTCTTCACGATGAAGCCAAAGCAGGAGTTAAACTTCCTCCCTCTCCTTGCTATTTTGTGCAATCTTGCAATTTCCTTTTGGCATTTTTTTTCAATGTCCTCGTGTTCAACCAGGGCACATTTACCATTGTGAGTCAACAGAATGAAGATGTACTCTTAGCCTAGTTCAGGTTCCTGATACCCAAGTGAGCCCTGATCCCTTGGGATGCAGTAATTATACAATGATCATCAGCAACAGCGCTCAAGGGAATTTAACAGCAGCACAGGGTACTCCAAGGTGAGTTATTAGAACCAGACATCTTTTCAAATGCTCATTAATTACGAGTAATAATAATTTTGGCAATTATACTTGTAGCCCAAGAGACTTGCCTGGGTCTCACTTGCACAAGAGGAAGATCAAGAGTCCTAAAGCTCTCACACACATGCACTCACATACATTTTACGTAAAACAAACCAGTGAAAACTGATTTATACCCCGAAGTCTCGCTCAGGCCCTGGCCCAAGTCTTTAAACCACGTTGCACAAAAAAATTCACTTTATGTGACTAGCATTGACAACATGCGAAACTCTTGCCTACGATAAAGGCCCAAATTCCCGTTCTCAGTATGAGGATTCTGGGGACACGGATGTGTCTGCCAGGAGTGGATAAAATACCACTTCTGTCTACCACACTCAGACTGGTTGATGTTGGCCTAAACCCTAGACTATATCAGCTGGCCAGGAAAATATTGCCATTGCCCACTGTGCTTGTAGCAAGGCTTAGCTGCTTGCAGATCCTGAAGAGGCAGAAGAACTAAATGCATGAAAAATCTTTTTTTTCTGCAAAGATGGCGTCTCCCCAACACAACTATGTTGGTACAGCTATACCAGAAGCATCTCTGTGACAGGGATGTGAAAATGGCTCAAACCAGAGAAATATGGACATGTTGAAGAATCCCATGTATACGTCAGAATTTCATTAAGCCCTTAGTTATCTTTAATTATATGTAGGTGGAAAGAAAAAAAATACTTTGTATGCTTCTACAATTGTTACATAAAGTCCTGAACTACACGAACAGAGAGTTTCTCTTCCACAAAAGTATGAAGCTTTTGTCTGCCAATTGGTCATGATTATTGCTTGATATAATGATTGTCTTTTTAGGTAGCTCCACACTGATGGATTTTGTAAATTCAACATGCAATATTTCTGAGTATACTTTCTATAAATTTCTGAGATTGAAGTGTCCAGGGTATAATCATTTCACTGCCAACATTAAATTGACAAAGGGTGACAAATAAAAATGTAAAACTACGCAACAATTCTACGGTCTTTGGTTAGAGAATCGTATAATCCCTCTCTTGGAATACTGTTTGTTTTCTGATAACTGCTGCTAGGAGGATGAATTAATCCCAGGGATTTTTCAATGAGATTATGAATGTTCTTTCAAAGATGAACTATGATTTAAGAAAGAATAATTTAAGAAAGTTAACTTTGCAAGTTTCAGAGTGCATTAGTGCAAGTAATTCAGGTTAGGTCAACGGCTCTGTGTTGCCTCATTGATAGGCTGGGAGACAAAAACATTTCACTGTATTTAAAGGACTTATTTTTCTTCTTTATAGTTCTTGCAGTCAGACTTTCTGTTCCTTTGTGCTCTTTGCAAACAGCATGAGAAACATTTTTATGCAAAGAAGTCTCATTTCTGTATCTCTTTCAGTTACAACCCTGAAATATTTCAGTGGTTCAGCTAAGACAATTTCATGCAGAACAGGGCATGGGCTATTCCTGGCCAGTCTGTTTTCTAGCATACACCACAAAAATCATAATCAGTGTTTTAAGATCAATTGCTGCTCCCCTTCTGACCCACACAAAGGACTGTTCCAGGTGGTATGGAGATGCCTTCTTCCAGAAAGGTTGGGTCCCATGTCAAGCAGGCAAAATTTGGAATACACCTTCCAGATGCGCAGCGGGTTCATACATTACTGTCATGATGTTTTAGGAAATGGCAGCACCTACCCCATGTCCACCACAGGAAAACCATGGAACCAAAGATGAGAGGAAACCTCGTACTCCATTTTTAACGACTATAAGCAACCTCTAACACTGTGCAACTAGTCTAGGATAACTCAGTGTCCAACAATAATGGGAAATAGAAATTTCTGAAATGAAGAATTAGCTGCAAGCAAGAATAAGGACTTTGTGCCTCTCTGGTTTGAGAAAAACCTACCAGTGGACTGGATGGAAACGCAAAGATTTTAGGTTGCCACCATGTCCTGCATTTAAAAAATTATATGTAACTTTCAGTATAGAAATTGTTCTGCATGAAACTAATTTCATAGAGCTTCTAGGCAACCATAAATTATCAGGTGTCACACTGCAGGTTTGCAATGTTTTATAAAAATGTGTTTGTGTGTATATGTATAGATCTATTTAAAAATTACACTGATTCAGAGATTCCATATGAACTAGTATAACCTTCATTACCTTTATTAGGTATTCTTTTTAATTGCTTCGATCATCCGTTGGTACAAATTTGGTTCACTTGTAGAACAATATGCACTATATTACCTCAGAAATTAATTGCATAGGCACAATAGTTTATGAGACTCCACCCATAGTTTAACATTTCTGCCACTCCTTCCTACTACAGTAGTCCATGGATTACCAGGAAGAAGATCTAATCTGTCATAAGACTGGCCAGGAACAAAATAAGAACAGAGAAGCAAGCCCTCAATGTGTAAATTTCTCACTGTGCTTAGTTGACTTCACTTTTGATGCGTGTAACAAGCTGGGTTTTCTCTAGACGAAATTTAATTTTAGAAATATTTTTTACATTAAAGATCTCTCTAAAAGTCTTTTTTTCTCCACATTTCCTGTGGGGAGCTGTTCCCTTCTTGATCCATGTCAGATGGAGCCTTGAGTACCCTCAGCACGTCTTGGCTTTCCCACTCTACTCCCCACCTCTCTACTGAAGAGCTTCTAGAAGCCCTGCCTAGGTTACCTCAGTCAAAACCAGCTGGGTTTATTGAGACTTCTTTCATTCATTAGTTGATTTAAAGTAACAGATTTTGATAATCATGGGTTGGGCATTCATATATTTTCTTCTTCTGAATGGGGAGTAGGTGATAATTTCCAGGAAAGAGCCCCGAACAAACAAGGGTGGGAATATCTTCAGCAAATACATCAGCTACTGATCTGTGAAGAGAGTATCCAGCCACATGCAGGAGCTTAAGGTAATGTTTCAACACGAGGAAAACTTGAGGAATTTAATGACTGCAGTATTGAATAGATCTTGCTGGAAAATAGTCATCTTATACCACAGGGACGTCAAAGGGAAATGAATGAGGATTGAAAGTAAGAGGGAGAAAAAAACTGGAAAAAAAAAAGGGAAAAGATTATAACAATGAGCTGACCTTGTCCCTCTCTTCATCCTCTTCAATCTTGCATCTGGATACGTGCTGATCTACTAATATTGGGTGCATATTTTAGGCCATCACACTCACATCAGAATACCAGCAAGCAGAGGAAGAATCCTAGGGATCAAAGAGCTAAAGGAGTCAGTGAGAAGACAATCCTCCTCCAGTGAGTTGAAACTCCAGAATTCTCTGCTGTTATGCCCCTGGCAGTGCCCAATCCTCCTCCTCCACTGCAGAATGAAGGCATCACGTAATGTTTAATTCCTGTGCCATGCATATTTTGAAAAGAGACTGAATTATTATTTCTACAAAAAAAAAAAAATCTTTAAAAGGGTTATTTCCTATGACTACTCACTAAAATAGCACAATTTTAGTCAAAGTTGCATGATATTGCTTTTATGCTTTCCTGGGATGGCTGACATAATGAAATAATAATGAAGAATACATTTTCAGTATGAATTTTCAGACAATGTCCAAACATACCAGAATGTATGAAATCTTTGAAATTTTTTGAACTCATAGTGGCTGATTATTTAATGAGACTCACTAGATACCTCAATGTAATGTATTAATTGCTTTTGCTATTAATCACTCTGCTCCAACAATTTCATAGAATTTGGGTTTTTTGTCAGAACATTGGAACACTGAATTAGCTGCAGCTGCAATGAATAGAGATTGCAGTAGAGTAAGCATTTAGCTTTAAATGGAAACTAAGGAGACTAAGGAGGTAGGTAGCACTTATGGTAGAAAACTGCCTAATTTCGAAGAAATTATTTGGTGTGTTAGAATGACATCTAGTGACTAGTTCAGGTTCTAATGTTGAGTCATAAAAATAGAAACAAAACCCTTACTTTAATCTTTTTATTCCTTCTTTGCTGCCCCCTAATGAAAGACATAAATATAAAGAACGGCAAACCATATCCAGAGACAATAAAACTTGAAGGAAAATCATGTTAAATTAAAGCTAAAGGCAAACAGTGCATTAGTGTAGGGGAACACGCAACAAAGTACTTCATGTTTTTGAAACTTTTGGAATTCAAAATCAGGATTGCATCCCACTTCAATATAAATTTATTTTTCAGTAAACAATCTATCATTTTTGTCTTATATGGAATATACCCAGGGAAAAAGTTGTTAAAAGTTCCTTAGAACGGGCTGCTGATCAGGAATGGAAATTCACCTATGTTGTGAAAACGCAGTTTGACAGAGGCCCAAAGCCTTCCCTTTCAATGATAACCAGCAATCCTCTTCCATTCAACATAATCGTGCTACTGAGTCAGAGAGCAGGGTACGACAGGGAAAGAGTTCATAAGGCATCTCACGCATGTTTAACATTAACTGGAGAAAGTCTGTATTTGGTCAATCCCAACTAGGGGCAAATATTTTTCTTCTGTGTCTAATACTGGAGCCAGAGCTACAAGCTCTTGAGAACAGAAATTTGAGAGAGAAATGGGATGGCAGAGAAATTAAAAAGTCATTTCTATCTCTAAGAATAGAGACAAAAAGTAATTTTTAATCCGACTAAAGATTCAAATTATTTTCATTTAGTAAATACTTTTATGTATAGCTGAAAAAATTTGAACTGTCCTTTTCTCACTGAAAAGTGCAAGCACATTCATCACATTAAAGATTTTTTCCAATCGCGTTTCTCCCTCTGAGCACACACCAGTCCAGTGTTGCTAAATAAGGAGAATGCTTCCTTTCTAGGATAGGACACCTGCACAGAGCCAGAGATTGTTCTCCTGATGCTCAGCTTCATTTCAAAAGAAAATTGCAGTGTTTAAAAGCAAACTATGAGAATACAACGAACATGTAATCTTTACACCTACATCTGCCTGAACCTCTAGCAAACTGAAACAATAGTGGTGAGGTACAAATGTCAGTCATGATACTCTAAAGATCACCGTTAAATACTTTAGTGCTCATTAAAGCATGGGGAAAAGAACATGTGAGGGAAGTGGCATTTTTTGTTACGATACATGGAGTACTTGTGCCAGAGCGAAAATGTTTTAGGGATTAATTTATAAGGCATAGGAAAATATGAAGTTACGAGATTATGAGGATTGGCTTCTATTCTCCAGACAGTTTCTCATAACTTCAGGCAATGTTATACTATCCCTCAAATCTTGAAGCACTCAAAGATACAACAGATTATTTCACAGGTGTTGAGACTGAAATGTAAGTAATCTGATGGCATTAAGAAAATTCTAGATTTAGTACTTTTCCCTGAAATTGGTGATCTCTGTGCATCTAGATTTTACCTGGGATCTTTCCTAGTAGGTAAAATATATTTTCTGCTCTGGATCTCCCAAACCTTTTGACAATGCACCATTACTATTGTCCTGTGATAAATATCACTTAATCTCTTGTTATTTATTTAACATGTGGAAATATTACCAGTCACTACAGTGGCACTGCTGTTGGCAGTCCAGTGGTTTGGGGTCTCGGGTGGCTCAGTGGTCAAGACTGCCATCACTGTCTTGTCTGATGAGCACTTTCTGGTTAGATTTATCTAGGAACACTTTGTGAAACCCAGCTGTATAAAGTCTTTCGAGAAGCACTCATTTTCTGAATCCCGTTTTGTCTCAAGATCCTAGCTACTTGGCACTGGAAAGGCTTGGATGATTTGGAGCACCCTCAGGAAAACTCAGTTAAGTGTCTAGTGACCTTTGTGGAGCAAACTTAGTTATCTAGGGACTTTGTGTCATTCTAGGGTTAGGCAACACAAGTGAAGACTCTAAATGGGGGTTTACACCTTGATACGGCTGCTAGAACAATTTGATATTAAGTTCCTTTGGCAGATCTAACCCTTACTCTTTCTACACCTCAGATGTCCATCTGCAGGGCAGAAGGAGTTATAAAATGCAGGGATATTGAGGATAAACACATTCAATATCATAATCTACTTGCATACAGCAAGGCTGGAGAGCCAATACATGCTTCAGACAGAAGGCATTCTGCATAGTCAGTGCACACAAATCTTTTTTGCACGCTTATTCATTTCCTAAGTGACAGCAATGAACACTGCAATGTATGAGAGAAAAAGAATTTACAAATGAATAGGCAGGAACAGAGAAAATGAGATGTGAACTAGAAGCCTGGAAGGAATATATTGGGATAGTCTGTATTTTAGTGTTTGGTTTGATTCACTCTGTGTGGGCATTGTTTACAAGAGCACCAGTCACAGAAAAGGTCAGAAAACGTCAATGTCAGATAGTATGGGTCTGATCTGACAAGCTTTCAGAGAAAAGATAGTGTTCTGTGTTAAGGATGTGGGCAGAAAAACCCCTTACATTTTCGGCAAAATCATCCTGGGAGAAGTTTCTGTTCTGCAGACCTAAAGCTGAACTTCACTGGAGCAGATACACGAACCGTTTCCCGTGCGATATTAAAGCCTAATAATACGGACACTGACAGGGAATCAAGAGCTTTCTTTAAGCTTACTACACAATAATTACCAAACATTTTGTTCTACAAAAGCCTAATTTGTCTACACAAATTCTAAAATGCGTGTTCAGCCTGGCCGGCTTCTGTAGGGGTTTCATTTGGATAATAAAACACAAAGAAATGATGTAGGGTAACACTATGAAAACATAGAGGTAAAATGACACCACGCTGAAACCGAGGATGCCATTTTGCTCATTTACTCACCTAATTGCTGGGTAGGCTGGCCCTCTGCCAGCGCTCAGGATTGTACTGATAACCAATCCAACATAGTATCATGCTCCATTTTACAGAAAGAAATGTTTTAATTAAAAGTTATAATTGGAATAATACTTTGGGTATAATGTCTTTTGAGGAATTAATCTCTGGCTAATTACCATCTGTGATACCTACAGTGACGAAAGACGTCCTGCTTTGTTACTGTTTCTGGAACAATTCCATGAGGTTTTCTGGTTCCTTATCTAATCTTTTTCTAAAATATAAGCAAGGCCATACGAAGAAGCTCTCATAAACATGCAGACCTTACTTCCAAGTCACCTGATACTTCCAGATTTCTTGACAAATTTGTCTCCCAAAATGTAGACCACATCATGCTGGCTCATGTTGGTAAAACATGTGGTTTTACCCAATTTGAACCCTGTCGTGAGGTCATGAAAATGAGGTGAGGGAACACCTGTGACACGGGTCCCACTAGGGAGTGCGCCAAGGCCCGTTTGAGTGCAAAGCTTTCCTGCAGTACATCAGCTGCATATATCCCCTGCTTAGAGCAATGAACCCTTTCCTCTAGGCGACAGGATGGTTGAGGGAGATGCCAGGTCTGCTGCACCGTGCTATGCAAGAGCAGTAGGCGGGCTGCCACCCTGCGCCGGGCTGCAGCGCCAAGGGGCAAGGTGCAGACGTGGCGGCGGTGCGGTGGAAAGCCGTGAGAATCTAGACAGACCAGTGAATCTCTCTGTAAGCTTGTGAAGCCTGGCAAGCCTTCAGCAGCCGGAGAGAACTGACTCTTTACTTCAGTCATGACCTCTTCTTTCGGAAAGAATGATGTAGTTAATACATATTTTTTAAAAACATTCAAGTACTAGTTACTAGCACACATGGAAATACGGCTCATATTAAAGAAGAGAGTATCACAGGATATTTTCCTTAGTTATTCTAAATTTACCAGTTTTGTTTTTATGTCTGTTTGTTTGTTTGTTTTCCTTGGACAGACACAAATCACTGCATTACTGAGATCTGTAGAGAACAGAATATATCCAGAAGGTTCATGTTAATAAATACTGAGCTGACAGTCTATTGCTGCCGTAATGCGTGGGTCTCTGCTCTCTGCAGTGCCCTGCTGAAATCAGCTAGGCTCTGTGTGGGTGCATAAAGCTAAAATCAGGGGTTTTGACTGCCACAAAGAGCAAATGAGTGAGTGGGTTTGTCTGAGTTACCTCCAGATAATTCATGGTGAGTATTTATTTCCTTTATCCAGGTAATCTGGGGTAAATGTAATATCTCATCTGAAAACTTTTGTTTTATTGCATATTTTTAACTTTTTGCATTATTAGGTTTTTTTTTATGAGCTGAAAGGAAATAAATGGTCTGAATAATTTTTATTCACTGACCATAGAAAATGCTTATTGCAAGAACGTTACACTAAAGTAAGAGATTGCTAATATCCTGCACTTATCACATATATTAATGACATTTACACATTTTTCATCTTTTTAAAAAGAGAACAAGATCAGTTCCATACCACTGCAGTGCTGCAAAGCTGTTCTGCTTGACAGGCAGGCAAGCTGCCTAGCTGCAGTTGTCTTAAATCATGACTTCCCATTTTCTTAACTCAGGTGGGAGCCATTTGAAAACTTTCACAGAAGTTAGCAACAGCAAATCCTGTAACAAGCATCACATGTGAAATTGTAGAGGATGTTCAGCATCTCAAACAGTTCCAAGCAACTAGTGTGTGACTTTCTAGTTCTCATAGCAAGTAAAAATACCGTAACCGAATCTTCTTAGGAAACTTCTACCATTAGTAAGTTCAGCCAGCATATGCAGATTTCACAGAATCACAGAATAGTAGGGGTTGGAAGGGACCTCTGTGGGTCATCTAGTCCAACCCCCCCGCCGAAGCAGGGTCACCTACAGCAGGCTGCACAGGACCCTGTCCAGG
>Ga0065711_1039897_pt1 | contig 17404 bp, 10 predicted proteins | sample Hoacrofraction12_FD_59098 | JGI IMG/M metagenome (GOLD analysis project Ga0065711, IMG submission 59098) | Hoatzin crop microbial communities from Cojedes, Venezuela - Epithelial fraction 12 v2 (version 2) | ecosystem: Host-associated > Birds > Digestive system > Esophagus > Crop | place... | reverse complement strand
CCCCTGCAGCGGGTTTGTAATGCAGCTGAGGTACCCTGCAAACTGTCTTGCAAAAAGCGCTGGACTGCTCTGTGGTGGGCTGGGAGGTGATGGCACACAAGCACGCAGAGCTCAGCTGGACACTGCAGCTAGCCACCGTCACGGAGCATGCTGCAAGTGCAGGAGTTGGCCACTGAAATCCCCATTGCTGAACAGACAGAACTGAGAAACTCAGTAACTCCATCGCTTCTGAGCTCGTCAGTAGGGTTTATATAACAATAAGCCATCAGCTCTTTCACTTCAAGTACTGCCTCAATTTACGTGGCATAGTAGCAATCTGGCTTTGATGGAGAAAAATGTGAAGGAATGTGTTCCCCGGGGAGTAATGTAATATACGGACCATGTGAGTAAGAAGAAGGCTGTGCTGTTAAATGATACACATTTCCATCCAGAACATTTTTATTACTCTTGGAACTAAATTAAAGTTTCCACTCTCATTTGCTGGTTAATCCAGATTTCTATGAGATGAGCCCAGACACAGATATAATCTCTTTAATGAACTGCTCTGCCCATTCATTTCTTCAGCTTTTCTGTGTTCCCCTGCATTGATGATACCACGGACATATGGAAAAGAATGAAAAAGAAAAAAAATGTGGAATCAAAAAAAACTCAGATGAACAGATAAAAGTCCTAGGATTGTCAGTTAGAAATTCAGTACAGGACTGGCTAATGTTTATACACTAAGCGTGAAATGCAAATGATAATTTAAAATTATATAACTGTATTACAGAAATATTTTAAATACCTACTTTCAATCTCATAATTAAGAAACATCTTTTGTGTCTTAAAATATTATCCTTTAGGACTTAAAAAAAGTAAATAAAATATTTGCTACAATCCAATTTCCTAGTGTAGCAGCTGATATTATGCAGCTTGTATTGTTATTGTTTTATCTGCAGCTCAGAAAATCCACTGTTCAGTCCTTTCAAAATTTCCAGGTGCATATCATTCTTTTTTTTTCTGAATTTGTGAATTTTTTCCATCATTCTTCTTTTGCACCTCATTGATCTCGAACTTGTTCCTTTAAAACAGTATGTCTCAGGCAACATCTCAACTGAATTATCACTGGTAAAAATAGATGTTTAAAAGCCACCTGTCAACTCCATAAACTTGTTCCCCTCCTTAAATGCTTACTAAAATTCCTGAGGCCCCAATATACCCAACTATTCTCTCTCAGACTTCCTGATACTAAGACTGAAATATTTTGGTTCACTGTCTTCAATAACTTTCTTAAACCCTCTGTATTTTCATCAGACATTTTATGTCTCATGATTTGCATTCCATTTCACTGATTTCATTTGATGGGATTTCCAATTTCTGGAATATTATTACTTTGTCTCTCTGAACATTTTCAGTGTTCCCATTATCTGTTCTGGATTTGGTGTTCTCCTTTTCTGTTATAATACTGAGCATGCCAGCAGCATGTATTATTCCCCCATCAAACAGAGCTCAGGACTAAACTAGCAGGGTCACTCCAGAGTTTAGCACCTCTGCTGGTAAACGTACATCATCACAAGAGGAAAAGGGAAAATATTTTAAGAAAAGTCTAACTAAAAAAAAAAATCAGTTTCTGGACCTTTGACAAGACACCTATCTGCATCCTATTTGCACAAACAACCACAAGCAATCTCACAAAAAACCAACTAGTTCATTTTGAGTTTACTGCCCCAATTCCAGCAAATAAGTAGCGTATGAAATGCACTAGGGATATTGTAGTTCCTACAACAATATTAGATCCCCACTTTTGGTTAGTTTTTGCAATGCACAAGATCCTGTTAAATCTGTTGTTATTAAATATATAACTGAGACTTCAGTTTACCTAAGCATAGGTCTGGTCAGACAAACAGACCACTGAGCATCGGTGGCTGAGTCTTTCCCACTGAAGTCGATGGCATCTTTGCCATTAACTGCAGGTGAGAATTGGGTCCTGATAGCAGAGAACGGTATTTTACCTACCTGAAATTTAAATTCCATGTTTGAGGTGCCTTATTTTTTCAGAGGGTCTGATATTTTCATTAAGAACAAGGTGGGTATGCCATTCAAATACAGCTGTAGAAAATCAGACATCTAGTCTAAGTTAGTCACCTAGGTTCTTCCTGTAACCTATGCAGACAGAAAGACCAAGATTAATCCCACCTGTCTAACTCTCATAGAACACAATAAATCTGGACCTGGTCTCTCTACTGACCTTGAAGAAAGACCACACACCTGTTTTCTAGATAGCTAAAAGAAATTATCCTGCCTAACTAAAAGCGTCTAACTTGAGCACTGCTGCTGCTGCTCTAAATCTAAGTGTAAAGAAGCAGTCCAGACTTGGCTTCTTGTAAACCCAATGGAGAAAAAAAAGAGTCCCATTTCCTCAGCTAGGTACCTATATTAAATGGTTTAAATGTGTTCTTGAAATCTCAGCTGGTACAGGTGAGAATAGTGCTGATGGCTACACTGCTTTCTGCCAGCTACAAACTAGGTCTGGAGGGTGAGTAGGAAAGATCATGTGGGCTCTGTTCCTCACCAAACTCTCATGATCACTTCTGCAGTTAAACAGAAGAGCCTCTTGATGCTGTTAAAAGGCCCCTTTGCTATTTCCAGATTCTTTTCTTTCCACATATTTTCCCTTTCTCCTCACTCCTGTACTGCTAGCTTCCACAGGAGGGAATACAAGACCACTAACAAAATACGGTGATACTCTTCTGCATCATGAATATACCCTCAAAATCCCTACTGGTCTCCATTCCTTTTCCACACATTTTGCATCTCAACTTGTAGTTTCAGATACTACAGAAAATATTCCACGGCAGCACTGGTTTTAGGCTCACAGAATCATAGAACAGAATCATAGAATGGTTTGGGTTGGAAGGGCCCTTAAAGACCATCTAGTTCCAGCCCCCTTGCCATGGGCAGGGACACCTTCCACTAGACCAGATTGCTCAAAGCCCCATCCAACCTGGGCTGGAACACTTCCAGGGCTTTAGAGGCTGCATCTGTTAAAAGGGGCCATAACCTGCTCTATGGGCCTAGATTCAACTGGTATGGCAGCTGTAAAATACATTGCAGTCATCTGTACTGCTAAGGCCATGCACCTAAACTGTCTCTGGCCCCACCATCCCAACACCGTAGATTCATGTAGACTATTTACTGAGAACAGGAATTGGCCCATGCTGTCCCACAGGCTCTTGCATTTTTGGACAGGTGATGGTGAGCTCGGGTCAAAACTGTGCCCTAGAGTCTGCCAAACAAGCAGTAGAAATGAGCACTTCTTGCAGAGGATTAGCTGGGAACGTGGACTTCCTTAGTTTACTAGGATAGACATAGCCAGAGCATCTAGTAACGCCAGTAATGCACACTAACCCAATTTTGCTGCCAGATACACCCCTGAGTCCACTGCCTAAATCTATGAGCATCATGTCAGTGTGAACAAGAATATAAGCTGGCTCTAACACTTTAAACCCCATGTTTAATACTCGTACTGAAGAGGGATAGTCTTATCCTTTTATTCAAAATTTTCACTAAAATGTTGTCCAGTAAGGTCCTTGCCTTCATACATGTATTTTTTCTTCAGTATGTCATTTTACAAAGATCAATGATCAAAACATTTCATCCAGAATTTTAACATTACAGGTACCTGATGTCTAGGTGGATCAGCTCTTTTAAAAAAATACAGAAAAGCAGTGAGAAGCACCCTTTCCCCAGGAGGAAGACAAAATGGCCCTAGCATTCTTGCATGGCAGAAAAAATGTGGATAAAATGTGCTTATTGTGAAACTTTCCATCAATGTGAAATAAATGTCAGGTTGTATTATGACCAACAATTTCTGTTCCTATGACATCACAATTTCCCTGTCCTAACTTGACAGACTACATTAAAAAAGCCAACCTATTTGTCAACATTACCGGTTTTGTCTCATCCATTCTCTTTTTCCCATTTGGATTTCTTCTCCTTCTGGAATCTGATCAGCCTCTGACTCAGAAGTTTCCCCAGATTTTCAAATAAGTGACCTTAGGGTTTCATCAGGAGTGAAAGCAGAAGCAGGTGGGAAGAATCTTTGTAATTTTGTTTACAAGCACATATTTTCAGAAACCTCGCCTGAACTCAGTGGAAACATAGCTTTAATTTTCCTCCTGTAAAGGATGGATTAAGTCAGGTTGCTGGAAAAGTCTCCACTTCAAATATTTAACTGCATACTCTTGCAGCCTGTTAGAAGTCCGTTAAGGTTATGACAGCAACATGACTTTGTGTTACAGCTTTTGCATTTGAATCTACACAGTGAATATAAGGAGCTGGAGTCCAAGTTGGGTCACCCTCAAACAGTGATTTGCACCATGTAATGGTATCGGGACCTGGAGAAGGTCACCCTGCTTGCCTTCAGAAGTCTCATAATAAAACAATAACAAGAATGGCTGATATGATAACAACAGTAATTCAGACAACAGTGTCCCATTCAAAACTCACCATATGCAGAGGTTTTTCACAAGCTTCAGTATAAAAACAGGAAAGAAAACAATGTAAGAGTTTGTGTCACTTTAAAAGGAAAACTACTATAGTCCTACCTAGGTGTTTTGTCTTTACTGTTTCCACCATAAACATATGCTAGAGAATGACTCTCACTGACCTCAATAGGGTAAGCAAGTTTTCAAAGTTTAAAATAATGGATGATTAGGATTTACTAGAAAAGTGATTGTGGCTGAATCAGGACAAAAATGTGCATTGTACTCAGAAGATACAGAGGGCCTATCAAAAGAGTCAAGGATAAGCTCTGGGTAGTCAGGAGACTTTTAGATGCTTGCATCAAGACTGGGCTTTTGAAGTTATCCAGCTGTTCTTCGTGCATCTACTTAAAACACAAACATACAACTGAGAAAAAGAAAATGTTCATTCTTTGCAATATCCCCATAAATTATTGTTTAAAATAGTCAAAAGTATTTTTTTTTGTATTGGTATATTTTGCAATGTTATGTCTCCTCTACAAAGTCATTCTCCTAGGGCTATTTACAGAATATCAGATTACAATGTCATAAAAATAACTGAAATATGTTCCAAACAATGGTACAGATGCCAAAGCAGCACAGAGTTCTTCCAACACTCCTATATCTTGATTACTTAATTATCACTGGCTAGTTGTTAGTGTTGTGAGTCATTCCTGCATAGGTCAGTGGGATTATTTGTTGAACAAGGCATCATAAAGTACCCAAAGCACGTTTTGAGCTAACAACAAAAATGAGCTGAGAACATCAGTAGTCTCAAATTAGAGAAAATGAAAAAAATTATAGTGTTGCACATATCTTGTATTCCTTGCTATAATAAAATTCTTTACTCTTGCAGACCAAAATATTTTGCTTTATAGGTGTTTTCCATTTGCCCAAAGAACTGCCAGAGGACTAGGTAACGAAGACCTAATTTATCATTTCATTAGACCAACTAGGATCAGAGATTCCATTTGTGGTTTTTTGAGACATGAAAAAGAAATAACTATGAAAACTAACTCTCAACTTTTCATTATTTATACAGTTGCTTTTTCTTATTTTCATTTCTCTAATATGTACAACTACACAGAAGATGAAAATAAAATAGCTTTGGTACCTTCATAGTCAGAAAAAAGATCAGTATTTTCCTGTTTTGAAAGCAATTGAAAATGTAGACTGAACATGAGTCTTTTATATTTTATTGTCATTGCTGCTGTTGTTACTGCCACTGTTATTGACTGTTCACCAGTCAGTGAGGTGGGTCTACATCATTTTATTGAACTGAGACCTCAGGATTATTAGAAGGACTTTTAAACCCAGAAGCCAGATTTTTGGGGGGAATGTAAAAATGAACTTTTCCTGAAAAAACTTAGAGGAGAGAGAACAGAAATAGAACATAAATCTGTCCTCTCCCTCTATCCAGTCTTTCCTCACAGGGCAAGTCTTTTCCTCCAGACCTCAGTACAGCAACTCAGGGACCACCAGCGTTACAGTAAGCTCTACAAAGTCCCTTGGAGTCCTTAGGAAAAGCCGAAGGATCTTCTGATCCCTCTTCATGTGTCTGCTTCCCAAACTGTCATAATTTAATCATTTTCCCTTGCACTTTTTCTGCCCTTGTATACAGTTTCTTACTGATTTTTCTGTATCCTCTTTCTGTTTTGTCCTAGACATTTAGTTCAAGTCATGAAAGAAAGAAACACTGAAATAGCTGCACAACAGCCTAGAGTCCCTTTTTTCTGGACACCTCTTACAGCTAATAGTGCAGTCCTTCATGCAAGGGAACTCGGTACTAAGGTGATTATCCAAGCACAGTCTATTGTGGTAAGAGAAAGTATATGGAACGACAGAGGTAACAAAGGAAAAATTAAATTAATGCTTTCCAGTTCATAAGTGCCTATACATCATATTTAGGCAAAATAGGTCTAGAAAAGCCTACATATCTTGTAAGAAAAGCTGAAAACTGGAGACATCACACTTGCTGCAGAAGAACTGAGATTTAGCTTGTTCCTTAGTTTCTCTTTTCCCCCCCATGCGCTGGGCAGAAGAGTACTGAGCACCAAAGAGGAGCTGGGACAGGGTGAGCAGCAGTGCCTCTGCACCTCAACAGGAAAAATGAGCACTACTGCTCAGGTAATGCTGTCTGAAAGACTTCCCCGTCTTTCTTTCACTAGTTGCCTAATTGCTTCCTCTCCCCTGAAGCATGAAGGAATTAAATGAATGGAAGACATTTACGAGCCTACCAGCTTATCTTGGAATAAGATAAAGTAAGATGACTTCTTTTGGAAATATAAATTGCAAGCATGTAAGACTGCTGTGTACGTAATTGCTGACATACATGCCGTGACATGGAGAAGTTCATGAAATAATGCATACTGTGTTTGGATGAAGGACTTGCCTAGGATCCTGTCTAAAGCTTATGAAAGTGCTGAATTGCTCTCTTTTGCAAATTACATTTTAAACTTGCTTTTTACAATGAAGAAAAATCAATTCAGTTCACCTTGAACAGTGGAAGCACTACTGTGGTCTCTTTAACTCACTGGGAAATACTGACCAAATAGCATCTACAGCTGTCATGATTTAACCTGGTAGCCAGCAGCTAGGACCACGCAGCCTCTCGGTTGCTCCTCCCCAGTGGGACAGGGAAGAGAATGGGAAAAAGTAAAACTTGTGGGTTGAGACAAAGACTGTTTAATAATATGCAAATGAAATAATAACAGTGAATATGCAAAACAAGCTATACGCAATACAATTTTTCTAACCGCCTGATAACTGATCTGCAGACAGTCCCCAAGCAGCAACTGCAGAACTTTCAGATTTCACGGATGTTGCAGAACTTCCGAAAACTGTTCAAACTCACGGAAATAAAAAAGACTACTATCAACAGTCTTCTCCTCCTAAATCCAAAACAAGCAGTTACTGGGAGAAAAATTAACTCTATCCCAGCCAAAACCAGGACAAGAGCTTTACATAAACACTTTGTTATTTTGTCTTGTGTATGTTTAGACCTGCTCCAGATACAGTCAACAAGATGCTTTCTCTCCACATTGCCCATTGGGATGAATAAATTATGTTCACAGTCTCACAGTATAAATTATCCTAAAATTTCTCACTATTTGCCTTTTTTTTAACCTCCTCACCACTAATGCATGTACCATCTCTTACTTTTTGAAAATCAAAAGAAATGGTTTTTTATAGATACAGATATAAACTCATAGGAGTGGTTCTCCTCTGCTGTTGGATACATTTTTGCTCTCCATGCCCATTTTGGTTTGGAGAGTTGAACTCTTATTTAGGCTTTAGTTATAGTATTGGACTTCCGGTTTTCTATCTTTCTGAAGTAGGTTTACCTTATATCAGTAACTAAACAGCAATTGCATTAGACAACTAGAGACCAAGTCTGGATGATGTGATTGGGTGTCATTGGCTGTATAAAGCCACACTTCAAGACCTTACTCTGCCTGTTTGGGCAAGCCCGTTTTACCACATACCTGCAGATACTATAATGCCCTCCATCCCACTACCACAGGCAATTTTAGAATCAATCCCTCTCCCTGATTCATCTTGCTTTTACCAGAAATGTCATCCAGCTGAAATACATGGCACTATGTTCCTTTTTTCAGGTACAAGTCCACTTCCCAAGAGACATTTTTAGTAACTTTACCAATTAAATACTTGGAAGAAGAAGAAGAAGAAGAAGAAGAAGAAGAAGAAGAAGAAGAAGAAGAAGAAGAAGAGGAAATAATACCCCACATATACTTAAGACAGTTTAGGGGCTTTTCAGTTGCCTTTAATGGTAAGAAAGTGAAGGTTTATTTTTAACTGAAGCTTTTACTGAAAGAGCAATTCTATTTATTTTCAACCAAGATGGGAGTGTCTGGAATGTTACTTTTTGTTTTTAAAATAAGTCATCATTTTCACCATCAGCACTCAGATAGGAGTCACACTGATCACAATACTAGTGGTTGAAAGGTCCGAGCATTTTTGTGGTTTCTTGAATAAATATCAGTAATTCAATTTTGGTGTTCTCAAATTTGTGGAATGTGATATTTGGAAGGGTATAAGAACTGAAAAACATTCTATTCCAGGAAACAAATGCTTTCAGTCTTATAACACTGGATGGAAGAAGGGCTTTTTGGTTTACTTTGCTTTTTCCCATATGGGGACAATGACAAATGAAGTCTCTGCAACACTTAACAGCAAGTGATAAAAACGAACTCACTGCTTAAAAGATTTTGTTTCTTTTAGCTCATCAATAGTCTGTGTTTCTGTCTAAGGGTAGCATTCAGTGATGATATTGTAAAATGTTTTCCGTGAGTGATTCAAATGAAACAGGCTTACAAAGATCCTACTTTTATTTTTTCAGGAAGGGGATGTGATGGTTTCCAGACTCACAGCCTTGATTATCCATTTCTGCTCAGTGTCTCCAGTTCATACTGCAAAAATCCAGTCCCAGGAACTAAGCCAATACTACAGCATTTATTTTCTCTGTGAAGTCTCTGAAGACAAAGAAAAGGTTTTTTCAAAATGTTGAGGAAAGAAAAAAAAAGAAAATGGAAATAAAAAGACCACAGCTGGCCAGAACTGTCCTTAACAGTTCATGCTGTGAAGCGTTCTGTATTTTGTGTTACTCAGCTGGCGTCACAAGAAGCCACCTCTGCTGCTCTACCTATTGCCAAATGGGACACCTTCACCAGGAAGCCACATTTGAAGCAAACAACATCTGGGAACACTACATACAGTAACTGTGCCGGTCAGAGGCAGAGAGTTTCTTCCCTTGGATGATAATTGTCACGTAAGTGCCAGGAATGCCTTGCAGCTGGAAAACTGTCATATTGCCACAAAATAGGGTGACTAACATTCTCTTTGGTACTGTTTAAAGGATCCAGGGCCCTTGAGACCCTATAAACACTGAAAACTACTATTTCTGGAATACTGTCCACAGCATTTGACTCTTTAATTACACATCACTATTAGAATTGTTGCTTATGAAGTTTTAGCTTTGCCTAAACTGCAAAAAACTGACGGTCCAAAGGAAAGTTAAAGAAGACTGGAAGGATCTGCTCTGGTCACTCAGTTTGGCCCCTTGGTATTACTGGTTACTCACCATGCAGTCAGCTCCATAAATCTCCCTAGATATGTTTAAAGAGTGATCAGGCTTTGAGCCACTCCGACACCTCCAGAGCACTCATTCTTGTAACTACTCACATGGCATATTTTCATGCCCTGTTTTTGCAACTTTTTTCTGGTGACAAGAAACAAAGCGCTGAAGTAAGGGAAGCAGAAGAGGACAATTAAGAGACAGACTCACACACGCACACACAAAAGCAAATAAAAGAAAGAAACAGGGGAAGAACAGAGGGAGAAAAGAAAACAAAAAACAGTAGGGAGATAACAGGGAGACCATACTTTCCCACTGCATGAGACCAAGAGCTGCAGGAAAGAATTTAACAAATAGTAGCAGTTAAATGCTCAGTGGAGTTTGCGCGACTGACATGTGTTCTCCTGCACAACGTCCTGATTCCTTTGGAGCTTAGAGACAGTGTGAGAGGTCCAGGTGGGTGACACCTACCCTCCCTCTCATCCACCAGGCCTCATTGACGTGGCACTGGGCACCCTCTCCTGACTGGTGAGATGATCCGGACTAGAGAGTCGTTCAGGACACTAGACCATTAGTACAGTGCTACCAGGCGTCCAGCATTCATCTATACAGCCACAAACAAGCAGCTGGCACCCTGCTGCCCCTTCTTGTCCCCACAGGAGGATCAAGGGTGAAATAACTGCTAAGAGAAGATTAGACAGCTTTTAAATTGCGTCTAACACCATATCTTTCATCTCAAGCTACAACTCTGCACTGTAAATATCATGCTGTGAAGATTTAAACAGACAGAAGTGTTGATCTGAATTTTTTTTCCCAAAGATGTGAATTCCTTGCAAGAGGAGGGGTCCCCTACAGAGCAATCCAAGTCACTGGCTTTCTACTTCAGTACAAGAACTGACAATAAAATAAGTAGCTGCTTATATCTATTCCAGCTAGGGGCTAGAGGCAAATAAGCAAGTTAAAGGAAAACAAACTCAGAAAGCAGTAAGAACAGTTGTTTAAAAAACCTGAACATTCAGCTGATGTGTTGATCTTTATATAGAAATAATTCAAAAAAAATGAAACAAAAAGCCTGTCTTTGTGTGTGGCAGAGCAGAAAGATTTGTGGCAGGACTTGTCTGCAGGAAACAAAGAGAAGTAACCCACCTAGCTGCATGGATTTCTTTAATTATGAACTTAAGCAGAATTCATATGCAAATATTCCCTCTCAGGTTTTTAGAGGAAAAATATTAATCTGGCAAAAGGTAAATCTGGCAGTTGGTCAATCGGTAATAGTGAGATGTGTGAGGAGAGACAATTACAAGTGGAGAAAGACGAGATGAGAGAAGTCAGGAGGAAGGGAGGGGTTTTATGGTTTTAGATTGTTAAACAAATTGGATACCAGAATGAGAGGATGACTGTGTGGATGGATAGTATCTGCATTTGATTTATTGATTACTGGGGCAAATACCAGAGGGGGGAAAAAAAAAGGATACCTTTATAAATTAATCTCAGAATCATTTCTGGAACTACTATATGTTTCATTTTAATTATCATCTTCCTTCTCAGTTTTGTAATTGGTCCTCCTTCTTCATCTTTCATAACAGACAATGAGAACTAGGATAAGCAAGTGTGACCAAAGTAAAACCATGACCTAAGAGTGAGCCTAGTATGTACCTAAATGCATTTATGTGCTTACTGAATCAGTCCCGAGGAAAAGATGAGATTACAGGGCCGTGGGGAGGGAGAAAGGGAGGAGCATCCATTCATTCATGGAAATTGTGGTGGAGGGGATACTCCTGTTTTCAAATACAGTGTTCAAAGTCAGCATATACATTCAAATTACAGTCATTAGCACACTCGTTCATAAACAGAACAGATGCCAAGGTCCTCCTAGGCCCCTCAGTCCCCCAGACAAACAAATAAAATTTGCAGAATTTCACAGATACTACACAGGTTCAGGATCCTCCCAAACCCCTCAAGCCCCCAGAAAAACAAACAGACAAACTGTAGAATTTTATGCACAGGTTACACAAAATTACAAGTTTCCCATCCCTCCAAAAGCTGCTTTGTTTGCATGAGGTGGCTGCACGGGGCACGATGCCTGTGCACAGCACCACAGCAAGTGTGAACCTGGGTTTTCAGTTGCTTTGCACCACTGTGAAAGCAGTGCGAGGGAGAACAACAGCTCCTGGGAGGAAGCCTGCGCCTTCTCTGTGGCCGGTTTCACAGCGGCAGTCTGCTAGAAAATAATGTGCTAGAGGTAGCCACTGCTATTATTACTGGAGTAGAAACAGTAAGCATGATGTGGTTTATTTTCATTCCGTTTGAATTTCAAGATTCAGAACTACGTGGCTTTGATGAATAAACAGTATCTGTGGTTGTCATGGCCTTTACATAGGGGCTTCCTTTTCTGCTTTTTTTTTTTAACAAAAATCCTCTGAAAGCGATACTCCTCTGGCAGCCCAGTTATGCGTGTGTGTACGTGTGCAAGTGTGCATGGAACAAAAGGGTGGGGAGGAGCTCTGGGCTGTAGTTACTACTTGGAGTATATCTGCTTTGTACTTACTAACCTTCTGCTGCTTCCAAGAACAGCTCAGTAAATCATGCCTCTTCCCCTGAAACTGCATACACACCACTGCACATTTTCAGCGGGGATCCAGATGTGAGCAATTAGGCCACGCTGTGCTATTATGCTGCCTCCCATATATGAGACATGGCTAAATAAGAATAAACCAGCTCCTTCTTAAAAATGGGCACAGTCCTTCCCAGACAGGCAGTGGTTAGCCCTTGCTGGCAGATCAAGCTAGCACTTTCCAAACTTATGGTCTAAATACATGCCTAGACAATGTCCTGACTGCCTGTCGGGACCAGGTCCTATCGCCCACCAGCCCTCGCTTCCCTCTTGCTCTGCCAATGTGAAGAGCTCTGGCTCTGAGGCTGGCGAGCAGCTACGTCGTGCAGCACCCTCTTCCTCCTCCTGCCCCACAGCCACCCCATCTGGACAACCAGGAGAAAGGAACACTCCAAAGCATAACCTGCCCTAGAGGCCAGAGACAGCTATTTGGACTGAACCCACCAAGAAGCACGTCCAGGATTACTCTCAGTCCCTCTTGGTTGTGAGGTTTGCCAGGCACCTTGGAGGAAGCCGTCGTTTCCACTTGCTGTCAGTTCTGTGACGAAATCCCAGCAAAAAAAGCACAGCTAGGGAAAGCCAGGCTGCTGGAGAGAAACGTTTAAGCCTTCAGTAATGTCTAAGCAAATGGCAACAAGCCACCCAGGTTGAGCTTTGTTTCCTCGAGAGATTCCAAACTGCTCTGAATCTGGTAGACAAAAACTGCCACGGGGGAAGGCAGACATATTTTTCCTTTCTCTTGAGAAATTGTAGATGTTATTCTACGTTCTGTGGTGGAGAAAAAGTTTCTTGAAGCAACTGGAAGGTCTCCATCAGTGAGATGCTGAGAGAAAGGCTCTAAGAAAGCAATTGGATTGCTCTTCGAAAAGACAGTAGAGACAGACAGGCATTACAGAGACACATTACAGACAGACTTTAAAACATTAAAAATAACATTCTAGCCCACTTCCAAAGCTGTAACACTGTATTAGCTACTAGTTGCTCACCATGATAGCTAAAATGTTGTTCTAGTATTGCTGTATTTGACAAGTCTACATAACCAGGCTGAACTGACTCTAGCAGATGGCTACAGTAAAGGTAACGAAGTCACCCTACCTTTCTGTCCCTAGATTTATTTTTGCAGCATAGACACATATTGAACTATGAAAAGGGCAAAGCTGGCTATGATAAAAGAGGGTAAAGGAGGAGAGAGAGAGAACTACTTACAAGGAAGTTCAACACTCTCCAACTCTCTTCAAGCTGTGAAAAAAAACCCTTGGAAACCACTGAGAAGACGGAAGAAGTTACAGGCTGGGTGGTGCAGCTCATAGCTGCTGAGTCTTTGGAAGGTGGGGGGAGAACAGCAATCATTTAAATGGATGTAATGACTTCAGCATTTTGGAAAAGTTATATTTATTTACTAAAAAATATCATACATACAAAGGGTATATTTTGCCTATCCAAAAAAAAAAAAAAACTTGGCCCTTCATTTGCTGATGTGTTTACATCACTTCTGTACAGAGCCTGGCACACACTAACATCCTAAACATTTCTGGAGTTCAGACATTTTATACCATAATCATACTTTTTTGCTAGATCTTCGAACAACCGGCTGCAGGAACGTGTCTCAATGTCTGGCTTGTGAAGGTCTCGGGCACCCTTGACAGCTACAGAACAGAGGTTTGGCTCTGCCTGCTGGCTAATCCGCCACCTGCCAGAAAACCCTTTCCTTCTAGTGCAGATTCCTGGTCGACCCACCTGAGCAGCAACATTGAGTTGCAACAGGGAGAACTCTCTGCATTTCAGTTCCCTCACAAGAATGTCTGGGGCTGCTCCTCAGGAAGCATCCTGCTCTATCCCTGCCGAGGTGGCCGAGGAAGCAGGGAATGTGCTCCTGCCAGCTGGCACACCCTCAAGAAATGTTCATCTGCAGGTCTGAGTGTATTGGTCTACTACACTGACCAGCCTGTGAAAACAGCAGAGCCATCTCAGTGATGGTGGATTTCATTTGTAGCACCCTTTCGCTCTCTAGACTCCTCTCAGCCTGTCTCAGCATGCCACCCCAGCAGGCTGCCCAGCACCTCCAGCAACATTTTTTCTTCTGGTGCTCTTTCTCATGTTTTCTTCTTTCTGTCTTGTGTCTTCTCTTCCGGATGAAGATGAGACTGCTATCCAGGGGAGGCATAATGAAATAATCTACTTAATTTCCTTTTCTTGTGCAGGTTACAGATGCTTGGCTTAGAAGGAAAGAAATGTGGGCAGCCTCTCACTTTGGCTACTGTGAACAAACAGTGTTTGCATATCTGTAGAGAGCATTAAGAGGTGACTTTTCAAACCTGCTCATGCTAAAATCACGGCCAAAGGCACTATGAGGATATATTTTCTCCCGCTATTTCAGTGGACTTTGAATCAGGCAAATGGACCACATGAGACATGACTTTGACCATCGACACAGAGTACCTGCAGTGTAAGACAGTGGTGTCTATCCCTAGCCGTTCTGATCTTTGAACTCTCCCAACACCCATCACGTTACGATTAAAGAGATCTCCCCTTCCTGACTGCAGCACAACAAAAGTCCTGTTCGTCAGCAGCTGCTTCCTGGTCTGGTTCTTTTGTCATTGGGTCTCTAATTTCAGTTAACTTCCCAGCTACTCAGAGTTTTACCTTGCAGTGGTCCCTGAGATGGGTTCACAAGTTTTTCATCACATTGACTCACTTCCACACAGCCAGTCCTTTCCCCCCAACCAGATATTCTTTTTGAGACAGAGGAATATTTGAACACAGACTTCAGGAGTGAGCCCTGCCAAAAATTCTTCTTAAGATAAACATGACCGCCCCTCAGCTTCTGCTAACAGCTGTTACAAGAGAACAGAGTTCCTCATGCAGGGTGAGAGGACAAGCTTTTGTTTCGACTCTTCTGACAGTACAATGAAAATAGGGGTTTGATATGTTGTGGAGGATTTGTAAAACAGAATGCTTAATTAGAGTATTTTTTCTGTTTTTTTTTCAATTTTTTATTTCCGCTGCAAATTAATGAATAAAGTGGTAGTCTACAAGCTCTCCAAAGCTGAATGCATGGAACATTTCAAAGACAGAATGTATAAAAAAGCATCATATTTATCTCATGAAGTTATAACGTGGGCAGTAATTTATCAGGAACCTTCCTCTGTCATTTCACGTACACTTCTTTCCAGTCCCTGCTACATGGTGTATTAACAAACCCTCTCTATCCAAAGCAGCGGTAAGGCATGGTTCAAAACAGTGCACTTCTGCAAGTCTTTGTGTGACCTTTCCATTCAGAAGGTCTTCCCAGAATAGGATGATGAACACAGTCTAGCTTGCTGGAATGTTGCAAGTGGTCAACAATGTTTCTGTGGCATGTAGTGACTACAAAGCCTACTATAAAATACATGGAAGGCTGTTGATATGAAAAGTTACTGTACTGGTAAAACCGGACAGCTGTAGCCCTGAAGAAGTCTTCTGCAAAGCCACAGCAGGGAAAAAAGCACACATCAAATCCAGTTAAAAGCTTTCTGAGACTGGCTTGAAAGCCCTACCTGTGTAGGGCTTTAAAAAAGTAAGTGTATAGCTTAGATACCAACACTTCTAATTTTTGATCCAACTCCTGGACTGCTGACCTAGACATCAGGCAGATGGGGGGGATGCTAGGGATGCGGTGACGGGGAGGACCGCCACAGTTCCCTGCCCAGCACCCCGCGGAACCAGGACGTGGTGACCGCATCCAGGTGCTCGTGGTCCAGCAGCTAGAGACTCAGCCACCAGCTGCCCCTACTCCCACACATTCATTGAAACGGATGCTGTGACAGGCTGGGAAACCTTGGTGCTCCTTGGGACTCCCATAGTTGTGCGGCCCTGGGTTTTAAGTAAGCTTGCTCTCCTCTTCCGATCAATATCCATGTTCTCTCTTCCCCCTCTGCATTTCATTTAGAGATCTGGTTTTGTTTAACCCTGAAATGCAAAAGGAATTATCTAGGTTAAAAAAAAACCAACTAAGGATCCCCTCCCCTCTCCATCTTCAGACACTTCTGCAGCAGCAAACCTGAGTGTGGTTTTCCATTCAAAGCCACAAACTGGCCTGAGTTTGCTAAACCCTGGACTAGCGCACATGCAACCTTCAGCGTGCCTCTGAACCGCCCTGTGGCTTGGGAAATTCAGACCTGGCATGCCTGTTCTCCCCAGGAGTCCCCCCAAATTTGCCTCCAGCACGGCCGGTGCCTCTGCGAGCCCCGACACCGCCGCTCCGTGGCTGAGCCACCCTGCAACCCCCGCCACCCCATCCTCCTTCTCCCCCTAAATTCCAGTGCGAGCAGGAGATCAGGCTAAACGGGCTGTGAGTCCCCCTCCCAGACAGACTGTGCCCACTCCACCCTGCAGCCATGCCCTAGTCCTGAGCGGGCAGGAGCTCCAGCTGGACACACATCTCTCTTAGGACATTTTATCAGCTTTCTTTTTGTTCTCCGAAAACCAAGGGTCCGCTTATGTGTGCGACTGCTCTCTCTTCCAGGCAATACGGTGCAGCAGACTCTGTGCCCATGTGTGTGGGGCAGGGGAAGAGGCAGCGATGGAGCAAGGCAAATGTGCTTGTGGTGAACCGTTGCATCTCCTCACACTCCTGGCAGGACCACACCACAAATCAGAGCACTTGCACAGTTGCTCTATTCTGCTTTTTGCAGCGGCCAAGAGTACTCAGCACACAGCCCCCTCCCAGCCAGACGTGACCATCACCCCGTCCCTACCCGAAGGCTGGTAGAGGTGTGGACAAGCGCCATTTTCCCCACGCATCCCTGCCTAGGATCCCACTCTTCCTTCGCTGATCCGCGCGTGAATCACCAAGGGCCACCCCCAACCACGCAGTCCCTTCACTCTGCCGGGGCGGCAGAAACACAGAGTGCTCCACCACCTCTTTGGGATTTCTTTTCTCCGTTGAAACTTGAAGCACTTTGGCATGAACACTGTAACCAGATGTGGCTGGACTCTGCGATCCTCACGTATCCCAGCACATCCCTTTTTAATGTATATGACAGGATTAATACCTGAGGAACCATGTGAGGCTTCGGTCTTGCTCACCTGGGTAGGAACATTCCTCGCCCCTCGGTGCCGAAGTGAGGATGTGTTTCACGACTTCTCTGCTCTCTGCAGCAGGCTTTTTATTATCACGTTTACTCTTTCCCAAGTCTTCTACTCCCTCCCCCC
>Ga0065711_1039896_pt1 | contig 17405 bp, 9 predicted proteins | sample Hoacrofraction12_FD_59098 | JGI IMG/M metagenome (GOLD analysis project Ga0065711, IMG submission 59098) | Hoatzin crop microbial communities from Cojedes, Venezuela - Epithelial fraction 12 v2 (version 2) | ecosystem: Host-associated > Birds > Digestive system > Esophagus > Crop | place... | reverse complement strand
GGAACAGGCTGCCCAGGGAGGTTGTGGAGTCTCCTTCTCTGGAGATATTCAAGACCCGCCTGGACAAGGTCCTGTGCAGCCTGCTGTAGGTGACCCTGCTTCGGCAAGGGTTTGGACTAGATGATCCACAGAGGTCCCTTCCAACACCTAGCATTCTGTGATTCTGTGATTCTATGAAGCATATGTTTGACTCCCATTGGCTTCAAAGGAATTAGACGGGTGCTCAAACGCTTAGTATAATCAGAACCTTAAGCTCTTTCCTGCCACATATAAAATATGAGTTGAAAAGTTAATTTACTAAAATTACCCTTAGCTCAGTGTTCAGTATTTAATATTCTTCATCTCCTCATTGCACCATTGGATTTTTTCTGAGCATCATGAGGATATGTTGATTAAGTCTTTCTTCTTTAGTCACATTTTACTTAGGCCATGAGCACCTCTTTAAAGGTGACTTATTAAAACCAAAAAATAAGTATTTACTCTGTTTTTGATGTACATTTATTTATAGCGTACATATTTACATTATAGAGTTAATATAATTTATTGGAAATATTGTTTAACTATTGCCTTGGAAAAATAAAGATCAGATAATAGTATAAGGCTTATGCACTTATTTTCATAATTCTTATTTTTGTGCATACGAATCACTTAACATCCTCTCTACCGATACTTTAATTTTCTGTGCTGAATCATCACACCTTAGTTAAATACTGGCACTGACCAAAAGGATGATGAAATATTTTTTGTCTAAAAGTAAGATTTTATTTGGGAAGGAGAGTGTGTTGTGTTTGACTTGAATTATCTGTGTAAAATCTCTTGTTGTAGCAATGCAAGCAATTAAAATGATTAATATTAATCTCCTAACATAAGATCATCAGACTTAACTCTATGCTCATATGTAAGAATGATAATGGCATATGTTGCTGTCAATAAAACCAATCCAATATGAATGAACCCGTGCAGTTATTAAAAACAATCAATTTTTATCCATTTTTGGTTGATGATAAAATAAAGATTGATTTTATTCAAATGGTTTGCTCTTTCCTCTGGGGAAAATATTGATTGTATTATATTATTTTAGTTATAAACAAAAGAAAAGAGTTGCTATTAGCATGAACCTTACTTAAACTTGATATTTTTAATTACTGTGACTGCTTTTGTTTTTGAGATATGCAATATGAGCTGCAATTCATAACACTGAGACATTCCAATTTCTTAGACATGTCTGAAAATTTTGTAATTAAATGCCAATAGCAAAAGCTTCGTCAATACCACATAATATTCTTCACTCTAATAAAACAGGAAATCCATCTGAGGTGTGGGATTTTCAGCACTAGGACTGCTAGGACCCTTTGTGGTAATAAGGTACTGATTATACTTTAGCTTTTTAAAGGCACCTGTACTCAATTGTCCTTGAACTGGAAAATGATAAAGGCTATTTCAAGCCGGGGTGGAACACATTCTCAATCTAGGCACTGGTGACCAAGCCCTGAAGCAATCTTTGCTGTCATGTCCACTGACATAGATGACCCACGGCATGCATGATTTTCACTGTTTGTACATGTAGGGAAATTCAGTCCTCCTCTTTGAAGTGACTGGGCTCCAATGTTGACAGATGGGCAACCCCATTGGATGTTTCTCACTCCATGCTGATAGCATCACAGGTGAATAAGAATACTCACCTCCTTCAGTTCTTTTTTTTCTTTCTACGCCTAATGAAAAACCAAACCGAGCAGATAATGTTACGTAACTCGGTAAGGTGTTATCCATTCAAAGAACATGAATGTGCATCAAAGCAAAAGTCCTGCATTCTTTTCTGTTTATGACCAAAAGTGCTTGTTCACATAATGGTTAAGTTTGGCAGGGACCTCTGGAGGTCATCTGGTCCAACGCCTCTGCTCAGGTATGGTCACCTAGAGGTGGTTACTCAGGCCTATGATGAGACATCTTTTGAATATCTCCAAGAAGGGTCATAAACTCTCTAGGCAACCTGTGCCAATGTTCAGTCACACTCACAATAAAAAAGTGTATCCTGATGTTCAGAGGGAACCTCCTGTGCTTCAGTTTGTGCCTATTTCATCTGCTCCTGTCCCTGGACACCACAGAAAGGAGCCTGACTCCATCCTCTCTGCACCATCCTTTCAGATATTCATATACATTGAGAAGATAACTCCTGAGCCTCCTCTTCTCCAGGCTGAACAGTCCTAGCTCTCTCAGCCTTTCCTTATGTGTGAGGTGCTCTGGGCCCTTCAGCATCTTCATGGCCCTTTGCTAGACTTTCTCCAGTATGTGCAGTGTCTCTCTTCTGCTGGAAAGCCCGGAACTGGACCCAGTACTCCAGGTGTGGCCTGACCAGAAATGAGTAGAAGGGAATCATAGAATACTTTGGGCTGGAAGGGACCTTTAGAAGTCATCTAGCCCAACCCCCCTGCAGTGAGCAGGAACATCTTCAACTTGATCAGTTTGCTCAGACCCCTGTCCAACCTGGCCTTGAATGTTTCTAGGGATGGGACCTCCACTAGCTCTCTGGGCAACCCATTCCAGTGCTTCATCACCCTAAGGGAAGGCCCACCTCACTTGACCTGCTGGTAATACTTCGTCTAAGGCAACCCAGGATACCATTACCTCTTTATTGGAGTAAGGACGTTTTGGTGGCTCATGGGCAGCTTGGTGTTTGCCAGGATCCCCAGGTCCTTTTCTGCCATATTGCTTTCCAGCAGGATGATGCCCAGCATATCCTTTTTGTCTCCAGCTGCAGGCCCTTGCACTTCCCCTGCATGAAGCTCCTGTCAGCTCATTTCTTCAGCCTGTTGAGGTCCCTCTGGATGGCAGCACGACCCTCTGGCATATCAGCTGCTCCTCTCAGTTTTGTATCATCATCAGACTTGCCGAGTGTACACTCTGGAACATCACCCAGATCATGTCAGGCTGCCCAGGGAAGTGGTGGAGTCATCATCGCTGGAGGTGTTCAAAAAATGTGTAGATATGGCACTTCAGGACACGGTTTAGCAGACATGGTGGTGTTGGGTTGATGGCTGGACTTGATGATTTTAGAGGTCTTTTCCAACCTTAATTATTCTGTGATTCTATGATTGTTAATAAAGATGTTGAATGGTACTGAACTCAGTTTTGACACCTAGGGTTCATGGTTACTGGCCTCTGATGAGAGGTGAGGTTGACCAACCTGTACTTCCCTGGGTCCTCCTTCTTGTCCTTCTTGAAGACAGAAGTGACATTTTTTTTCCTCCAGTCCTCAGGCACCTCTTCCCATTGCCATGATTGATCAAAGATTACCAGGAGTGGCATTACAGGGACACCACCCAGCTACGTCAGCACTCGTGGGTGCATCCCATCAGGACCTATGACCTTGTACAGCATCTAGTGTTCTTAAAAGAAGCTGTAAATATTATTTACCTGTCTATCTGTCTTTCATCTTCTTTTAGTTCTAAAATCAAATGTAAAATTAACCATCTTGTATCACTCTTATACCAATTTCAAGTGCAACTTTAAAAAAAAGCATATAAAGCAGCCTGCTTTGGTTGTTGTGCTTTAAAATATCCTTTTCCCTACCCCCCTAGCTACTAAGGGTTTAATATTTCATCTTAATGTCCCCATTTCTTACCATAAGTATGGATAATGCATTTGACCTTACCAAAAGATTTTGTTAATGTTGTGATACATTAGCCTGTTTTAGTGATAAAATATATTTTTAATTATTACTACACAAAAATCTTTCATGATAAAGGCCACTTTCCCTCTGGCTCTGAACTCTGCCTTTTTTAGCATTTTTCATATGTGAGCAAAAATTACAGGTACAGAAATATAGCTATTTTCCACTTTAGATTCACTAGACCATTATAAAAAATGTCTGAGTTCAACCACAATCTCTTAACGTTATCGAATGATTTATAGTTATTATATTGCTGTGGCTCAGCAAGCTGTTCTTATTACCCAATACAGTAAACAGTGTAGTCTGGCAACCACAAAAGCTGAAAGATTGGAGAGAAAAATGTCAATTATTAGAAAGACAGAATCTTCAGCTCTCATAAGTGACTGCCTAGCACAGCATCAGGAGAGCAAAGCAGCTGTGTGATGAACTCACTTACACCCTTGCCTTCAAACAGTGAGATGGATGAATATTGGCTGTGAACTCATCAGCTCTCTCTGCTGCAGAGATTTGGGTCCAATGGTGACAGAATCACCAGAAACATACTCTCTGTGATAATCAATTCAGTAGCCACATCTTCCAAAGGACTCTCCACTCATGCACAAATATATGCCCAAATATCTGAGGCAGCCGGTGCTAAGGTTACAGCTCCAGATAGAATCACAGAATGGCTGAGGATGGGAGGGACTCTGGAGGTCATCTTGTCCAACACCCCAGCTCTAGCAGGGTAGACCCTGTGCATCTATATCTTGGATTGACTCTGTTGTACACTTGCACGGGTGGATGCTTCAGTATACAGTCAACGCCTTCACAAAGGCTCAGCCATGAAAACAATACTCACAGTCAGAGGCACAAGATAATCACTCATTCGAGTCACCGTACCAGCAAAGACAGAATTTCATAGGTACCAGGATATTTGCTAAACAAAATGAAGAACTAAAAGCATATACCTGCTTTCAGCTTTTTTTTTTTTTAACTGTACTTATTTGTGTTCTGTCACCTAAATTACTAAAGTATCGATAACAATATTATATTAATAATCATAAATTAATTGAGCTAAGAGTAAGAATGCAGTACTGATTTACTCATTCTTAATAATGTACTGTCCCTGGAGAGCAATATTGCTTGTCTTTTGCTTCTTCCTGTCTCTGAACTTCACAGGTGATTGTCATTCATGGGCCTAATTTAGATTGTAATTTCCCTGTAGCAAGTACTTTGACTTTTTATTTACCTGGAAAGTATTACAGCAATGATACTATGCATGTGATAAATAATGGTGCAACACTAAAGATAACATGATGGAACCCCTTTCATAACAAGACAAAGGTGCTTTATTGATGATCCTACATCACTTTGCTCCTACTAGTGTGTTTTTTCTTCTTTCTTCACATAGAATCCAATGCAAACTGTGGATGACCAACTGTACCAGAGTCTTTGTGAAGCAAAGTCATAGGAACATCTCAGACTGGTATACAGGCTAGATTTCAGATGTGAAAGGATGGGTGGATCCAACTTTAGCATTGTCCTTTGTATAGATTCTCAAGAGCGGCAGAAATTGATTTACTGCTTATCCTGCAGCCTTAATGGTGCAGTAATATTCTGCTAATTTCTGGAAATAAACTAAAAAAATTACTTTTTTTAACACTAGACTTCTGAAAAAAATGAAATTTTAAAATACAGGAATTTGGTCTTTGATCCTGTGGAAGAGAAACTTCTTTAAGGAGAGACCATTCTTATTAAAACTACTCTTCTCTTGTAGCATTAATTATTGTTGTTTTTTCAAGTATTTACCAAACTAATCCAGTGATAGAAAAGTAGTGAATAAGGTGGCACCAAGTATGATCTTGACTTTGTGTGTTTTCCTATCTCTGTAGAAGAAAATTTCATGGTGAAGGAACTAGCTCTGTTACATAGAGTTTAGCACAAAATAAGGTGTTCTGGCAAAATTTAATAAAATGCTAGCACTTAGTAATTTTTCTGTTTTTGCTATCACATGATATTTACCTTGTAGGTCAATGTATGACCCATACTGTGCTATAAGTTAGCAGTGAGACAGAAAAAAAAAAAATAGACCTGTATTTCTGTGTTTTTTCAAGTTTTAGAATCACAGAATCACAGAATCATTAAGGTTGGAAAAGACCTCTAAGATCATCAAGTCCAACCATCAACCCAATACAACCATGTCTGCTAAACCATGTCCCAAAGAGCAATATCTACACATTTTTTGAACACCTCCAGGGATGATGACTCCAGCACTTCCCTGGGCAGCCCGTTCCAATGCCATGTCTCCAGGGACAGTACATTATTAATCATGTCACTCCAGTTTCTGAGAAATATCATTCTTTCCTCTCTCCTCTATGTCAGATGTATGTTGATCTACAGATATACCAACTGCAGGACTATCAGTCAGAGCAGTAGTGAAGAATGACATCTATCACATTCTCTTTGCTTGAGGAAGACCATTCACTTATGGGAGTGTGTCAGGCTCTGCACTCTCTCTTTGTAAGAGAATATGCAGTGGTGGCTCTTTGTACCTGCAAAAATAGATGGACCAGCACGACAGCAGTTGCCTGCCTCATCCCTGTGCTTAGGCACTTCAACAGAGGTGGGAGGACCTGATAGCTTCTCTGTTTAGCACGGAGGCAGGGAGATACAATTCAAGGCTGGATGCTAAACATTTCTTATTGGGCAAAGGGTTTGGGTGGTCCATATAATTGGGAAGATGGGTGCCATGCCAAGTGGTGCTGGTGAGGAAAACATTGCACTACAACCCATTGAAACTTTGGGGTAAATTCACATCTGTGTACAATGCGCTTGTGGCAGTGGGGCATGTGCCCTGACTGTTTTGTAATGCTTACTATTTAACTTGGCTACACTGTACGAAAACACACTATATGCTGTGCTGTTGCTACAGAGGAAATATTTACAGTATTTAGAAAGTCACCTGCAAATGTTTAATGTGCTTGAGTGGTTTCTTAAGAAAAAACAAACCTGAAAACTGAAACCAAATCAATACCCCCACTGTATTTCTCAAAGTTAAATTTAGTTCATAGATTTCTGGCTCTCAGGGGCAATCTCCACCAGCTGGGCATCTAGGCAGAATGAAAAAAAAAAAGAGGAGAACAAGAAAGGGTGAGAGTGATGTTACTTGTAGATAGTTTTCTTTAATAATTGATTATTCTCTGTAGTTTCTGCAGATGCGTTGGTTATTTGACCAGCATGGTGCGTCTGTTGCCATAATAAACTAATTGAGCATTTGGATGGCAATGGCCCACGGCTGTGCATAGTATGGTGAGTTTCACCACCTGGTCTGCCTGCAGTTTTCACGATGCTCACATGGGAATTTTGAGGCTGCTCAAACCCCTTTCATCTGTGACCCTCTTTATAGATTATCAGTATGTGTGGTACTTGCCCCAGGGGAGACGATTCGCTTCAGAAACGTGTCCTGCAGGTAAAAGCGATAGGCCATCCATTACCCTCTTCCTTCCACTCTCAGGTTAATGACTACATTAAATATTAAAGGGGGTTCCATCTCCAGAGTGCATGTATAAGTGATTTTACATTATCTCATTCAGCCACTCTCTGATTTCTTATAAAGTGTGTTGCTTCTTTCCAGCATAACTCAGTGAAAACCATGATTGATTTGACAACCATTAACAGAATGTTTAGTATTAGCCTTCCTCATCAGTGAGTGAAGAAGAGGGTGAAAATGGAAGGAAGAAGAGAGGGATCTGATATCATGTTGATTTCCCCTGTTTAAAATGTTATTTCATATACAGCTCTTACAACTTATTACCTAGTAGACAAGGGCTGCAGGCTTGCCAGAGGAATGACTGAGAAATAAATGGAACCTTTTGTACAAATTGGGATTAAATTCATAAGAAAAGAATTGAGGTTAAAAAGTGACATCGTTTCCATTATAACCCATGCTGTTCCTGTAAAATAGCAATGCATTTATTTGTTACTGCATGTTTTGCTACGTGCTACACATCACATTTGAACCAAGACTATTCTGGGCTGTGATGTCCACAGAATGCCCTGTGTTGCATTTGTCAAGGTGAAATAGAAAATGAGGTTGTATCAAAGAGAGCTGAGTCTACAAAGACACTGTGTCATCTTGAAAATACACTGTACAGATTAGTAAAGCATTACGCTAAGAAAGATATAAAATGATGTGATGAGAAGAAGCAGTTAAACAATGACAGAAAATACGTAGCTTTATTCAGTACAGAAATGTTTGTGATGGTGCAAAGCACAAAGAGGAAGGAAAAATAATCCTGAGTGTGTTATATTCATGTCCTGCAAATGGAAGCCCAGTTGAAGAGAGCAGCAAGAAAGACATGCAACTGTAGGTAGAAAAAAGATTACAGTGTAATAAATATACATAGCAATATTTATACCTTTATGAATATGATTTTGAGGGAGCATTGAAGTCCTTGGTTTAGGTCTGGCTAAATTATCTTCCCTTTCTTAGTTAAAAACCGTGAGAAATAGAATAGCGTCCAGCTCTGGAGCCTTGAGCACACGACAGACATTGGACCTGTTGGAGCGGGTCTAGAGGAGGGCCACAAAAATGATTAGAGGACTGGAACTCCTCTCCTATGAGGAAAGGCTGAGAGAGTTGGGGCTGTTCAGCCTGGAGAAGAGAAGGCTCCAGGGACACCTTACTACGGCCTTTCAGTACTTAAAGGGGGCTTATAAGAAAGGTGGGGACAAAATTTTTCGCAGGTCCTGTTGCGATAGGACAAGGGGTAATGGTTTAAAACTAAAGGAGGGTAGATTTAGACTAGATATAAGGAAGATATTTTACATAATGAGGGTGGTAAATATTGGACCAGGTTGCCCAGAGAGGTGGTAGATGCCCCATCCCTGGAAACATTCAAGGTCGAGTTGGATGGGGCCCTGAGGAATCTGATCTAGTTGAAGATGTCCCTCTCATTGCAGGGGCGTTGGAATAGATGACCTTTAAAGGTCCCTTCCAATGCAAACTATTCTAAGATTCTGTGATTCTATGAATAAAGAGACACATTGCTAACATGAAGAGACATGAAAAGCCAGGAAGGAAGAAAGTATAGACCTTGATCTGAGGATTTGTCTAGGCTGTTTTGTAAGGTATTTTGATGTCCTAGGGCGGTCTATCAGTTTAGACCATGCTCTTACTCCTCATTTCCACTGGTGAGCAGTCTCACTCTAAGCTGAAGCCATTTTTAGGAGAGTGAAGACAGAAAGTATCAATCACACTCTGAAGTCTTCTGAAGGCTCTCAGTTTATACAGTGGACACATTCCTTGTACCTTACCATTGCTAGAACTTTGACCTGCTTATATGACATGAAAAGTAGTGTGGGATTTTTAATTTAACTAGAGTTCCAAGTACTGAGTACTGGCTGGTTTGGACCAGAGTGTAAATGAGAACTGTCTTCAAATTCTATATCTTTTGTGCTGCTAAGCTAGGATTTGATCAAATACCAGGAAAATCTGCAGTATAATATAGCTCAAACCCTCAGGAAGAGCCTTACAAACTCCAACCACGGAAACATTTTGTCCTAGGTTGGGAATTACTGCTTAATTAGTTGTACTGCAGAGCCGTTATTATACATGAGGATCCTGGTTTGGACATTAACAACTTTTTCTGTTTTGGCATCCAACTCATGAAGCAGGGATCTCAGGTTCTGCTCTAAAAGGTATCCTCTAAATCCTTTTAAAGGATTCATTGAAGATAACAAAAAACCCCAAGCCTACTATCAGTAGCTGTAAGGACACTGTGGAAGACCTCTGCTTTCACCAGAAATATTTTACAGGGGTAGACCATCTGAAAATCAGGACTTAAGTGGAGTTACTCTTGATTTATTGTAACGTTAGGAAAAGGTGAATCAAGAGGATTGCATTAGAAGTACACTAAAACTAGGAGTTGGAGCAAATGCTCTGCTTACCAGAAACCAGTCGCAAACATATAACCAGCTGTATAGTTGTTAAATATTTGAAAAATATTTAAAAAAAACTTCAGTCACATAGCTAGATAGCTTTGAGGGATCCAGCGTGAAACAAGCTCCTTTGATTTCATCACTCTACTGTGCTGCTGCCCACCAATTCCCAGAGTTGCCCTCAGCAGCAGGTTATCTGAGAACTGGCTGAATCTGCAATACCTGCGTGGCTCTTGGCATGCTCTGCTGTAGGCTAAAACCCAGCAGGTCAGGAATGAGGCCTGCTGATGGGACTGCTGAACACAAGAGACTGTGATGGAGCTTCACGGCTTTAAACCGAATAAAACAATCACCACAGAGGAAACTTCATTTTCAGCTTCCTTCCTTCCAGCTTTCACAATTTAATCATGGTTAAGTCTAAGCTTGTACCATGCATTTTTTATTTGTAATCTAGTACCTAATCTCCATGAATTTGATGTAATCCTGTTATTTTTTTTCTACTCCGTATTCCCTTTATTCCGTCTCTGGTTTGGTCTACATGTCTAGTCAATCATCCTTACCAAACTAGCCTGCTAAATTATCCTTTGAATGTCAGAAGAAAACAATCTGAAATGATGATTTAAAGGAATGATGCTTACTTGGGTCAAGCGAAACACTTAAAACCCAAGGAGATATCTTCATTCTTCCTTTAGCTCCACTTGAATTATATTCCTCTTTGTCACCCCTTTTGACATGACTGTCACTCTTCACTGACAAATCACTGGCAATTAGCACTGAGGTAAAGTGGTGTGATAACACTTACCATGTCATTGTCATTATTCTGTGACTGATACATACGAAATCACAAGCAAGTGACCAAATGGATTAGAAGATTAGAAGTTAATGGCCAATAAATAAATAAAGGATAATAAAATACCAGGTATTTGGCAACACCTTGTAAATGGGGCTGTTTTTTCCTATAGAAACAGCAAACATTTGCTCAGCATTTATCTTCATTTGTTGTTGACTGGAACAGGCTGTGAAAATCACAAAGGACACACATTGTCTATATAAATATAAAAAGCCACTTTTCCCCTTAAAATGCTAACCACCGGTTAAAAAGAGTAAATCAGAACAGATTTAATTGGTATTTACACACACCAACATTAGCAATTAATAAAGCATCAGCAAGGGGAGAAGAACACTTACTGCACCCAGTCTAATTGGCCTTTTTGGATGAATTAAAGAAAAAAAAAGTCAAATTTAACCAGCTGTTTGCAGAAGGAATTTTTCTTTATTTTCATAAACATGTTTATTTGAATGAAATTAATCCCCATTGGCGGTAAGGCAGGATTAGATTTGTTTTCCTCCTATTCGTCTGTGTATATTGTTGGGGAATATCAGATATTGTAAACATTAACAGCTTGCCTGCTTGGCTTAATGATCATCCAAGTATGATAAAGGATGACAGATTAATAGTATTTTTGCTCATGTAAAAAAAGCAATTGTCTGCTGGTTTTCTCAGTATGGATTTCCGTCTAGTTTCTCAAAGAGATTAGGAGAAAGAGATGATTTCTCTCCTCTCTCCTTTCCCTTTAAGACATTATTGACAAAAGAGCAAAGGATATTGGAATATGGAGACCCCTTTGATCCTTACTTCTGAAAGTCAATACAAGATACAGAGAGCATATCTTGCAAATATGCAAATCTCTCCTAGCTGAGAAGGTAAAAAGTAGGAAACTTTGAATTAATTTTATTACCCCTGCATCTCAACTACTTTGACCAGCTGGTTGTTGTTGCGTTTGTCCTTCAAAGTCTGTGACTGATGAGAAATGCTGGATGTATTTTGTGAGAATTTGACAAGGTGATGTCCATTGCTGAGTTTACAGCTCAGAGTGCTATAGTGATGGATAGCAGACTTGCCGCTGTAAGAGCCAATGCCATGTGGTGTGATTTAGACTTCATTCTGAGAATTCTTTATGGAAATAGCTGACAGTGACTATTAGAGACAGAGTTTGGAACAGAAACTTCATCTTTGCCCAATTTTTTTCCTTGCATATTTTATTAGATTTTATTTAGGACATTTATTTCAGTTTTTTTGCTATAATTTCTTTGCATGTGATAAGTTTATATAAGGAAAGCTTAAATATGCACAGAACTAAGGCAGGGAAACACCTATTTATGCCAAATTATGATGTTATCCTCACAAAAAAGGTTGATTCACAGGAGTGATCTAAATGTAGACTTTATAGGCAGGCAGGCATCAAAGACATTCCTGAAATTACTGTTATGGTCTGTAATATGGAAACAAAAGGATATGTTCAGCATCATTCTTTGAGCAAACCCTGATGGCTAAGCCACAGAATGATTTTAATATCAGTGGAGACTTTCTGCATTTCTCATCTCAGCAAATTTTAGAAAAGTGTTGTGAAGCATGTCTATGATATTTTTTGATTTAGCAAGAAAACAACCACATACCAAATCCCATCATGTGCCAGAAACTCAGCCAGCCAGGAGAGCACATGGGACATCTATGCTCAAGCATACTTGAAAAGGGGCAGCAGCCACAAGGCGGGGAGACATATGAGGAGATATGTGAAGAGATACAATGGGAGAAATGTGAAGAGGCATTCTTGGACACAGACAGAAAGGTCAGACTGGTGAGGAAACATGTGGCCAGGGGTGCACTCTTGGAAGGAGGCATTCTGGTCTGAAGGGGATTTGACCCACTGATGAACTGCTGGTGGACCCAAACCAGGGCAAGTACACCCCGAAGTACTGTTGCCTGTGGAGTGATACTAAAAAGCACAGAGGAGTGGAGGAAACCTGGTTAGGAGCATGCAGGAGCAGAGGAAATCCACTAGGAAATGAAGAGCAGCAGAAAGAAACCACTACACTCCATTCCAACCTCCTGTGCTGCCGGCAACCTCATATAAGTAATTGAGAGACAGTGGCAGTAAAGTCTGGCCAAAACAGTGGCTGTCAAGACTAGGAAGGTGCAAGGAGAGGTGGTTGGCTTAGATTAAACTTTGAGAAGGTGTTTGCCTAATTGTTTATTTTTTTATGTTTTCTTTTTCTTAATACTGGAATCAGTGGTTACAAGTCTGTGTTTACTGGGAATAAATTAAATTTAGTAAAAATTCTCTAAGTTGAGACTGTTTTGCCTGTTACTCTTTATAGGACTTGTGAAGATGTGTGATAGTTACCTTCTTGGCTGACGGCATGGAACTGAACCAGAGCTCTAAGAATAGGCCAATTACAGTGACTTATACAATTTTGCATTAGTTTTATCCATTTATAGGCATTCTGAAAAAGTTCCTCAGATTCAGAATGGAACATGCAGTCTTTGGAAGAGTACTGAGCCATATATGCTATAGGGATACTCTTTCTGTGCAACTGAGGTCGATAACTTTGTTAAATTCAAACCTTGGGCAAGAGACCATTGGTTGCTCTGGAGTATGGTGCTGTATTTCACTTGGGTCTACCGAATGGCCTTCTGAACTAAAAGTACAAGCTGTTATCTAATCACTAAGGCTTTGTAGCAGGAGAAGCAAAGTCCTACCCTCCACAGTGCAGTGCAAATTTGGACCTGTAACTCATACTCTAGAGTGCATCATACCTGCAACAGGTGACTTCGTCCTATTGTGGATGAATGATAACAGATCAGAAGTGGCTATGTTCAGCCTGATGGAAATAGAAAGGACTGTGGCGAAAGAAGTTGAAAGAATGATAAAAACATTTGAGTATTTCTTTACAGAAAACATCGAAAGAAAAGGCTAAGTTAAATTGAAAGGGTATACATAAATAGAGTAAATAGCAAGGAATGAGGAAAACAAAACAAAACAAAACAAAAAAAAGAGGAGCAGATGTGTTGTGATGAAGAGAAACAGGCAGAAAGAGCATCTTGCAGAACTGTGCCAGGACCTGAAATGTAATAAATGACATGACATTCAGAGATGGTGAAGTGTGAGTATTTAGCATCTCTGAAAAGCAAGTCAGAGACTCGGGCTCAAGGGAGCTTCCTATTGTGTGTTTCTTTTCTATAACAAAGCTAGCCAAAGAAATTGAAGGACAGTGAAACACACAAAAAGAGGTTTTCCAACATGAACACATCCAACATGATTGATTAAAAGTAAAGCAAAGTATGACAATAAAAGAGAAGAAATGAGGGTCACTGAGTAAAAGAAATATAAATAAGTAGCTAAGAAGAACTATTGCTGCTGGGTTCAAGTAAAACAAAGATGAAAAGATGCTTTGAGCTTCACAGAATACATTTTTCTTCCAGAAACTTATTTCTCCTCTATGGTCCTACCAAAAAGAACTGAGTCTCCTGTGCAGATTTCTTCTGTTTGGAAAGCAGCTAGGACAACTCTGTTTTATTTTGACTTTTCATTCCTTTTAATAAAACCCAGACCTTTCAAAGTGGTCATTCTCTATTTGCCTCTCTCTTCTAAACATTACTTTTCAGTTCTGTTCAGCACCTCAAGCAGCCGCGTCATTTGGGTGAGATCTGAGGACTGAATTCATGGAGGTGGGGAAACAAAGTGATAGTGTCAGAATGTATTCAAGGAGAACTACAAACAGAGATGAGGGACTTCTGATGATTGATTATTAATACAATCAGTATCTCTGAGTTGATGTAGGACTTAACAGTTCATTAACACAAAGTGCATGACAATGAGAAGAAAAACTGTTAATTGCTCATTTTTAGTGACTCTCTATTCAAAAGGTCTGGTTCTCATCATCAGCACCAGCTCACAGTTTGCCTTCCTTTTACCTGAGTTGTTGTGAGGTCTCGCTTGAGGTGGTGTTAAAAGGAAAAGAAAAGCGTCTGTTGTGGTTTGGGCAGCGTTTCTCTCAATTCCAAGCAAGAATTTGCAAATGAGCTGTGCTTTCTGTTTACACACATTTTTATAATTTTTTTTTTTTTAATAAGAAAAATTGAAAACACACACACAACATGACCACTGTTGAGGTCAGACTTATGAGACTTGTTGGGCTGATATTCCTAGAGAAAGCGATTCATCAACATGTCCAATCTACTGAAAAAGGTCTGCCAAAGATTTCTTCTTGGAGTCTCACAGTGTCTCGGATCTTTAGTCTTCCATATTTTGTAGTTAATTGTTCAAAATCAGTTCTATATTTCTCACTGGAAACTAGAGAAACCCTGCGGCTGGAGCGCAGTAGTTGGATTAAATACCTGGGAGATGAGTGATCTGTTTTGAAGCAGGGGCTGAATCTGTGATGTCTCAAATTACTGTGGCTGTTCAGACAAATGATCAATACCTGACTTCAGATTCTCCGTTTCATGTCTCCAACTAGATCTTCTAGATTCTTCTTTTGAAATTACACCCTTACTCTTCTATCTGGACCTGACTTTAACTTTTATCACTTTTGTGTTATTTTAAGTTTTATGCTTTGAAACTAGTTGGCACCTGACTTTGTGCCCCTGTTTCCAAAGTGGGCATTTATTCACAAGAACAGAAACTGAGACTTTTCCAAAAGGTGTTGTTTGATTAGTGGTATTAAAGCAAATGTATCTAAAAAAGAAAAAATAAAAAAAGTTTTAACCTCTTGACAGATTTGGAGAAGAGTGCATGACAACGTACAGGGACTTGACCAAAGGTTGTAACTGTAACAGAGTACGTTAAGCATGAAAGTGAAATGGGCAAGAGGTGGAGGTGAAATAGCTTTTGGTCTGTTCTTTGGATTGCTTTGTTTTCTAGATTTCTTCTCTGATTTTCTGCTTCCTCTCAGTAATTTAACTGCAAAATGGATTTTTTAACTATCCTTATAAGTGGAGTGACTTACGCTTGATTAACGAAAATCAAGATTAAAGATTAAAATAAAGATTAAATATGAAATTAAAACTTTGTGAAAGACAAAAATGGGTAGAATAGTCAGTGAAGTGATAGATTTTTATTGAAATACTCTGTGTTTCTTCAAGCTGCAGCTTTGTTTATGTGCGTTGTTTCTTAAAATTGACAGTTTTGTTATATCTTTCATTACAATAGACGGTCATGTATTCTTTAGCAGCAGTAATTGCTCAATAGTGGATAGGTCTGAAAGCAGCTGCTATGGAAGGTGACCTTGTTTCCTTTTGCAAACAGTTCAGTACAATCGTCTCTTCATCATGAAGGGGTAGGAGAGGACTGATCTGCAGCTTGTGCTTGCCCTGTTCTTTGCCTCCATTTCTGGAGACTGAGTGTCCTCTTATTTACCACTCTGACTGTACAATTTCATTCATTCAACAACTTATTTCAGAACAGATCCTAGGCAGCCCTGCCTAGTGAGTGACATTAAACATGCCAGTCTCTGCACCAATACAGACAGAAAGGAAATCTGTATGATAAATGGTGAAGCCAGAGAACTTCTTTTGCTCTTAAGAAAGAAATCAACTTCTCAGCAAGTCTGTAGTCTTTCCCTGTCCTTCCTACCTGTATTTTCTGGAATAGCAGGCATAACCCAAGACTGGGGGAGAAGCCCAATGTTTTTGAATTTCACAGTGGGGACCATGACGAGTTGGTTTGAAGGGAAAGTGACAGGGAATGATTGTTTCATGGCATGAACAGGACATATTTAAGTCTAGGAGAAGCCTGTAGGAATCTCATAAAAAGAACTTGTTCTACTTTCCTTAAGAAATTTTTTCCCCTTTCCACAGATTCCACCTTTTGTACCATTTGTGAATTAATGTCAAAGCCAAACAATCTATTGAAAGAACTGATGTATTACAGGAACAATGTAAAGCTTGCTCTTCCCTCCAATTACTATATTCACTATGAAGAATGCACACTACCTCATTTAAATCTTTCCTGAAATGGGTCACCTAGGGAAGCTGATTGATAAGGTGTTGGAGAGTTGAACTTTACGGCTGAGCACCAGACCTCTATCAACCGTGGGAAGAGAGGCGTGCCACAAATAGAGCTGTCACTGCTGCAACCCTGCTATTAAATCTTTAAAACTGGCAAATTTACAGTCTGGAAGAAGAGGCACAGGCTGATCCACACATAGAGATTGAATATGGAAGGAGAATAATTTGAAACTGCAGTGAGCTGCTGGCAGGAGACTTGAACTCTAGCGAACAAACCTATCTGAGCTCAGTTGGGAAAAGTGTACAGTTGTGGTGCCTTTCATCAGTTCAGTGACAAGCTGAAAAGCATGCTAAATCTTCTAGTACAGAAGCATTTAAAGTCAGTCTTTTTTTTGTTGAGCGCATGAAACCATGAGAACAAAAAGAACAGATGTAAGCTGCTTCTTTTGTGCCAAAAAAAGAAAAAAGTAAAAGGAAAAAAATAAGAAAGGAAAAAAATGCACAGAGATGAAAGATACATGCACATGCAAAGCAGTAAAGAGGACTGCCTTCACTCGCATCTCATGGCTTCATATACCGGCAAGTGGAGCAAGAACCTTCTGACACTTTGTCAAGGAAAACTGGAGGGGGTTGAGGTGCTGTATAACTATGACCTACTTTGAAGAAACCACTTAAAGGTGCTATACAGCAGAAGGATGAGGCAATTGTACAGGTATGATGAAGAGATACTGAGATTATCAACAGATATCATCAGTCCAGAATGAGTTTGAAGACATTAGATTTTTGGGGCAAAGCTATAGCATGGATCTCTGCTGCTAATGCAAATCAGTTCAGCCTGCATAAATACAAAAGCCTATATCTAATCAAGGAAAAATTAGGTGACTCTATAAATCACAGAATCACAGAATCACAGAATCACAGAATCACAGAATAGTAGGGGTTGGAAGGGACCTCTGTGGGTCATCTAGTCCAACCCTCCTGCCGAAGCAGGGTCACCTACAGCAGGCTGCACAGGATGTTGTCCAG
>Ga0065711_1039895_pt1 | contig 17405 bp, 8 predicted proteins | sample Hoacrofraction12_FD_59098 | JGI IMG/M metagenome (GOLD analysis project Ga0065711, IMG submission 59098) | Hoatzin crop microbial communities from Cojedes, Venezuela - Epithelial fraction 12 v2 (version 2) | ecosystem: Host-associated > Birds > Digestive system > Esophagus > Crop | place... | reverse complement strand
TCCCCCCCCCCCCCCAGTTTCTTGGCCTACAGAATCGTCAGTACTTGGCTTTGGAGTAAAATAAATAAAACTGAATTTATCAGTATGGTCTCATAGTGTTGTACTAAAACAGTTGGAATATTTTCCAGATTAACCACATTTCATGAAGTGCTGTAACACTTTAGCAGTTCTTTCTGTTGTAATTCTCTGCTTGGAGATTATCCTTGCTTTCTTATTTATTTCTAAATTTTTACATTACTCCTTTATCAACTACATAGCTACTACTTTTACATATTCCTTTGCCAAATTACATTAAAATGAATAAAATTAAAACTGAGATCTCTTGAATGGGGTTGACTTTTGATTTAAAAAAAAAAACCCAAACGTCAGATTGCCTTTAGCCAGTCCAAGGAGTTTTTCAACAAATTTATTTAAATATGATTATTTATGATAGAAGGGAACTGCTTATTGCAAATAAAACTTGCAGTACCATTTTTAAGTGTGTGAGCGACTATGTGAGAAATGTCAACGAAATGAAGCATGTGCTTCTGGTGCTTTTCTGGACTTAGGCTTAAAAAGTTAATTAAAAATAGGGGCTTTTTTCCTTCTGTATCTCCTACATCAGATTGTGCACTTCTACTTTTTCTTCTAAAAGTAGAGACTTTTGGACAGATTCTCAGAAAAGTTTAGTAGACATAAGCTACTTGAATATTTTTTAGTACTTCACAAGATGCCATCTCCAAGTATTTATACACTTTGAAAATCTCCATTCTCCATAGAAAAATATGTTTGTTATTTGATAGCTCAAATGTGCATTACTCTCTTCTGACTATGAAGAAGTCCATGTAGCAGGAAGGCTCCAATGCAGGATGGATCTGTGTGTCTAGTGATAGTACTGCATATGCCTTTATTTGTTTAAAATATATCTGCCTGAAGATGTATCAGAATGAAAAGATTGAAACGAAGAAAAAACATTCCAATAAAGAAAACAGAAAAATAGCAAATTCATTTAGCTAGATAACTCATGTCATTAATGTCACAGTTAAATTGAGGGAATAAAAGCTACAAGGATGAAAATCATAGCAAAGGAAACAGTTTCACACCTGTTCATCATCCCCTTGGCTGTCCCATCCTATCTGGCTGGGCTGCTGAAGCTCCAAAAGGTGCTCTTTCATCGAACAAGCACTCCTAACTGCAGTCCAGAGTAGTTATAAGCTCACCAGGCTTTCTGTAGGCAGGAGTGTGAGGCACCACCAGCAAGTCATGGAGCATAGGGTCCCTATACTGGGCTGTGCTTGGAGGTGAGGTCTCCACGTTGTTGGCAGAGTTTGGACCCTATCTGGGCTAATGATCCTCATACTCAGACTAGAGGTTATTCTCCCTCCTGCTTGTCCAGCCAGAGAAGAAAGGTGGCTTAGAGTAATTCTCTCCTTCCTCTCCTTTCCACCTTTGAGTTTTCCTCAGCACTTAGGTATGTTGAGGTTTAAGTATTATGAAACTGAAACTAATCAAACTGTTTTCCAAATTTATATGCCATAGAGCATATCCACAGCTCAGAAATGGACAGTCTTCATATCTTTCCTGTGGTTCTGTTTAGACCAGGGATTTCTATGCATGGACTAGAAAGGAAGTATAAGTACCGATGATTAGAAAGCAGTCAGTGAAAAACATAGAATAGCCAAGAAAATTCAACAAATATAAGCAGAGACACCCAACAATTCTGTGGCTACAAAATGAGGCAGGGATAGATAAGAGTGGTCTTGTGAAAAAGAGGCACGGTGGCTTGTAATAGAAATTTGTGTAAGGTAGAAAGCTTCAAAACCAGAAAGATGCTATTCTGCTATAAAACTTTTAAACCTTCTGACTATGAGCTGCTTCTTCGTCTCTCCCAGTACTTTGTCAAAATAGATGAATCATGGTACACTTACTCCAGCTAAAATAAACCTTGAATTTTACATCTTCAGTACTTTCACATTTTTTTTCCTCCTGGATTGTCAAATGGAAAGATTTATTCTTACTGAGACTAATGTACAACCAAACTCAAGTATTCATAGCTAAATATTTGTCATTTTGAAAAAATGGTAAATAACCAGCAAGGCAAATGTATCTTTATACCCTTGCAGGCTAATAGTTTTTGTTCTGCTTTTTGTTTTAAATCAGTGGGTTGTAACTGCATGGTAGCAAAATTATGTGGGCATCTAAATGGTCATACAGTATCAAACTGTGAATTTTCTCTCTGATGCAAACACAAGATAACAGGAGGTGAAAGGTGGCAGTTAGCACCTGAATAAATGAAAGCAATTTATTCAGAAAAAAAAAGGAAAGAAATATAACAGCCACAACTTAAACATTGGACATAACGTGAACCAGTTATTTTCTATTTTGACTGAAAAGGTGAAAAAAAATGAGATAAACCCTGGAAGAAGTCAGCCACACCAAGAGAATACATTTCACCTGCTTTATTCCTGAATGAAAAGAGTCCCTAAAACACGTGTAAAAATACTGTTTAGTATAGTACCTTTGAGAATCCCCTTACAGTGCTCTTGCCAAATGCAGAAACCTACATAAAAATCAGGACTAATAAGAAATTGTTCTGGTGGCTTGGGTGAAGTCTTCAAACGGGGTTGTATGGTGTCTTTCATCAGTTTCTCTTCTGATTGCTTATAGAGTATCACCACAGCTGGCCACGTTATCTCCAGGAAAATACAATAACAATGTTAACAGGCTACCAGCCCTCGGCGTTCTGACATCCTGATGTGAACTTCTGCGCTAGTGGAGAGCATGGCATTGAGTTAGAGATGCCCTAGAGTATCCGGAAACAGGCTTGCATGGGGTCTTCTGGCAGGTCCGTGACAGCTGACAGCTTGGGTGCTGCAAGGACACAGGCCCCCTGCAATCTAGCACCAGAATGTGAAAAACATCTCAATGGTGTCTTTTCCAGTACAGTTGTTGGTGAATTAGTGTTCACTCTGGTCAGGGATTATGCTGAGTTGAACCAGGAACACAGTACCGCTGCGCGGCTACAACAGCACAGTGCTAGGCTGAGTCACTGTGTCCCTGCTCCTCTGAGCAGGAAATCAACCATGAAACAATGTGCTTGTTGCATCATCGCAGCTAGTCAGGTGTGCTAACAGATGCAGAAGAACCTGCTTTGCTGCCTGTGCAAGAAGAGGAGGTTTATATCCGTCTGACAGAGGAGACAGTTCTAAACTCAAGAAGTTTTCCAGAAACAATAAGAGATTGTTAGAGAAAGGACCTGTTCTTCAAGGTGCCAGGGTTTTAGCACAGCCGCCTATACATGTATTCACAAGACTGATCTGCCTCACTTGTGTTATGCTGCACAGGAGGAAATAATCTAGAACTAATTCTACTCTGAATACTATCAGAGCAGATATTTTTTGATATGCTATCTAATACCCCAGCAAACTTATTAATCATGCAGGCAGTGGGAGCTATTTCTGAATTGAAAAGGAATACAAGGTAACTATGTTATTACCATGGACTTGTTTTTACCAGCTGCATGTGTTACTTAAAGCTAAGTTGTGTGTAAAGAGCTGGCTGTGAAAGGGTATGACAAACAAAACTCGATTATATGTCAGACCTTTAAATAAAATAAATTCTGCTCAGTTGAAGTGTGCACAAGTGAATTAGTCATTTGGTATTTAATTTTAACTAACATAGTAATCAACTTAAAGTCTCCTGATATTTGAGATTTTATTTATCCATTTATTTCTTACTGCCCATCTGGTGTGCATGCCAGAAATGTTCATCTTCTACAAGCCAAATGAGAAGAGTAAAAAAAAAAAAAGCCAGACTCACTCTATAAGGTTTGCTCTATGAGGTCTCCCCTCCAGTACCCCTTAGATGGAATTCAAGTGCATTGGTTAATTTTTAAATGTGATAGGGATAAAAATTTAGTGTATTAGATTATTTAGGAAATATTCAAAGTTTCTGGAGATTATTGCAGTGAAGTGCATGCAGCGTTCTTATCTGCTTATCATAACAAATCAGTCTGGCCTAGTAATGTTTATATAAATAACTGTAACTGATTTTGAGACTAATTTCTTCATACTGTCCATGACTCTGATTCCAGGCAATAGAATTAAAGACGAATAGCAGTTTGCAGGATTCTGCCTTGTTCTTTGAAAATTGGTTATTGAAACCTCAAAACCAGCAAGCAGGATGCAAATTCAGTGACCCCTCCTTACAACAACAACAAAAAAAATCAGAAAAAACCACCCCATAGCCAAAGAAGTAAATAAGGCTTTACTTTTATAGTAGCTTAACAGCTAGAGTACTTGTCCAACACCAGTGTTGGAATCTGCCTATATTTTGCATTAAGCAATAACACAAAATCCAAAAAGAGTCCTCAGAGCAGGTTTTGGAAGGTATGTCAGGCCACTGCCAGCCAAATGCCAGGGGAACCAAACGTCTCGTGTATCCCCTCTCTTGTTCAATCAGCAAGTGCTTAACCACTCTGTGCTAAATGTGGGTTCCAGCCTCAGGAGAATGGATGGAAAACACTTTCAGATAAATTAGCCTTTCATTATGCTTTGAGAAAGACACAAAGGATTGACATATCAAGAAAAGAAACGAGCACAGGTTTTCATGTCTAGACTACTCAATGTTATCCAGTAACTTCTACTCAAGTACTGAGCTGTAGGAGGAAGGTTGGAGGAACGACAACTGTATTTTCCTAAAAAGGTTATTGCTATTTTTTTTTTTTTGAGAGAAAACAGAGTTGTGAAACCTGTGTGCAAGCTGTGCTTTCCAGTTACAGTGAGTGAGATATTTGAGTCACAGAAAAGAATGAATTGTGGTTTGCATAGCTGTCCTGTGTATTTTTAATGTCTAACATAGGAACTTCTGTGTTCAGGAAGACACATTTAAACTGCTTTGTGCAAGCACATTTTCTTCTTGAGTACCACTTGGTTGCACCCAGATCCCCTTGGGTGCCATGTACAGCAAGTAGCATTTAACTTGAGGTCCTGTATTCTGCTCCAGGGGTAAAGTACCTTACTCCATTTGTAGCTGAATGACAAGTTTTCAAAGGAATATATGCAAAAGCTCTTCCAAAGGAAGATAAACTGTGGGGCAGAGATTTTTTGAAAATGTTTCACTGTATGTGAAAAACAGAGGAATATAACCAAAAACTCAGCTAATGAGTAACTTCTGTCAATCAGAGTTGATTTTAGTCCTTGTAATTTTAATACAGCCTAGTAAATATTACTGAGAAGAAACATGACCCTCTACTTTATACCAAAACTACAGAGGGATAGTGAAGGTTTTTCACAACTCTTTGTCTCCTTTATTCATCAGAAACTTTGCTTATCTGAAGCACTTGAAAGACATGAAATAGTTCAGTGAAAAATTAATATAAAGGCAAATTATGAACTATGATGTTAGCCATATTTTCTTTCTCATAACATGGATTTTCCTCCTACATCAAAAAACGTACACTGACTGTCTCTTTTTTGTATACATAAATTGAACAAACATAAATTATACTCTTTAGAATACATTTTAAAGATTGTTCTAGACCTTAATCTTTGCTCTTTAGAAATTTTCTAATTGCTATATGTAGCTAATCTCTCTTTCCATATTCTCTTTGACTAAAGTCACAGAGGACAGCTGTTTCATAATTTTATGTAATGCTGTGCATCTTGTTAAGAGTGGTATTCATGGCTTTACAGCTGGAGAATAGAAAAGAATTGTACACAAGATAAAGGTACAAGGCAATTTGTGGAATATAAGGAGACTTGGACAACATGCACACTTTGGTACAAGCCTTGTGACTCTAACTAATAAGAAGCAGCAAAATCACACTCCTCCACAGCCGGGCCAGCCAGTAGAGTAAGGCATGGGGAGCCAGTACCCATGATGCCTTCTCAAATGCAGCTGTGTAGGGCCCTCCTGCTGCTCCTACTCAACATCAAAGGGCATAGTTTAAAGCCCTAGTATGAACCAAAATGCTCTGAAATCATCTCATTAGATGCTTGCTCAAGTACTGCTCTTTATAAAGGTCTCTGTGCTGTTGCCTAGGTGGCAAAATGTGTTCAGATAAGGCTAAACAAAGGAATAAAGAAAAAAATGTATTTGTTCATTGTTGCAAGAAGTTATGGATTTGTGCTTATAAAAATCTGAGATTATTTTTTTAAAGAGTGAAAAAGCAATTAAATTCAACTGGACAAAGTCCTGCTGTGAGGGTATCTTTTTCATTATGTCATTTTCATTTATAATATCCCTGTGACTTTGTTTCTTCAGCTGTCTCACACTGTCTGGAATTTAAGATCCCATCGTCTGTGCAGCAGTTACACATTTTAATGCAGGAAACACCCACTTAGTACTGTTAAATCATGAGGCCAGTAAGCTTTTTATAATCAGCTTCTTTGAAAACCTTTTGTATAAAGGATACTATATGAAAGGCACCAATAAAACTTTAATGACCTGTGCTTCCGATCTCCAACAGCAGGAACACACACATTCAGGGAGCTCAGTTTCCATCTCTGCTAGAGACTGTAGCTACATGAGCAGATCTGCACATTATAATGTATGAAGATATTTTATTTTCAGCAACACAAAACACAACACAAACTTCAGTGGGAATCCTGTAATATTAAAAATAGCTCTTCTCCTTGACTAAAGCTATGTAGTATTTAATTGCATAATACCATCACAAACTAATCAGAGTATAAAAGATTTCTCTTTGTGGAGAATAGGTAAAAATAGACAATTCTTTGGCTTTGATTGCATTGTTGTCCATTGTAAATCATGTTATGAGTAAAATCTGACATGTTGCATGATAATCAGTTGTTCCTAGCCTTCCCTGATATAGGCAATAAAAATAAAACTCCTGCTTTAACAAGCCTTTAAGGATTTTTTTTTTAAGTTTGTACTAATTACGTACATACAGAATATATGAGCATCATGACTTCGAGTTGATGGTGAGTGGTGGTTGTGCCTACCATGATAGTTGTAATAAAAGCCTTTGCTGGTAAGGGTGGTGTTGGATTAGAGTGACTTTCAGCTTAAGCCCAGAGAGGAACATCTGTTTATGTTGTGCTTGAGTTGTTATGGAGTAGACGACTCATTTGTGTACATCAAAATGGCCAGAGAGCCTAGAAATAGATTAGAATTTTGTATTTGCAAGTGGGCATCCTGGCTGACTCTTTGTTTTGCTCCCTCCATGCCACTTCCACTGTCAGCCACAGGAAAGATAAACCATGTCACATCCTATAGTTGCACGAGTTTCCCTGAAACTGTTTCACTGGTATAAGGACACTGGATTCTCTTGAGGCTTTTCCTACAAGTTAACTAATAATAAATTAGCTATTTATTTTAGATTAGATATATATTTTATTTATAAAGTGAGAAATTTACTTTAACTATGTGTCCATGTAGTTATTATTAGTCCATGGGCTTATTTTCTTTTCTGCTATATCTCAACCAGCTACGGCTACCCATTAAGAGCAGGAGAGAAGAAAATTCCACTGGCTTTTATACCACTAAATGGAGCTTTTGGGGTCTTAATGCCTTAATCATGTGGAAACTAAACTTGCTACATATGATGAAATTCACTGTCAGCGAACTACTTAAAGAGCAACGCAGATGGGACCCGCCTGGACAAGGTCCTGTGCAGCTTGCTGTAAGTGACCCTGCTTCAGCAGGAGGGTTGAACTAGATGACCCACAGTGGTCCCTTCCAACCCCTACTATTCTGTGATTCTGTGATTCTGTGATTGACAAGATGTTCCCAGCTGCAAAAACAACCCTAGGTGTTATTGGCATCTACACTAGGAAGCATTATCGAGGTTTCACATTTCCTTGCATTTTGATTAGATGGCAACATAAAATTGGTCTGTGTAGAAAATACTGTGCCCTCTTACTTCTCACATCCAGAAACCAGCCCAAAAACAAGATCTGGAAAGTTGCCATTATTCACCGCAGCCCAAAAACTGTTTTGATATGGTCAAATATAAGAGAAAGTGCTTTAGTGACTCTCTTGAAACAGCTGTGTTGCTTTTGAATTTATACGCAACCATACAGTACATTGCATGTGTATCTGTTATGTAGAAACTCACAGTAGTTGAGGGGTGAGCGAGATATCCTAGCTATCTTGCTAAAATATCTCCAGTAGTGAACAGTGGAGGAAGGAATATAAGAAACAGACCAAGCATGGAAAAAGAATTTCCTCTTGATATTTTGTTGCAGCCAGAGGTTTAAGGATTTTGTAAGCTGGATGTTATATTCAGGTCATTGTTTGGAAAAGCTACAGATGGATCTTTCCTTAATGAGTTTGGTTTATGCCTTTTTGAAGCTGTTTTATGCATTTGGCCTCTGTGCAGTGACTACCTCAATTTATTTCACTGTTTCATAAAATAATAGAATCATTCATGTTGGAAAAGACCTCTCAGATCATCAAGTCCAACTGCCAACCCAACCGCACCACGCCTGCCAAACCATGTCTCGAAGGGCCACATCCACAAGTTTTGTGAACACCTCCAGGTTTGGGGACCTGCCCCTGGGCAGCCTGGTCCAATGCCTGACCACTCTTTTGTTGCCTGACAGTAAGGTGGAAGGAGAAGCCCCTTCACTCTGCCGGAACACCAGCGCACCCCCAAAGTATGTCTCACAGCTCAGTATTGAGGTAAATAAAAAAAAGCCAGGGGAGGTTGTGTGAAGATGTCTTCCACTGAGGCACCGGAAGAAGTAAATTTTCTCCCTCTCACAGCAAGGAAATAATTAGACCATGAGCCTGAGTAAAAGTCTAGTTCCTTGTCTTTATCTCAGCTATTGGTCCTTGCTCTAAATGTAACAGCAAAAAACATATGTAGCCCTATACTTATAATACTTCCATCTTCAAAGTGTCAGAAGCATTTAAATTGCCATAACACCTGAAAATATCAAAGGTAATAGAAACTTTATAAAGTAAATTGCTAGTAAGAAATTAATCCCTTGTGTCACTCTGCTGAAATTAGTGAAATAACATCAGGGAGGAATTTAGGCCATGATTTTTAAAATACTACCTAGCACAAATTAATTGTACACCAAAGGCTGTTAAAGCATGTTAGATAAGCTACACAGTCAAGGCTAATCTTGTAATAGTGACATGGTAACATCAGAACTACATTACAGAGAATTTAATTCTGTTCCTATTACCTTATTTAGATGCCCATTATCTTCATTTTCTGCTCTACAGAAGTGCAGTCAAAGCTAAAAACGTACCCACCTGCATCTACCACTTCAGTTTACTTTTGGTTCTGTAGTGTAATTTTGTTCATGGCCAAAAAAGAATCACAATCAACAAGAAACAGGCAGGTTGTATCTTCAATGTACCTCTGCTTTCTCAACCATCCCCCTTGCCCCCCAAACTGTGTGCTGAAGTGGATATGGAGGGAACAGTTAACTGAAAAAAGAACAAATAAAAAAGCAGAAGTTTGGAGAAAAACAAAAAATCAGCTAAGAAAGTGTCACAGCTCAATACTTTTACAAATTTTGAAATGAAAGGGAAAGAGTAAGGACAGAAAAGAGAATTGATCTTTTTTGAGATGAAATCAAGATGGGATCACTAATGAAGGAGGAAAATTTAACTTGGTAAGAGAGGTGCCCATGGCAACACTATCAATTCCACTTTGTTAGGGCAGCATTAAAGCAGAAAGATATAGAGTCAATGTAAAGAACAAGTTTTATATTTGCTTTTGATATTAAATTAATTCTCTGTTTTGTTGTTTCTCTCTAGTATTGTTAGACTCTGATGAACAGATTCTTCAAAGGTCATCCTCTGCTCAATGATTGTGAGAAAAAATACAAAGAATGGAGACAGAACAGACGAAGTAATATGTGGTAAACTGGAAGATGATTAAAAGATAAAGAGAGAGGTATAAAAAATTGATTTTTTTTCATGAGGTGTTTGCAGGGAGTATGTCAAAATAATGATTGTTAGAGGAGTTGCAGTATGCTTTTAATAATGATGAAATTGTGTCCACTTTGTAAGCAGTAGGAGTTCTGGGATTTACCTCACTGTTCTGGATGTAGAGGAACATGGTGTCAGGAGCTCATCTCAATTTGCTCTTAATACACATCATATTTTATGCATTAAAAATGAAGGATTGTCTAGTTTTTAGATATTTACTTTGCCTCTTTTTTTTTTGGTTTCTCTTTTGTTTTAAAAGTAAAGTTACTGAAAGCAAATAGGTAGCACTAATAGATAAGCAAGGTTCCTGAGGATCACTACATGGAAAAATACAGGGATCAATGAGCTGGGAGTTAAGTATACATTTTTCTTCTGGAAAGGTGGAAGGAAAACACCAAGCTATATTTTGATTTAATCCATCTAACCCTGACAAATCATGTATGTATTTTTTAGCACTAGGAGCACATAAAAATGAAAGGCAGGGCAAGTAAAAGCTAAGTGTGGACAGGATTTGCAGGATTCACTCATGCACTGTAAAGATTGTTGCCCATTGTCCTCCACCTTTCAGCTCACAGCAGAATGATTCCTTTTATGCACATCTCTCTCTGTTTTGGTATTGTGGCATCTAGCACAATGATATTGCCAACTTTGATACTGGCCTCCAGCTATTACCATTCACCATTTTAATAAGTGATATGTGAAATACTAAAAATATAGAGTGATAAAAATGTGTTTTCTGTCAGAAACAGCACAATAGTAACATGCATATTGGCTAGTAGGAAGACTATTGTGGACAACTTGTAAAGAACTTTGTCAATTAAGAAAGAGAGCTTCACCAAAAAGCTTATTTTCTTCCAAGGAGACCAAAATGTAATTTGGACATGAGACCTAAGATTATTTCACGGCATGTTGTGATATTAGGAAAAATATAGGTGAAGTGCTAATTATTAAAAAAAAAAAAAATGTACTGGGCTAAAAGGTAAGGGAATGAAAAGCTTGATGTTAAAGGGAGAACAAAGTGTTGATGTTAAAGGGAGAACAAAGTGTGATTAGAAAAAAAAAGAGCTGGATCGCAGCTGTAAAATGTACCAAAAGAAAAAAAAGACTGCAGAAAAAAGCACCTTTGTGAAACTACAAAAATGCAAGTAGTAGGGTCTTGCTGACACCTCCATTTTCTCAGTATTAAACCAGTGTGACATTGATGTCAAGCCTTCTTTCTCTGATAGAGTACATCCTTTCAGATTATTAAAAAATGTTGTGTTGAACATAGTTATTTTATTTAAATTGTACTCTTTCATTTTGTTTGTATTCTAAAGCAATTGGTCCAACTTGTGAAGAAACAGGTTCTTCTAAAACATCTAATCTGATCACTCGCTACCTTTGGGGAAGCTCATATCTGAGCATAGAGTGTAAGACACTTGCACTACTTCCATATGGCATTATTTTGTGAAGTCTGTCATAATATATGGGATTAGAACATATTTGCTGAAAGATTTAGAACTGGAAGTTAAGATACAAAAGGAGGAAACAGTAAGTGAGGAAGTCCTGAAAAAAGCTTAAGAGAACATGCTTAGCACAAAGTGGGATAAAGGGAGGCAAGTTGAACCGGAACTTAAGTATTTTAAAATGCATGAGAGAGACAGTAATTAACATTTTCACAGTCTTTACACACTTCCGTTAGAGAGCCTTCACAGGATCCCACTATAAAACAGATGTTACATCTCAGCTAGACCCCCCCCGAATCAATATACATAAATTAAAAAAATACTAAAGAAAAACTCCTGTCACTTATTATTCTTACTGTCTTTTGCTTTGTTGTTATTATTATTATTATTATTAATGTAACATGATTGTTTTAAAGATATAGTTGGTTATTTTAAGAAAACATTATACAGCCTGCTTTTATAAAGTCCATGTTACAAACTACTCTGTATCCAAGGGGAAAAGCTTCATTGCAATGCGAAGCCATATTATAGTGCTAGAACATTTTACGTAGTAATGAGTAAACTTGAAAAAAACACCATTCTCATTTGGATCATCTCTCCAGGTTGTACTTTTCCAAACAAATTAGAGAGGATAGCTCACAAAACCAGACTTTCCTATATGACTGCTGTTACATTGTGTGTACAATGTGTAGAAAAAGAACACGAGAATATCTTCTTTGTCACGTTGTTTAAACATTTTGATTTCTAGCCCTACACAGAGAGTTCACAGTTCTAATTTTGGAGGCATATATATATGCACACATCTGTATATGTATTTTAATCCTCAAACTTCGTTTTTCTGCTATCTGGAAACTTGTGTTGCTATTAGTTTCCCTAATATATTTAAACAATTCATATAGCTATGGGAGACAAGTCACTTGGTTTCAAGAAATGCATCACACAACAAATATTATGATGATTTATGGGATTGAAACATGTACTATTTCCACAGAGAAGAACCCAACAACAAGACTGAAGTGAATGACACTCCGCAATCTCTCCTGACATGCCTAGATTAGGACTGCAATACCGGACACTTCATCTGCAAAATGAACTCTTGCAGCACCAGATTGTAGGGTCAGGGGATATTGAAGTGCAGAGGGAGTTTGGGAGGTTCCTGGTGCAAGGAGTTGTTCTCAGAAGGGTCAGCCAGGGAGGCAGATCAGACTGCTTAGGGCTTTGTCCACTTGAGGCCTGAGGTCTCCCGAGGAGGGAGGGGAGCCTGCACAGCCCCCGGACAGCCTGTGCCATCACTTGCTTATCCTTGAAGTTCATAATCATAGTTCAGTAAGTACTTACTGCATGGAAAAATAGAAAGAGTCTCAAGTATTAGTTTTTTCTCTGTATCACCTGGGAGTATTGATTAGAATTTGGAAAACAGAAAATGCAACTAGAATTATAAAATGTAGCTGTGTCTTTGTCTATGCTGATCCTTCACCAGCTCTTCCAAACATCAGTCTCTTTAGTGTGCTTACGTTGGGTGTGTGATGGCATCATGTTCTGGCTCTTTTTGTTTCTTTGGTGCAAAATGTCTTAGAAATCTATCATAGTCTATTACAGAAGTCTAGTTCTTATGCATCAAGACTGTTCAATAAACTGAACCAATATGCAGTAAGAGGGATGGACAAGGTGTTTTCTTCAAAACTGTGTTTACTGCTTGAATCAAAATGGTGTTGCAGATGCAGTGAAAGGTGATCAAGGGTATGATGTATCTTCCACAGAAGGAGCAATGAAGCTAAGCAAGCAGCCTGCAGCCCAAGAGGGGTCATCTGAGAAAACTAAAGTCTTGAGTGACATAGACAGTGAGAAGAAGGATTTATTGTTCACTAGTATTTCTAACGCAAGAAAACCTATGAGGTACATAATATAACCTAGCATGTGAAAGTTCAGAACAAGCAATAGAAAAGGGCTCTTCTCACTGCAGCTGAGACTCTGTGTCTTGGGATGCTATGGTTTCTGAAATTTCATGTAGACTCAAGTGGAAATAAGTTAAATTTATGGAAAAAAAATCCATTTAAGTTTATTATCTATAGAAAAAGTAATTCTTGCTCAGAAAGTTCCTCAGCTGAAAAGTGTGGAGACTCTGGGCGTGTCTGGGTATTATCACTTCTTGTTTGCCCTGTCCTAGTAATCTTCCATCACTGAGTCTTCTGCTTTGAGGCACTCTTGGGAAGGGGAGAAGCAGTAAGGCGGATCTTTCATCTGCCATTGTGGAGCTTTGCTTGTCGTAACAGGTGTTTGGCATTTGATGTCCTTTGCATGTTACTAGTGAGGTGCCCATCTAGCTCTTGGAATTCATGAATGCCATTGGTAATGTGGTTTCTGATCTTAGCAATCACTCAGGACTCAAATTTTAGTTTAATAGGACAGAAGCAGTTGCAAAGACAGGCCCGTTCCAAAACCCAAGTATCCTTTATTTTTGTAATGTCTACAGTTCAGATTTAGACTGGATCTAGACTCATATTTGAGGAACAAGGTAATAAATTACAATTGAAAAGCGAAGCTATTTTCTCCTAATTTACAATTAAAAATTAAATTCCCATAATATGTACTATAAAACATGAGAGTTAGAAAAGAAATATAGCTGCATTTTTCTTCTTTTCCAAGAAGCACTTTATTTTATGTCTTGGATTTTTTACTTTTTATTCCTTTGTGGAAGGATTTTTCCTCCATCGTAACTTTGTTTTTCTAATTTAATTAACTAGAAAATAGCTGAGCAAGACACTTTCCTCTGAATCCACTGCCTTGCATTAGGATCCCAGTCTAGTTTTATTGATTAAATAGGTATTGTTTCCACTGTACTGTGTACAAATAGTGTTCATCATTTTCTGAAGTTTGTAGAGTGATTTTAGAAGTGCAGAAGTTATTGCATTGACTTGAGGTTTATCGTGATTTTGACTACAACTGAAAAGTTTTATCCCTTCTGCTGACTTTCAGGATCTTGAAGAATTATGTATTTCTGTCATTGGTGGTGGAATTATACAGTCATCTTATCACAAAAGTTTAATTTTTATTTAGTTTTAGTTTTGTAGATTAAGAATCCGTTTGTTTATACTGACAGATGACCAGTGAGAACCAAGTGGTTCTGTTTGAATGAGACATAATGGATCATGAATACTGGTGAAACTTAAGGGGTTTTATATTGTTACATGTCTCAAACTTGCTTAGGAGAAAACAAGGGTAAAGATTATAGTATTTAATGCTGCATGTTTAACTTTGTTGATTGTCTTATGGATTCTGAGAGAGATGTGAATCAACAACCTTTGGTACCAGCTTTTAGGTTTGGGCCATTATTTGTTGGTCTGAACAGGTATCAACACATATAATTTTCACTACACACTGTCAGTTTGTTCTTTCTGTATTATTAAAGTTTAATAATGTACTTATATTTAAGTTATATTCTTCCTTGTTTTTCCCAGAAAGGGGTGTCCCAGCAGCTGGCAGAATAAGGGAGGAATAGGGATTTATGATGTAACCAATATTCAAATCAATAAAATTATGTAGTCTCTTCAGATCAACTGCAGTGGCAACCAGAAATTTATCTGATGTAAAGTCCCTTACAGTGTGCTAAACATAAGAAAGAAGATTTGGGCAATGTAAGGTCTTGGGTAAAGGTGAGGATATCAAGCCTGGAGTTGTACAAACACTTTTTTTATCTCCGACAGCTTTGGACCATGATAAACTTGCCTACTCATACATCTGAATTTTAATTCATTATGCAAGGGTGTCAAAACATTTCAACTAACAGTGGAAATACTGAGAGCAATCTTGAGACAACTTGCAAAAATACCCCCACCAACAGCCAGGAAAATGGGAAAACAGCAGCAGCGAGAAATGTTGAAAACTTATTCGTCAGGAGAAAAGAACCTGCAGTTAAATGTCCTTCTTTGTTATTATGTAGACATAATCCAAAATTGGATTATAGCAGTCAATGTTAGCTATGTACTTTAGAAATTTGGACTGAACACAGAAGTCTGTTGCTCTTAAAAGCCTCTGGTTTATGTCCTAAAGTGCAAGACTGCAGTTTAAGCAATTCACAATCAGAAAAAAAGCCTACAGACACAGTCCAAATAGATTTAATTCCAGGGTTATCTATTAATTTTTTTTCCCCTACCAGACAAAAAAATTAACTCAGTGTTATGTTTTGAGATAGATTTACAAAAGTCAAAAATCTGTTTTAAAAACCCAGCTGAATCACAATCCTTGTATTTATTCAGATACTTAATGGATCAGCCTGAATAGTTATGGGATGTGTGAAATATGTGAAGTGTAATGTACTTGTCCTACCAATATTTCATCCCAGTTTGTCACATGATCATTTTTTGGCATGTAAAATACTGAGACAAAACTAATACCTCCATAGCTTATAGATATGATTATGAGAAAAAAATCAGTGATCCATTTTTGCATAGATTATATTTTCTTAAAGTCATGTTACTTTACAGTTTTGTCCATAGGGAAAGTATAGCACACAGAAATTTATGGATTGTTGTACTGAATCAGATCAGAGTTTTGTCATCTATAGTGAAACACAAGAAGCAAATGTGAAAAACTTTTAAACTTCAAATTATTTCAGAAAAAGCCAATTTGCTACACTATTGTTAGGTGCTATGGCAGTTCTTTTGTATGCTGCACTGTAGTAGCCTATATCCTGACAGTTGAAGGATTGAGGCACTCACCTGTTCTCAGAAGCGTGCTGAGCACAAGTAACACATGTTTTCTGTCCTATTTTTTTTAATAATGTGGCTGAAATACACAGTTAAAAAATATATTTCCTATTTATTCTCTCTTGTATTTTTGAAGTTTAAACTTTGTAGCCCTTAATAGTACATAAGATCTGAAGAACGCATTTGTCTTGTTGCATCTTCTTGTGTGGAGTGGCTACAATTCATCTTTCCACGAGGAAACAGAAATCTGCGGAGACAGTGAGAAAACAGATGATAGAAACAGGCGGGATTGCAGAGCTCTGAGTTAAGTGAGTGTCCTGGGTTTGGCCAGGACAGGGTTAATTTTCACCGGACTCCAGGAAGTGGCACAGCCAGGGGGTGGGGGCTGACCCCACCTGGCCATACAGAGCCCGGTATTCCATACCATGTGCCTTCACGCTGGGTTCCAGTGGGGGGGGCGGCGCGGCGGGAACTCTCTCGCGGCTCGGGAGGGTGCGGCGCCGGTGCGGTCCGAGAGAGCGGGTCTGTTGTGCGAGTTTGTGTCCTATTTTCTCCTTATTTGTATCATTGTTGTTCCTGTTCCCTTTGTTTGCTGTTCTGTTAAACTGCCCTTATCCTGACCTACCAGTTTCTGCCTCTTTCTTTCCATTCTTCTTCGCACCCCGGTGGGGGGAGGGGCGGCCGCGTGGCGCTTTTGTTGCCGGCGGCAGCTGAAACCAAAACATTAAATTGGCGCCCAAGCGTGGGGCGGGGATAACGGCAGGGCCGAGCAGCGGGTGTTAAAACTGCTTTCTTACATTTTGTTAAATTTTGTTATACGCATTTTTCTGTGTTAAATAGTCGCCAGTAAAAATGTTTCTGTCTGTGATCAGATGGTTGTGGTTTTTGAATCCGTAATTGCTGTACTTGTTCCCTGTGGTGCTATTCATCATCACGGGGAAAAGGATCAGGATTATGATTTTACTGTACTGTACGATATCGATTTATGACATGATAACGTCTATGTGCATGAAATTAGGCTTGTATTTGCATGCGGCACTGCGGTCATTTCCATAACTCGGATCCTATGTCTTGGAATTTGTTAATAATCGAACCCAGCCTGTGGGGAAAACCGGAGGAGATACCTTCCCCCACTCTTTCCCCCCCCCCTCTCTCCTTCAGCCTGGTCCTAACGGCTTTTGAGAATCTCGAGTACCCGTGGGATGCTCAGGCCAGCACTCTCCTTTTGTTCTGCCTCCTGAATGGGTTTCAGGTTTTGTTTAGGGTTAAACAAGTCGTTAAGAACATCGTGCAGAGACCTGCCCCGGGGCCGGATAGCTGTGAGTGGCTGGGTGTGTGGGACAGCATGGGCAGGTGTCTAGAG
>Ga0065711_1039894_pt1 | contig 17407 bp, 8 predicted proteins | sample Hoacrofraction12_FD_59098 | JGI IMG/M metagenome (GOLD analysis project Ga0065711, IMG submission 59098) | Hoatzin crop microbial communities from Cojedes, Venezuela - Epithelial fraction 12 v2 (version 2) | ecosystem: Host-associated > Birds > Digestive system > Esophagus > Crop | place... | reverse complement strand
GGGGGGGGGGGGGCATGTGTGTGTGGAAGACAGAGAAAAGAAAAAAGAAAAAAAAAAGAAAAAGAAGGACAGGAAATGAGGATAAGCACATGGCCAGGAATTTGGGGAAATTACATATTTAAGGTGGAACACGCTAATGTCTTTAAGGTGGATTCCATTTGCAAGCTGCTGGATTTGTTTTTATTTCTAAACACTGATGTGTGTGTGTTCAGTCTCCGTTATGCAGCCCAGCAGACAGCAAGGCTTCAGGATTCAACTGCAGTCTCTTCCTGCTCCCTCTCCCCTCACACTCACCACAGGAGAAGGATTTGCTCATTTTAAGGCACTCAGTACTCAGAGAAGCATATTGCTGCAGAAGAGGAATCCTTTTCTGAGTGTTACATAACAGTATTCAGAGCAGTTTAAGTCTAACAAACAGCACAAGAAGTTGGAGATCAGCTACCCAGGCTGCAAAGGACCAGCTAGCAGGGATGGATCACTACATCAAGATTTCGAAAAGTGTTGCCTACAGAAAAAAAACCAAACCCCACACCTGTTTCTAAGAGCAGTTAAATCCTCCAGCAAGACTGCAGCATAGTGCTCCAGAGCAGCAGAGAGGATGACGGCTGACACCCAGCACACTTGTCACACACATATGGGGAGCAGCTCAAAATGCCTCTTACGAAAAAGCCAAGGGCATGCTGCATTCCCCAACCACCATGGGGTGGCTGGGGCATCCACTGTCTTCCAGCAGATGAAGGACCCACTTAAACCACTGCAGCAAGGGTCACTGTCACCAGCATGCACTTCTGCTATACACCAAAATGCGTGTTCTGGGTTGGGCCAAAGGAGTGCATGAGGAAAAGGGGGAAAAAAAATGAAACTTTGCTTATTGTAAAGCTGTTAATATGGACAATGAGAACCTACAGCAGTAATAAGGCTGCATTTCAGAAGGAGAATATCAAAATAAAGATGTCTCGCAATATTTCTCCCTTCAGAAAACCTATGTGCTCTTGATTCCTCTATCTGCAACCCTGGGTTCCACTTCTGTGAATGATTAAAGGAGAAAAAAATGTGACCTGACCAAACCCAGGCATTTTTGAGTTCCTTCTATCTAGAGCGCCTTCCTGGCTCCACTGCTATCTTTATTAGCCTATTCTCTCTATGGGAGCATTAGACAGAAGAAAAAAAAATAAATCAGTTGTCTAAGTAAGGGACATCAAGAAAAACAACAACACTGCTTCAGTCAGCATTTTCATAGTCCTCATTCATAGACAATAAATTAAGCGGAATTCAAACAAAAGCAGGTTATGGCTTGGGGAGGGAAAGGGACAAAAGTAATCACTATACATACAGGCTGAATGGAAAAAGATGACTAGATGAGATGTTTTGCACTGCTCAAGAGATAAACCTCTGTTTTTAAGCTTGGTGTTGTATCACATCTGGTTTAAAGGGAAATTGGATGTTACAGCACTGCCGGATTCACAGACAGACACAAAAGAAGGGACAGAATCATGAAAGAGCACTAAAACCTAAGTGCTGTGTGAACCTAGATGGAGAAAGCTCTCATTAAGTACTCATTCTGACACCTTATATCACTATCTGAGACGTATCTAACCTACGTTCTCCCCGTAAGCATTTAAAAAAGGGGATTCTTAGAAAGTCACAAGTCTCCTCTATGACAGCTGTTTCAAATATGTAACAAAGTTTGATACACGACAATAACTTTGCCTGGTCTTGGAATCCAGTCCCTCTACGTTAGGACTATGTACTGTGGACAGGTAGAAATCAGGCAAATTAGCTGAAACAATAAGTTTGGAAAAGGGCTATACCAGCAAACTGATCTCTCATAGCCCTGAAAATAGCACTACCTGACCCAAAAGGCTCAAGAGATCACAATCAGCCTTTCAGCATTGCTATAAATAGATATAAATGTGTTGCAGAATAACTCTTACACTGGAAACACCTTAAAATTACACAGAACAGAAAGCCTGGTTAGGTCTCACAGATCTTAACTCAGTTATGGGCTTTTAACTTGACAGAAGGAAAAAAATAATCTACAAGTTCAGGAGTTTCCCCACTGGAATGGTCCACAGCTTTTGCAGACACCCTAGTGTTACTTTAATCACCATTGTGGCGTCTTAGCCTTTTCTTTACGTTTCTTCAAAAGGCTTTATGAACAATTTGGACTTCTTTGCCCAGCTACAGAATTATTTAAACACTAATATTAAGCAAATGATCAGAAAAGCTCATTGTCACAGGTTCTGCAGCATCTTGCCGCTCGGCTTCTTTACCTTATGTACCACCATCCTTCCAGGTTCTTTTGGATGACCTCCACGGTGACCCCTTTTTCGAACCCAATCTCATCCTTCCCCTGGCTGGCGTACGGCTGGATAGTGACATATTTCTCTTCTAGTGAAGGGAGAAAAGGCAACATCAGTTAGGGTCAGAATTAGTCCAGCTGTTTTTCTGTTCTGCTTGCTTTTAAACTGTTATGCAGTGATTACGTGGAGCCATTGCAAAAGGCGGAGCCCTGCTCAGGGGCCCACTGATTATTTATACTGATGACATGATAGATAATCAGCCCCTTGCCACTACCCTGCTGCTGATAATCACAAAGTGTTTCCATGCCAATAATGACACAAAGTCCCCAGACAGCTTCCCCACTTCTTCCCGCCCCACTCCAAGTTCCTCGAGCGGGTAAGGGAGAGGATTTGAAGCTGGACTTAACTCCCATACTGTAACTTGACAGAATCAACCCGGCTGCCAAATCAGCCAAGCGTCACCGCGGGAGTTCCAGCCAGTTGGCTCTTTTGAACACGCACATGGCTGCACGAAGCATTGTGTTACTGAAACCTGAGCCCTGCATCCCGAGAGGGGCCGATCCTCCCCAACTCAGAGGGTCTGGCCCATCACACTGCTCTCCTTGCACCTCTTGAACAGCGCGGGTCTACAGCAATGAGCTTGAAACAGCATCAAAAAAGTGACAACAGAATGTACGGGTTTTGCATTTGACAGGAGACCATGCAGCATCTTGCATTCAGGGGCTGTGAAGCGTTTTGCAAACTTACTCACTTCAGAGAAATACATGGGTGGCAGTAGAAAAGGAGGGCCAGAACTTAAGAAACATACTTCAAAAGCACAGGCTAGATTTCAAGTATGGTATATGAGCCAAAAACTTAGCATCTCTGTTCATCAGCTATCCCCTTCCCAGCAGGACAGAGGGGAGCAGACTTGCAAGCCAAAGAGCAGAGAACAGACACTTTCCCAGCATCTTCCTCCATGCACCAGCGGTCACTTACGGCAGCCTTTCCATCACACTCAGGTCACCCTTTTCCTCTGTTAGCTTAAAAAAATACAACTGGCATTGAAAATGTGTACTACCAGCCTTGCTCTGCAGCGGCAGACACGGAAAGTGTTACAAACCCCTCTCCTGAACCCAAGCTACAGTGCATACAACAACATGAGTTTCTGTAGCTGGATCAAAGGCAGGGCAGGGAAGCAACCAAGCACACCCAAACTGGCCTCCCTAGCACTTCCCACTGGCCGTCGCAACAAAGCATGGCCAGAAGCAGGGTTGTCAGTGCACAGGAATGGGCAGGAAATTAAGTGAATCCAGAGCTCCTGACCACTGCAAAACAAAGGAATTACGGAAAGGTTGCAGCAGCTTGAGGCAAACACTCTTCTGGAGAGGGTGAAGCAGACCCAACCATCTGTTTGGTTTTGTGGCTCAACTACGTTTTGTTGCTGGGCGAAGCATGGAAACTTTAAAGGAAAAAAAAAACGCCTTACTGAGACAAAGTAAGAAATAATACCTCAGAAAGGGGAAAAAAATGTTGGCAGAGCATCTGATGGCAGAACATTCAGCAAAGCTACATCTCTGAAGTCAACTTCCTTGATGGGTTGCATTTGGATCCTTCTGACAGGGTAAAACCTGTCAAAACCTTTGCCTTTAAGAGGAAAATACTCTCTCCTGCTCTCCCCTTGGAATGCTGCTTTAGCCGTTTTATCACTGTTAAGGAATTCCAGCTAGTTTGTAATTAGCACCATCAGGATATGACACCTTCCCCACAGAAATACTCTACAAGATGGGGCCTGATGAATGAAACCCGACTAACAAAACCTGGCTTCAACGTCACAGCACAGTTTTCCTAGCTGGCTTTCAGCTCTGCGCAGTAAAGGCAGACTCATTTTTCCTCTCTTTCAAGTGACTGCTGCTGAAGGAGTTATGTGTCCAGTTTCCACTACATGCAAAGCCCCAAGCACTAAACTGAACTGCAGAAGATGTCTGGGCAGCTAGAGCTCATCCCTGAGAGGAGAGGGCCAAGGGAAAGTTCAGGTGCGCAGAACTGCAGCACTGACCAGATATACACTGCTTCAGACACTTCCAGGGATGTTTCTAGGACAGCAATAAAGAGTTAAGCCATGCATTTGCTGAGCTGTGGAAGAAGGCTCTGCTTTGTCTCTCCCCCATACCAAAGCTGCTTTATAACCCGGCCATCAGAGTTCACCCTTGCCATTACAGCTACAACAGAAGTTTCTCTGTACATCTTATTTTTCCTCTACATAAACAGCAGCCCCTGCTGCAGCTATGGCCAGCTATTCAGCTCCTTTTGCTGGGAAGAGCAGTCATGCTTAGGGATGTGTCCTCCCTCCTTCTGCAGAGGACAGGTAGGAGGCCACGAGTGGGGTGCTCGCTCCTGGATTTCAACACAGCTGTCCAAACTCCTGCTCCAACAGGACTTCTCCTGTGTGAGGAATTGAGACAGTGGTCACCCATTAACCCCAACAAGGCTCCTGAGTCTGATTATTCAAGGGAAATCACAGTTTGAGGTGAGGGTCCTTTGCAAACTAGGATGCAATCACCTTCCAAACATTAGATCCCCTCCTCTCCAACACAAACCCACTCTCGCCATTCCAGATATAGATGAGTGGCTTACCAGGCAAAAGGACGAAGACAGATCCATGCAAGCCACTACAATAGCCAGCAACTTATTCAAACGCAACTCCTGGGCCTGCAGCTATGCATGTGGGCACACATCACCGCTCTACCTGCTCATTACTGCCTTCCTCCCAGCCACCAGCTCCTGGACTTGCCTTCCAGTTAGTTTCAGAATAAGGCAGAAGAGCAGAGATATCCTCCAATTCCTCTCATTCCGGCTGAAACAGTCCAGGAAGGACTGACCACGCTGTTGAGGTGGTGCACTGAAAATGCAGCTGGATGGAAAAGCCACATCCTCCGCTGAAAGAGCTTCAGCCTATTTACTGAGCTCGTCAGCATTGCTCAGGTTTATGGAGGAGAGAGACTGCTCTTGAGCAGCACTCTGCCCCCAGTACTGAGATTACTGCTTGGATTGTTGCTGCTCTCACCTTGCTGCCTTGCACACACACCACACTCAATACCGCCTGTCAGCACCTCTGCCTGACCAGAGACAACGGCCAGCTCCAGAAGCTGAAGCACTGAGTTGCTATGGAGGATGGAGCCCTGCCCAAGTACTGTGACACTGGAACGCACAGGCGAGACTGGTGGGCTTTTCTGAGCTGCCACTGTCTTAGCCTATCCATAAGCACCTCTGTTGAGTAGATCTTCAGTCTTGTGGCTTTCAACTCAAAGACTACCGCTCTTTGAGAGGAAAGCCTTCCATTGATTCCTCCACACATAGAGGGAGGGAGAAAAGAGACTGAACAGAAGTAAGAAGGGAAGAGAGAACAAAATTCTTCCATGAAGCAGGACAACCAAAATAGTGTTAAAAATTCACTTAGAAAAGAGGGTCCCTACAATGTTTTTGTTTAGCAGTTCTATTTTTAAGTCTACCAATCAAAACCAGGAAACCAGCATTACAATTTCCCCTTGCAAAGTGCTTTCACAGCAAAAATTACAGCCGTTTCCAAGATTACGTATGTTTGGTTTCTTTCAGTGGTGCAGGGGATACCACAAACATACAAGACTTACACAGTAATTTAAACAGTATTCAGGAGATATGGGTCCTCTTGCAACCCAAGTGTAACTCTGTTTTTCTTCTCAAAGACTATCTCTAGCCAGTGGATGTTTTGTATAAACAAAGATTTGCTGAAGGGAGAAGTGGAGCTTTCAGTGGACATGTCACTACAGAGGACTGATGTAGCATTCAACAGCTAGCTTTCAATAGCATTCAATCTGTATCAGATTACTACTCAAAAGTCTTTAAGAGAAGATATTTGACACTTCAAGACTGATGCATAAAGTTATTGGAAAGACAACACAGATACATGGTTTCATGAGAGAATCAGCAGAGCATCAGCCAGCAGAACGACAGTGCTGAGTTACACTGAAAAATCTGAAATATCATGCTTGTTTTCTTCAGATACTACATCACGCAATGGCATAAAATAAGTCAGTGAACCAACCCAGACCTACCATCAAAGTTGTATGTCCAGATCTACAGAGAACACACAAGTGTTTAATTTTGATTCATTAAGTTTTGTCTTAACAATTACCAGCAAAAAATGCAAACAAAAGTATAATTTGTATTCCCCACCCGCAGCTTCCATTACATCAACTTCACCATTGAAGTCAAGTGGGCAGAATAAACTTGAATACGTGCTACAAAGCACATACATCAGCTAAAAGGCTGCACTCTGGAAACAATGGGATGAGAGTCCTACTCTCCTTCAAGATCTGCTGAAAATTGCATAAAGGACTTCTGTTCTTAATGTGTGACATGCAGAGATCTGTTAATAGCTCAGTCAGCCAACTTTACTTACCTTTCTCTAGTCCTAATTTGCAGGTCAAAGATACCTTCCACAACTGAACGGAAGGCAGTATTGCTACTGGAAATATAGCTGCACTAGTAAATCTGAACAAGGTATGCATGAAGAAGCAAAGCCTGTTTGGCAGAGAGCTACGATACAAGTCTGTCACTTCATGCATTATCCAACTGCAACCCACTTAGCTTGGAAGGAAAGGATTAGTATGTGTCATTCTCTCCTCTCCCTGGACACACACACTATTTAAAACATGCACAACAAGAATTTCAGCACTGTTTGGACTACCCAACTCATACCACCCACTTGTAGCTGTGCTCTGCCCAGCCCTCCCAGACACCCTGGCAGCCCAGCACTCAGTCCGCTCGTTATTCCAGAGCCTCAGTTCCCTGTCAACCTTTCTCCTCCTTCCTTTTCCCCTCCCCAAACAAAGGCAGGCTTTGCTTTTACTCTGGTTCTACCTAAAGTCTCCTGAAGAAAGACTTTAGAGGCTTGGGGTCAAAATATAGAGACAGATCCTGGTGGATCACTGGGAAAACAGCGTGGTCAGCAGAGAACAGTTCTCATGTCCTTGTAACAGCCCACAATACTGGAGAGCGCTTTTTCTAGCAACTGATATTTCCCACTAGCAAGTGTAGCACAGGTTGCTGCCGTCCAGCTGGGATCTGTGCGTATATACAGGACAAAGCATGAGCTGTACAGTGCCCTGTATTACAGCTATATAGAGCATGTGTCTTGTACAGACACATGCAACCATGCTATTTTCAACAGACCGGGTACAAGGAAGCCAGTGGCATTTGAGAGTTATGGGTCGCCCCTTCACAAGTCACAGACATCTAATGCCGTTCCATGACTGTTAGAACAAGGGAAAACCAACCAAAACCAAAACACCACCACAACCATTTGTGTCCCTCCAGCAACATAATTGTTCTCTGCCAAGCTGAGGTCTTTCCTATACACAAATAGCAATAGCTTTAAAACTAAAAAGCTGCTTTAAAAACAGTTTTTGAATGCATCCCTAGTGCTGCAGCAGATGAGCGTTCCCTTTTCTTTCCTTTGTCCTGCCTCGCAGCCACCTTGTGCAGTTCATGACTCTGCCATGAGACGGACCTGAAGCCAACCTGGCCAAGGAAAAGCTAGTATGGCCCTAAGTCTGGTTTGGTTCACTGCAGATCTGTACGAGCACAAAGGAGAAGAGAAGATGCTGGGGAAGGTAAGACTGGTTCTTTTAGTGGTGGCACCACAAACTCTGTGTAACACACTTCTCTGTACTAAGCTAGGCCAGTTTCAATGCACCTTCACTTAATTTTGAGGAAAGAGGCCTATTTGTGAGACTGCTGGAAGCAGAGGCAAGGGAACCCATAGGAAACTTGATCTAAAACCAGGCTAGGATAATTTAGGAGTGCCCACACGTCTTCTCCCACCCATTTTAAGATGCAACTTAATAAAGTGCAACTTTCTGCATAAATAGGATTTAAAATACAGCTCTTAAACTATCATATGATTTACAGCAGAACAAGTTGACCTGTAGGCACCTTGGCACTACTCATCAAGCAGTAAAAAGTCACCTTTGCAGCCACAGTGTATTGGGAACTGAAATATTTCTTCTGTCTCACCCAGCCTGTTCAATAGCTATGATACAACATACTGGTTGCAGAAAAACTAGAGATGTTTCATTTAACTTGTTGAATTTTAGGAGGACAATGTCAATGACATTTATTTTTGGATAATGGCAGACCATGACAACAGTGCTTTGTGATTTTTACTTTTGTGCAGGGTTACAGCTTGTAATTGAAGCAGATATGTCCATTCCATCACACTCCCTTTAAGCTGCATATACCTAAATAGGTATTCTTTTGTTTCACCTGCTGTATATTTGTCTACTAGTAAAACAGGAATCTCAAAGAATTTTTAGGCATTGGGCATAGCATCTTCCATATCAGGTGACCTGTTACGACACCTCTCCCACAGAAAACATCTCAGAACAGCTAAGATCAAGTTCCATCCTTTCCTGAAGAACCTGTACCTAATTGTCTGACCAAGCAAGACACTGAACTTGAAAGCCTGTGAGGCTCCTTCAATCCCATCTGTCAAATCAGAAGTTCAGGTTTTACACGTGTGCTCACGCACACACACACTACACATTAAAGTTACGAGGTGTCTTGAGAAGGCAACTTGGTCCCTCCTCTGGCTGTCTGGATTTATACTTACTGTCAGGTCAAGGAAAGCAGACCTACGGTTTTACTGCTCAAGTTGTAATGTACAGCTTCAGTAGCGCTTTCCAAATCTTCCTTATTCAATCTTCCCAATTCCCTTGGCACTGGTTATTTCAGATTCCACCTAGTCTATCACCAAGGTAACGGTTCCTTTCCTCAACATCTTCAAAACCGTCTACCACACTGCTGCTCCTCACTGCTAGAGCCCTGATCTGGCCCTTCAACCTCTTTTGCACAGCCACTACAGCCACCTCCTGCCTCCTCTGCTCCCTTCCCAGCCTTTCAGCACTGCTGCTTTTGCCCAAGGCTCTTGCCACAGCAGCCCTCTGGTACTTCAGCCAGACTCCTACCAAGTGTACACCCAATTCAGTTGTCCCATCTTGAATTTTCAAGCCTGTGTGCTGTGCCTTGCTTTAATATCCTACCACACACTCTCACATGTTCTGCACCCGTTGGATTTCCCACTCCTCCAAATCCTTTCATCTTTTCCCACTGAGCCCCATGCCGTTCTTACAATGCCTCATCAACCTGAGTAGGCTCCCTCCTCCATGGTATCAAATAACCTGAAACTCTCAAATCCTTCCTAAAATAAGCCTTAGCTACCCTGACTTCCTGCCTCGCCAAACAAGCTTAGCTTTAGCCCTTCTCTAAAAGCTTTTAAAAATACCAAATAAATATCACTTTCCACTGTGAAAAACCTTTTGGTCTAATAAGATGCATGCCAAATTTCCACTTGCCCAGGCTCCTTTGATGCGCAGATCTTGTTCTCTTTGTTTAGGCTGTAAACTATTTGGGACAGGAACCTTGCCTTTAAGCAGCTAACATACCATGCACTTTTCCAGCCCTGCACGATCAGCCTCATCTCTCCCAGGCAAATGGCCAGCACTCATACATTTCTGCTTCCAACTTCTGAGCGCCCTGTTTCGCAAACCTCTCTTTCACCTATATTTTATAAGTTGGCTCTTTTCTGCCTCAATAAATAAGTGTGGAAGCTATCTGCAGCACTTCAGGAGCCAACCAAGCAAGGGAGTAATCTCCTTTGCTCAGCTGGTGTTTGTACATGCCCCCAGCTTTCTGTGACCCCATCCTTTAATATGTTGGCAGGGGTGGGGATAGGGGAGAACTGGGCTAGAAATTAGCCAATTAACAATTTCTCAGCAAAATGCAACAGCCCCAACCCTACATCTTCCAAACCACAGAAGAATTTTCTTTCAAAATACTTTCCCCTCAGTCAGCAGTCTGCGCTCACCCTCCCCCACTCCTCCGCTCCCCCTCCTTTTGTCAGACCTGCATCTGGAAAAAGTCTCGCTGTTCCAGAAAGCGATGCATTAATTCAACATGGACTTTGTTTTACTTGTCTAAATATTCAGCAGAGAAAATAACTGTCCATAGTTATCTAACATGTTCATCTGCAGACAGGAGCGCTTCGATCTTTGCTGTGTGTCGTGTCTACCCCCACTTTTTTTTTTAAATAACAGAAAACCATGCCAACAGATAGAAAAGAACAATAATGACACTTCTTCTCAACAGTTCTGTATTGCACATGCTCTTTCTTCAACCAGCAAGGGGCAATAAACATTTACTACTTTCCTTGGAGCACAGCGGAGGAAAAAAAAAAAGAAAATAAAGAACAAACTAAATCTGAAGCTGCTCTGTGCTGGTTCGATTTAGCACGGCAAAGCAGTCATATGCTGTGAGTGACAAACATTTCACCAGGATCAAGGACAAGCAGGGAAAAAGAGTGAAAACAAAGGGAGAAGTCCTGTGGGCAATGAGGGGGCTGCCAAAGAGGACAGAGCAGCTCTGGTGGGATGCAGGAAAGGGTGAGAGTGCATGAGCACACCAACCAGGCTGGATTACCAGTACTGATCACGGGCTCTTTCCACTGCTAGAAAACTGGATGCAGAACAACCCATCCGGGCTAGGAGATGGCGTTTGTGTTTCAAGACGAACTCAAGATGGGGTTCAAGTATCAATACCACTAGGTTACATGGCTGCCTTCCCTCTACGCCCCATCCATCCCTCCCTATCAAGCTCCCTCTCTCCGTTAAGTTAGGCCAGCAGCAGGAAGACCTACACTTCCCAAGTTCTACCTTTAACTCTTCCATTGAATAGATTAGTTCTTGTGCTAGCAGCTACTCTTAAGAAATAGGCTCATTTGGCAGATATTCAGCCCATATGTCATAATAATTATAAGTAGTTTCCTGCATTGTAACAGCTCCAGTAGATAGTGTTGGGCACAAAACTAAAGCAGGAATAACTTACGTCAGATATCTGGCATACAAAACAGGCATGTAAACCCCCACTCTTCCCAATCAAACTGTAATAGAACAAATGACTTCTCATTAAATTAGCCTGTAAACAATCCTAAGTCCTCTTCCAGGGAAAGTTCGGAATAAACACATGTGTAGAAATAGCGTTTTACCTGGTACAAGAGAACACAAACTCTGTAGCTTGCAGGTCTAGCAAGTGTCAGGACTGAGGAAAAACTACAAACATTCAGGCTTCTCCTCACAATCCGTATTTGTATTATTGGAGTTTCATAATGTATAGACAAAAGTTTAGAAAATGTACCACATTTAAAAACATTGAACATTTAAAAAAAAAAAAACAAGCTCCGCAGCTACATAAGAAACATAAACCAATGTAATCTCTTAGATCTGGGCACACCATGGACCATTTTAAAGAGAAAATTTCAGCAACAAATGTCATCTGTTTTTCTTTGTAAAAACAGACTACAGCTGTTCTCTTTGCAGATTTTTTTCAGCTTTAAAAATGGAGCACTACCATAGATACTCAATAGTTTGCCTTTCATGTTTCTTATTCACAGACCCAGTAACATTGCCCCCAAATATCTGAAGTTCAGGGATGATTAGCCTCTTCAAATGGCTTTGGAAAGGGTAAAACCAAGCAAGACACGTTACCCCTTATAATCCTCCCCCATCAGGCAGTCTGTAACAGGGAAGCAAACACCCTTCCCTTCTGCACTCAGGCTTTCCCATTATTTTTAATATCCAAGTCACTTCGAAAATCTGGGCCTTCAGAAACATTGCTTACTTCCTTCAGTTCTGGCTTTTAAAGTGATTCTATCATAGACCTAGTCAGTAAAAATGCTTATTAGTGGTACCCAAACATAAATGTAAAAAGAAGCATCCTTTACAGCTTGCTTTTAAACTCCAGTGAACTCTCGGAGCTAGCTCTTCCAATAGCAGGGACTATCTCAAGCAGAGTATCGCTGGGTGGGAAGAATTTCAGCCAAAATGTTTAATTAAATTTATTTCCATGAAAGAGGCCAAGTGGAGGAGGGGAAGCTGTTTTGCCTGTGTTGAACAATTCTGGCAACCTCCTTTTTGAGCAGCTCTAGCTCTTTTGTGCTTTGGAGCAGGGACTTGAAGGCTGGCAGGGGGATGAGTGCGTACACTTCATGGATTCTGTCATTTTAGTGCAAACCCACCCAAATTTGGCCTTGTTATAAGTCTTTTGGGCTGGGATGGGAGACAAAGAAGGGAGAAAGCATCTCTCTTGACCTCATATAAACTGTGATCTGTTAGAGAACAGTGGGCTGGACACCCAGAGAGACTCATACTTTCAACAACTGCAGTTTGGAAGGCATAGATGTCTGCACTGGCTACAGCGATGCCAGATGATGAAGCCACTGTCTCCAACCTGTCCCCAAGGATTCAAATCACTTTCTTTACTTCCAGTGAGCCTGCTCTTGTAAGAGCTCCCTAACCTACTATTTCAGATGACGTTAAACAGCTTTTTTTAGCCAGCTTGGCTAGCTGTGGCTGCAAGGCACTGGAGAGAGCTTATAGAAGCAGCTCAGCCATGGAGAGTGCCCCAAACCTTGAGATGCTGCAGTTTCTGCCAAGTTCAAGTGCTGAGATTTAGTTTGAGATAAAGCACGTATTCTCCAACACATGCAAAAACCCAGCATTGCTTGGGCCTAATAGGAAAGAAGCTGTTATGGAGCAAGAAAAAGGCAGGGACGGAAGAGACTAGGGGAGCCTGTAGTGTGGAAGACTGCCAGAGAAGACTGTGACAGGTCTGGAGAAGATGCACACAGACGGTGGGCATAAGAGTGCAAGAGGGAAAACCTGGGAATTTAACTTAGGTCCTTGAGTCTTACCAGTCGACTATGCTAAGGGACAGATCCCGCAGTTTTAATATTTTATGGAGCTTTGTTTGCAATGCTGTACGAATATAAGACAATGAATTTGTTTAAACTAGTAAACAAATTGTTTAGAAAACTGATTCCCAGAAATTCTCCCATTAAAATTGCCCGGAAGTAACCGGCAGTTTGACAATGCAAAATAAGTAGATCCCAACCTCTTACAGAGTACAGAAATAACTGTACTCAGAAATAAGCACAAGTTCTTTTTCACAGCCAGCATGCGTGCTTATGGGTGGGGTTTTTTTCAGTGCCTTCGGGGTGTATTTGGTGGCTGAGAAGCAAGACCTCGTCTTCTGAGCGTAGTTCCAGTTGACTATAGGGCCAAGCTACCGTAGGAAGAACATCCCTCTTGTTATTTTGGTTTCCTCAGTAATACTTTGAGGAAAAGGTAAAAGATCACTGAAAAGTTGTATGTGCTTGACGCACACATGAGTCTGCAAGCAGAACCACCACCAAATCCAGGAGAAGATAAATTTGCTACTTTAAAAGTACATTCTCTCCTCAGTAGGAAAAGGCACTCAACTGGGAAGCTTCTCTTGTGCTTGCATTTGGTTCCATCCCCTCAGTAAGACTGTCTGAAAGTTACACAGAGGTGCAAATGGTGCTTCCCCTGACCTCCTTCCTTTTTAAAGTGCAAGGAGTGCCACATCTGGACAATCTTGCAAGAAGGGGATAGAAAGGGGTACCTTTACACTGGTAAAGATGATTTGCATGCACTGGAGAAATGCTTGGATTGGAAGATTCCTCAGACTTCACCCAAAGAAGGTGTTTGCTCCCACCCTGCCATGCTTCCTGCCAGACAAGCAGAGCTAAAAAAAAAAAAAAAAAATGCTGCTACTGGTGGTATTTTGAACACCTAAGACTGATACCAAAAGCTCCCAAAAGTTCTGAAGAAGTCTGTCTTCAGTACCAAGCACTGCTTGAAAGGAAGAAAGGGGACTGAAACTGGAATGATTCTCATCTTTCCACACCAAGCACTTTTCCAATGCGCACATCTCTGACCATGGCTTTTTGGCATTCTTCTCATTTTAATAGCCCTGAAAGTATCACTTGTCCTTATTGAGGTAGGAAAGACTGAGCATGAATATGCCCAAAGTTAAAACACAACAGATGTGAGCTTCCCAAAGCAGCATGAAGAGTCAGACTGCAGAGTTACCCTTGATTGTTAGCCTCCAGCTCTTGGGGTGCCCAACCCTGGCTCCAAGACACCCTCGAGCTGTCATGTACAAAATCTGCATCTCAACTCTGCAGCGCTGGCCCCGCTCTGTCAGACTGCCAAAGATGCAGACCCTGGCACACAACAGCCAAAGCTGCAGCACAGCTTTTGGTACACCCTTACAGGCTTGTGCCATAGGAAGCTATTAATTCACCTCGACTCTGCTGCCTGTTGACTATCCCGCCCAGCGTCCATCGCCGGTCCAGGCGTCTCAGGTGAGCCTTGCGTCGCTTAGAAACTAGTTTGGAACATGGATGGAAACAAAACAAAAAAAAAACAAAAAGAAAAAAAATGATGGGAGGGGTGAGGAATAAAAACAAAACATGGCATTTACAAGCACCGGTCTTGTTAGCAGGAACGGGTTAGGTGGGATGCAGACATTTTGTTTTAGTTTATATAGTAGAGTGAAACAAGTCAGCTTCTTGAGCCTGAGCAATATGAACCACCTAGAACTGTCAAAAATTGCCACCCTTACTATTGGCTTTCCTTAAAAAAAACCCAAACAAAAACATCCACACACCCCAAAACGAGCTACACAACTGAAGACAACTTGTCCAAGGAGGCTGTAGTGGCAGGACAGATCAACATCATTGCTGTTGGATCTCCTAGTTAGGTTGCATGATCTTTGGAGAATTCCATCAACTGTATGTGACAACAAACCCAACAGGGCTCTAACCCTCTCTAAACAAATTCTCACACTATAAACAGAATCCAGGGAAAAAAAAAAAGGCAACTTCTCTTACGTGAGTTCACTTGTAACAGCAGCACTCAGGAACAGAACCCACGTGAAAAGTGTCTGACATCTCCTTGCTTGCAATACATGACTCACAATCACTGCCACAGCTAATTCTCATGATCCAAATTTCTAATACACTGATTACAAATATAAGGAAAAACATAACCTTGCAATTATTAAGCAGGCTCAAGAAGCTAACAAGCCAGAAGTGAGAATGAGTTACACACTGAAACAATAACTTATGTTTAAAATATGAACAAAGACAAGTCACCTATGGAAATGGCATTGTAAAAGCAGCTATGTGCAGAGGACACCACTTGTTTTCTGGACTGCATACATAGAATTGTACTCAGTTCCTCCTTCTCCTTGCAAAGGTGTGAATGAGACAGGAACCATTGGACTGGCACAGAAACGCAGACTACGACTTCCCCTTTTCCATTCAAGGGCTTCTACGCTAGTTTGGCAACTACTGCAAGGGTGCCTGGTGCTGCCACAGGACAATGCAAAATATTACACTTATTGCTAGGGTGCAAACACAACTGTTTTGCTAGTGATTCTGGGAAGCTGTTCCTAAACTCTGATATCACATCATTAATTATCACTCAATTCTGCTTATGTGTACTCACTTGGGGAATATACCCTTACACTTACGAGAGAAGACACAATTGTCTTCTAGAACAATGTTCTGTATATAGCCTGGCACAGCTAAATTATTTTATTGGGGAATGATTGCTGAACATGTAAAAAAATTAGTAACTTCCCCAAAAAGTGGCTTTTGCCTTTTTGCCCTTTATATCTGTCAGGGGCTTAGACCAGACTCACTCTCCTCAATTTCTCCTTTGCTGTAAGGCCTAACCTTCCCTAGTCACCATAAGTGGAGGTGTGCTGAGTGGTGTTAAACAGACACAATGTCTAGTTTGTGGTACTTTGTACTTCCCCTTTGATCCCATGTGGGTCAAAGAAGAACCGCAGATTTTCAGAGGATCTGGATTTGAAGTTTATAGATCACTTTTTTTGGCTAACGGAAATCAGCGATCCTCTTGGAAGCCCACAGTGCCACAGAAAATGAGCTGTCCTCACTCCTTACTGGTAGTGTTTTTCTTACCAATTGGTTCAACCTGGTGGCTTTCACCAAATCAACAGGACATTAGACTGCAGTTACACACATGCTACACAAGAGGGAACACAGGACACCTCACTAGACGTATAGATTATAGCAGACAGAGAAGCTAAAGCTCAAGTCACAGTAAGGCGGCCTGCATTAGGAGGTTTCTGTACAAGAAGGGAGGAAATGAAATGTTGAACTTAAAGGCTTGCAGGAAGGAGGGGTGTGGAAGGGGTAGAAATTTGCTTCAGGTGTCAACACAGAGCAGTCCCCTACAGCTCCTTGCTCGCACCAGGAGTTTGGAGGATTCGGCCACCCAAGAAGCACTCCTTGACCACAGTGGGTCACTCAGATTCACCACGCTATGTCCTCCTCACAACCTATGACTGTCCTCAGTGATAGTCCTTTTATATCACAATGATGTCTTTTCCTCCTCAACAATACTGAATTTGGCCATTTGATCCCAAACTTGGACTTGGTTGATCATGCCACAGTTAGTCACCAGAAAGGTTATTTATCAACAACTGTCTAAACCTTTCCAGAGACCATTTTAAGATGTTTAACAGCTCCTGTGGCTGTGAATGTTTCTTTAGATTGCTTTCTGAATGTTTTCCAAGCCTTGTAAGATGGCGTTGGTCTAAACACAGGCTCAGGTAGCAGTCGACTGTCTATCCTCACCCTGACAAAAGATGTTGTGCAGGTTCAGACGCAGGGAGCAAACACTCCTGTCTTTCTCAGGGAACAGACTATTTAAATAGAGCCACATGGAAATATTACTGCTATGTAGAGCAGCACTGTTAGTTAAGTTGCATTCAGCACCTCTTTATCTTTGCAAGGGCCTGCCACAGCAGAGCAGACCTCTGGGTCTGCCTGGCTGGTGGAGTTGTTCCAGGCCTGCTGCAAATGGAGAGGGCCAGGAGGCTGATACAGAAAGCTCCTTCCAGTAGTGTTTCTACCCTTGCAAAGTGGGCAGAGCAGAGATTGTACAGTTGCAGGAAGTCAGCATCTCCAAGTGTCACTCAAACTTGTATGAACACTGAATCCAGGGGCTAGGGCACTTAATCCACTTAAAGTGCCTTCCTTCTTAGTTATACTGGAGCCCCTTTCTTCTGCCTGATGAGAGCGAGTTGGCAAGTACGTTCACTTTTATACACTTTTCTTTAAGAGAGTGAATCTGAGTTGTTCTTTCCTCTCTTATGGAATAACTATTAGGAGAAGAACAGCCCAAGTAATGAAG
>Ga0065711_1007851_pt1 | contig 17407 bp, 16 predicted proteins | sample Hoacrofraction12_FD_59098 | JGI IMG/M metagenome (GOLD analysis project Ga0065711, IMG submission 59098) | Hoatzin crop microbial communities from Cojedes, Venezuela - Epithelial fraction 12 v2 (version 2) | ecosystem: Host-associated > Birds > Digestive system > Esophagus > Crop | place... | reverse complement strand
TTTCTATGTAGATTTGCATCTGTGGGAAAAAGACCCAAATGAGCTCATGTTTCTGTGAGATCCCTCTGGGCACTTGGAGGGGTCAGCATATGACACAGTGTTGGTGCCACAGAAGGCCAGACTCCAACAGGTCTCAGGGCTGTGGAGCTGCAGTCCTAGGGAGGGACATCTCCCAAACCCTGCCGGGGCTGCACTGCCAGGTGAGGCTGGGGTCTGTCTCCTGCCCTTTCAGCCTCAGATTCACTTTGCCTGGCCCACTCCTCTGCCATTTTCTTTCTCGTTGCACTGGAGATCCAGCTCTGCACCAGAGAAGACCTCCATTTTACTCATGTACCCCAGCTACTGCTGGTGTTGATGCCAGCACAGAGTGTATTTATCGACGTTGTCAACAGCAAACCCCTGAATTCAGCAAACCGAATTCATTGCGAGACTTAGGGCTTGATGCAATGCAAGTAAAAGGTCTTGTAAACAGTTTGCAACTGTCCAAGCAAACAGTTTTTCCCCAAACCTGGTATCCTGCCAGTCACATCTGCTCAGACCATCGTCTCCTGTAGGAATGAGCCCACTTTGCCTTTGGTTCCTCCTCTCTAGTGCCTGGCAGCTCCATTTGGACAAGAGCCCTCCTGCCATGGCCTGATTTCTTGAATCTCTACAGCATGCTCTGGGAAGACAAATCTGATGGGATGAAGTCATGACCCTGACTCTCCCCATCTCGTGTAGGCTAGCGATAATTTGCTGCATGCTTGTGTAGCTGTGCCGGCGAAGGTCCCATGGGGACATCCAGCTGTACTGGCACAGAGCTCTGTGCTGAATATCCCCAGGCTGGTAGAACTCTGAATTCTGAAGGAGGAGGAAGGCTGGAGAGAGATTGGCCTTTACAAATAGGTTGCTCAGGAGAAGTGCATTCTTCCATTCGTAACCAATACAGCTATGATGATAAACTGAATACAGTGCAGGCATTACAGAGAAACCAGTAGCCAAGGCTCACAAGAAGCTCTAGAGCTCTGGACATCCTTTGAAGATACCTGCTGCCAGGATGTCATCACCTTCATAGAGCGGAAGAAGCAGGCTTGCCCTGAGGGAGACTTCTAGAATCGGCTGGGTCAACTGCCATTAATGGGTCCCAATGATGGAGACACAGATCACTATAGTCATCTGAAGTCAGGGAAGATGTGAATCTCCTGCTCTGAGACTGCCTCAGCAGAGCTCCAGCTGTGCTGTTGGTCATGGTCTTTCAGAACCTGCAAGGAAATGAGCTTCTTGTGAAGACTTCATGCCACCTCAGTCCAGGTGTGAATTGCCCAGAAAAGAGGTCCTCTGGCTCTCATGTAGAAAACAGTCAGGATATTTCTCTCCATGACCTGGGACAGAGAGAGAGCTTTTCTAAGCTGGAGCTAGCAAAGCAGCAGTGTCTCTGTCACGGTTCAGTAGAGGCGGTCTTTGAGGAATAACTCAAAATGATTCTAGCTTGGTCCTTAGACTTAGCCCAGAGCATGGTATTCCTTTGGTCAGGAAGTGTGAGCATGGATGGTCCAACACAACTCAGCCCTTACCTGCTGATTACATCAGGCCCCGGTAAGCACCATCGCAGCGGCATTTGCCTACCTTGAATTTGCCACCATCTGCCAGGCATTTAACTGCTCTGTCACCTCCCAGTCTCCTCATAGAGCTTCAGGGCAGGAATTTATGGTGGAAATGTCATGAACTCTTCCTGTTCTGACAGCAGACAAGCCTTGCTTGAGTTCGAGCTGTGAACTATTTATCACAGTGCTGCAAGCATCCAAGCAAGGTCCCTTAATTTATGAAGGTCCAGAAGATATTATGCAATTGACAACAGGAACACAAAAATACTTCTGCACTTTACTAAAGCTACTATTAAGCTGCCTGATGTTTTCATCATAATATTTACTTCTTTGTAAATACACTAAATTCTCCAATCCCAATTCAAAACAGAGAGATCAGAGAATGAAAATAGTGAGATGACATAGCTGTTTAAAGATTATGTAAAATGTTTTTTACTAGCATAAATATTTGATTGTAAGACTCTGCCTGTTGTGTTTACCAAGCAGGGATGTGCAGGGAGGGCAGAGAGCTGCAGCAGCTGGCAAATGGGGTGGAGGCTGCCCCATGTCCCTGCCCGTCCCTTCGCATGCGGTCCAGGCTGTCTGGACAGTAGATGCACTGAAAATATCGTCTCTGTCTCGCTGGCTCTGGGCAGCAGGCAGAGTGGGGCGCCCAGTGCTGACACACTGACCGGTCCTTCAGCAGCCGTGGCTGCAGCCGCTCCACCATCTCCAGGAGACGTAGGGCAGGGTAGGTCAGAGGGGTGAAGGAAGAGTTAAAGGCTCAAAGTCTCAGCCTGGTTTGAAGCCAGTGAGGTCAGTGGAAGGGGTGGTCCTCTTGATGGGATTGCTGGCTTGAGCACAGCTCTCAGGTCAAGCGGGCTGCACTTGCAGGAGTTCTAGGCACTTGGGGACCTCCTCTATCCACGCAGAGCAGGGGGAAGGGCCAGGCTAGACATGGCCCCATGCTGTCCTGAGGCAGCAGTGATCTGGTCTGTGGGATGGAAGATGCCAAGAGCTGCCTCCTGACTCATGATCATGGAGGGACAGCAAGGTCATGGTGCTGCCCTTGGTGGGAGGGTCAGAACAGCACCATTGTGTGCCTTGAGCAGGCAGGTGGTGGAGTGTCTTGTCATCCATGTCGCTCTGGGGAGGAGGACTGGGAATGGCTTTGCTGAGTCCCTGCAGGCATAACTGGGAGAGTCGTACATTGAGTGGGACTGTGTATTTCTGTGTCTCATAGCTGAGGCACCAAATTTCTGTTTTAATGCGCTGGAGATGACATTTTGGGGATAGTTTCCCAATTAAGTTGGGAAGGGGTGGCAGAGCCTGGTTTCTTGCTCCCCTCAGGGGACTTCTCTAGCACCCGCAGGTGCTCTGATGTCTGGGGCCACAAGCAGGGTGCTCATAGGTGCTCAGTTCCCCTTGAAGTGGCACCTGAGGTAAGCCTGTAATGCTGCACCTCAGGAAAGCAGGGACTTACTCCTGCCATCCCGAGTGCTTCATGCATGGTGCAAACCAAGCCTATGGACGGCTGCCTGTGTTCTTCCTCCCGCATCCCTCAAGCTTCTCCTCCTTCTCCTCCCTCGAGCAGCCAGCCATACAGGTCACCCCAGGCAAGAGTCCAAGCATGCCTTCACATCCCCAGACCATGCTGCTAGGTACGCTCTACATGCTGTCTAGGCTGCAGGTTGACTGCATGTTCCTGAAAGGATGTCACGGTGAATGAGACAGCTGCTGCATGCGGTAACTGCTTGGCTCTCCTGCCTTTAATGCCAGCCAAACGTGCACCTCCCTCAGGCAATCCTCATCCTGGCCCAGTTTGGGCAGTACATGTTCCAGCAGCATTGGTGCTCAGGAGCCTCTACCAAAGCATGAGAAGTGGAAGGCTGGGGCTGGGGTGATATCTCTACAAGCAGGGCTTCCCAGCCAGCCAGTCTTGTGCAAGCATCCATGGGACCAGTATGGAGAGCAATGAGGAACTTGTGAGCCTCCAGCCTGACCTGGTGCATTTTGTAGCAATGAGGAGCCTTTGGCTGCTTGCTGGATGGGCAGTGCAGGCAAGAAGGTTTTTTTGTGCCTGGCCTGGCTGCTCCCAGCTCTTGTGGCTTGGTGGATGGTTGGAAATCAGGGAGCGAAGTAATGGCAGTGCCAGCATCACCTCCAGAGCCCCCAGATTGCGTGCTTTACTGACCTGTGTCCCCCCCTCACTCTCCCCTTGCTGAGTGTTTGCAGAGAGATACTCGGCAGCACGCAGGTTTCCGGAGGGGCTGCACAAGTCCTGTCAGTGCATGGGAGCAGCTCAGTAGCCAGGCAGTGCAGAAACCGTCGGGCTAACAGACCCAAGGAGAACGTGCCTGAGCAGGGCAGTGCACCCCAAGAGCTGCAGAGGCTCCGCAGGGCCCCGGCCGGAGGAGTGACCTGTCTTCTGTTCCCTTTGCAGCAGGACTTTGAGCAAGTCACGTCTCCTTTCGGTTTCCTTATCTCTAAATGGCGGTAATGAGGCTAACTCCTTCGTAAAGCTCTTGGAAATCTCCCACCGAGCAGGGCCAGATAAGAGCTGTATTGTTGTAAGCTGTGCAGCAGCTCCAAAGGTTGAGGTTCCCCTACAAAGCAGCCTACCAAGCCCTACCTCTGCTTCCACAATGCAGGAGAGTGGCAATGAATTGAACATTTCCATTCACATCCCTCCCTCCTCCCCACTAAACTACCTCAATACAGCCACTCGCTTTGTGGTTCAGCCCTAAATAAGGAGCGTGTTTTTGGGAAGGGGATGTGACAGGCACTAGCAAGCGATATGAAGGAAAGCTGGGCCCGGGTTAGTGGCAAGCAGAGCTAAAGCCCCAGATATACATCGGATGGGCTGGGAGCATTATGTATTTCTGGAATGCCTTCTGGTCTTTATTAAAATGAAACCACAGCCAGCCCAAGAGAGCTCATCGCCCAGGCACGGGGCCAAGTATAAGTTACTTCTACAAATATTTATTTAACCATATCAATGACAAACTCTTTTGTATAAATGTTTTTATTTAATCATAATTTACCAATTATTTTAAATCAATTGTTTGCCTGGTTTCTAAACACTAATCAAGAGGCTTGCATTAGCATTACTCAGGCGGATTAGATGTGTTACTTCACTGAAGCTTGTGCCATTGCTTGCCTGCCTTGGCCATGGAAGAGGGTGCAGATGGATCCCAAATTTCACCAGATTTCTGGAGGACCAAGCCTGCGACATTGTCAGCCTTCTCCACCCAGGTGACCTCTGGGCTCAGATGAGTTTCTCTGCCACAGGTTCGCACAGACGCTGATCCCACCTGAGCCTCGCAGGACAGGACTTTCCTCCTTGTCCCCATGGAGGTGCTGACACTGTCACAGACGCTTCAGGTGCCCTTCCCTGCCCAGCCACTGCTTAACCCTCACACCTGAACCTGGACCTTTCACTGGTGTAGGAGACATTCCTCAGTGTCCCCGCAGCCCAGAGTATCTGGCAGGAATACATGGGTGCGGACATGGTAGTTTGGGGCAGAACAGGAGTCCTCAGATGACAGTGTTTGTCTCTGGTGTCCAGCACCCTGCTCCCTCACCTCTGAGCTCCCTCACCTCCTCAGGAGCATCCTAGAAGGCACTCAGATGCCAGGCATCATTTACCCCAGCTCCCTCAACATGGGCCTTCTCCAGCCCAATTCTCCCACCTCCATTCCTGAGATTAGACATCACTTGAAAACAGAGAATCTGTCACTTCTGCTGAGCTCTGCCTCCTCCAAAGCACTGTGAGACATGGTAGGGGCATGGTCTGCATCCAGCAGAGCTGCTGGGGAGATGCACATTTTCGAGGTCCCTGGGGGCCGGCACCCATCACTGTGCCCTCGGGGCCCTGTGTCCTGCGGTCTCTTGCTCGAACACAGGAGCCTTCGGGGAGCAGCTGGTCCTGCGGTGCTAACGCGGACCCGAAGCAAGAGCAAGACTCTGCTTGTTGCGGTCTGCCCGCCTTGTTTATTTATAAGATTTCAGACTGCTACTGTCTTGCACCTTGGCTCACTGCTCCGCAGTGCCTGCTGTAAGCACCAGGTCACCAGGGAGTTCTCCGTTCACGCACGTATCTGTTCATCATCTGTGGCAGAGACTGCGCCGCTTACAGCGTGCGAGCTGCCAGCTTCCCGAGAACACCGATCACCCCTGCAGCCCTCCACAGGGCAGCTGTCTTTCTGCTGCAAAACCCACCCCCCACCGGCCTTTCACCTGGGGTATCTGAGACATCTTCCCCCACCACTCATGGTTTAACCAGCAATGGGAGCTGTGTTGCCGTGAAACCAAGAAAGCTGGGGGTTAATCCTGCTTACAGCAGCCTCCCCAAGTCTCCTGCTGCAATCAGTTTAGGGTGCTCAAGCAGGGGAGAAAGCAGAGGCTTTGAGATTTTCCCAGCTGGGGAGGGATACGGAGGTGCCAAGGCTTGCAAAACACAGCTTTGGAGATGAATAACCTGAGCGAAGGCTGTGTTTCAGCGCTGCAGCAGAGATGTAAAACTTCCAGAAAATTTCTTCCAAGATAATAAAACCCAAATAAACAAAAAGAGAAATTGGGGCAAGTTTGATATAACCATGGGACTTGCCTACTATTTTAAAGATCATGAAAATAGAAATCAATGCTAGGTATAACCTTTTAACATTTAAGTATATGCTTGTTTTTTTTTCTGAATGATGAGAAATAGACCCGCTGCTAGAGACAGAGCAGCATTGCACTTCAAATCACGTAGCTGTACGTCCCTGTGGTCATACCTCTACAACGAGAAAACGTTAAAGCAATGGTAATAGGGAGCTTCCTACTGTTGGCTTGTAAACAAACAGGAAAGTTATTTGGACAGGGCTCTGAAATGCTGTGTAAACATAGACCTAATGCTATATTGCAGAATAAGAGGAAACTCTTGGAAATAAAATCATTTCACACACTGCTCTAAAAAGCCTTTTCCTGTCCATTCTGAGGGAAATGAACCAAAAAGAGGTGTCTGTCCTTGTTCTTTACAAAACCGATTTCTTACAAATCTCTTGTTAGAAATTTTTTTTTCCCCCTTGAATTTATTGAGGGATTTTTCAGAGCCTCACATCTCTGGATGAGAAGAAAGAGACTGAGAACCGCACAGCTGACCCGTGCTCCCTGTGAGAGGCAATTCCTCCCTGTGCTGGTGGGAGGTGGCAGTCCTGGGACAAGCAGGGGCTGCCTTAAACCCCCTGCTCCGTTGTAAGCAGCAAGGCTGCTGTTCCGTGAGAGCCACATTCTTCGTTCCCAACTTGACTGTCTAAAAATTAGGTGCACAGTTTGGCTTTTAGGTGTCCTGCACAGGCAATGGAGAAAAGCAGGTGCTGGCAGAGGGCCATCTGCTCTGCTTATCTTCCACCTTGAGCTCAGACTGGGAGGAACTGGTCTTTGGAGGAAACGCTCTCTTTCCATCAAGCAGAGAGGAAGCCTAGATGACAGCTAAGACTAGATACTGACTTCCAGATAACTGACGTGAGAGGAGATGAATCCCACCAAATGTGGCCGAGACGAAAGGACAGAGAGGACAGATGATCACTGGACAGTAAAGAAGGATGAATGTAGAGGGAATGGACTTGTGGAGGCCAAAAAGATTCATAGTATAGTGAGAGTAGAGCAGTGGCATGGCAGGAAAAGAGCACATCTGAATTCGTGAGAGACAAAGAAGCAAGCGGTACTGAATAGCGACACTGGAAAGCATGCAAAACGGGACAGGAAAACCTCGTGGTACAAAGCAACTTAACAAGAACGCGGGGCGAACACTGGACAAGCCCTGTTCTGCCTTGCCCTCACCTTCTCTCCGGTCCTCTTCTAAAACCCTCCCCAGCTGGCCAGTCAGATCTGTGTAGCTGTATTAAGGAGTTATGGTGTTTATGGTAAAAGCATGAAATCTGCCAGTCTTGGGATGCAACTTAACCAGGCCTTCGGATATGGAGCTATTGGTGGCTTGCACCCCGTCAGCTGGGACAGCATGGCAAACATCATCTTTTTACGGCTGTGTGAGGGGTGGATTCCTGGTTGTGGTTCAGCCTGATCTTATCACTGGCAGAAATGTTTAATGTTTACTGTACAATTACAACCCAAATTGTGTCATCTAACGTCAGCGTCTCTTTGTGGGCCTGGCACAGAGAGGACAGAGTTAGAGGTCTTTATGTGGCAATGGTATGGTTAAGTGGATGTGAGCAGGTCATTGAAGAGACCAAAGTGGCTTCACTCAAATGCACAACTTTATCTGGAATGTCTCATCCTGTGGGATGTTCTGGGCCCAGCACATCTCTGTCGTTGTGGCCAGTGTGCCAGATGTCAGTGGGATGGTGAGACTCTGCTGGAGCGTGTGCCAGCGTTAGCCACCGTACAATAAATCTGCAGTGTCTTGTACCAAGTAACGTGCTGTCAGTCCTCCTAATGGATCTGGGTTTCCTAGGAAAAGGTCTTGGAAACCGCTCCCTGGGGCTCTTTGCATGGGGTAATACTAATAACACGTGTTGGGGCTGTTCACATCCAAGGTGAGAAGCCTGTATGCAACGCATCCAGGTACAGTCAGAGGGCTGCTGTGGGGAAATGTCACACACTGCCAGACTGCATTTTTTCTTGACCAAGCTCACAAGCGAAATAATGTGAAGATCACCGAGTACAGTGAGGTTCTTGGTCCACTGCAACATCTAAGTCTGTTCAGTGCTGATGACTGCAGGACCAGATGGTCCAAAGGAATAAAAGAGTTTGAAGCCACAGTAAGAAAAAGAAACTGCCTGACAATGATGTGCAGGACAGACAAAATCAAGTGAAAGATCTCTCTCATGAAATATCAAAGTACTGGTTCAGGTCAGAGAGAACTGTATAAAAGTGCGTGTACTGTAGGACTGTCTGAAGAGCGGGCGTCACGTCACGCAGCTTCAGATCTCGAATCCCAAACTGGTCATCCAGGCACATCTGGAAATGTTGAATATACTGGGGAGCAAGGAAGGATTCCTGGGTTCTGTATTATTTTTAGGCTAAGTATTTACGTAAGATACTTTTCTTATCTTCCCTAACTATTTATAGTTTTGTTTGTATGTTTAGGACCTAGACGTATCCCGCTATGATTCAATAAAGCTAAAATAACTTTGTTGACAAAAAGAAATGTCTTCTGCTGTTAGTGAAAGGAAGGTAATCATTGTATTGAGTTACTCGTATAGTTACAATTTTAGTAAATGCTCTCTGGGCAGACGTTGACTCAGATACATTAATTCTTAATCTTAATTTCTCAAAAAAAAAAAGAATTAGAAGTTTTACTCTGAAAAGTATCTATGCTATGAAAACTAGGAATAAACCAGACAAAATAGATCTTCCTTCCAGAAGATCTAATATTCTCGCTAACACTTGCCACCACACAAAACAGTACAAATGTAAAATGACTTCCAAATGCCTGCCATCACCAGGATTGCTTGTGCTGATGGGGTACAAGGAAGAGCTGTCCGGCTGCTCAGACCACCCGTGTAATTCCCACCTGGAGTTTCAGGTGTTAAACCCCGAACAAGCCACCTGCCAGTGAGCTGGGGACCAGCCCTAGACCTGACAACAGGGAACCTGAGCAAAGCAGGGACAGAGAGGCGGTTATGAGTGAGGGGAGAACATTAAAAGTGATGAATTGCAGCAGGAAAAATAAATCACGTCTTTTGTGAGGAAAGGTTTTTAATTTTTATATAAGGAAACGGATTCTGCAAGTGATTCAGTGATTTTTCTTTGGGCTGAGGACAGGTAATTTCATCAGGCTGCCAAGCAGGGTGATTTAAATATCTCCTTCACAGCCTCTTTTAATAAAACCTACTCCGAACCTGTCCGGTTTCTCCAGACAAAAGCTACTGAGAGAGCTTCACAGAGTCCTTGGATTCGTGTCAAATGAGAGTCACTGTGTTTCCTGCAAGTGGCAGCCGGGGTGCCTTCATATCGAAGAGAGGGTGGCAAGGACAGCCCAAAAGCCTGTCTCCTGGAGTGACTCCGGCACTAATGGTGCCGAGCACGGTGGCGTGGGATGAGGGAAAGCAAGGGTGTGCTCAGCCCTGTCCCCATCACACGGGCTTGGAGGGATGAGCTCATGAGCTCTGGTACCTGGCCCCGTTGGAAATGAAAATAGACAGGCTCTGCTCCTTTAATATGCCTTAAATATTCTGAAAATGAAAGGAGGCAGGTTAGTTTGATTTCATTTACTCTGAGATTTTATTTTAATGTAGGTTTGATAACTAAATGGAAAACAAATGTGGTGCATTAAAGGGAGGCGGCCCAGCCCAGCGGCGGGAACAGGACCAATGCAGGAACATTTTTCTAAAGATCCTTTCTGGAATGTTATTTTGAACCCTTCGAAACGGCAAAGGTTTTTAGACATTGTATGTTTTGTTAAGTGTCCCTTGGGAAAGCTGGGTTTAAAATTAGTCAAACTCTTTCACTTTTTTAAACCCTTCCCTAAAATAGTTGATATAAAATTTGGTGGGAATTCTGCTGAGAGCTTAAACCGGCCGAAACAGACGACCTAATGGAAATGACATTTGGAGAAAAAATGTAAAAAACCTGGTTTCCTTTCTGGCTTCCAATGACATAATCGGGACTCAGCAGGACTGCCTGCTCCTCGGAGTGCAGCCCTGACCCCGGGGCTCTGGTCACCAGTTTCCCTCGTATGGGAGAAGGAGGGAAGCAGCTGGAAGACAGCTAAAAGAGGGAGGTGACGGCTCTGGTACAGCACTGCCCGTCCTCGGTTGTATTCCTCTGTGGGCTGACGTTCGTCACCCTTGGGATGCATAACCTGGTAAGCAGGCCAGCAAGCATCCACATCTCTGTCTAGAAGTGTGTGGCAGAGCTGTTGCTCTCTGATGGCTGGTTTTTGTGCTTGGGAAGGGCAGGGCAGACAGATTTTAGCCTGAAAGGAAACACAGTAGAGTTCTCTTGGTGACACCCAGAGTGATGCTGCACGGAGGTTTCCACCCCAGGGGGACCTGTCTCATCTTCCAGGTGGTCACATCATTGCGGGTGACCAACATCTTTGTGACAGCTCACATCTCATTCCCAAGGGAATGGGAATGCTTCTGGACGAGAGTGCGTCACCCTGTCCTTGCCTAGGTCCAACAGAGGCAGACGCCTCCTCTGACTCATCTCTTCACCATGGGTGTCAGAAGTGCCATTTGCTATGGGCAGTCCAGGCGTCTGCTCCATGCCCTGGTGCTGTTGTTTGCTGGGGGATGTGAGGAAAGCTTGTGCTGGCAGTGCACACCACTCCTCTATGCGCTTCTCAGCAGTGAGCTAAGATGGCTCAAAACATGCCCCTGAAACACATCTGGGACCTTCCCCAACCCAGTAGCTTATTTACTTGAGGCGTTTTGTCACTTGGAGAGATAAAGCTGCCTTCACACACCTCAGGTTCCTCTCAGCATAGCTGGGAGATAAGGGCTGAGGGACGCTGGCTCCTACTTGCTGCGAACCTCAGAGGATTTCAAGGAGAGGCCTCTTTGGGAAGCCACCTCTGCTATCACTTTGACAGGTGTCAGCTGCGCTTCGAGCAGCCAGCCGCAGAGGGAGATTAGCCAAATGCATCTCCTGCCCAGAGTGCTTGGGTTCTCCAGGCGTCGTTTTAAAACACAGAATGGGAAAGGATTTGGAGCTGAGATAGGAGACTTTATTCAGAAATGGTCTGACCTAAGGACCTCGCTATCAGCAGCCCCAGCAGCCATCACAGATGGGGTCCTTTCCGAGAGGGGTCTAGCTGATAACAGGGAGGAGGGGCTGTTGTCCCATCACGGACCCCAGTTCAGTGTCTGGTGTTCAGGGGACGAGAATGTACTTTGCATTCTGCTTTCTGATCCCCAAGGCGTGCCAGAGACACAGCTGCATCAGAGCAGCTGCTTGGGAAAGTGGCAAACCCTTCGGAGAAGTAAAGTTAGGTGAACTCTTGCACATGTGTTGCTGAAAAGACACCTGATTTGGGGGATATGCACATGCCTATGGAAGTTGTATCTGCCAGAGAAAAAGGCACTTCCACTGCACAAACAGCTGTGAAAGTTAGCCCTGTCCTGAAGCCTTCTACACACTTCTGTGTCCATGCAGAGCGTGGGAGCGTGGCCTGCGAGCAGCAAAGTTCAAGGATGTCGGATGTGGCAGTGGGCAGAAGGGAAGGTGCGAATCAGTGTGTGGAGACTAGGCTCTCCCAACGATGGGGCAGGCTTCTGTGGAGAAAGCAAGGACTGCCCAAGGAGAGACCAAGAAGCAGCCAAGAATGCAACATGCTGATTGCGGATGCGTAGGGTCACCAGTTCCTGGGGGTGCTGGGTGCACATCCAGTTGGAAAAACTAGTTTAGGAGAGGGAACACTGGTTTGCACCAAAGCTCTGGGAACCTGCCTTTGTCACCCGTCAGCTCAGGGAAGGCTCTCTCCAGCAAGCCACTTCTTGGCCTGCTTCGCCTCCCACATGGGATTTACCGAGATGCTAAATTCCTCGGGACAGGGGGTGTCCCTTGTCGTGGTCTGCACAGCTCACATCCAAATGCCTCATAGTCTTGTTACCTCACTGTAGATGGCATTTTTTCTGGAATTTGTGCACTGTTGCCCAGCCAGTCGGATCACCCTGAAGCACCCTGCAGCTTTCCACAGGCTTTTGCTTACCAGCTATGCCCAATCTATAGGTCATAGTGTACAGTCAAGCACAGGAGAGGCACGTATTCTGGGCAGGATGCGTGTATCCATGGTATGCATCTATTGTGGGGCCCATTCTGGTAGCACTGAAAATTGGCCTTCCTCATGGTACCCACATTTTCATGCCAAGCTAAACTTTCTTGTCCTTTTTAGAGATATTTATAGATGGGAATCTTGACAAAAATGAGTTTCTGTTTTGGAAGGAATAGTTTTACTTATTACTAACTCTGATTTGAGTGTGTGTGTGTGCTCAAAGGTGCAAGCAAGTGGCAAAAACGTCACCTAAAGAATGTGATAAGTCAACCCCTGAGGGGAATAATGAGGAAGAATGAGACACTCTTTAAAATGGACTCTAAAAACTTGACACAAGCAAACACACTCCTGTTCTGGAAGGTGCGTGGGGCCAAAGAAAGGGGCAGGCGCAGCCAGCTGCGTGCGCTGGTGTGCGCTGCGAGCAAGCAGAGCTGTGCTCACTAGAGAAGCCTTGCTTCCATGTTGCAGACTGCTCATACCTCACTGGAGCAGTATGTGCTTAATTCCAGTGTTTTCCAGAAAGGAATTGTTTCTTTCCAGAGGAAAACTATTGGCTAAGAGGATTATATAAAGTTGTCCTCGGTTAGACTCAGTAATGTCTCTGAAAGGCAAACACATCTGAGCTGCTGCGGGAGGACGGGTTGGAGGACAGCCACTCCAGCTTGGAAAGAGCGGTATCTCTCCACAGGCTTACTGGAGAGTTTTCACCGTTACTATAGTGACGAAGGTGACAACCAGTAGACAGGATGGAAATGACTGCATGTGCATTCCTGGCAGTAGCAAATTCTGGGAACACAAGATGGCAGGCACGTCCCACAACCCCTCCCCTCGCCGGCTGCTGCCGCAGTCCCACCTCCATGTCCTGGATGGCCAATCCCTTTGACTTTGCTTTCTTCAGATCCTGAATACATCCATGCAGTTCCACATCCCAGTGCCTACACTCCTCCATCCTGCATGCTGGGGTTGGAATATATTCTTAAGTCTCTGCAGACAGAGATTGTCCTCCAGAAGGCAGTTCCATGGCATTATGAAAAGCAGCAGTAAGATCTGATGAAAAGCAGTGCAGAACTGTTGAAATCTACTGAACTGTACCCAAAGCTTTGCTTGATTCTCTGCTTGTTGGTGGATACAATCACTGCCTTCAGCAAATAGAGAACTGCATTACCACTATTAGGTTGCTGTGGTGGACAGTTCCCGTCCCTTCTTGGCTGCACACCAAATGACCAAGAAAAAATCTGTACTACAGCCTGGGAGAAAAGAAAAAGATTCAGTTTCGTCTGCTTGCAAAAGTGTCTGCATCTTGACATTAAATGGGATGGAGAGGAATTCAAGAAACTTGCCCCTCCCCAGGAAAAAAAGAAAAGAAAACCAAGTACTTCGAAGTATTTTGACTACAGATTGTATGTGGAGCAACTAAATAAAGAATAATGCAACACAAATAGTGCAGAAAAGAGAGAGATGTATAGAGCAATGTTTAGAAGCGCAACAGAAGGAAAGGAGACTTCAAGCACCAATGTTTTACCTCTCGGGTATTAAAGCACACACTGCCAGACTCNAGTTACCAAAACCTTCTCATGAAGTGAAATGCAGGGCTGCACCTGCAAAGCAGAGCTTCAGCATGGATAAGAGACTGCTTTTGGGGAATCTTGCCCAGAGCAAGGCACTTCTCATACTCCTCAGGAATTAATGAGAAGCTGCTGGAGTACAAGTACGGCAAGCAAAGTTTTTTCACCTTCCTTCCAGGTAGACTAGAGCCAGCTTTGGCATAATTTTGCTACTGCCTGGTTAGATGAACCATCTGCCTTCTGTCTGTGGTTAACTCTGAGTATCTGCCCACAGAAGATAACGCAGCTTCTCACCTTCAGCCATTTCCATTCATTCTTCCCCCCTTGACATTTCTCTCTGGCCTAGCATAAAACTTTGTGACTTCATTAAATATCTCAAGGGACATGGAAAGGTCTATGAAAACCATTAGCATTATTCTTGCTGACCTTCCTACTTGGTTTTAGCTAAAATTGCATGTTTACGCTTTTGCTCAGCTTCTTGTAGCTTTTAGCACGAGGACCATAGTCCACAGCAGGTGCCACCTCACATTATTTGGAGGCTCAGTAGCAATACCTCCAAGGCTATTGACACAGTCTGAGAACAGCCAGCTCCTGGTGGCAGGGACTGCTCCTGCTTGGAGATGATAGCCTTGCTAAGAGCAATAGTGCTCCTTAAAGGCAATGTCAAATTTGGCACAGTGTGACGTTGCCCTGTAGTGCCACACGGCTGTCATCTCCTACACTGCTCCCCATGAAGGGTGACTACTCTGTGCAGCTATTGCACTGTTTGCTTCTGCCCCAGTGAGATGCAGACATGTATGAAACAAGAACCGCCTGCTCCTGCAGATGCCAGTATCTTTGGAAAACCTCCCCAAGAGAAGGAGTAGACAGGGCTTTCCAACAGCCACTCTGGCAGAACAGCAAATGGCAGTCAGCACGGCGGTGCCTACCTGCATTTTGCAACACACGCCTGCACTACAAGTGCCGTTGACCTGAGTCGAGCATCAGTGAACCTCCCAAATCTCCAAGCACTGGATCGTGATGGTGATGACTGAGCAGGCTGCTGGGCTGAGGCCATCTGCTCCAGGCCAGTGGCTGGGACTGAGCTGGGGCTATGCTCAGCTGTGTACTTGTGTATCTCGTGTCTATTGCATCTCTGCTCCAGGCTGCCATAGAGAGGCTCTTAAAAACACTGCAGTCCCCACTGCAGTTCCACAGAGCCCAGCAATTTCCATCAGGAAAATGACACAAAGACGGACACAGCCCAATCTAGCTGCTGCGCAGCCATTTCCCAGCATGTGGCACAAGTGTGCGTACTGAGCTACCTGGTGCCCAGGAAAGAGATAAGCACCTCTAATCCTTACAAGAAGTCCTTACAATAAACCTGCACTAGTAGCACCTTGCATGTGACTGCACTTGTCACCTACCACAGACAGTGATGATAAGGAGCACAGGAGCACCGTGTCTGTCTGAGGCGGGGTTGCGGCAGCGCGTTTCTCCCAGCGTACCAGTCCCAGCGCTATGCACTGGAATTTTTGCTGGCCCATCAAGGGACGTCCTGTTGCATCCCTGTCACCCTAACTGCAACCTGCTCTGCCGGCTGTGTGCACTGCTGTGAAAATGTCAGTAACTTGTCTTGAAAGCACCTGGATTCCTGCAGATCAGCTTCCCAGCAAGTTAGCAACTTCCGAGGTCAGCAATGGGGATGCAGTGACAATACATTCAGACCCCTGGAGCCCAGGCCGCATAAATGATTCACCTGAACTGGTGAATTTAGGATCCTTTTTCCCAGTTTCACCACTAGTTATGTCGTTCTTGGTCTACATATCCCACTGTATTTCCAGTGACTGCAACAAGCAAAGCAAATTTAAGTCTACAGCCAATGTGGTGGGGTTGGAAGTCCTTCAGAGCTTTGAAAAAGATCTGCCAAGCTGCTCTTTTCTGCATAAGTACCCCATGAAGACAAAGGGCTTTTAAATACAAAATTATTTCAAATAAAGCCAGGAAGCTCAATGTGAGACAGAGTGAAAAGCAGCAGGCTTTGCAAACAAGATACTCTTGACCCACTGTGCCCTGGCTGGGAGGGCTCTTCAGGTTTGCTCTCCAAAGGGAGAACCTTTACATGGGAGGAGAAGATAGGAAGGGATATTCAAGCTCAGATGAGGGTGGACACAGATCCTCAGAAGTCTCTGCTTTGTCTCCAGGAAAAGGGTTAGACATCTCTGACAATAGACATAGGAAAGACGTAGTTAAAACAATCCTCTAGGGAAAACCAGCCCTGGAAGATGGAGGCCAAGATGCCAGCTTCCCAAGCAAGCTAAGACAGAGCGGCAGCTCTGGAATGCATTTCTTATTATAATCCTAATCATGCCTTTTATTGGTCTATATTTTTGGAGCTATTTCTAATATCACAAATATTTGCGTTTCCCTGATTTTCTTAGATCCACGTCACATTCTCAGCTTCCGTCTGCTCACAATGCCATCTCAGAGTGGTTACTCAGCTGAGTGGGGAACCAAGCAGACCAATCCTCCAGCCCCTTGAGAGGACCTATGCCAAACATGCGGTGTGGAGTCCCAGGAGGCAGGACCCATCTTCAGCCCCTCCTGCAGAGGCCCATCTGGACAGTATCCTCTTTACCAGTGTACACTGCCAGGAGGAAAGGCTGGGGCAAGGGGCAGCTCCTGACCCTGTCCTTCAAATGTAGCTGGGCTCCAGGTTTTTGGCTGTGAGCCCTCTCCTGCACCATGACAGGCCAGCCTCCACTTGCAGAGATTCAAATGTCCACGGGATGGTCCCTCTTACCAGGCCAGTGAGACATTTGCAGGAAACAGGGGACTGAATCCTCTTTGGGTGTGATTTGACACCAGAACTGGACCTCACCTTCATCCCTGGTAAACACCCAACAATCACGTCCTAGCACTATTCTGGTACCAACTCTTCCCTTGAGTTTCCAAGACGGGATGCTCAGCCAGCCCTGTCAAGAGGTCCACCCATCTGGGGTTAGGAATAGCTTGCCTGGGTGGTCCCCCCAGCACTACCCAGGATATAAAACCTTCCCTGAGTCCTTCTACCGAGTGAAATGTGCCTTGGCACACAATGTAGTCAGTGTTTGTATGGCGCAGATCCCCCTGAACAGCGTTTGGTCTGTGGGAGCCAGCAGTGGGAACCCCATCGTCCCGGAGTGCAAAGCGATAGTGGCCCAGTGACTCCGGCAGGGACCCAGGGCTGCTCTTCCAGCCTCCCTCAATGATTTGTGTTCCCATTCACACTCTCTGTGCGAGACCTGCCTGGCACATCCCGTGCTGACAGAGAGAGGCAGCCCAGACCCGCCTGCTCCTGCAGCTCACAGAATCACAGAATCACAGAATCACAGACTAGTAGGGGTTGGAAGGGACCTCTGTGGGTCATCCAGTCCAACCCCCCTGCCGAAGCAGAGTCACCTACAGCAGTCTGCACAGGATCTTGTCCAGGCGGGTCTTGAATATCTCCAGAGAAGGAGACTCCACAACCTCCCTGGGCAGCCTGTTCCAGTGCTCCGTCACCCTCAGAGGGAAGAAGTTCTTCCTCATGTTCAGACGGA
>Ga0065711_1006422_pt1 | contig 17407 bp, 13 predicted proteins | sample Hoacrofraction12_FD_59098 | JGI IMG/M metagenome (GOLD analysis project Ga0065711, IMG submission 59098) | Hoatzin crop microbial communities from Cojedes, Venezuela - Epithelial fraction 12 v2 (version 2) | ecosystem: Host-associated > Birds > Digestive system > Esophagus > Crop | place... | reverse complement strand
GTGGATGTACGTGCCGCCCCGTTGGTATGTGTGTAGGGGTAGGGTTATTCGCTATCGAAGCGGATGGAGTTGCGGTTGGTGCTTTCGATGCGGCGGTCGCGCCAGCAGCGTCGGCACAGCGCGATGTACTTGTCGTCGCCGCCAATCTCCACCTGCGCGCCGTCGGTGACGATGTTGCCTTGTGCATCGACGCGCGCGTTGATGATGTTCTTGCGTCCGCAGGAGCAGGTGCTTTTGATTTCGTCGATGTTGTCGGCGATTTCGAACAGGCGTCGCGAGCCTTCGAACAGGTGCGAGCGGAAGTCGGTACGCAATCCGTAGCAAGCCACGTTGATGCCGAGGTCGTCGGCGAGGCGTGCCAGCTGGTCCACCTGTTTTTCGGTGAGGAATTGTGCTTCGTCGATGAGCACCCAGTCTTTGATGATGCCCGTTTGCTCGAACAGGTCGTTGACGTAGGCAAAGATGTCGGTGTCGGGATAGATCCACGTGCAGCGGCGTTCGATGCCAATGCGCGAGCGAATGACGTTGTCGCTCTCGCGGTCGTCGATGATGGGTTTCATGCAGAGGTACTGCATGCCGCGCTCCTCGAAGTTGTACGCCTGGGTGAGCAGCATGGCGGTTTTAGCCGAGCCCATGGTGCCGTACCTGAAATACAGTTTTCCGCGACGATATTTCATGATTGTTGGAGAAGAAAAAGCGAGCCCTTATAGTTTGTTTTGCGCGGCGGCTTCGCTCACGCCGGCAAGCGCCGGGTCGATGAGGATGCGTCCGCAGTATTCGCATACGATGACTTTCTTGTGCATCTTGATTTCCATCTGGCGTTGGGGCGGGATGCGGTTGAAGCAGCCGCCGCAGGCGTTGCGCTGCACATAGACGATGCCCAAGCCGTTGCGTGCGTTTTTGCGGATGCGCTTGAATGCGGTCAGCAGTCGCGGCTCGATTTTGTTTTCGAGTTTCTTGGCTTGCTCGCGCAGTTTTTCTTCGTCCTGACGGGTTTCGGAGACGATTTCGGTGAGTTCCTCTTTCTTCTCGTCGAGCACGTGTGTGCGGTCCTCGAGGGCTTCTTGCACCTTGGCTATTTCGGCGTTGAGCGTCTCGATTTTGCGAGCGAGTTCGTTTTGTTTTTTCTCGGCGAACTCGATGTTAAGTTTTTGGTACTCAATCTCTTTGGTGAGATATTCATACTCGCGGTTGTTGCGGACGTTGTCCTGGTCGTTGGTGTATTTCTCCACCATTTCGGCAGCCTTGTCGCGCGCTTGAATTTGGTTGTTGATTTCGGTGTTGGCTGCTTCGACGTCGTCGGTGTATTTGCTGACGCGCGTTTGCAGTCCGGCGATCTCGTCTTCAAGGTCTTGCACTTCGAGCGGGAGTTCTCCGCGCAGGGTCTTGATGCGATCCACCTCCGAAAGGATGGTTTGCAACTTGTAGAGCAACTTGAGTTTTTCTTCTACCGTGAGTTCTTTTACTTGTCTTGCCATCTTGTTATAAGTAATTTATCTGATTAGTTTCTCGCTTTGCGAATGCGGTTGCAAAGTTAGGATATTTTTTTTGAATAAGCTCTAAAAAAATCTCTTTTGTGTAATGCTCGCTCTCGTAGTGCCCGATGTCGGCGATGATGAGGCGGTCGGCATTTTCGAGGAAATCGTGGTAGCGCATGTCGGCGGAGATGTACGCCTGCGCGCCGGCTGCCATGGCTTTGCCGATGAGGAAAGCGCCGGCTCCGCCACAGAGCGCCACGCGGCTGATGGTCACGTGGCTCAGGTCGCCGGCGGCGCGCACCGCTCCCACCTCGAAGGCTTGCTTCACCTGCCGCAGGAAGTCGGCGGCGGGGGTGGGGGAGATGTTGCCGATGACGCCGCAGCCACCGGTGACGCCGTTGCCGAGGGTGTGCGGGTCGAGAAAATCGACGTCGGTCATGTTCAGCTTTTGCGCCATGCGAAACGAGACGCCGTCGCGGGCGTTGTCCATGTTGGTATGGGCGCTGTAAACGGTGATGTCGTTGCGCAGGGCGAAGGCGATGCAGCGCTCGACGGGCGTGCGTCCCAACAGCTTTTTCACGCCATGGAACATCAGGGGGTGGTGCGAAACCACGAGGTTGAAGCCGCGCTCTTTCGCTTCGGCGAGCACCGTTTCGGTGACATCGGTGCAGAGCAGCGCGCCGGTTGCCTCGGCGTCGGGGTTGCCCACCTGGTAGCCCGCGTTGTCCCACTCCTCTTGCAGTCCGAGTGGCGCGAAGGCTTCCAGTGCGTCGGTGATATCCTTGATTTTCATTGCGTTACTTGTTGTCAGCCTTGATGCGCTCGTTGTCGATGTTGATGTAGAGCTCGTCCAGTTGCGTTTGGTCGATGGGGCTGGGCGCGTCGAGCATCACGTCGCGGCCGCTGTTGTTCTTGGGGAAGGCGATGCAGTCGCGGATGCTGTCTAAGCCCGCCATGATGGAGACGAAGCGGTCGAAGCCGAACGCCAAGCCGGCATGAGGCGGCGCGCCGTAGCGGAAGGCATTGATGAGGAAGCCAAATTGCGCCATGGCGCGTTCGGGGGTGAAGCCGAGGATTTTAAACATCTTGGCTTGCAGTTCGCCGTCGTGGATACGGAGGCTGCCGCCGCCCACTTCGACGCCGTTGCACACGAAGTCGTATGCCACCGCGCGCACCTTTTCGGGCTGCGTGTCCAGCAGGGGGATGTCGTCGGGGTTGGGCATGGTGAAGGGGTGGTGGGTCGCCATCAGGCGTTGCTCCTCGTCGCTCCACTCAAAGAGCGGGAAATCGACGATCCACAGGCACTCGAACTTGTCCTTGTCGCGCAAGCCGAGTTGATCGCCCATCTCCAGACGCAGGGCGCAGAGCTGCACGCGCGTCTTGTTGGCGTTGTCGCCGCTGAGGATGAGCACCAGGTCGCCGTCGTTCGCGCCCATTTTCGCTTTGAGCTGCTGCCATACGGCGGGCTCGTAGAATTTGTCGATGCTGCTCTTGACGGTGCCGTCGGCGTTGAACTTGACGTACACCAGCCCTTTGGCGCCCACCTGCGGGCGGCGCACAAACTCGGTCAGCGCATCCACCTGCTTGCGCGAATAGTCGGCGCAGCCGGGCACGCAGATGCCGCCGATGTAAGCCGCGTCGTTGAACACCGAGAACGTGCCGGTGCCTTTCAGCACGTCGTCCAGCTCGACAAACGTCATGCCGAAGCGGCGATCGGGCTTGTCGCTGCCGTAGAGGCGCATCGCGTCGTGCCAGGTCATCTGCTCCAAGGGTTCGGGCAGGTCCACGCCGCGTATTTCTTTAAAGAGGTGGCGCGCCAAGCCTTCGAAGATTTCGAGCACGTCTTGCTGTTCGGCGAAGCTCATCTCGCAGTCAATCTGGGTGAACTCCGGCTGGCGGTCGGCGCGCAGGTCCTCGTCGCGGAAGCATTTGGCTATCTGGAAGTAGCGGTCGAAGCCTGCCACCATCAGCAGTTGCTTCAGGGTCTGCGGGCTCTGCGGCAGCGCGTAGAATTGTCCCGGGTTCATGCGCGAGGGCACGACGAAATCGCGCGCGCCTTCGGGCGTAGAGCCGATGAGGATCGGCGTCTCCACCTCGAGGAAATCCTTCGCGTCGAGATAGTTGCGAATCAGGATTGCCATGTTGTGGCGCAGCTCCAGGTTCTTGCGCACGGCGTTGCGGCGCAGGTCCAGGTAGCGGTATTTCATGCGCAGCTCGTCGCCGCCGTCGGTGTTGTCCTCGATGGTGAAGGGCGGCACGTCGCTGGTGCTGAGCACGTTGAGTTTGCTCGCGATGATTTCGATGTCGCCCGTCGGCATGTTGGCGTTTTTGTTGCTGCGTTCAGCCACGATGCCGGTCACCTGCACCACATACTCGCGGCCCAGGTGGTTCGCCTGCTCGCACAGCGCGCCATCCACTTCGTTGTTAAACACTATTTGGGTGATGCCATAGCGGTCACGCAGATCGACAAAGGTCATACCGCCCATTTTGCGTGTGCGCTGCACCCATCCCGCCAAGGTGACTTGCTGCCCTACGTCGGCGAGGCGCAATTCACCATTCGTTTTTGTTCTATACATAATGATTTAGCTTCGATTGGAGGTTTAATTTCTAATTCAACCCACAAAGTTAACGCTTTTTGCCGACAGATGCAACACTGCGCGCAAAAAAATCATGCGGTTTATTTGCCCAACCAAAAAAATCCCGTAACTTTGCGGCGCTTTTCCGCGAATTTTGTCCGCAGTGGCGGTTATTGCTTCTTTTAGGAGCATTAGCGGCATAAGGCGGAAAAGCGTTTCGGGGTGTAGCGCAGTCCGGTTAGCGCGCCTGCTTTGGGAGCAGGAGGTCCCAGGTTCGAATCCTGGTACCCCGACAAAACGTCAGCCGATGGCATCGTGTCATCGGCTGTTTTTTTTTCTCCTCGCCTGGTGTTTTATATCGCGCAGAACTCGCAGAAAATAGCTCACGGGGATTAAGCGGATCAAAAAGAATTTTAAAAAATCCGCTCAATCCCCGTGAGGGAAAACTCCTAACTCCTAACTCCTAACTAATAGAAGGTTAGCGGTCGCGGAGGTAGATGGGTGTGACGACGTTGTTGCCTTCGACCGCCACTTTGCCTTCGAAGAGGGTCGGTCCGTTCTGCTTGCGCACCAAGATTTTGCGATTGCCTTGCGAGATGGCGTACGCCATGCCTGTATATGTGCCGTCTTCGCTGTAGATGGCGGACTTGGCGAGCCAGGTGCGTCCCTTATCGATATTTACCCACAGGTCGTCGTAGTCGATGCCGGCTTGGCTGACAAAGACGATGCGTCCCATCGAGGCTTCGCGGTAGTCTTTCGCCACCTTGTAGCCGCACGAGTTGAGCGCGAGCAGCGCCACGAGTAAGAATAGTAATTTTTTCATAGTCATAGAGGGGATTGAGGGTTTATTCGCTGATGCCGAAGCGGCGGCGGAGTTTTTCGATCATGTCGAGCGTCATCGCGTCGAGGTCGTATTCGGGTTTCCATCCCCATTCCATGCGTGCGCAGGTGTCGTCCAGCTTGTTAGGCCACGATTCGGCGATGGCTTGCCGCAGCGGGTCCACGTCGTACTGCATCTCGAAGGTGGGGATGTATTCCTGGATTTTGTGGTAAATCACTTCGGGGTCGAAGCTCATCGACGCGATGTTGAACGAGTTGCGGTGGATCAGGCGCGACGGGTCGGTCTCCATGATTTCGATGGCTGCGCGCAGGGCGTCGGGCATATACATCATGTCCATCAGCGTCCCCGCGGCGATGGGGCAGGTAAATTTCTCGCCCTTGACGGCGGCGTAATAGATGTCCACGGCGTAGTCGGTGGTGCCTCCGCCCGGCGGGGTCACGTAAGAAATCAAGCCCGGGAAGCGCACCGAGCGGGTGTCCACGCCGAAGCGCGTATAGTAGTAGTTGCTGAGCAGCTCGCCCGTCACTTTCGACACGCCGTAGATCGTGCGCGGCTGTTGGATGGTGTCTTGCGGCGTGCCATCCTTAGGGGCGTTCGGACCGAAGGAGCCGATGCTGCTGGGGGTGAATACGGCGCAATGTTTCTCGCGCGCCACTTCGAGTACGTTCATCAGTCCATCGATGCCGATATGCCACGCGAGCACAGGCTTCTTCTCCGCCACGGCGCTGAGCAGCGCGGCGAGGTTGTAGATCGTGTCGATGTGGTATTTGTCAACCGCGGCGGCGATTTGCTGCGCGTTGGTGATATCGACGATTTCCGACGGCCCCGACTCGGCGAGTTCGCCCTTCGGCTCCGCGCCCGGGATATAGCCCGCTACGATGTCGCCGGAATAGATGCCGCGCAACTTCATTGTCAGTTCCGAGCCAATCTGCCCGGTGGAGCCTATAATCAGTACGTTCTTCATATCTCTATGGTTTTGCTGACGGTATGTTAAAGAGGTTAACTGGATTTTTCACACGCAAAATTACGGATTTTTTATAAAAAATGCACGCGAAAGCGTGAAAATCGTAAATTTTTTGTATTTTTGCTTCATCGCAACAACAGTTTAACCTTTAAAATACTATTAACTACTATGTTTGGAAAGTTTCAAGACCATTTGAAAAAGGAGCTCGCCGACATCGAAAGCGCGGGCCTGTACAAACACGAACGCATTATCACCACGCCGCAGCGCGCCGACATCCGCGTGCAGCCCAACGACGAGGTGCTTAACTTCTGCGCCAACAACTACCTCGGCCTCAGCGACAACCCCCGCCTGATTGACGCCGCCACCGAAGCTATGAAAAAACACGGCTACGGCATGTCCAGCGTACGCTTTATCTGCGGCACGCAAGACCAGCACAAGACCCTCGAAGCCGCCATCGCCGACTATTTCCATACCGACGACGCTATCCTCTACGGATCCTGCTTCGACGCCAACGGTGGACTCTTCGAAGCCCTGCTGACCGATGAGGACGCCATTATCAGCGACGCCCTCAACCACGCCTCCATCATCGACGGCGTGCGCCTCTGCAAAGCCAAACGCTACCGCTACCCCAACGCCGACATGGCTGCCCTCGAGGAGTGCCTCAAGCAGGCGCAGGAGCAACGCTTCCGCCTCATCGCCACCGACGGCGTCTTCTCGATGGACGGCAACGTCGCCCCCATGGACAAAATCTGCGAGCTCGCCGAGAAGTACAACGCCCTCGTGATGGTTGACGAGAGCCACTCCGCAGGCGTCGTAGGACCCACCGGACACGGCGTCGCCGAGCAATACAACCTGTACGGACGCATCGACATCTTCACCGGCACCCTCGGCAAAGCCTTCGGCGGTGCCATGGGCGGCTTCACCACCGGTCGCAAGGAAATTATCGACATGCTGCGGCAACGCTCGCGCCCCTACCTGTTCAGCAACAGCATCGCCCCGGGCATCGTCGGCGCCAGCATCGAAATGTTCAAAATGCTGAAGGAGAGCAACGCCCTCCACGACAAGCTCGTCGAGAACGTCGAGTATTTCCGTGAGAAAATGCTTGCCGCAGGCTTCGACATCAAGCCCACGCAGAGCGCCATCTGCGCCGTCATGCTCTACGACGCCAAGCTCTCGCAGGACTTCGCCAACGCCATGCAGGAGCAAGGCATTTACGTCACCGGGTTCTACTATCCTGTCGTGCCTAAAGGCGAAGCACGCATCCGCGTACAACTCTCCGCAGGTCACGAACGCGCCCACCTCGACAAGGCGGTCAACGCCTTCATCACCGTCGGCAAACAACTCGGCGTCATCAAATAACACATCTCACGCAGATTGCCATAAGGGCGAGGACCTTCCCTCGCCCTTTTTTCGTGCCCGAGAATTAACACAGGGGGGGAGCACGTCGAAGACGTCACGCATACCTCGAAGAGGTTTGCTCGCTTAGCCCCAGGTTCCCCGCAGCGAGCGCCAGCGAGCGAGGAGAACCTGGGGTAGGAGACAATAAAAGGAGGGGTCTTCGAAGAAGCCCGGAAATGTGTTGGCCTGGGCCTCTTCGAGGACCAAAATAATGAGGTAGGGAGAACGCGTAACCCCAGGACTCGCTCGCTTCGCTCGCTCGGCCTGGGGCTAAACAAGCGAACCTCTCCGAGGGTCGCGGAACATCTTCGATGTTCTCTCGCTCTACTCAGTTCCGAAATGCAGAAAATTTTTGCGAGAGACAATCCCCGTGAGAAAAAATGATAAAAAAGTCCGCCTTGAAAGGGGCGGACTTTTTTAGTTTTTAGAGTTGAGAGTTAAGAGTGGAGTTAATTCCTAATTCCTAACTCCTAACTCCTAACCGGATTAGCGGATGACTTTGGTGACGACGCGGGTGCCGTCGGTAAACGTGGTGACGATGATGTTGATGCCATCGATGGGCTCGTCGCTCTTCATGCCGTTGGCGTTGAAGTACTCGCGTTTCGCCACTTCCTTGCCCGCGAGCAGGTCGGTCACATCCGAGAGGGTGACGATCTTCGATACGGGGTTGGAGGGGTAGTAGTTGTGCTTGGTGCCGATGACGATGATTTCGTACGTGCCGTCGGGCAGACCGGTGCGCTCGTTGCCGGTGAGTGTCCAGCTCTCCAGGTTAGGCTCGGTGCTGTCGTCGGTGTAGTAGAAGGTGACGTCAGCGAGTTCGTCCTCGAACCATAACGTAGCCTCATCGTTGCAGATCTCCGGAGTCGGCACGGTGTCGGGCTGCGCCATGACGGGGATGCGTTTGGTGAAGCCCTCGTAGGTCGCTACCACAGTGTCGGTCAGCGTAACGGCGGGATCCATCCACAGGCTCTCGTTCTTGATCTGGAAGGCGCTGCCCGTGCCGATAGGAATCGCGCGCTTCGGACCTTGGTTGGACGACGACGCCGATGCCACAGCCCACGTGAGGCCGTCAGCCTGATAGAGCGGGCAGTCGTGCTTAATCGTGTCGCAGCGCGCGTTCTCGTCGAAGTAAACCACGCTCATCGCGCCTGCCATCGCGCCTGCCTCGTCGGCGAACGTCTTCAGAATCGGGTACTTACCGGCTTCGAACGTCCAGTAAGCGGTGTCCAAGCCCTCCAGCGGGGTGCCGGCGGTGAGCTCGGCGGTGGTGATAGCGTTGCCGCCGTCGATAGCGGCGCTGTGGGTAGCGTTATAGATAGACAGCTGGCGGTCGTAGTAGCAGTTGGCGAGGGTGCCGTTCTTGTAGAGTTTGCCGACAAAGTTGCCGATCGTTCCCGCGCCATCGACATCGCCGTAGTCGAGCATGCCGACATTGACCGCGCTGTTCATCATCTCTACGTCAGCGCCCTTGTTGAACCATGCCATGATGCCGCCAACGTATTTCGGCGCGTGGATGTAACCCATGTTGAGTACGTTGGTGATCGTGCCCTGGCTCATCTCGCAGATACCGCCCGCGCTGTTGAGCTTGGTGGCGGTGTAAGCGGTGTTGAGGAGCTCGCAGCACACCTCGCCCACGTTCATACAGTTGCTCAGGTCCGCATACGACGTGGCGACGATACCCGCGGCGTATTGATACCCCGCAGTGATCTTGCCGCTGTTGTAGCAGTCCTTGATGATGCTGCCCTTCTGGCTGTAGCCGCAGATGCCGCCGACGATGCCCGAGTGGGCGCTGATGTCCGCATAGTTGCGGCAGTTGATGATTGCGCCATAGCTCGAGCCGGCAAGGCCGCCGCAGCGCGCGTACATCTCAAACTTGCTGCCCGCGCCGATGCGCAGGTTCTTCAGCACGCCCGTCGGACCCAGCACGTTGATGAAGCCGGTGTACGTCGGCTTGGTCGTAGGCAGCGATCCGTCTTCGTTGGCTTGGCAAGTGACGTAATAGATGTTGTCGATGGTGTGGTTGCCGCCGTCCAGCGTGCCCGCGAACGCGTAGGTGGTGCTGTTGGCGTTCACGCCGATGCCGGTGAAGGCGGGGTCTAATTCCATGTCGATGTCGTTCAGCACCAGGAAGTATGTCCCACGGAACGTCATCTTATTATTATAGGTGGCATCGCACAGCGTCAGCACGTCTTGCTTCGTGCGAATCAAGAACGGCGATTCCTCCGTGCCGTCGCCGTCAAACAGGCTCGCCGGAGCGAGTTTCAAAATCACGTAGCGGCTGATCTTACCAATCGTAGCCACGACGGTGTCCGTCGCAACCGATCCGTTCAGCACGAAGCTCGAATTGCTCTCCACGTTCAAGCCGTGGCCCTCGGTGCCGCTCGTGCCGTTCATCAGCACGCTCCACTTCACGCTGTTCGCCGTGCTCCCCGTGAAGTCAGTCGAAACGTTCTCGCTGTTCTGATCGGTCGTCGCAAGCAATACCGGCGCCGTAGCTACATAGCTCGCGCTGTTCGCCGCGATGTTCTTCAGGCGCGGATAAACCTTGTCGGTGAGCGTCCACGTGTCGGTCGAAAAACCGGTCAGCGCCACCGTCGTCGCCAGGCTGTCGGTGATCACGCCGCCATCGTACGTCGAGAACGCGCCCATCGCCTGCTTGTCGAAGTAGCAGTTCGTCAGCGTCGGCTCAGTAGTCGCCGTGCCCGACGAGCTCGCGTCAAACAAACCGATAAACGGCATGTAGCTCTTCGTCGAGTTGCCATTCAGCACGCAAGAAACGTAGCAGTTGTCCAGCGTCGTGTTCTCCCGATGGCCCTCAACAGCCACATTCACCGCGTAGCCGACAATGCCGCCCGCGCGGTTGCACTTAATCAGGTTTTCGCCCGTGAAGAAGCAGTCGCTGATCGGTGCCGCTTGCGTGCCACCGACGATGCCGCCCATACCCGTGCGGCTGACGCTTGTCGAGAGCGTGTACAGCTCCGCGATGCTGAAGCAACGCTGCACAGGCGCCTCAATCGATACTCCGAGCACGCCGCCGATAAATTCGCCGCTATACGTCGAAATCACTTCGCCGGCAAAGTAACTGTCGGTCAAACTGCCGCCCTGGTCGGTGCTGAGAAAGCCCACAACGCCGCCGGCGGAAGAGGTGTAGGCGGTCGAGGTGCACGTCACAGATGTCGCCGTCGCCGACAGGTAAGAAACCGGACTGCGCGTCACGCCAATGACGCCGCCTACCTGTGTCTCGCCAATCACCGTGCCGGTGAAGGATACGTTGCTCGTCGTGCCGCCAAAACCAAGCACGCCGCCGGTGCAGTATTTGCCGGTGACGGTCGCGTTGGTGACCGTCACATTATCCACCGTACCCCAGCAGTGACCTGCCAGCGAGCCGGTGTAATAATAGGAAGAGGTGATTGTCGGCGATGTCAGCTTCACGTTTTTAATCACGCCCATCGTATCTACCGTGCCAAACAAGCCCGCATAGCCGTCGCCGAGTTCCTCCACCGTCAGGTAAGAAATCACCTTGTTTCCGCCATCATACGTGCCCGCGAAACGATACGCGTCGTCGCTGCCGCCAATCGGCGGGAAGATGTAGCCCTTCGTGTTGATTGCCGCGGTTTGTTTGAAGTAGATGCCTTCGTAGGCGCGGCTGTATTTCAGCGTCGTGTCGATTGGCGTGTTGAAGTTCACGCTGTCGCTTAAGGCGAGCAGGTCAGCGATGTTCTCTATCAGGTACGGATCGCTCTCCGTGCCACTGCCTTTCCAACCCGCTTGCGACTGCGCCTTCGGGTACGTCAACTCAAACGGCAGCTGGATGTATCCCTTCGTGCCATGCGTGGCGTAGTATTTGCCATTGCTCGTGTGGACAGCCCATCCGCCCCATTCGAGTTTACTGTTATCAGTAGTCCCCTTCACGGGTTGCTTCAGGTAAACCACATCGCTGCTCGCATCATACGGATAGAAGAAAAACGAGCCATAACTGCTGTTCGAGAACAACAACTGCGGCTTGATTGTCATCGCCGTGCTGCCGCTGATGTTCACCTTCACGTGGCTGCTGTAACCCATGAAGTTGTAAATCTCCACCAAGTTCGTCGCACTCTGCTCCACGTAGATGTTGTACGACTTCTCGCTCTCCACCTTGTTCGTGTCCAGCTCCGTCACATTCATCGTAGCGTTCACACCCTTGATTTGCGTCTTCGCGCGAACCTTACCTAACGTGTAACCTTTGTACGAACCGCTCTTGATGTAAACGCACCACGGGCTCAACGTGATCACGCCGTCACCCACCGTGCCGGTAACCACGCCCGTCGTGTCGTACGACGTGTAGTTGTCGTTCACCTTGATGATGTCGCAGTCGCCATACGTGCTGCTCGTGTAAAACACCTGGCGAGGTATCTCAAACGTCCCCGCATCTAGGTCAACAGTCGCCGTCACGCTCGACCCGTAACCACCCAGGTTCGTGATCGTCAGCGTCGTGCCGCTCAACGAGAACGTCACCTCGTGAGTACCGTAAAACTCATCGGTGCTCAAGTGCTCAATCTCTATCGACGGGCTTGCAAAGTCACTCGCGCTTACCGCTAAACGGGGCGCACGCGCCGCACCCGTCGCCCGCGACGAGCTCACCGCTACCGACAGCGGAGCCTCAACGCCTTGCGCATCCGCCATCGCGCGCACCTTGTGCTGCGAACGAGCCGTCAACGAAACTTTCGGCTTACTCGCGTCGGCGTCGTCAAACACCGCCGCTGCTGCTGTCGGCGTGCCCAAGCACACCAACAATAGCAAAACTAATAATTGAGTAAAATGCTTCATAATGTTTGTAAGTTTATAGGTTGAAAAAGTGATAAATTCTAAAATTTATGCCGCAAATATACAAAAACTTTTATCAAATTCCTATCTTTTCCATTAAAAATGTAACCCCACGCCTACAAAATATCTCACGCAGATCAAGCGGATTTTTAAAGATCCTTTTTAATCTGCGTGAGGTTTCTTAGGGTGGAGGGATTACAGGGATTTGTAGTCGGCGTTGGCGTTAAGGAGTTCGACGAACGACGGCATGAGGCAGTCTTTGAGTTCTTGGTAGGGTATAAAAATTTCAATGGCGCCTACATTCTGCGGCGCCAGCTCCCCGTGAGGGTACTCAAATAGGATGCCTTTGGCGTTGCAGAAAATTTCCGTCGGCAAGGCGTAGGCTCGTTGCAATGGCTCTTTTCGCTTGAGGTTCTGGGTGTCGATCTTGCGGTTGATCAGGTTTACCAGCCGGTCTTTGTTGTCGAGGCGGAGGATGTCGGTCTGGGTGAGGATGCAGTGCTTCACGCGGTCGTAATGCACATATTCGCGATAGACATAATTGCTGGCTCCATTGTAGCGCCGATGCTCGATGCGCATGACCAGCAGGCGTTTCGACGTGAGGCAGGGCTCGGCGACGACGGTGACGATGTTGCTATAGACCTCTCGTACGGGTGGCGCCTGTTGCACCTTATTATAATTAGTGACTTCTGTGCTGTTGAACTTGGGGGCGTTGAGGAAATGGTCGAAGGCGTCGGCGTAATTCATGTAGTCTTTCCCGAAACAGCGGGCGATCAGCGCGTGGTCCAACTCGCGCAAGTTGTCGCTGCCATTGACGGAGACGGGGGCGTTGACTTTCACGATCTTGCTGCTGCTGTACTGTCCGCCCGGGTTGTCGTCGCCGGCGATGGGTCGCGAGACAAAATACGCGGCATGGTCGTAGCGCTTGAACTCGTCTTTCGCCGACGTGGGTTGCTGCTCGGTCAGCTGCTTGCGCTCCTCGGCGCGCACGTCTTCTCGCTCGATGCGCAGCGACAGGTACCACAGCGCCGCCACGATGTCTATCAGTAGCAGCACAACGATGATCGCTATTAATGTTCGTTTACTCATTTAATTTAGTGTTGAGTGTTAAGAGTTGAGAGTTGAGAGTTTTTTGGGGGGTTGAGAGTGGAAGGTGTATCTCAACTCTCCACTCTCCACTCTCAAAACTGGTTTTCGAGGGTGGCTTTTACTTGGTTCATGAGCCAGCGGGGGGTGCTGGTGGCTCCGCAGATGCCGACGCTGCTGACGCCCTCGAGCCAACGGTGGTCGATGTCGTCGGTGCCGGTGATGAGGTGGGAGTTGGGGTTTGCGGCGAGACATTCGGCAAAGAGGATGCGCCCGTTGCTGCTCTTGGTGCCGCTGACAAAGAGGATGAGCTCGTGGCGTTGGGCGAAGTCGCGGATCTGCGGGATGCGGTTTGCCACCGAACGGCAGATCGTGTCGAAGCTGTGGAGCTGCGCCCCCGTGCCACTAGCCTCCAGGCGCGCCGCGATGGTCTCGCTGATGCGTTTGAACTCCTGCACGCTCTTCGTGGTCTGCGAATAGAGATAGACGTCGCGCGTGAAGTCGATTTTCTCGATCTCGTCGATGTTTTCGATTACCAACGCCTTGCTCTGCGTCTGCCCCACGAGCCCCAGCACTTCGGCATGGCCGCGCTTGCCGTAGATGACGATCTGCGCGTCGCCCTCGGTCTGGCGGTAGGTGGTGGCGATGCGTTTCTGCAGCCCGATCACCACGGGGCACGTGGCGTCGATGATTTCGATGTTGTTGGCACGGGCGAGCGCGTAGGTCTCGGGCGGCTCGCCATGAGCACGCAGCAGCACCTTCACGCCGTGCAACGCTTGCATCTGCTCGTGCGTGATGGTTTCCAAACCGAGGGCTTTGAGGCGCTCGACTTCGCTGCTGTTGTGGACGATGTCGCCGAGGCAGTAGAGGTGTCCTGCGGTGGCGAGCTCTTGTTCTGCTTTTTTGATGGCGGTGGTGACGCCGAAGCAGAAGCCGGATGCGGTATCGATTTCTATGTTCACTTTTTTTTAGTTAGGAATTAGGAGTTAGGAGTTTCGTGCGATGAATTTTTTAAATTTCGTAAGATTGGGTCGGATTAGGTATGATTTTTTCGCCTTTGCTACGGATTAGGTTTGATTTTTCAAATCTTTTAAATCAGACCTAATCTCACGAAATTAAATATCTAATCTTACGAAATCCCACAGAAATGGAGGAAGGATTCGGCGCGGGCGAGGTCGGCGGGGGTGTCGATGCCGATGGTGGCAACGTCGGTGACGGCGACGGTGATGGTGTAGCCGTTCTCCAACCATCGCAGCTGCTCGAGGCTCTCGGCGAGTTCGAGGGGCGACTGCGGCAGCCGCGTGATGGCGTCGAGCACGGGGGCGCGATAGGCGTAGAGCCCGATGTGCGCGTAATATGGCGCCGCGCCGCGCCACTGCTCTGGCTCCTTGCCCCGCACGTAGGGAATCACCGAGCGGGAGAAGTAGAGCGCACGCATGTTGCTGTCAACCACCACTTTGGGCGTGTTGGGGTTGCTGATGTCGGCAAACGAGGCGTCGGCAGGGAAGGGGCGCACGAGCGTGGCGATGTCGGTGGCGTCGTTGTCGAAACACCCCATCAGCGCCTGTAGTTGCTCCGGCTGCACAAAGGGCTCGTCGCCTTGCACGTTGATGATGACGTCCTCGCAGCCGCCCAGCAGTTGGTAGGCTTCGCGACAGCGGTCGGTGCCGCTGCGGTGGTCGGGGCTTGTCATCACGGCTGTGCCGCCAAAGTCGCGCACGGTTTGCGCTATGCGGTCGTCGTCGGTGGCGACAGCTACACGGTCGATCGCCGCGCTGACTTGTCGCCAAACGCGTTCGATGACGGTCATGCCGCCGAGTTGCGCCAAGGGCTTGCCCGGAAAGCGGGTGGAGCCGTAACGCGCAGGTATGATTGCTATAAATTTCGTCATCCCTTTTTTAGTTAGGAGTTAGGAGTTGACCTCGCGCAGAACTCGCAGAATTTATTTTTTGTTCAACTTCTTCGAAGTAGTTGGGCCTCTTCGAGGACCAGAATAAAGGGGAGGGGTGCTCGCTTACCCCAGGATTCGGTCGCTGCGCTCCCTCAGCCTGGGGTTAATAAACGGCACTCCGTGCCTATGTTTGACCCTCTTCGAGGGTCTTTTTCCGGGCTTCTTCGAAGCAGTTTAACTCCTTCGGAGTATTTTTAATCTTTTAAATCAGACCTAATCTTACGAAATTAAATATCTAATCTTACGAAATTAAATATCTAATCTCACGAGATCCACGGAAAGGAGGTTAGCGGATGAGTTTGGTGGTGAGTGTTTCGCCGCCAGTGAGGGTGACGCGCAGCACATAGACGCCCGCGCCGACGCCGGAGACGTTCAGCACGTTGCCGTCGGCTGTTGCCACGGCGCGCCCGGCGCCATCATACAGTTGCATCAGCGTTACCCATCCGTCGGCGCTCGCCACGATGTAGTTCGAAGCGGGGTCGTTGATAATTTGCACGCCCGCCATCTCCAACTCGCGCACGCCGCTGCCGGCTGCCTTCAGCATGTTGTCGAAGCGCATTGTGCCGGTGCGCCCCATCACGTCGTGCGTGCGGTAGATGCTGAAGCTTTCGGGCATCCAACTGCCGGAGGTGAGCGACGGGCTGAGCGGCACAGCCAGGTAATGCCAGCCGTAGTAATCGAGCGTATCGACGTGGATTTCAACGGTTTTCGCCCGTTGAGGTCTCCTTCATCGCGACGCACAGGTCGGCAAAACTGAAGTCGCCATAAATGTGGATGCCGAGGGTGTCGTTCTTGCTGTAAATCACGTCGTACGACGGGCATCCAACCACCACGGCGTTCGCGTTGTCGGCGGGGTCGGTTCCGTCGAAGACATATTTCACTTGCAGCGACTTAGCTGTCGAACAAGCGTTCGGTGGAAGCCGTCATCGTGGTGTCGGTCGCGTGGGTGGTGGCGGTGGTGAAGTAATGCTCGGTGGCGTCCTCAAAGTCGTCCACCACGGTCGTGCCGTTCTTTCGGGCTTTCTCCGGCGTCGATGGCGGTGAAAGTCATGCTCATCGGCTCGGCGAGATGGATGCCGGCGGTGTCGGCGATGTCACGGTCGAGCACGAAGGTGTATTGTTCGCCCATGGTGAGGCTCTTCGAGAGCGTGAGGGTGATGAAGCCGTAGTCGCTGCCGCGGCTGTTGTACTTGATGTTGCGTTTGTTCCACGCCACCTCGTTGCCTTCGCTGTCGAGCACGCGCATTTTGTTAAAGAGGTCTTTGCTCTCCAGCAGCGAGTCGGTGCGGAGCTCGCATGTCGGGGTCTTGTAGTGCACCAAAGCACCCTCGCGCGGCCAGGTGGCTAGCACGCTGATGTGGTTGCGGCCCTGGGTGAGGAATTGCATCACGAAGTCTTCAGCCATCTCGGTGCCGCCGGCGTGCTGCGCGCTCTTGTCGAGGGTCAGCGTGTAGAGCGTGTTGACGTCGAACGCGTCGTCGGGGGTGAAGGTCAGGCAGTAGTACGAATCGCTCCAGGCGAAGGTGCCGGGCACGCTCGGTTCCAAATGGAAGGCGTTGCATGTCGTCGCGCTGTCCATATCCCAGTTGAATTGCAGTACAATCACCTCGCTGCATTTCACGGCGGGATCGCCCTCGTTCCACACCGGCGAGTATTCGATGACCTCCGGCGGGGTGTTGCGCACCTTCTTCAGGTAGAAGTTCTGGTAGGTGGGGGCGTTGGCGCTGACGGTGATTTGCTTGGTTTGGGGGAAGTGCACGTCGTTGTCACTCACGCGCACGCTGTAGGTGCCGGGCTCCACATATTTAAATAGGTATATGCCGTTGCGCAGGGTGTCGGTGACGCACGTTTGCACCACATTGCCCTCGCTGTCGAGCAGTTCGACCAGCGCGTTGTGGATCGGCATCAGCGCGTCGTCGCCATAGACCTGAAACGCCCATCCCTCTTGCACGCGCTCGATGCGCTCATCGCGGATGTTGCCGGTCACGACGCCCAGCGAGAAGTTGCCCAAGATGTCGAAATACTTGTCGGCGCCGAGCGAGATATTCCACGCCTCCATCCAGCAGTAGTCGGCGTTGAGCAGGCGGTAGGTCTCAGGCACGTAGTCGTGGAACGAGCCTTCGCTGAGCATGCTGACCACTTTGTTGCCGCGCAGCACGCCGTAGCCCTGCGTGCCCCACGAGGGTTGGAAAGTCCAGTCGCCGTAGATGGCGTAGTTCGAGGTCCAGACGGTGCTTTGGTTGGCGTACAAATAAGGCTCAAGGTCCGCCGCGAGCACATCGCTGCCCGCCACTTGCGGCTCGCCGGTGT
>Ga0065711_1039893_pt1 | contig 17411 bp, 6 predicted proteins | sample Hoacrofraction12_FD_59098 | JGI IMG/M metagenome (GOLD analysis project Ga0065711, IMG submission 59098) | Hoatzin crop microbial communities from Cojedes, Venezuela - Epithelial fraction 12 v2 (version 2) | ecosystem: Host-associated > Birds > Digestive system > Esophagus > Crop | place... | reverse complement strand
GGGGGGGTGTCTCTGAGGGGGGGGTCTCTCCGTGCCTCCGCGCGGATGGGCTCAGCTTTATCCAGAGCTGTAATCCCCCCTGCTCCGGTAATTAAAAACTCCGCATTACAAGGAAAACGGTGTGCAGGGAAATGTAATCAAGTCCAGAGGGGCTTAACCATCTGGTGAAGGTTAGGACCGGCGCGGCGGGGGACGCGGCCGGGGGGACTTGGCAGCCGCCGCGATCAGGGCTCCGCTTCAGCTACCGCCGGGACGAGCGCAGCGTCGCCGGTGTAACACCGGTGCCCCGGGCAGCGATCGGGCTCCCTGGAGCTCCCACCGCCGTTAACGGGACCTCCCTGGGGCTAGCCCCCTCCCCAGGTGCGTCCGGCGCGGGAGACCGACTCTCGTGTGGCACCGGGGCCCGGACCGCATCCCCTCCCCGGGGCCAGCAGGGAAAGGGTTAAGAGGCCGCCGGTGGCCGCGGCTCGGCCCCCCCGGCTCCGGGCCGCCGCCGGGAGCCCGAAACTCTTTGGACGTGCGAGGGGGTACGCGGCGGCGCGGGTGGGACCTCGCATCTCCGGGAGGGCTGCGGGGCCATGGGGGCCAGGGCAGGCTCCGGGCGGGGGCAGCTCTTCCTCCTGTCCCCCCTCTTCCTCCTGCTGGCCGGGCCCCCCGCCCCGCGGCCGGCGGGCGGGCAGCTGCGCTACGCCGTGCCGGAGGAGCTGGAGCACGGAGCCTTCGTGGCCAACCTGGGCGAGGACCTGGGGCTGGACGTGTCCACCCTGTCGGCGCGGCGGTTCCGCATCGTGTCACGGGCCGGGGCCAGGCAGCACCTGGAGGTGAACCTGGAGAACGGGATCCTCTTCGTGAACGAGCGAATTGACCGGGAGGAAGTGTGCGAGGCTGGGGGGACCTGTCTGCTCCACCTGCAGCTCCTCGTCGAGAGCCCGCTGGAGCTCTACCGTGTCGAGGTGGAGGTGCTGGACATTAATGACCACGCTCCCACCTTCCCCTGGCAAGAGTATGTGCTGGAGGTGGCTGAGTCCGCTGTGCTCGGTGCCCGCTTCCCTCTCGAGAGCGCTCAGGATCCTGATGTGGGTACCAACTCAGTGCACACCTACCAGCTCAGCCCCAACAGTTTCTTTTCGCTCGAGGTGCAGACGCGCAGTGATGCCAGCAAGTTTGCAGAGCTGGTGCTGGAGCGCGCCCTCGACCGCGAGCAGCAACGCGCACACCAAGTGCTGCTCACTGCTCTCGACGGCGGTGTCCCTGAGCGCTCAGGCACGGCTCACATCCTCATCACAGTGCTGGATGCCAACGACAACGTGCCTGCCTTTGACCAGCCCTCATACGGCGTGAGCCTTCCTGAGGATGCCCCTGCCGGCACCCTGGTCATCCAGCTCAATGCCACTGACCTGGATGAGGGCCCCAACGGGGAGATCGAGTACTCTTTCAGTGGGCACGCACCACCACGCGTGCGGGAGCTCTTCTATGTGGAGCCCCGCAGTGGGCAGGTGCTGCTGAAGGGCCCTCTGGACTATGAGCGGGCAAACCTCCATGAGCTCTATGTGCAAGCCAAGGACCGTGGACCCTCAGCCGTGGCCGTGCACTGCCGGGTGCTTGTGCACCTCCTCGATGTGAATGACAATGCGCCAGAGGTGACCCTCACGTCTGTGTCCACGCCTGTGCTGGAAGATGCCCCACCAGGCACCGTCATCGCTGTCATCAGTGTTCTGGACCGGGACTCTGGGGACAACGGGCGTGTGAGCTGTGAGGTCGGCCCTGATGTGCCCTTCGAGCTCCGCTCCTCCTTCCGCAACTACTACACACTGGTTACCACACAGGCGCTGGACCGGGAGGTTGTGCCTGAGTACAACATAAGCATCACAGCAAGGGACATGGGCTCCCCCGCCCTGCTGACCCACAGCACCCTCACCATCCCAGTGTCCGATGTGAACGACAACGCCCCACGCTTCCTCCAGCCCTCCTACAGTGTCTACGTGATGGAGAACAATGCGCCAGGTGCCTCCATCTGCTCTGTCAGCGCGCTGGACCCTGACTGCCAACAGAATGCCTACCTGTCCTACTCCATTGCCGATGGGCACATCCATGGCATGCCCGTAGGCACCTACGTGTCTATCAACTCAGACAGTGGGCACATGTATGCCCTGCGCTCCCTCGATTACGAGCAGATTCGCAGCTTCCAGATCCAGGTACAAGCACAAGACGCGGGATTCCCCCCACTCAGCGCCAACGTCACCGTCCACATCTTTGTGCTGGACCAGAACGACAATGCTCCGGTCATCGTTTCCCCCATGCCACGCAACGGCTCTGTGGCCACTGAGCTGGTGCCAAGATCAGCCGGGCCTGGCTACCTCGTGGGCACGGTGTCAGCAGTGGATGCGGATGCAGGACTGAACTCCCGCCTCTCCTACCAGCTCCTCCAGGCCACTGACTTCACCCTCTTCAGCGTGGCACCAGACACGGGTGAGCTGCGCACCCTCCGCTCCTTTCTGGAGCAGGATGCAACCCGGCAGCGGCTGGTGGTGCAGGTGCGTGACGGTGGGCAGCCAGCTCTCTCAGCCACCGTGTCCCTCCTGCTTTCAGTGGTGGAGACCATGCCTCAGACTCTCTCTGACTTCAGCGAGTTCAGCCTCCCCCCAGAGGCCCCCTCATCCTCCCCACTCACCCTCTACCTCCTTGTCTCCCTGGGCTCCATCTCCTTCACCTTTCTACTAGCCATCCTCATCCTCACAGCCATTCGGTGCCATGGAGTGCGGCGCTCCCGCCAAGGTGATGGCTGCTCACTGCCCCACTGCCACTGCTGCCCCGGGTCCAGACCCTCCTCTGATGGCCTGAAGACATCCAACCTGACAGTGCAGCCCCCCGTGGGGACCACGGCTGCCACCTGTCCTGACATGCCTGGGGGTGGCCCCCCGGGCTACTGCTACAAGGTCTGCCTTGGTCCTGAGTCTGCCCAGAGTGACTTCATGTTCCTCAAACCCTGCAGCCCACCCCGGAACAATGAGAAGGATCCCGGGAAGCGGTCCCATCCAGGCCAGCATCTCCAGGTCTCCAAGCAGGTAACGCCATGCCCGGTGGTGCTTACCAGTGCTAAATACTCCCCCACAGCCCCCTCCCTCAGCTTCTGCCATGAGAGAAACCAGGCACGGCTTTTCCCGGAGTGCCTTTGATCAGTGTGGGAATTAGGAGCCGCTGGGCAGCAGGAAGCTCTCCACCAAGCTTCCTGATGTGTTTAATTACCAGGGGAGCATCAGGCTCAGCTGAGGCAAGAGGAAATATCTTCCTGCTGCTTTTTGCCCCCATTGGGGTCAATGGATATGCTCCAGTGTCCCAGAGGGGTGGGATGATGGGAGTGGCATCTCCTTCGTGTGGGTGGGCAATTCATGCTGGGACAGCCTGAGTGTCACTGCCACTCTGCTTCCCTTGTGCCAACTGGGATCTGCAGCGTCCCGCTGCTGCACCTGGGACTGGCCCGGGCCCCACTGGCAGCTCTCATATCCCTGGTTCTGGCACCAGGCCTGGCTGCTGTGCTGCACCGGGCTGTGCTGGCGGTGAAGGAGTGGGGTCTTCGGGGTGGGATTTTGATGTCAACATTTGTTAGGTATTGAAATGAGGAATGTCTAATTTTCCCGATGAAAGACTCTTTCTGAAACGCGATTACAAGGATGGAGAGTGATGAGGCGTCTAATCCACTTACGTCTGACTTTTAATAAAACAGCCCTTCCAAGGAGAGCCCAAGACTCACTGCCAAGAGCCTCTCCCCGTGCATCTGCTTGCACCGCTGGACTCACTTCTCTAATACGTTAATGTGATTTTCCCCTAGTTGTTTGCAGCCCCCCTGGGACATAGGGTATGCAGCCAATTTCTGCACCTCTCACCCTTTGATGCCTGAGACCTGGGCTAAGTTACCACTGCGCCTGCAAAAAAGGCTTTTTAAAATTAACAGAAATAAGAAAAGGCGCTCTCTTTCCCTGGAAGGACAAACCTTTGCAATTAAACTCCCAGAGACAGAGAGCAAGCTGCAGATGACCCAAATGTCTCGGGAGGGTGGGGAAGGTCCAGAAGGGGACAGGCTGGTTCAACACTGCCTCAGTTTCCGTAAAATAGGAACGTGGTGCTTGCTTCTCCACAAAAGACAAGATGGACTCCTGCATCCCTGGCTGCTGAAGCCTGGTGCTGGCAGGGCTGAGCTGATTAACAGAGGGTCCTGGGGCTGATTAGTAGAGGGCCCCAATAACCAGCCTTGCCCTCCCCTGTGTTTTCCAGATCAAGCAGCCCAACACGGACTGGCTGCCTCCAAGCACGCAGCGACCCGCCCTGAAGAGGTACCAAATACAGCCCTGTGGGAGTGGAGGGACCAGGTGGAAGGGGGATGTGGGGCCGGGGAGGTTATCTCTGATGCAGCTTTGAACTTGTCTCTTCTCCTTAGCTCCCAGAGCCTGGAGGATGTGGGGGAAGTCCGCAGAGCTCTCCAGAAGGAGCATGAGAGGCTGTGCACGCTGGTGACCCCTGTCTCTGGTTAGTATTGGGGTGCTGGGGCTGGGAACACCAGACCCTCTTGTCACAGTGGTGGGGACACATCCCTTTTCCTAGTAGAGGTAGAGTTTTGTGGGGTGGAAGGAGAGTCCAGGCTCCAGAAGGGAGGTTGGTGATACATGGCCACTGGCTTGCACCCTGGGACATGTATGCGACTGTCCCAGTGGGCTGTGGCTGTGATCTCCCCTGAGCCAGTCTCCCATTCATCTTTTCTTCAGAGTTTCAGAAGGCTTCGGCAGGTACCAACAGCACCTGGACACCACAATACAGCCCCTTGTACCCTGAACACATCCCAGCCCTGGATTATCAGCACAATGTCTACATCCCCGGCACCCCCACTCTGCTTTCCAGCAAAGATGGGCCGCTTTTCTTGGGCCGGGAGAACAAGAACAGCTTCTCCACCTTTGGCAAAAGGAAGAAGATGACAACTTACTGCGACATGCATGACAATGTGGTTATCAACAATGACCTGAAACAGTGACCAGTGCTGGGCCTGGATGGCTCTGCCCAAGGCCCTGGGAATGACTCACATTATTTCAGCTGCTATGTCCACCTGCAGCACACAGCTCGATGTATGGACCACTCAGGACTTTGCAGGGCTGCTGAGACAGTGGCTCACCAGAGCATGGGGAAAGGATTTAAGGAACAGACTGAGAAGTGATAGGTATGGGCAATGCGTGGGGGACACATTTCTCCCATCTCATCCTGCAGAGCTGTGTTGGCAGCAGGTGCTGTTGGGGGTCCATATGACCAGATTTAAGCAAATCTGCCTTGAGTTTACCCATTCCCACATCCCCTTAGGGACCGCCCATCTCTGTAAACATTGTCACTTCTTTGTCTTGTCTGGCTGTGTGAATATACTGAGCTGCATGCCTGTATTTGTGTCCCAGTAGGCATGGAAGATGTACGCAGACCAAACCCAGTTCAGTCAAGCCTGACCCTACATACTGGGGCAGTGACTGTTGCTCTGTCCCTGAGATCCAGTGGGATGTGTTACATGTCCAGAGCAGCCGTTGGTGTCTGGCCTCTCCAGGAAGGAAGTGCAAAACCCAACCATTATGAGTCCTTCCCTTCAAACCCTGACCAAATACTTGCAAGCCTGAAGACCCAAAGTCCAGGACACAGCTAGGGTCCAGGACACAGGGTCCAGGACACAGCCAATCTTTGCTCTAGGAGCATCATGGGCTGGAGCACAGACAGAGTGGTTAGCTTAAGCAGCTGAGATGCACAAGGTGAAGCCCTGATGGGTAACTCTCTAGCCCAAGGCAACATGATCTCAAAGAAAGACAGTTTCCAGCTGTTGGAGGGGCCCAAAAACAGGTGACAGCCCTCTTCCCTCCTCCTTCAGCCCTCACCTGGATCTCTGTTTTCCCCAATTCCTGAACGCCTGGGAGAATACCTACACTGGGGGCTGCACCTGCATAGGACAGACATCTCCCATTGCGCCCTGCTTCTCTTTGAGGACTTTTAGTTGGCTGTCAGGAGCCCTCACGGGCAGGACTCCAGCCCCAGGACAGTCTCTCCCCCTGCCCTGCTCACCCTACACCTGTCCACCCAGTCTGTCTGCAAGCACTGCCAATCGCTCCTGTCACGGAACAGTTCACTTCCAATCCATCTGTGCAGAACATGACAGCTCTTTCTAAACTGAGTTTGTTTCACAATGTCTGATTTGTACCAATAAATTGTATTTTAATAACTCACCCTGGCTCCTGGCTGTCCCTGAGCTGCACATGACAGCAGCAATTGCTGCTCAGCTTTCGGAGCCGGGCTCTCAGCTCCAGCAGATATGCCTGTCCTTCTGGCCTTCATAGTTGCCTGAACAGCCCAGGAGAATTCATTTTATTCCCTTCACCTGGATGCTGGGGGGTCAAGATCTACTGCCCTCACTCCCTGGACTCAGGAGCACTTTGGGGTCATGGCCAGGAGAAGCTGTGTGCTGGAGCTGTCACACAGCTCCCTTCTCCGTGCGCCAGCTTGGGCAGAGACTCTTCAGGGGTTTGCACCAAGGCGTGGGCATAAAGGGCTTTGAACTGCTGGGGAGAGAGGCTGGATCTGGCAGCAACGGCTTATTGCTGTTATTGTGCATTGCTTTCTACGGTTCATTTAAGGTTTCCCCCGGATGCTCGCCACCCACCAGCTTGCCTCAGGAGTTGTGGAGATAACCTCTGTGTGTGCCAGGTGTAGGGACCAACTGCCTGGGAATAGGCAAGCCCCTGGTATCTGCTGGGGGGATCTCTTGACTGGATGTGGGCAGCAGTTCACCTTTGGATGAAGTCCTGAGATGGCCATGCCATCCTTCTCTTACCCCCTGCATGCTGGCTTGGGGAGGCTGTAATGTGGCTTTTGGGATTAACCCAAAAAAGTCCTTGTCTACAAGCGGGTAACATGCTCTTTGATGGAAGCAGGGGGCAGGGAACACTCAAAGGGGCTCCATGGGAGTCAGGGACCCAGGAGAACAGTGCTTTGGACATGAAAGGGACCTGGCTACTTCTGGAGATTTCAGGCCCGGCTCACATCTGCCTGGCTGTCAGTAGATGAAATAAGATTCCCTGTCCCAGTTAGATGGCAGGATGAAGAATTTTATGCTGCCGAGTGCATTCTTCAATGGCCTCTGCAGAGTGTTAAGGGTAAAAAACGAACCCCAGACAGCCACTGCATAAGACCCCTGTACAGCATTAGCCTGTTTCACAGCTTCAAAAGAACAAGAAAATTATGTCAAGTGATACAATAAAATTAATAACAGCCTCAAGATGTAATAAAAGCATCAAATGGACCTGATTCCCTGCAGGGGCAGTGAGCATCACCCTCACTTGGATTAGCTCTGGCAATATCTTCCCTGCCATTTGCAGGCGGTGCTATCCAGGCATTAGGAGAGGACTGCAGCCCCTCTCCAGTGAGCCCTCAGGGGCTCAGCCACAGTCGCTCTGCAGCGGGGCCAAGGCGTTAGCTGTGTTTCAGCTCACAAAGCAAAAGCACCCAGTACATGTGCTTCATGGTATCCAGGATCTAAACAAACACATGGAGCCGGTGCTTTGTATCAGATTCCCAGGTGTGGCTTCCCAAAGGGAGGTCTCAAAATTGAGCCCCAAGACACACAGGTATTTTAAATGGACAGTTTGCATCCCGGTCCTTGGAAATTCATGGGGTTGAGCAACCAAGCGGCCAGCTTTTGCCACCTCCCCACGAGCATGTCACTCTCCAGTGCATTTCCTTGGCATTTTTTAACCCTTATTACTAAGGCTCAACTGACCCTCAGTAAATTGCCTCTTTCTCCATTAATTCTGGCCATCCTCAGCCCAGGAGATGAGATAGATACACACACACAAACACACATATCTGCACCTCTTGCTGATCCACAGCTTTGCACCATAATACAGGTCAGACCTCTTTCAAAATGATTTGAGGCTCAACACAACGCCTAGCCCAGGCCCCAACACCCCACATTCCCTGAGGATTTCCTGTTGCTTAGTAGAGGAAAGCCCTGCACTGACAAGAGCTCAGTTTCAATCTTCCTTCTCAATCATTGTATTGATAGAAAGAACAATGAAAAGGGACTCAGTTTAAAGGAGAGAACACTGGCTTAAACCTAATTCAACTTCACTACTATCCCTTCTTCAGAGGGCATGCCTGGTCAGACTCGTCCATCTAATAGATGAGATCTCCTTCGAAGATCTCCCTCAGGGACAGGGTGTCATTAAAAATGCAAGGCGTTTGCCTTACAACCAGTTATTTTTACAACTCTTCCCGTGCTTACACTGCTGCACAGATCATGAGCATTAGCTGGTTTCTGTATTCTGGTAATGCGCTGGGCATAAGAGCTGCTTTGGAGACTCACTCAACAGCACACTCTCTATATGCCCCTCTCATATGTTCCAGCTCTCTCAAAGATCCAGAGGCAAATCTGTCATTCAGGGACCTGCCAGCCAGCTTAAGGTTTGCTTCTACAACAGCGGGAAAAATGCTGTATGGTGCAGTTGGCTGGAAAATGCTGCAGGCCATGCTAGGCAGGCACATAGTGCTTCTGGGCCTCAGCACAAACAGGGATTTTTTGCGTTCTTGCTATTGCTGAATACTCCTTGGATCTATTCACTACTTATATGTCTGTAATGACTTGACAGCATATACCAGAGAGACAAAATGAACCCAGAGTTGGAGAGAAAAGAGGCCAGAGAGGAAGGACCCAGAGGGGCTGGTGCTCAGCTCTACTGTGGTCTGCCACACATGGAGCCAAGTAAAGCCAGTGAAGCCCACAGGAAACCTTAGCAGGGACACAGCACTCTGCATGTGGTCAGGTTAGGCTGGGTAAAGACGTGAATACAGGTGGTCTCAGCTCGCCAGAGGGATTGGTATTGGCAGGACAGAGCTAAAATCCATGGAGACCAGTGGGAGTGTGCGTTGACCTTGGACGGTTTTGGATTCAGCCCAAATTCTGTGGAATTCAGTGGTTAATTAACTGTGAAGTGTGTGGCACTCAGTGGTTAATTACAGTCTCCAAAGATGCAAAGACTTTATCTTCTCTTCTCTTCTTTCTCGCTTGAAGATGATTCTAGAATGAACACACCTTAATTTAGTCAAGACTGGGTCAAGGTTCATCCTGATTTCTTTTCAAATCACCTCAGTGTCTTGAATATCTCCCTGGATTGTTCTTGGCTGAATCCCCTCCTCCTGCTTCCTTTTTGATCTCAGTAGATGTTTTGTAGAAATAAATATTCTTCAGTTTTTGTCATAATAATTTAGCCTCTGCTACACTGAAAAATGGTCTGCATGATTGTCACGTGCTGATTTTCTCTGCCTCTTTGCACCTTATCTTTTATTTTTACTGCTCTGAAAACGTCAGTTGTCAACTCCTCCACAGAGATCAGATGAAGAAACAGGCCTGGGCTAAGAGAGGCTTTTCATCCCCAGTTTGCCTATAATGTGCTTTCAATCTAAGTGGTGCAAATGTCACTGACTCTGTTTTCAGCGTTCACTCAAGTGGAATTAATGCTTCTTGTTAGTGATAATATGACTTAGCTTAATTATTGTGAGACATAAGTAGACACCTTTGTGTATTGAATAACTTATGACATACTGGACCAAAAAACACGAATGAAGGCTTTGAAAATAAATTAAATATGACCTCTAGTGCAGTCTGCACTTTGACTAATGATACGTCTTCCATGAAATTCAATGATTTACAAATCTCACATTTGAATAAATGATACATTTCTGCATGTTTTAAACAATAACAGCGATTCTTATTTCAGTGTTCAGAATTCAAAGTGTTTCTCCAATGCCAGGAAGCAGGGCAAACAAGTTCATGTTAAACGGATTGAAAAATAAGGCATTTGTGCAGTCATCCTTCAGGAATACATCCAGAGGATCTGCAGGCATTTGTGATGAGTTATTTATTTTAATTCATAGCTAGGAAAATCTGCAACCACAGGTGAAAAGAATGCATCAGAAGAAATTAAGAGGGAGTGAAGATTCCCAGAAGGGTCACTAAGGTCTTCACATCAAATCTGTTCATTTCAATAAAGTCCACAACAGAAACTATCATTAAATAGCTCCAGAAATGTCTTATCATACATTTTGCCTGCACAGAAAAGAAATCATACTTGTACAAAGAGAAGAGAAGCAGGAAAAACAACCATCAATCAAGAAAATCATTATGAATGTTAGTAGGATTTCTGATAGGCCAAGATGCAGAGACTCTGTGATAGCGGGCTGCATGTGACATAGAAAAATTGGGGTTAAATAGCTATGTGAATCCAGAGAATAAATGAGCTGTCTGAATTTGTTCTGTTCTATTGCAATCAGTCACTGAATTTCTGTATCCAAATCTTCCCCTAAAATCACCGAAGTTCATCGTGGTGCAAACAATAGCACAGATCTCTACACAGGGATTTTTTTCCATCTGAAATTCAGAGGTTAGTTTAGACTCTAGCATCACAGGGAAGCCCAGCTGGCTTGATGAATCTCCTTTTAAGTCCATGTCCATATTTCTTCGGTTTTTTTAACTAACAGAAAGTTTATTATACAGCCAAGGGGGAGGGCTCTAGGGTTACTTTTTCTGTCAAAGATCTACTGCTCTTTTGCACCCAGTTTATCTCAGCTCTTCTCTGCAGTTGTTCAGTCTATATTGATTAAATCTCCAAAGCTTCCCTGAGTACAGATGGAACATATCCACCCAGGCATCTAAAAGTAAGGAGTTTGACCTGGGGCTAAATACCACCTGCAGGATCCTTCTTGTCCCCAGTCTCCTCCTTCATTTTCCTTAAATACATTTACTAGAAATGGAAATAAAGCCCTATGTGCCCAGCACCTGTCTGTCAGTGGCATTTTGTCAGAGACCAGAGGAAAAGATTTGCTATTTGCTTTGAGTATCCCCCAGAAGACCAAACTTCAGGAACATAATCCTGAAATTGGTTCCTAAAACTAAAGCTTAATATTTCTGTTGCCAGCAAATGCAATGTTATATTCAGTTTATTTACCCAAACCTTCTTTTCTTCCTCTTATTTTCCCCAAGCAAAATAGTCTGGTAGTTGCCCCAGTATGTAAGGAGATCTACAGCTGGAGTTGAAACCTTTCCCATGTTCCCCAAGAGTCCTCTTGGCTGGCTGTGGCACATGACATGGGCTATTTGACTGCTTCAGTGCCTGTTAGATGGTGCTCACTGTGATGGTCACGTTCCTTTGATGACTGGACAGACTTCAGCGTGCTCCTCCTGTCGCTGCTGGGTCCATGCTATCTGTTGTGTTGTGTCTACTGAGCTATCTTATGTGCAGCCTTATGGTGTCTGCAAATCACAGTGGATCAATGCAGGGTATCACAGCTGACCAGTAAGACACTTCCAATCTTGCAAGGAAGGAGTTAGATCATTTCTGCTCCTCCTATCTTGGAGACCAGTAGGGATGAGTTACTGACTTTGTTTTAATGTTATATCTTCTTTAAAAAGATAAAAAGATAGATCAAAAACTTGGGTCTGAACTGCAGGGACAAATCACAGCACAGAGCTTGGGAACAAAATGGGGACCCTCGAGTCTTCCCCCAAGCCTTTCTGTCTAGCAAAGCACTGTCTGTCTGCTGAAGCAATGAGTAAGGAAGACCACTCTGGGAGCCACCTGTGAAAATCTTGATTCTGTTGGCATGGAGAATTTTCTTCATAAAGGACCTCTATACACAAACAGGAAATGTAGATGGAGTGGGAAATAAGCCCAGCAAAAAATGGTGGATTTTTTTTGCTTCCTGCAGGTGGAATTCAAGTGAAAAAGGGGGGAAAAGAAAAGAAGAAAGAAAAATGAAACAGCCTCCTCTCTGCCTTGACTGCATTGCTGGAGAAGCTCTGAATCTTGCAAGGCATAACGGTTGCCTGCTCAGAGGTTCCTTCTCCAGGGACTTTGCCTGAGATAGTTTCATCCATTTATCCCTGACTCCTGGCATCTGCATAACACGCTCACAGAGAGAGTTATTAGTTTAATTTTCTTGTGAATTACAACAGGGGCAGAGAGAATTAGAAAAGACTTTATTTTTTATTATCATTACTTTTTGTTTTCCAGTTGAGAGATTGTAAATGAGGCTATTCATCCTGCTAACATCAGTAGGGACCCAAACCCAAGCCTTTCTGGGGTAATTGGTTTCTGATGAGCAATCACTTGTAAAACCAATAGCAAAGGCAAGAAGTGAAATATAAATTCTCCCTTTACATGCCGAGATTTTCATTAGGATTGTGTGTCTGGTTTCTTTCTGGGATTCAGTGAAAAAGCCAAGAAGCGGTAAACAAGGCAGTGGACTAAGCTTGACAAGGAGTCTGTATTAGAGAAAAACTGGGAGAGCAGCATTTCCCAATGTCCTTGGGAACAGATAAAGCAGCTGCCAAATCCCTCAAGCTACAGCTTTCTAGTGAACTCTTTGGCCAAACTAAGGCCTTGGGCGGGAACCAGACCATCTCATGAGCATGTGTTTTCATGTGGAGTGGGCCTCGTTGCACCTCTGCCCAAAAGAGATCAAAATGTTTAGGAAGACAAAAAAAAATTACAGACCAGGGACAGATGTCCATGCTGCAAGTCTAACTAGGGTGGCTGATGGAAATTTGCAGTCCATGGTACCCTGCAGTTTGCAAAATCTGGTGCACCTTGTTACCTGGATATGTCAAAAGGGCTGAGACTGAGTCAGACTTCAGTTCTCTTTTTTTTTTTTTCCCCTCAGTTCTAAGCGAGGAGGCTGCTAATCTCCACTAGCTTTTGTTTCCCTGATGAACATCATGGTGCTTAAGGCTTGATTTATTTATTTGTTTGGGTGGTAAATTAAGGATTAATCTAGATGCAGCTTTCAGTGTTTTCTAGGTTGGGGTTGTGGGGCTGTCATTCATTGGCTTAACTGGATTGCTTGCTGCTTTATGTTTTTTTTCAGTAAAATCTGTTGGCATGCATACAGCTGGTGGTTGCCTTAAAGATGAGTAGAGAACAGCAGGCTTGACAAAGACAGAGAACATTTATAAGCTTATGTAGACAGAAAGACGTCCAAAACAAGAATGAACAGACATCTCTCTAACGAAACAAACCAAGCAAAACTCTTCAAACAAACCCACTGTTTCTTTCCAAACACTGAAAGCTGATCCCAAGGAAACTAACATGCAGAGGAAAATCACTGACTGGACTCAATTCTAGGCAACCTGCTTCGAGCAGAGGGGAGTGGACAAGATGTTGTCCAGAAATCTCTTCCAAACACAACTATTCTGTGATTCTGTGATCATAGCTTTTTCATTTACTTAACCCAAAAGAGACTGACATGTTACTGTGGTCACAGCAATAAAGGAGACAATTCAGACATTTCCGTATTTGCATCACGTTTGCTTACAACATATAGCCCAATTAAACATTCTGCATAGCTGTCAAGCAAACCAGTTTCTGTTTCTCTCATTTGGAGCCAAGCTTTCCAGGAGCCTCACAAAGCCTGGTTGTACCCTGTGCCATGCCTTGCTACTGGTTGCATACCAGCCAGGTTCTGCTGACTGCCCTGGCTTTTTGGCCTCCCACCTCAAACATCAGACAACCTTGTAATTTCAGCACAGCTTGAGCAGAAGCAAGTGTCTTTCCATGATAATGTCCAGGATCATCCATCTAAGCTTAAACATTGGAAATTCGGGGAATATAAGGCATTGAGAAAAGATTTCAGCTAAGACTGTGGTGTGATTTAGGAGTGGTGGAAGAGGACCAGCTGGTCCCAGCAGTTTTCCCTGGAATCAGGGACAATTCAGTCCTTTCTGCCTGCAATGTGGGCAGAGGCTTGTACCTCAGAGAAAATTCATGCGATGGGAGGCTTGTGCCTTCCTATCAAACTGTACAAGGACAACATCCAGGGCCTGACCTTGCACTCTCATGACTACTGGTACCTGTTTAGAAATCTGTACAGGCAGAAGCAGAGTCTGCAGGTAATGAAGCATTTTTTCCTACTTCTAATAGGTTCCCCATCAACCCTGCTTCCCCATCTCTTTCTCTCTTTCCCAAACATTTCCACACGCCCTTGCTCTGGGGAGAGATGAAGTTGCCCAATGAGTTCTCTTTTGCATGTATATGCTGGCTGATTGTCAGAGCACACATCCATCATGTCTTTATTGGGAAGTCTGTCCTCCAAGTGATGAAGAGTATGGCTGATCCTTTCACTCTCAAGGCAATTGTGATGAAAAAAAAAGGGGGGGGGAATGCAGGAAGTGAATCCTTCTGACTTATGTATTTTTTTGTTTTGTTACAAGGTTCTACTTTGCAACTTTTGTTATTTGGATATGCCTCATATTTCCCCTTTTTTGAGTTCAGCAATGAGGAGGTTGGGACTGAAAAATTAGCAAAAGATCATCAACAGATCACATAATTCTATATTCCTTTAAAATGTGTATGTTATTTAAAAAGATTTACTCATTGTGGTGACAGTTTGTCAGAGGCACAAAGTAGTGAGTGATTGAAGAACATTTATCAACACAGAAAATATTTTTGTTGCTGTTGCTGATTTTGCTAATTCTTTGCTTTATTCTGTGACCTGGCCTAGGAAACTCGTTGAGGACGTATGTATTTGGGAGAAAAAAGGAGATAGCATTCAGGAACTGCGCAGCTGGTGTGCAGCAAAGGAAAGTGAAAGAAAAAAAATACGGTGGGAGATTTGTCTGATTTAGCAGCCTATGAGAATTTCTACCATGGGATAATATTTGTACTTGTTACAGAAAGAAGAAAGAAAGATGGACAGCACATTGAAAGATGGATAAAATAGCCACTGTCTGATCAGGAACCCTATACTATTGTCGAAATTTCATTCCATTCCCTTTCTGTTGGATATTTCAGGGAATCTGTGGTATCAAGAGAATCTATGGATATGAAAGAAAATTACTATGTAAGCAGTGTGCAGGGCATTATATAATTTCCACCTGAAATCACAAAGAGCTCAGTCTCTTGTAGCCCACAACCCCCCTTCACATCACGCTCACTGTCCATTTTAACACAACATCCCCAGCTTTTACATCCCGATTCTCCTTTCTGTGACCAGCCTGGCTGGCACCATTTCATGCAGTTCTTCCCTATTGCTGTAGAGTAAGGAGGAAGGAATTATTTTTCCTGCAACTGAGTAGTTCTCTTACCTTATTTACAGAAGCTAAAATGAAGAAAACTCACCCCTGCACTAAATATGTGGGGCATGGGGAGCATGGTGAAGGCAGGGAAGTGGAATTATATTGCGAATGTCAGGAGCTATGAAAAATGTAACAGACTTTAATATTCTGCTTTTATTGCTGAGGGTATCTCTCACCTGCATTCACAGAAAGTGAAGTGCCTTTTACTGAGCCCAGCTGCCACTGAGCAGAAAAGATTTCCTTGCTTCTTACTTTTGTTTTAAAACTACACTATGGTGTGCATCCTGATAATAAATGCACTTTCCCTTCAAACTCTCACTTTAACAATTAACCTTCAGCTTCAAGACTTAATTTAAGCCCTCAGCCTTTGGGGTTAACTCCTACATCATGCTCCACTAAACTTCAACCCCAAATGTTCTGCTACTTGTATCTTACAAGTGACTTCTACAATCAGTTATAAACACAGCCCCTACCTCCCGTGATGCCTAATGATAACTGGTGCTGAGCCAGCCGCTTGGATGCTGCTCTGAAGACGTAAAACATTCACCATGCATCTCTCCATTGCTCACTTTCCCGTGGGGTTGTGTTTCAAGGTAAGTGGTTTGCATAAGATCCCTCAGAGACCTGCATTTAGTTTATTCAGTAGTATAAACAACCTGCTGCTTTTGTGCTTCTCCCTACAGAGCAAAGAAAAGCCCATTTTATACATTAAAATTGAACATAGCATTGCTGAAAGGTCTGTGTTTTATTATTCTGGAGCTCAGAGTATCTTACCTAGTTCTGAGAGGGGTCTCGCAGGGCATAAGCTGTACATCCCCCTCCTCTCTTAAGACCAGGCGGGAGATGCGGTCACTGGCCCTCAGCTCTGCCTGTCTTGCTGCCCATACTGCCAAAGGCTGGGGGAGTTCCTGTCAAGGACAGTATCAGTTTTCTTCATAGGGTTGTTTTAATTTCACCTCGATACAGCGATCCCCACAGTTCGTAAAGCAGCTCTGGGAGGGGGGAACTCAGCTCTCCGTGACCCAGTTAACATAACTCTGGGAAGTAATGGGCTTAAGTCCCGACTGCTGCTGTTTTACTAGAAGTCAAGACATGTCGTTCCCTGCCAGGCACAGGCGAGGTGGGCTGCTAATCGGGCACCTGGGCTTCCATCCTCGCCACGGAAAGCAGCACCAGAGGGCCCCAACGGCTCGCCCGTGCTGTGCCCGCGGGGAGGGGTCGGCCCCGGCAGCACGCAGTGGTGGCTCTTCCTGGGACATGGGGGCTGGGAGACACAAACCATGGCTGGCATCAGACCTGATTCGGTTCCTGGACACTTACACACAGGATCGGGGCAGGAGGAACACGAGTTTCACCCTTTCCCTCCTTATCAGGTCGGTGCTGGTAAGGCACAAAGAGGAGCAGCGGAAGATAAATGAGCAGCTCCCCCACGCCGGGATTTGAGCAATCAGGAAATATAATCTGAGCTGGAAAGTGCCCCAGCATCTGCTGTGTTATTAATAAATTGTATGCAATCTGTCCAGGATGAGCCTTGGGATGGAGGCAAACCGTCTGCTCCCAAGTGGTAGCTCTAATGGTGTCTGGGAAATGAATTTAGCAAATGAAAGGCAATGGGATCGGCTGGCCAGGCTCCCAGGGTGCCTAGTCTCCACACAGCTTTTTCAGGGTGGAACAACACGGGAGGGTCCCCCTCACTCCCGAGACAGGATCCTGCATGGATGCGCAGAGAACTAGGATGCCGGTTGAGCGTGGGGCATCATTTGTTCAGTCTCGCAGGCTTGGCCAGTTCTCAAAGAACTAGCCCCCTCTTTTGGGATTCTTTCCAGAAATTCAGCGAGACCTGGACAGGCTGGAGAGTTGGGCACAGAGGAACCTGATGAAGTTCAACAAGGGCAAGTGCGGGGTTCTGCACCTGGGGAGGAACAACCCCATGCACCAGTACAGGCTCGGGGCAGACCTGCTGGAGAGCAGCTCTGCAGAGAGGGACCTGTGTGTCCTGCTGGACAACAAGTTGACCATGAGCCAGCAGTGTGCCCTGGTTGCCAAGAAAGCTACTGGGATCCTGGGGTGCATTAAGAAGAGTGTGGCCAGCAGGTCAAGGGAGGTTCTCCTCTCCCTCTACTCTGCTCTAGGGAGGCCACATCTGGAGTACTCTGTCCAGTGCTGGGCTCCCCAGTTCAAGAAAGATGAGGAGCTACTGGAGAGAGTCCAGCGGAGGGCTATGAGGATGGTGAGGGGACTGGAGCATCTCTCCTACGAGGAGAGGCTGAGG